>Ga0315306_10000400_pt1 | contig 20854 bp, 25 predicted proteins | sample TDP1_MG_FD_203803 | JGI IMG/M metagenome (GOLD analysis project Ga0315306, IMG submission 203803) | Freshwater sediment microbial communities from Lake Towuti, South Sulawesi, Indonesia - TDP1 | ecosystem: Environmental > Aquatic > Freshwater > Lake > Sediment | place: Indonesia: South Sulawesi... | reverse complement strand
TCATCTTTTGTTAAGTAAACATATCCGCCAGTAAGTATGCGGTTAGCGAGTTTCCACTCCGGCTCATGAATACCTATTGCGTTTCTAAGATAGTACATGAAATGCAAAGCATACTCATAGTAGCTCTTTTCGATTGTTTTCTTAACCAGTCTTATCTTCCAGCCAAAGGTGTTTTCAGCTATTTCGATTATCTTAGCTGGCTCGTCTTCGTCTCTGAGAATCTTATAAGCCCTTTTCGACTCGGCAAGCGCATATCTTCTTCTTAGTCTGTCGTCGCCTATGATGCTAAGCAACATTATCGCTGTTGGAAAGGAGAGAATTTCGACCTCACGATTTTGCCATTCTGGTGATATCTTTGCACTGGTTATAGCCTCTTCTATCCTTTTTTCAGCTCTGTCTAAGATCGCGCTATATTCGTCAGCTACTAGGTCTTGTACTTCTAAGCCTAGACCGCCGACGTATCTTGCGGCTTCGGTTGTGAAAGGATATTTCGCATGATCGCTCTCTGTTAGCATTTTGTTCTTCTTACTCTGCCTCTATTCTTGGGGCAAGATAATACAAGAGGCGTCCTTGCTGAGGGATCTCAAACTCCAGCTTAATCGGCATGTTTGTTGAAAACTCGGCAGTCGCGACTTCGGATGTCGTTGCTCCAGCTTTGACTATCTCAGCCAAGTAGTTCAGATTGTACGTCGCCTTCGAAGGCTCCTTCACTTGCAGTTCTAAGAGGGCTTCACTTCCTTTGTCCAACTCTATCGTAGCACTGCTCAGTTCAGCTGCTGCTTTCACTATAACTTTCTCGGTCGTAGCCTCAATCATCATACTGTCACTTACCGCTTGAGTGTCTTCTATTATTTCCTTCAAGCTCGAGCTGGTGATCTTCAATCTTGAATTGAATGCAATCTTAGGAGTTGGAACCTCCTCTTCAGACGGTTCTAAGGTAGGCATGGTAAAGTTCTTCTTTATTTTTCCTTTCAGTGCAATATTCAATTTCTTCGTATTTTCGTCGTAAGTCAATTCTAACGTCTCTTCGCTCTTGACTCGTTTCAAAAGCTTCAGCATATTTGCCAAGTTGACCTTGATCCTTGTTGATTGACTGCACTCGTATTCTTCAAAAGCGGTCTTGGGCCATTCGAAGTCAACCATGGCGACATGCGAGGGATCCATGGAACGCAGCTTCATGCCGTCTGAGGTAACGTTGAAGTCAGCTTCCTCGATAAGGGTGGATATAGCTCCAAGAAGATTCTTCCAAAGTCGAGCGTCGCTTGCGGTAGCCTTAAACATTTTTCTATTCACCTTTCTGCTATTGCTCTCAGCCTTTAATTCTGAGCCTTATCACTCTCTACAATGGTCAAATTTGCGATTTATGCCTTAAGGTCTATCTAGAGGAATTGACGGTTCGGTACTACGAAGTTTCCCGCCATGTTGCTCCGCATCGGACGCATCTAAAGAATTGAGTTGACGATTCATCAGCGCCTCTTGTCTGAACTATCCAGTAAAATGCCTCGTTATATCCACACTTCGGACATTCTGCCTTGGTCTTAGGCAATGTCCTAATCTTCTGCTCCTCCTTCCCTATCACTACTATCTTCTCTTTCTCCTGCCTAATCTTCGATACAGCCTTCGTAGATTTCTTCGTGACATAATTGCATTTGGGGCATCTCAGAACTACTCTTCGCTCTTTCTTTGCCGGCATGAGAGTGGTCCCGCATTTTGGGCAGAATCGCATCCTTAGACCAACCGCCTACTGGCTTTTACGATGGGCTGAATTTAATCTTTTTGGATCTTTCCGGTTGAGGCAATCATATGGGCGACCCTTATCGGTTCAGGCAATCTACTTCTCGTGCATGAGACGTTCATAACTTCCTTCACTTGGTCAAGTTTCAACCCTACGAATTGAACGTAGATAGGCTTGGTGTTCACCTTTGTTCTTATCTGGGTTATTTCAGCAGCAGCCTTCAATGCAGTCTTCCTGAATTGAGAATTCTCGAGTTTCTCTATCGCCTTTTCAAAGTCTGCTATTCTCGGCTTTCCATCCATTACTACTATGGTCGGCAATAGTGTAATGTCATAGAGTGTTTCTAGATTGACTATGTTCATCCCGGCAAACGTGAGGCCGTGTAACATTGTGATCCGGAGCTGTTTAAAGTGACGTGATATTAGAATCATTTGAGCTATTCTTTCAGTAGCGTCGATCCCGTCGACTTCAACGTCAGTTCTCATTAAACCGTCAAACCAGTAGCCGCCTCTATATACGACTCCGAAGATGTTCACTCGTCTTCCTTTCTGGGTAGCTAAAGGAGCGTCATCAACCCCTACTATACGGATCTCTCTCTTTACTGTCTTCAACTCCACGAGTGGTTTTCCCCTCAATTCTGCTAAGGACTTCTTCAGCGAGCTGGGCAACAGCATCAGATGGAGTTTGGATATTCTTCTCCAAGACCCGAGCTGATTCTTCTAGACTTATGATGCCATTTAACCATCCATATGCGAGGAGCGACTCGATAGAGTTTGCAACGTCGTTTCTCTTCGTTCTCTTAGGAAGGAGTTTTCGTATTCCAGCCTTGACAGCGGCATCAGCCAAAACTCGGTCGCTTACTCTCGCCCCTTGAGGCTCCTCCTTTGCTCGAGTCAAAGCTAATGAAAATATGAAGTTTACGTAAGAGTCCCCGAATCTAGCGAGTTTTCTGTCCATCAACACTCTCGCTATCTTCTCATAGGTCATGCAGTCTTTCCTACTGCCTCGTTGAACTTCTTCAAGAAATCATCTGTGCGGTCTTTAATCTTGTCCAACGCTTTCATGAATGTCTTCTCAGGGGCCTTTTCTCCTTTCATTCTGATGTAGATTATCGGAGCGGATGACAGTGGATGCGGTAGATCGTATCCAGCAATTTCAACGTCTTTGTCTTCCAACAGGACATTCTGCAGCAAATTGCAAAAAGTATGACCTTCTCCCTCTACTTCAAGCTTCAACTCATTCTTTGCTCTCTTCAACACCTTCACTTTCAAGGGCATTCCCTCTAGGCTAGATCTCTTCCGTAATCTTCTGCTATCTTTCTTCTCTCAATATTCTTGCAGCTCTCGCACTGCAATGTATGATCTCTCCGAACTAAAACGTCCCCACATCTTGAGCAAAATCCCTTTACAACTCCAAGCCCTCTTCCAATCGTAGTCAGTTGAGGATCTCTATTCTTAACATTCACAACTTTAGCCCTAACGATGTCGAGGGCCTTACATACATCGACCATATCCTTCTCGTAGCGGGGGCTCGATGATGAGATGTGGAGCACTCCGACGAACGGTGTTTGAAGAACATGATCATTAATCTTAAGAATGTTAACTGTGGCAACCCTTCCCTGCGCATTCATAACGACGCCTAGCACAGTAGCTCCTTCTGTTGGAACGATCGGGATCCTGACTTTAGGATGCACAGAAACTAATTTCTTCGATAGATCTACGAGAGTGCGTCCGGTCAGTTGAGCGTATATTGTTCCGTCTTCCTCGTATACTCCTTGTCCAGGGCTGAACTCCTCAACGACACCTAGCTTCTCGCCTGGAACTACGAGTTGCCCGCTTTCCTTAATTCGTCCCGGCATGGTTTAGTCTTCCTATAAGATATACTACGTTCATGAATTGAATGCTTCATGCATCTATTGTCGATGTGGTATCTCTTACAAGAGTTGTCGGGACTAATATACTCTACTGTGATCTACAGAAGATCGACTCAAAAATGTTTCGCGGATCTAATCTCCAACGATCTTGGAACGAGGCAAGATTCTATAGAGGTCAACTTCTACTGAGTACTTCTCTTCCTGATGAAAATTGAACATATGAGGGATCTCGAGGTCGAATTCGAACAAGCCGTAGATTATCCCGCCTCTAGAAGCTATGAAATCTAGCAAGTATTGTCTTGTAGAACGTTTATGTAGAGAGTATACGACTTTGCCGACTTGCAGTGCCTTCGATAGAAAGACTCTATCTTTATGTCTTATTCTAGTTCCGAAAGGAGGGTTCATGATAACTGTATCAAAGGGTCCTCTAATCGCCTCGATGTCTGCAATTATCCATTCAATTTTGACGCCTGCTTCGACTTCATTGCTTCTTGCGATCGCAATAGCTGAAGGGTCGATATCAACTCCCACGACTTGCTTGGCTCCTAACAGGTGAGCTCCGATAGCTAAACGACCAGAGCCGGTTCCTAAGTCAAGGACACGCTTCCTATAGATATCGTTATGAATTGAGCTGGCTATGTACAACATCTCTGCAGCCAAGTTCGCTGGGATTGAGTATTGCTCTAGGTCCATTTTCGGAGATTGGAGTGATCTCAGTTTGCTTAGCAGTATCTCGAGCTTCTTCTTCCTCAAGACCTTCATGAAGCCTCCAGATTGTCGACGCAATTCTTATACAATCGATTAGACGCTAGAAGAACCCTTTCGCTATCAAATCGTCCCAGCTAACTTTGTTAGCAATCACCATCGCTTCAAGTGGAGTCAATATGGGCTTTCCGAATCTTTTGGGATCGTCTGTAGCGAGCCTTGGGCAGGCCAAGTCAACGAAGATCTCGATATCCGTGAAATTGGTCAGATATTCTGGAACAATCTCTTCGTCGACCAACATTATGACCGTTTTACCCGCCTTCGCGAGAAGTTCTCGTAGGGCTAATGCAAGGTTCAGGTTGAATTGACCAGTTTTCGTACTAAGAAGCAAGCCGAAAGCCTTTGCATTCTTGGCTTTCTCTACGAAAGCGTAACGTTGCTTGAGAATTTTTCCCTTGTAGGGTTCCATGTTTGAGACAGAATTAGAGTAGGGATCTGCTAGAATAACCGGTTTGTCAAGAGTTAATGCAGCTCCGAGACCGTGGAAGTAGCTCCCTAATATTAAGAATAGGTCAACCTTCTCCGAAATCTGCTTCAGTGAACTATAGTCGCATCCTATTATCTGTCCTTTGAGTTTGGTACCTTTCCCCTCAGACGGAATCATTACCTCATATCCTAAATCCTCTAGTGAGCGTATAAAATCCTCTAATGCATGCAAATGTTGGACTGTTGTTCCAATGCCTATCCTTTTCGACCGCCCAAGAAATATTCGAAGTTTCCTCAATAGTTCCGTCAAATCGAGTGTTGCTTTTGCAAAAAAATAAACGACTGGAATTTCGCTTTGCGCTATGAAAGGCGTGTGTCCGTAATGAACGACTAGATCTGCCTTAACGGCTTTCGCACTGCAGATCGGGAGATCGCAACCACCGTAACAAGGTTTTGAAGAAATGAACACAGTTGCACCGGTCCTCTCTTCAATCAAGCTTGACAGATATGTGCCTTTAGACTTCAGGCCGTTCGGAAGTTGGATGAGAACACGCTTTGCCGCCTGGTTCCTAACTTCTTCAATTAGCCTGTTCTCTTCGAGATCGAAAGAAATGATTCTATTATTCGCTTGGGTCATAGCGCTCTACTCTAATGATTTCAATACGGAGTGTTAAAAATGAGGTGCTGACGGATGCTCTTGTTTTATTGGGATACTTTAAGCCAGTATAAAGTCGCCCTACTATGTCTCACAAATTTCCACTTGGACGAAAAGTTGAAACCAGCCTCTTCACTAGACAAGGGGCGTACCAGCGCATCTGTATTCACGGCTATTGACAGATTGCTGATTGCTGGAATCAATTCTGGCGGAGGTCTAATGGCATAGATAAGCGAGGCTCCATGATAGATTGCATATACAGGTCGAAATACATCATCTTTGATAGCAACCAATTCAGGATGTTCCCTTCCGATCTCCCTTACCCTTGTCTCATCGACATCAACGACGATAACAGTCGTTGATGCAAGTCTCTTTTTAAGAGAAATTGCCACTGAAGGTACGCTGCCTACTCCAATTTCGACGATCTTCCTTGGATTTGAGTAGTTCGATGCGATGAAATCAACAATGTCTTCGGTGTCTGGTAGGGTCAAAAGAGACGGCACTACGGAATGCTTGAATTCAACGCAGCTCTTTTGCCCAGCTGGGTTTGAAGAAGGGTTTCGTTTCGCCTTGGCTCTCTCTAGCTTTACGTAGTTCTTCCAATAGTAGTTTCCTTTCAATGCTTGCGACCATTAATCTTGTCTCTATGACCTTGTCCGGATTTACGCTCATGCTTGTAGCGCCTTCTCGAACCAGGAATTCAACGATTTCTGGGTAGTTTGATGGTGCTTGACCGCAGACCGATACAGTGACATTGTGTTGACGGCAGGCTCTTATTACATAGCTCATCGCTCTAAGGACGGCCAGATTCCTTTCATCGTATATCTCTTGTATTGAAGCATCATCTCTATCTATTCCTAAAATTAGCATAGTCAAATCGTTCGTTCCAAATGATATTCCGTCGATCCCTTCCTCTATGAACTTGTCAACTAAGAAGCATGTGCTGGGTACTTCGACCATTATCCAAAGCTTGAAGTCCGCTGTTCGCCTTAACCCCTCTTCCTCCATGATCCTCTTCGCGTTTGAGAACTCCTCGACTGTTCTCACGAAAGGCAGCATTACCCACAGGTTCTTGAGACCATAGTCGTTTCGAACTTTCTTTATGGCTTGGCATTCAAGTCTGAAGACATCAGGCTCCTTAACGTATCTAAAGCAGCCTCTGTATCCTATCAAAGGGTTGGGGCCTACATGACCTGCTTCTCTCTCATATTTCTCTCCACCAGGCATCCCCAAGAATTCATCTGGCTTGAAGTCGAGGAATCTGTATACGACCGGCCTAGGGAAGAATGCTTCAGCGACTTTGCGGGTTCCCTCAGCAAAGGCATCTATCATCTTTTGGGCTCCGCCTTCCTCTATGAGAAGTCTCGGATGTTTGCCGACAGAAAGCATGAGATGTTCAGCACGAAGAAGTCCGACGCCATCAGGTTGTGATTCATCGAACACTTTCTTAGCAACTTCAGGAATCGAGAGGTTCACGTAGATCTTAGTTGCCGTCGGTACAAACGTCGGCGCGGCCGTTGGAGCAGAAACACCGCCTACTGCAACTGGCGCTATAGCAGGTTTCGTTATCTCATCGATTATACCCTCGTATACAACTCCAGACTTGGAGTCGACGGTGTAGTCATTGCCACTGACTAGAACTTTCGTAGCTTCTCTTGTGCCTACGATGCAAGGTATCCCGAGTTCTCTGCTTACTATGGCTGCGTGGCAGGTTACTCCACCTTCGTCTGTCACTATAGATCCGGCCACTTTCATGTAGGGAACCCAATCGGGGTTTGTCATCTTGGTGACAAGGATATCTCCCTTCTTCATCTGTTTGGCAGCATCTTCCAAGGTCATTACTATCTTAGCTTTTCCTGCGTGAGATCCGGGGCTGGCTGGTAGTCCTTTTATGACTGGCACGCGTTGGACCGTCGGCTTCGAGACTTCAATTCTTTGAGGGGCTTCTTTGAGGCTCCAGACAGTTTCAGGTCGAGACTGGACTATGTAAACGTTTTCTGGGAACTTTAGGTCTCTGTCCACGGCGAACTCTATGTCTTGCGCTTTCTTATAGTGTTCCTCGATCTTCTTGGCTAGTTCGACCAAACGTTTAACTTCATCCTCAGTTAGCGAAGGGAGATTCTGTCTCTCAACTGGAACTTCTGCGTGAATAGTCTTGCCTGTTTTAATATCTCTAACATACTCAATTGTCTTCTTTGAAACATTCTTACTAACTGTCTGCAGTGTGTCTTTATCGACGATGAGACGGTCTGGCGTTGTTGAGCCTGAAACGACACTCTCCCCTAAGCCCCATCCAGACTCTATAACTATTTTACTTCGATCGCCAGTTACAGGGTCGAGCGTGAATATGACTCCAGCAGCTTTGGAGTTCACCATCTTCTGGACCGCTACACTTATGAAGACTTTTTCATGAGGGAAGCCTTTCTCGGTTCTATAGAAGATGGCTCTTGGGGTGAACAGACTTGACCAACATTTCCGGACGTTATGTAGAAGTTCTTCTTCTCCTCGTACATTTAGAAACGTTTCCTGTTGTCCGGCGAAGGATGCATCAGGTAGGTCTTCAGCGGTTGCTGATGAACGAACTGCAACGAAGACTTGAGATAGGTTAGATCTTTTCGAGAGCTCGCGGTATTCCCTCCTAATGGCTTCAGCTATCTCATTCGACATAGGAGTCGATTCAATTAGCTGTCTGACTTGCTTCGAGGCAGCTTCATACTGTTTGGGGTCCCTTAGATCCTTCACAGTCTCTTTGATAGTCTCATAGATCTTCTTCGAGATTCCTGTGTCAGTTATGAACTTCTGGTAGGCGTAGGCTGTTACAGCGAAGCCTGGAGGAACGGGTATTCCAGCATTGGTCATTTCACCGAGGCTGGCGCATTTGCCGCCGACCAGCGCTACGTCGCCTTTTCCGACATCTTTGAACCATAGGGCCAGTGCGTTTTGATGTTCTGTCCTTGACATTGAAGTCACCTTCGCTTATCAGGAAACTGTAGGGCTATTAAAGCTTTATTTCGAAAAATGACCTTGGTCAGGCTCTTACTCTCGTTCAAGTGGAGCCTAGCTTGATAGAGTAGGAGAAGTAGAACTGAAGGGAATGAATTCTTCTAGTTTCCTGAGATTCTCTCGGTTGAGATTCTACAAGGGGTCGGCAACTTTGTTGACGTCACTCTTAGAGCCTCTTTTGCATGCTCTAGCGCCGGCTCGTTCACGTATATATCTATGACAGATTGATTCGGCTTCACTCTAGCTGCTCTTCCTGAAGGCTTACCGAAAGATCTTCTCATTCCTTCTTGGAGGCGGTCAGCTCCTGCGGTCGCTATCATCCTGTTCTCTCTCAGAACTACGTGCGGGTAAGTGAGCACTCTTATCAAGTATCCTGTCTCGCCCAGCTTGTCAAAGAGAACTTTGTTAGCCGCTATTCTAGCTGCTTCAAGAGCGTTGTGGCGTATCTGCACCTCATTTTGAGAGAGCAGTGACACTTTATACTCGTAGCTGCCTTTAGGATCTCCCATAACAAACTTTGATATCTTCGGCTGTGGGGCACCGTGAATATACTTCTCTCTTGTGTACGGTTGGCCTTTGGGTATCCTGTAGCTTCTTCCCTTCACAATGGTTACCTTCTTCGGCTGCTGTAAATGCCGGCCCATCTATTTTAATTTTGATTTCATATTCATCGATTACAACTGTTTTCAAGCCTGATACGTCAAAAGCCTCTTTCTCCCTTCGTTCTCGTAGCCTACAGTCTGAACACTGTTTAAAGGTTTAGAAGGGATTCATTGAGTGTTTCGACGGTTTGCCGATCCCGTGGTTAATATTGCCAAGGTACTGTAGACGTTGAACGAGACTACGAGCTGGATTTCCGGGATCGCCTAATCTCGTATGCTGCCCTTCGTAGGAGCCCGGTCATTAGAGAAGCTTCTCTTCGCGAGATTAATGTACGGGCGATAATGTTACGGAACGCTTTCTCAGCAAGGACCTGCTTGTAAGCTGGGATTCTTGTTTCTTCGGAAAGTTTCTTGAAGAATCTTGTTATTCGATCTTTGTCCTGTTTATTTGCTTCTTCAATGAAGATATTCTCCACGCTTCTTCTGGCCTTGAAAAGTTCATAGAATACTATGGCAGCTGCATTCGCTACATTTAAAGTCCTATAGTTTGAACTTGCCGGGATCGTCACCGTCAAATCGCATGATCCGAGTATCTTATTCGAGAGGCCTGTACTCTCACTTCCGAAGAGTAGAGCTACGGTTCTCGAGGTGGTGGCTGCAATCCTCGCATATTTAACTGGCGTTATGGAGGTTCGCTTGAGGTTGCTCTGTCGTTTCGCTGATACAGCGGTTGTTCCAACTATATAACTGACGCCTTTCAGTGCCTGAGATAGGTCGTCTACAATATGAGCGTTTGCCAGAATCTCTTGCGCATGCATAGCATAAGCTCTTGCCGTCTCCCCAAGCTTGGCTTTCGGTCTAACCAGCCAAAGTTCACTCAGTTCGAAGTTTTTCATCAACCTAGCAATGGAGCCAATGTTTCCTTCATACTCTGGTTCTACCAAGATCACCCGTATATGCAAAGAATATTTCCCTCAAATGCTGCCCGCTTTAGCTAGAGCCTGATATAATTCGTTTGCAAGAGTCTCGAACTCTTCAACAGTTGTCTGATATACTCGTTTCTCAGGGATCGAGAGTCCCAGAAGTAACACGTTGCTCTTGTCTCCATATCTCTGTAATAAGCGCAAGATCACTTTCCGCAGTCCTCTATTTCTTTGAGTAAAGAGTTCGCGTACTAAATCTGAAAATAGTTGTTCGTCAAAAACTAAGGTGCGGGGTTCTTTCGGCGTCAATTTTACTATGGCGGAATCCACTTTGGGACGCGGGTAGAAAGCATGTTTAGGTACGATCTCTATCAATCTTGTGTCTGCTCTATGACTGACCATGACAGTCAGTCTGCCGTAGTCTCTAGAACCGGTTTGGGCTGTTAGTCGCTCAGCGAATTCTTTTTGCAGAATAAGAACTAATGTATCGAACTTTTTCTTTAGTAATAAGAAGATCAACTTCGAAGATATGTTGTATGGCGGAGAAGAAACGACTTTATTGAATGAAGGGAGCTCTGTCTTCAATACGTCGCCTTCAATTACTTGCACTTTCTTGCTTTCAGCGAATTTTCTTCTCAAGATACCTGTTAGCGCCGGATCTTTCTCTATAGCTACTACTCTTCCGGATTGCTCTTGGATTATTGAAGTCAGCGATCCTGTTCCTGAGCCGATCTCCAAAACGATGTCGGTTGACTTGAGATCTGCGGCCTCGACCAGCTTTCCCATGATGTTTCGATCGATTAGAAAATGTTGGCCGAGTTTTTTCCTGGGCTTGAAACCATCGGCGATGAGCGTAGATTCCACGCTTATCACATAGTCCTCGTGAATAGCCGGTATTTTGCTTCTTCACTGAGTTCTTGAACGATTCTTTTTGCGATTATCTTCATCGGATCTGATACGCCTGTTCTCTCTCGAATGTCTTTGAAGCTGACAAATGGCTTTCTTTCTCGTTCATTTACAATTTGCCACATCGACTTCTTTCCTATTCCCGGCAGAAGTTCAAGAGCGTGCATTCTCGGCGTGACCGCTTGAGCCTGATTGAAGAAGTCTAGAAAGCGCGGTTCTTGGCTCTTGGTCAACTCTTCGAGGACAGGCTGCAATTCTGCCTTAGCTGTTGCAGTTAGTTCTTCGTAGTTTATTCTTCCCATTATTCGATTTACTTTCTCACGCCTATCTTTTCCGATATATATTCTTTCATGAGATGATATTACGGCGCCCGGTTTGAGTTCAGCCTCCAAGAGTGTGAAGTAACTCTCTCCTATGACTTGAACTGTAGGTATTGCGACATGCCTAGGTCTGTCGCCGGAGGCCCTACCGTAAGGAAGATGGTCAAGCACATAGGCATATTCCTCATATTTCTTCAGCGAAGTTGTGTTACTCACACTTGTTCATTCCTCTGTGTTCTCTCAAGACAAAATTTGCACACTCTCTTCGAGGTTTAGATAAAGAATCTAAGCCACGTGGCTCGATGCAACTGGTTCGAACGATTGGCAGGACATAGTTGTCTTCCGAATTCTAGTGCGGGGCCGCAAGTCAACCGTCTCTTTAAGATGACTAAGTCTTTCTGTGTGTGAGATTCTTAATCCTTGCGTTTCACTTCTATTGTGTATCAAGAAATAGCGGTTACGACTTTTCTCTGTATTCATCCACGACCTTTAGGATTTCTTCCAGCTGCGTGGTGACGATAACTCTTCCCTTGACAGCAAGCACTGAACGAAGTTCCTCGATAGTCTTAGGCATGCAGTTGACTATCTGTATGGCATCTGCCCTCTCAATTTGAAACTTCTTTCCCAGCTCATCTATGAGCTTTCCAGCTTTTTCAGGTTTGATCTTGGAGGACTTCTTAGCGTATTCGAGAGTCCTTCTCTGGAATTCCCCCAGTTCTTCTTTGCTTGCCTTTTCAAGGATCTTCCTGGTCTCGGAAATGGAGATGGTTTTTACGCTTACAATTTTCCTAGGCGTGTTCCTCACCCTTGTAAGATTGAAGGTGTTCAGGTCTGGCTATTGTTTTTCTCTTCTCGTTTCCCATGAGTATCTCTACGACATATGCTCTGCCCCTTCTTTCTGCGATGGTTCCGATCTTTCCTTGGAATCTTCGATGGGGCATGCCCTTGTGAACACTTGGGTCTATTCTTATGCAAACTCTATCTCCAAGATGATAGTCTTCGAGTAGTTTGCTTAAGCCAACCTTCCCTTTCTCACGAGGCTTCTTTCGCAATAGGGAGCGGGTTTTCGAGCGATAGCCTTTAGACTTAGCCATCCAAATTCACCGTTCAAAATGTAACTGTGAACCGGGCCTCTATCCATTTCTAGCGGTGTCTTATATACATATTTCCAAGCCTAGGCTGGAAACTGGAACTTCCTCATAAGGGTCGTTTGACGTCTTTTCAACGTCTTCATCATTTTCTTCATCATGTTGTACTGGTTTACGAGCTCCTTCACGTCTCTTTCAGCTTTGCCGGATCCTCTGGCTATCCTTCTTGCTCTCGATGAATCTATCAACTTAGGATCTTCAATCTCTTCTCTTCTCATAGATTGTATGATCACTCTCCAAGAATCAAGTTTCTTTTCAGCCGTTTCGACCATGTCATCTGGGATGCTGTAGCTGCCCGGCATCATCTTCCAAAGTTTTTTGAGAGGACCGAGCCGTCGAAGAGCCTCCATCTGTTCATACAGATCCTTTAGTGTGAATTTTCCTTCGATGAAGGCTCTAGCTCTTTGTTCAGGAACTTGAATCTCAGCTTCTCTTACTTTTTCGATCAGCCCCTTGATATCGCCCATCCCTAGAAGTCTTCCGACGAAGTCAGCAGGCACAAATTGCTCTATATCGTCTATCTTTTCACCGGTACCTACGAACTTTATCTTGGCGCCTGTCGCAACGACAGCTGATAATGCACCTCCACCTCGAGCAGATCCGTCGAGCTTAGTTACGAAGATAGATCCGATCGGTGTAGTTTCGTTGAATGCTTTAGCTTGAATCATTGCTTGCTGTCCAATTGTTCCGTCGATCACAAGGACAATTTCGTTCGGGTCTAGTTTCCGAGCGAGCGTCTGCATCTCATCCATTAAATCTTTCTCATTCTTATGTCTTCCAGCGGTGTCGATGAGAATTACATCGTATGTTTCTTTTCTGAATTCCGCAAGACCGTTCAGCGCGATTCTTTCAGAATCCTTTTCATCTACTCTGCCGTAGACTGGAATTCCAACTTTATCTGCGAGCTGTTTAAGTTGCTCAAATGCTCCGGGTCTAAAAGTATCCGCGCAGACGATGCCTGTTTTGAGTCCTCTCTTCTGATAGTACCTCGCGATCTTGACGGTGCCAGTGGTCTTGCCGCTTCCCTGAATTCCGACGAGCATTATGACGCTTGTTCTTCCAGGTTGTACAGTTGTTTTCGCAGGTTCTTCTCCAAGAAACTTCGTAAGCTCTTCATAAAGGACTTTTACAAGGTGTTCTCTTCTAGAGATGCCTGGCGGAAGTTCTTCTTTAAGCGCACGTTCTTCAACATTCTTGGATATCTGTAGGACGAGGCTTACATTCACGTCAGCTTGCAATAGAGCTCTCTGCAGTTCCCTGACCAGTTCTTTAACAGCTTTCTCATCCACAACTGGCAGTCTGAGTAGTTTTTTGAGGGCTTCGCTCAGTGATCTTCCTAGGTTCTCCAAAGAGCTCAAATATTCTCCACTCATCCGGCAACTTTGGCTTTTTGCGATGGTATCTTAGGTTCATTATCATGCCCGTTCTCTTAAAGGTTGAAGGTCTGTTCAGATAATAAAGCTGGATTGCGGAGACCTCTCTGGCAGCTCTAAAACTGATTGCATGTACGCTGTAGCAGATTCTGAATACTAAGATTGTAAACTCGTTTCTCTGATCGTCTCAAGTTTCCCTTCGGAGTAGAAGCCTATCAGTTTGCAGTTCTTGCACCAAGCGCCTATCTTGGTATCTGAGTTCTCTTGGTAGTATATGTTCATCTGTGAAGTTAGACATCGAGGACAACGTTGGTTAGCGATCTTGTCCATCGCCGATTCTAAGGATGATTCAATAGTGTAGCGTATAATTGAGTGACGCAGGTGAAAGTATTAAGGGAGCCATCGGTGAACCGATAACCTATATATTTGAGAGTTTGTTCAGTAGATCTTCCGGTGGCTTGGAGCTTTGGACGTTGTTCGTTTTGTCGAGAAGCATGAAGTTCCAAAGAAATTCATTCTAGTCGTGGGCCTTCCCGATGTCGGACTTGTAGGCGTGGTTGCTGCTTCTCATCTTGTTTCATCTCTCGGGCTTAGAGAAGTTGCTTCTATAGAGTCTGAACTTTTTCCTCCGATTATAGTTCTTCATGAGGGTGTTCCAAAGTCTCCTGTCAGAGTATTTTCAAGTGCAGAGATAGTTGCAATAGTTTCTGAGACCGCGATTCCAGCTAATGCGATTTACCCGTTGGCTGACGCCATAGTGAATTGGGCTTCTTCTAAGGGGGTCAAGTTACTCGTATCTGTCGGCGGGATGGCTGTTCAGAATCGACAGGATATAGAGAAGCCGAAGGTTTTCGCTGCCGTTTCAGATAAGAGCGTGTGGAAATCGATTAAGGACGCTGCTGAGATCCTTGGTGAAGGGTATATAGTGGGTGCGTACGGACTTATTTTGAAGAGGTGCGCGGAGCTAGGTCTTCCCGCGATAACTCTGTTAACTCAATCTTTCTACAATTATCCAGACCCTGAGGCAGCTGCCGCCGCAGTGCTTGCACTTAACAGGATTCTGAATCTGAATGTTGATGTGTCGGAGTTGTTGCACAAAGGGGAGGAGATTCGTTTGCGAGCTAAGGACGTTATGAAGCGCACTCAAGCTGAAATGGCCAAGATGAACAAGTCTCAGGAGTATGATATTCCTCCGTTATATGGGTGATTGGAAATGGAGAAAGAGAAGAGGAAGACGGTCTTTGATTTGGTTGATGAATATTTCAAGCGCGTTGAGACTATGGCTGAGAGAATGCTCGCTACCGGATGGAATGAAGCTGCATGCTCTATAGAACCTCTATCAAACATCTTCGTCGGGGCAACTGAAGTGGTTGTGACCATCGATCTTCCGTACTGTGATTCCGAGTCTGTGAAGTTGAAGATAATCGGTGAAGACACTGTTGAGGTCTACGCGAAGACTAGGAAGATGATAAGATTAGACGATTTTGGTATAAAGCATAGGAAAGGAGAATTCTCATGCTTCCATACAGTGATTCATGTCCCTGTTCCGGTTAACGAGGAAGGCATGAACTCAAAACTCAAGAGAGGAGTATTAGAGATACGTCTACCGAGAGCGATCTAGTTATCAAATTGTGAGATGATTTCGGCCAGTTCGTTCTGCGAAGGCTAAGATGGCTTTAAAGAAGAGAGAAGGAGATTTAGATAATCAGTTTTCCATTTCTCATGACTAGTTTATTGTCAAGCGTCAGGGTTGCCAAGGGTATTATGAAGTCTTCATGAATGTCCGTCTTTACTGCTCCGCCCATATGAGAATTGTCCCCTATCGCGACGTGGACAGTCCCTCTAATCTTTTCGGCTTCCAAGACGTTATCCGGGCGTTTGGCGTTCGGGTTCGTGCCTACGCCAAGCTCTGCAAGGTTCCTACGCGAGAGATACGGCTCCTCTTCTTTCCCGAACGATACGAGTTCTCTAAACCTGTTCCCGACTTCTTCCCCGCCATCGATCTCAATGACCTTTCCGTTCTTGAAGGTTATGATCATGTTCTCTTTTAGATCCGGGTACCAGCCTTTTTGAACAACAACTTTGCCGTTCCCTGTTCCTTCCATTGGGGCACAGTACGCTTCGCCGGAGGGTAAGTTGCCCCATGCTCCTTTCTCTGTGAATATTCCTGCATCCGACATTCCATTTCTTCCCTTGAGGCTAAACGTAAAGTCTGTTCCAGCTCTAGACTTGACGTTGGCTTCATTTGCTTGTGTGATCAAGTCGGCAATCTTCTTCGTTTCATTCGCGATCTTCTTATAGTCTGCAGCCATAGGGCCTCCAGGGTAGAACATCTCTGGCAGGAACATCGGCATACTCGCAAGTCGCGCTCCTGCTCGCGTCGCATGTTCCCTTGCGTCCGTGTGAGTCAGCGAGTATGTTGTTATTGCTACCACTACGTTTGCAACTTTCATTCTCTTCTCCACCTCAATGCCTGGATAAGTCCCATGCTTACCCACCGACGGGTACGCGAAGAATTCCACGCTTGATTCCGGGAACTTTTCAGCAGCTATCTCACTTACCATTTTCGCAAGTACTGATCTACGTACGGCATCCGTAAGTTTCTCACTGCTCTTGGTTCTCCATTCCTCGATGGTTGGGCTATCCGTAACCACTAGAAGTTTTTCCTCACCTCTCAGTCCCATGTTCACTTTAAGCATGTTTACTACGCCTTTGTCTATTCTCCTTCTATCGATCAATTCGGATTTCCCCAACTCAACTACCGTGGCACTTTCCAAGAAAGATTAAACTTTCTACGGTTAGAAGCTTCCGCTTGCTGAAACGAGCTCAGTGGGGAAAGCCTTCGAATGCTTCAGTCTGCTTACCTTATCTTCTCTATCGCCGCTAGCATGATTATCGGGAAGAGAATTGTTGCGTCGCCGACGATGGTTACTAGCTTCCCCCCGGCCCGAACTTTCCGCCAACTTATCGCCTCCTCTAGTGGGGCTCCGCTCAGCCCTCCGGCTTCTGGCCTGTCAAATGTTATTTGAATAGCCGCATCCACGCCTCCGCGAAGCATATTTGCCGCCAAGATATGATGCTTTGGGACTCCTCCTCCTACTATAATCGCTCCAGACTTCTTTGCAGTAAACAACATATCTGCGAGCTTGTTGAAGTCGAGTAAAGGATTGACTATAAGAGGATGTAGTTGACCGAATGTCCAAAGATGCATTCCTAACATCGAGTCGTGTATCGCGGGAGATAAGATTGGCACTCTCTTGATCTCGGCTGCTTTGAGGATCGAATTTCTGTCTCTGAGGCGTTTGCCGATATCCCAGAGGAGCTCGTACGTCGCGATATTCCTCCTCCTCTCTTCATCGATATCTGCGAGGATTCTGTGAATTTCCTTCTCCAGTTTTCGAAACGCGGCTTCTTTAATGTAGATATCATAGATTCTTCCAACGCCCTTCCTCTTGAGCTCGTCATCGTTCGCCAGAGAAGTGCCTATCTCATGCTTGTATCCAAATGCCTCTATCAAGTCGTGGGTGACGTTGGCGCCTGTAGTCACGATCCCGTGAATGTACCCCGTTTGTATCAAGTCACAAACAATCTTACGGAGTCCGCCAGCGACCATGGGACCCGCTAAAGTTAAGAACCTAGTATAGTCTCTGTCTTGGAACATTTCAGTAACTATTTTGACAGCCTTTCCCAGGCGACCAGCACCTAATACGCCTGCCTTCTCCATCTCCGCGGCTATCTCGCTGACAGTCATCCCTGGAGCGAGTTTCATTTGTTCTATGTGTGGCATTCTACTGTCTGGACCTCAACTGGCCAGCATTCTCTTGCAGACTAGAAGATTAACCCTTTATCCTAACTATCTTGTTTCTTCCAAGCATACTCCAGTATTCAACTTCGATGCCGGATGCAAGCCTAGCTTTCAAGTCTTCTTCGGTTGGCATAGGTGTCTCGAACGTCTGATAGGTCTCTAAATCCATTATCTGCACAATGTCCTCCATCATCGATATAACCTGTCCACTCCTCTTCTCGATCAAAGGAACCTCTACCTTCGCATCTACAGGGCTTATCATGCTTCGCTTTTGATCTGTGAAGACTCCGATAGCAACGATCCTTGCTTTAGCTGCACCATGCTTTCCAGGCTTGGACTTCTCATACTCAACTATTCTTGACGGCTCGCCGTCGACAACTATGTACTGTCCGATCCTTAAGCTTCCGACATCGACTGGCTTGCTCATATCATATTTCTCCGTCAACCAGTGATAAGATAAGATCCTACGTCTAAAAGGCTTCCGAAGCTAGCGTAGCCAGTAACGTAGATGGTTTAAAATCGTCGCGGTCGGTAAGGAGTATAGAGAATAATTCCTGAAAGGTGTCGGCATGTTCAAAAAGGTAGCATTGGTCCCGAGGCTTGACAGTAAGGATGCATTGGACTTGGCGACCAAGATATACCGCTTTCTATCGAGAAGAGGGGTCGCTGTAGTTCCGGAGGCTGAGTTCGCGCGAGCTTACAACCTCGATGATGGGAAACCTTTCTCAGAGATGAATGTTGATGCAGTGATTACGGTTGGGGGAGACGGAACAGTCCTCAAGACGTGCATGCTCATCCCGAAACCTGAGACACCGATCCTAGCAGTAAACATGGGGAGACGAGGATATTTGACTGAAGTCGACCCTGCCGGCGCAATCGAAGCGGTAGCAAAGTGTTTGAAGGGCAAGTATAGACTGGAGGAACATTGGAAATTATCATTATACTTTCAAGGCAAGTTACTGACAGACGGCCTCAACGAAGTTCTAGTTACCTCTTCCACTCCATTTAAGATGCTTGAATTCAGCATCTACGCAGGAGACCGGCATTTAGTAGACTCTAGAGCAGATGGTCTGATAGTAGCTACACCAACAGGCTCCACAGCCCATGCGCTATCGGCGGGAGGGCCTGTCTTGGAGATTTCTGTCGATGCCTTCGCGCTGGTTTTCATCTGCCCACTTGAGCCGATTCGTTCGTTTGTAATGCCGGCGGAAGAAGGCCTTAAGATAGATATTCTCGACCCGAAGTTGAAGGCTTCGGTCGTTGTTGATGGGCGATATGAACGCGAACTCATGCCGAAGTCCAGTATCGCAATTGGCAAGTCTAAGCGTAAGGCTGTCTTCATAAGGCTAGGGGCATCCTATCTAGGAAGGACTTTAGCCCGCATTCCTTCATTGGAGCGTAGAATCGAGTGAGGGTCTTTGTTCTGGATACTTCGGCATTCATAATGGGCGTCAATCCATCATCGATTGAAGGAACGGCGTACTCTGTTCCAGCGGTGGCCGATGAGCTTCCAGATGGAACCATGGCATCTATACGGTTCAACACGTCGCGTGATAGCGGCAAGCTCATAGTCAAGATGCCTGACCTTCGATCTCAAAATGCTGTTCGAACTGCATCTATTCAACTTGGAGAAGATCAAGTTCTTTCAGAAGCTGACCGTCAAATTCTTGCGTTGGCTCTAAACCTAAAGTTAGATGGGAAAGCGACGACCATAGTTAGCGATGACTACGCAATCCAGAACGTCGCAGAACGCTTGAAACTCAGCTACACACCATTAGCAACCTTCGGTATCTCATATGAATTTGACTGGATTCTTTTCTGTCCAGCTTGTTTTAAGAAGTATCCACCAAGATATGCTTGCGCCGTCTGTAGAGTTTGCGGTACAGAGCTTAAACGGAAAGTCTTGAGAAAGCTTCGTGCAAGAGCCAGAGCTAAGTAGACTCAGTCACTTACTTTTTGAAGTTGCTCTAGAACAGATGCTCTGATCCAATCAACGTTACGTAGTCTAGCGACGACTTTTCTTTTTCAATAAGAGTTTGAAGCACCGGTTTAATCTCGCCGCTACATTCTGAGTATGTCGGTTGGCTTCCGCCAATTGCTCAGGAATGACCAAGGGGCTTTTATAAGACTAGACGATACCTAATGAACCGATTTCTTGGCCCAAAAGGACCTTGCGTAATGGAACAAATATATCTGTGCGTATCCAGCCCACTCACGAAATCTATCTCTCAAGAACTTCGCGACCTTCTCCTTACTTATCCTAGCATTGTCAAAGTATAACTTCGAAACTATACGGTGCATCCAGACATCTACAGGCGCAGCCTGCGTATATCCAGCGCCGTACAATAGGAAGCAATCCGCAACCTTAGGACCGACGCCAGGGACCTCCATAAGCCTCCCGCGAGCCATGTCATAGGGCGAATTTTTCAAATGATCCAGATTCAGCCCACCATCGGCGATCAGCTTCGAAACAGCTGTAATATACCTTGCTCTATATCCGGTGTTGCAGATCGATCCAAGATCTCGCTCGAAGGCCTCTGAAAGCTTCTCAGGTTTCGGAAACGTGTAGAAAATGGTTCCATCTTGAAAAGTTATCTGCTCGCCGTAGGTCCTCTTTATCAACTGAGCCATCAGGTTCCACATCTTAACGGATGCATGTTGGGAGCAGATCGAGCATATTAGACTCTCGAAAAGGTTCGGAGCTCGCATAAGCCTCAATCCTCGGAGTTGATCGAAAGTATTGACGACAGGGTCATCGCTGAATGCGTCGTAGAACTCTTCGAGGTTGTCGTCGAGTCTGAACAGGACTCTTAGGTACCGTCTAGTTGCACTGCAAAGCTCATCATCGACTGTTTCGCTTGTTATCGCCACTCGTAGACGAGGGCTGGACGGAGTGCCTTCAGAGTATACCTCATACTTCACATATCTTTGATTTATGAGTTCGACATCCCAATATCCCATATCACGTGGTTGCCACTCTGGTTCTGAGGTCTGTCCGCTACGAATTGTATGGTCCAGGCTGAATGGTCCAGTGATATCGTTTGCCGCGATAAACGTCTCGACCCTCAAAGTTGGATACGCCTCATGCGTATACTGGAGATTCCTATGCACCTTAGCTTCTTCAAGAACTTGTTGCTAAAGCTGGGAGACCAGTTGAGAAATAGGGGTATCCTATCGAAGGCTATTTCGATACGATTTTCTCTAGTGTCCGCATGAATTCTTCTTCCAATCCTGCTGGCAGTATGCCTGAAGCAGCAACCGAATGGCCGTCTCCAAATCCGCCGTAGACGGCGCACGCTTCAGGTAAGACTTTCGAGAGC
>Ga0315306_10000399_pt1 | contig 20907 bp, 25 predicted proteins | sample TDP1_MG_FD_203803 | JGI IMG/M metagenome (GOLD analysis project Ga0315306, IMG submission 203803) | Freshwater sediment microbial communities from Lake Towuti, South Sulawesi, Indonesia - TDP1 | ecosystem: Environmental > Aquatic > Freshwater > Lake > Sediment | place: Indonesia: South Sulawesi... | reverse complement strand
ATTAAAGGCCGTCGCACTAGCACACAAAAGACCAATAACGACAGCAGCGCTCGATCCGCTGAGAGGGCCTACACGCAGGTACGAATACCTTACCCTTGAAGCGTCGGCAAGAAAGAAACGAATCTAACGATCAGGTACAGTTACGCTGAGCGAATTGATTGATTAGGCCAAGGCTACACTATGAATGGGAGGATGACGAACTATGTCCGAACGTAGGTTGTTGATGATTCCTGGATCAACAATTCAAGATCCCTCCGTTCTGAGAGCCATGTGCCAACAGTCCGATTCGCATCTCAGTCTTGAGTGGGCAGAGAAATTCAAGGCAGTCCTAAACGATCTGAAGAAGATACTCCTGACGAGTGGAGAAAGCTTCGTCTTCGCGGGAAGCGGAACCTTGTCTCAAGAGGCCGGGCTGGGAAGTCTCATCGAACCTGGCGACAGCGTGCTCTGTCTTGACAATGGGTATTTTGGAGGTCGCTTTGCTGATATCGCGAGGCGTTACGGAGCGAGGACCGAGGTTCTCCGAGTTGAATGGGGACAGGCCATCAAGGCCGAGGAGGTCAAGAGGGCTCTCAAGGGGAAGCGGTTCAAGGCTGTGACCGCTGCTCACGTTGAGACCTCTACAGGCGTGGCGATGCCGATCCGAGAGATCGGTGAGGCTTTGAGGGATTCTGGCTTATTCTTTGTTGTGGATGCAATCGCCTCTCTTGGAGGCATGGAGCTTCGTCCAGATGACTGGGGTTTAGATGTGGTCTGCTCCTGCTCCCAGAAGTGCATAGGAGTTCCTCCTGGCCTTGTACTAATCGGAGCGGGTAGGAGAGCAGTGGAATTCCTGCAACAGCGAAAAAGTGATGTTCCTGCCTTCTACGCGGATCTGAAGAACTGGCTCCCATGCATGGTCGACCCAGCCAAATATCACGCAACGCCTCCCATCAACCTGATCTACGCCCTGGGGCAGGCTTGCAAGCTCATCCTGAAAGAAGGGCTAGAAGCCCGCTTCATCCGCCATAGAAAACTCGCCGAAGCCTTCAGGGAAGCCATGAAGGCCTTGGGGCTGAGGCTTGTGCCTGAACCAGGCTTCGAAGCTGACACAGTCACCGCAACATACTATCCTCAAGGCGTTGAGGACTCGGCCTTCCGGCAGGAAGTTGAGAGAAATGGCGTCATAATCGCCAGAGGCTTTGGCCCGCTAGAAGGGAAGATCTTCCGAGTGGGGCATATGGGACAGGTGACCCTCGCCGACCTGATGGCAACGATAGGCGCAATTGAAAGATCATTCAAGGCGTTACAAGTCGAAATCGAGTTAGGGAGCGGACTCGTAGCGGCACAAAAGGCTCTCATGCAGCCGTCACCTGCTAAATGAGTTCCTGATTCGCATAGTGCCGTCGTCCAACGACCGCTCCTCCTTCCACTAGACAAGCTTCCAGAATAACGTACCATACTGAACTACTTCGAAGATCCGACAATTCAGCTTCTTGAACATGGGTGGCCCCACACCCCTCGTTCAAAGGTAACTATGCTGACAGCGGTGGAGGGCAACAGATCGAAAGAGTTCAACCTCCGAGCATGTTCGCCTAAGTCGCATGTTTCAGTTGGTCTGTGATTCTCTGATAAACTGATTGATTAGGTCAAGGCCAGCTCTGAGATAGTTAGATTCAGCTCCGTAGCCTATTCTCAAATATCCGTCAATCCCGAAGTGGTCTCCGGGAACGACGAGTACGCTCTTCTGCTCGCGGAGCTTCTCTGCAAGACTGGTCGAATTGATCTTCGGCTCGTATTTGATGAAGGAGATGGCTCCCGCCTTCGGCTTGACAAAGCTGAAGATCCCTGTTCGGTCGACCCATTCCTCCAATATCGGGAGGTTGGTTCTTAGGATGTTCCTCGTTCTTTCAAGTATCTCGTTCCGTTTCTTGAGGGCTATGCATGCGAGTCGATCGCTGACCGATGAGGGAGCAATCGTCGTGTAGTCATGATAGGACCAGAGCTTTGCGATTGTCGTCTCCGGACCGGCGATCCATCCGATCCGGAGCCCAGGAAGACCATACGCCTTTGAGAGTCCATTCGTCACTATGGTCCGATCGTAGATATCGAGAAACGACTGAGTTGTTTGGTCGTTAAGCTCAGCGCCTTGATAGACCTCATCTGAGAGTATCCATGCTCTGCTCTCAGTTGCGAGGTCTCGAATGGCATTCATCGTTGCTGTTGAGAGGACGGCGCCGGTCGGGTTGTTTGGGTTGCATATTACGATCAGCTTCGTCCGTTTGCTAACTAAGCTCTTCAGTTGCTCGATGTCCGGGGTCCAAGCGTTCTTCGCTCTGAGTCTGAATGGCTTCACTTTAGCCCCCATTGACCGTGCGATCCCCCAAATCTGCATGTAGTTTGGAAGCATCAACACAACTTCGTCTCCTCGCTCGACTAGATCTAGGATTGAGATGAAATTGGCTTCTGAGCTACCGTTTGTGACAAGGATGCTGCTAGGTGTCCTTCCTTTGTAGAGTTGGCTGATCAGTTCTCGAAGCTCAGGCGTCCCGTTCGTATAGCCATAACCCAAACTGGTGTTGGCCAAAATCTCCAGTTCGTCACCCACAAGTTCTCTGAGCCTAAGTGGATGGACCCCGCTCTCGGTAAGATTGTATTGGACAACGTTCTCGTATGTCGATTGCCACCGTTCCATCTTGAAGAGTTCGATCTTCAAATCCTTCATCACCCACGCTTTACCAATCACAACAGCCTACCAGACAACGGTTCTCGCGTGTAACATACTTCCGTCGCTATTGCAATACTCGATGGATAGGTTGATAAGCTCTCAACCGGGGAAAAGCTTCCCACATGGTGACATTCGCAACTCTATGCTACGTCTTTCGGGGAGGGAAAGTTCTTCTCCTTTTCAAGTCAAAGGGGCTGTTCGGCGAGGGCAGGTGGAACGCCCCTGGCGGAAAACTCCTCAGTGGAGAGACCCCTGAGGCCGGAGCGGTACGAGAAATGTTCGAAGAAACCGGCGTAAAGGTGCAAAACCTGTGTTTTCATGGGATTCTCAACTTCTATCTGGGTGGCCGCAAGAAACTGGACCAAACGGTATTCGTCTTCTCTTCAAAACTCGCAAAGGGAAGACTCAAGCAAAGTGTCGAAGGCCAGCTCAAATGGTTCGCTAAGGTTCAGATACCTTATGATCAAATGTGGGACGATGACAAAGTGTGGCTTCCATTGATGTTCGAAGATAAGAGCTTCGTCGGAAACTTCTACTTCAGCGACGGATATCAGAAGCTCGAAAGCTACAGTCTGGAGGAAATCGAGCCGAGCTAGTGGCCAACCTCAGGAATGATCAGCTTAGCAGCCGCTGAAATGATATTCAGAGCAATCGAGGGGAAGATCCCCAGAACAATCGCAGCGATGGCGAGGCATAATGCCGGCCCCCACATAACTGGAGAAGCCTCTTTGACATCTTTCAGGTGATCAGGCAACTTCCCGAAGAATACACGCCACACGAACCATAGGTAGTATGCCGCAGTAATGACTGCGCTCATCGTGGCGATAAATGTAAGTAGGTTTTGTCCCTCGAACAGTCCTAAATCATGGTTGATTCCACCCGCGAACATCATTGACTCACTAAAGAAGCCACTGAGCGGAGGTGTACCGGCCAGTGTAAGGGCCCCGATCACGGACACCACAGCAGTCATAGGCATCTTGCCTGCAAGTCCGCCGTACTGCCTTAGGTCTCGAGTTCCTGTCTGGTGCATCAAGATTCCCGATGACATGAAGAGGAGTGCCTTGCAGAGCGCGTGATTGACGATGTGGAACAGCCCCCCTGTCAAGCCCATTACGGATCCTGTGGTCAATCCGAACAATATGTACCCCATCTGACTGACGCTTGAGTAGGCGAACAGCCTCTTAACGTCAGTCTGCGCTATAGCCATCAAGCCACCGTACACCATCGTAACAACTGCCAGAGTCAACAGGAATGTCGAGACTCCCTTGAAGCTTGGGAAGAAGATTCCGAGTGAAATCCTTGCAATAGCGTAGGCGCCGCACTTGATCATAACTCCAGAAAGCATTGCACTTATCGGTGTAGGCGCCTCCGCGTGGGCGTCAGGTAGCCACGTGTGTACGGGAAAGACCGCCATCTTAACCATGAAGCCAAAGATCATCAATGCAAAGATGACCATGGCAACATTCGGGTTGACCTCATCGATCTTATGCGTCAGCTCCGAGATCTCAAACGTATTCGTTAGGACGAAGGTGGCCAAGATGCCGAAGAGGAGGCACACCGCCCCAACATGGGTGAAGATAAAGTACTTGAAGCCAATCCTTGCTGCGCGCTCCGGAGTCCCCCAAAACACTATCAGGAAATATGAGGGGATCAGCATTAACTCCCAGAAGACGTAGAACTGAAGCAGATTCGATGAGAAGACGACACCGAGCATGCCGCCGATGAACAGAAGCGTGTTGCCGAAATAACCCGCGTGACCATGCTCACGCTCCATATACCCAACGGCGTAGACGGTCGCGAGGAAACTCACCGAAGCTATGATAAACGCTATTGCCACACTCAAATCATCAATCTGGAACCCAAAGGTTACTCCAATCGAAGGAATCCAAGGATAGATATGTCGGATGGGAGTTGCGCCCTCTGCAATTGTGTCCGGAATCATTGACCCTACCAGAATGACCGGTACCATAGCGGCCAATGTCGCCAGCCATCCCACATACTTCTCAATCTCCTTGCTTCCTTTTCCAACCGCATATACAGTGATTCCCAAGACAATCGGCAGGAAAACTGCAAGCGCACCCGCGTTTCCTATCATCTCAATTTCCTCTCTATCTCAGAAATCCTCCTACATATAGCGACAACACAAGAAACAAGACAAATGCAAATCCCACAAGGATCATGTTGTATGAAAGTACACCCGTGTGCGTCTTTCTGAATCGGGAAGACAGCCCAACGGCACCATCAGCGACTAAATAGTTGAACCCATCGATGCCACCGAGTTCGACATATTTGTAGAATAGCCCTGAGAATCTCTTTGTCGCTCCTGCAACCAGGTAGTTTAGGCCGTCGATGCCAGCAACATCAACGTACCGATAAAGAAAAACCGAGAGTCCACGAATCACATTTGCAGCCGCATAGTTAAACCTGTCAACCACAGCAACCTCGAATCTACAGTAAATGTTGCTGCAGAGCCCAATTAGCCCAACGACAAACACTCTGCGATAGGCCGGGCCGAAATAGCTTCGATGCAAGTTGAGAATTTTCCTCAGAACAAAGTTCTTTTCAATCGTGCTGGCGAGCTGGTTTTCTGTCATACGATAGAGAAGGTAGGTTCGCGCTCCGCCGATAACAAGTACTCCGGCGACAAGTGCGAGAACAGCACACCCCACTTCCTCATGGATCGCATGCATGATCTTTTCTGTTGGACTGGCTGACACCGCACAAAGGAGACAAGTGAAACTCATAGACAATGGCTCACCGCGCTAGGAAGATCCAACCTCGCCAAGGCAATCACTGCCATTCTTCTTCAACTATAGCCATTTCTTGATCGTGTGCGTTGGTACATATCCCTAACGAAGCGTATGGGTCAGGTTCTCGCAATATAACAGTAACTATTCGAATCAGTCCTACGAAAGAGATTTGCTAGTTCGTCATTTGGCGCCTGTGAGTTTTCGGCCGCCGGTTTTGAAGCGAGCCGTTCTTCAATGGATCGATAGAGCCACTGCGAAGCAGCCTCAGGAACGTTCGATGCCAGATTCGAACCTATTACTGCTTTATATGAAACTCTGGCGAGAATATGCGACGTGGCTGCGAATGAAAATTGCACTTGTGGCGGATCAGAGTACCGCCACATCCTTCAAGCTGGCTGGGTTGAGCGACGTCACTGCCGTCAAGAACGCAGAGGAGGCCGAGAAGAGAATCGACGAACTCTTGGCGAGAGCCGATATGGCCGTGATCCTTGTTACTGAACGGCTGGTCGATGAAGTTTCCGGATTGGCCGAGAAAGTTGCTGAGCGGAAGTATCCGCTGATCGTTCCGATTCCAGAGATCCGGGGACCGCTGGTCACGAAGACTGATCTCATGGTTGAGCTTATTAGACGAAAGGCGGGTATCGAGGTCAAACTGTGATAGGATTAGAGCTAGCTTTCGAGGTAACATGAGTTGTCTATGGCCGGTTCGGTCTTTCGCGTCGCGGGTCCATTTATTATCGCTAAGAGCATGGCTGGCTCGCGGATGTATGAACTCGTAACGATTGGAGAAGAAGGTGTGATCGGCGAGATCATCCGTCTTGAAGGTGAGACGGCAGCGATACAGGCATATGAAGAAACGGCGGGGATAAGACCTGGAGAAAAGGTGGTAGGAACTGGTAAGCCGTTGTCCGCGGAGCTTGGTCCTGGCGTTATCGGGCAGATCTATGATGGAATTCAACGACGTCTACCAGTTATCCAGGAAATGGTTGGACCACGGATCAAGAGAGGTGTAATGACATCCGCGCTTGACCGAGAGAAGAAGTGGAGTTTTGAGCTGACAGTGAAAAAAGGGTCGAAAGTCGTCTGCGGAGACCCTATCGGCTCAGTAGAGGAGACGCCACTGGTTAAGCATAGAATTCTCGTTCCACCGTGGATCGCCAGTGGCACAGTAGAGGAAATCACTGAGGGCAAATTTGCGGTCACGGAACCAATCGCAAAGATCAAGACAGAGCGAGGCTCAGAGAAGTTGTGTCTGATGCATTCTTGGCCTGTGCGCCAAGCCAGACCGTACACAACGATGTTGCCCACAGATGTTCCCTTGGTGACTGGCCAGCGAATAATTGACGCCTATTTTCCGATAGCAAAAGGCGGAACGGCAACAGTGCCTGGGGGTTTTGGAACTGGAAAGACAGTTCTCCTGCAGTCCCTAGCCCAATGGGCTGATGCGGATATAGTGATCTTGGTGGGGTGCGGTGAGCGCGGAAACGAGATGGCAGATGTACTTGAGAAATTTCCTAGATTGAAGGATCATCGCTCAGGAATGCCTCTTATGAACCGAACTACCATCGTAGCCAATACTTCAGACATGCCGATTGCTGCAAGGGAAGCAAGCATCTACACGGCCGTGACCCTCGCCGAGTACTACAGGGACATGGGCTACGATGTTGCTTTGATGGCAGATTCAACCTCCAGATGGGCTGAAGCTCTCCGAGAGATATCTGGACGACTGGAAGAAATGCCAGGCGAGGAAGGTTACCCGGCGTACCTCGCCTCAAGGCTCGCTGAGTTCTACGCAAGAGCAGGCAGAGTGAGGACTTTAGGTAGTGAGGAACGGTACGGATCCATAACGGCTATCGGTGCGGTTTCGCCTCCAGGCGGAGACTTCTCAGAGCCTATTACTGGAGATACTCTGCGCTTGACGAAGGTTTTCTGGGCGCTTGACTTCGCTTTGGCCCACCGCCGGCACTTTCCCGCTATCAACTGGTTCATGAGCTACTCGGAGTACATGCGCACGTTGGAGCAATGGTACGAGAAGATTGGAGCAGGTTGGTCGAGACTTCAGGAGGAGGCGATGACCCTATTGAAGGAAGAAGAGGAGCTCAGGGAGATTGTGTCTCTGGTTGGAGCCGAGATATTGGGCGACAAACAGCGCTGCGTGTTTGAGGCTGCAAAGATGCTGAAGGAATACTTCCTCCTGCAAAGCGCTCTTCACCCTGTAGATATGTATTGTCCTTTGAAGAAGACCTACGACATGCTCCGTCTAATCTTGATGTTCTATGAGAAAGCGAAGATGGCCGTGGATCTAGGTGTGTCTCTGAATGACGTGCTTTCCGTCGGCGTGAGGGAAGACCTTATCCGGATGAAGATTATTCGACCTGAAGAATTCGGTGAGGCGAGCGCGAAGATTGAAAGTAGAATGAATGAGCAGTTTGGCCAGCTTATCCAGAAGACAAAGGAGGCCAAGCAGACATGAGTGTCCTGGCAAAGACTGGAAGGAGATTCCTGACAACTCGAGAGATTTCTGGCCCATTGCTATTCGTCGAATCCACAGCTGGTGTTGGCTACGGAGAGCTCGTTGAGGTGACCACCCCGGGGGGCGAGGAGAGGACTGGACAGGTAATAGATGTCAGCGAGAAGGTGACGATCGTCCAAGTTTTTGAGGGGACTTCAGGCCTCGACGTTAGGGCAACAGCAACGCGCTTCACTGGAGAAAGCATCAAGCTACCAGTTTCTACCGACGTTCTTGGGCGGATGTTTGGCGGCAGCGGGAAGCCCATAGACGGCGGTCCAGCCATAGTTCCTGAAGACTGCTGGGATATCCATGGCATACCAATTAACCCGTATTCCAGAGCGCACCCAGTGGACTTCATTCAGACCGGGCTTTCAGTCATTGACGGAATGAATCCTTTGGTAAGAGGGCAGAAGCTTCCTCTCTTCTCTGGGACTGGTCTGCCGCACAAGCCAATAGCTTCACAGATCGTGAGGCAGGCAAGGGTCAGGGCTGAGGAAGAAGTCTTCACAATAGTCTTCGCAGCTATGGGCATAACCTCTGAAGAGGCCAGGTTCTTCGAAGAAGACTACGCAAGGATGGGGGTTCTCGGCCGTGTGGTTATGTTCGTCAATCTGGCGGAAGATCCTGCTATCGAACGCATCCTGACTCCAAGAATAGCTCTAACTGCGGCAGAGTACCTAGCTTTCGAGCATAACATGCATGTCCTCGTGATTCTCATCGACATGACGAACTATTGTGAGGCCTTGCGCGAAATCTCCGCTGCTCGGGTAGAGATCCCCGGTAGACGTGGCTATCCTGGATACATGTACACGGATCTCGCGAGCATCTACGAGAGAGCTGGAAGGATTCACGGAAAGAAAGGGTCAGTGACTCAAATGCCTATCTTGACGATGCCTGACGACGACATAACTCATCCAATTCCTGACCTAACAGGCTACATTACAGAGGGGCAGATAATCCTCGACAGAGGAATGTTCAAGATGGGCTTGTACCCACCGATAAATCCTTTGCCATCTCTCTCCCGTCTAATGGACAAGGGAATAGGTCCCGGAAAGACGAGGGAAGACCACAAGCAGCTTTCAGATCAACTCTATTACGCATATGCCCAAGGGAAGGTTCTTCGAGAGACCGCGCTGGTTTCAGGGGAGGCTGCCCTGACTAGTGTTGACAAGCTTTACCTCAAGTTCGCAGACCGGTTTGAGAAGGAGTTCATAGGCCAGGGACTAGATGAGAACCGAGATATAGAGAAGACTCTAGACATCGGTTGGGAGCTTCTGTCGACGCTCCCTGAGTCTGAGTATGCGAGGATCGATCCGGACATCATAAAGAAGTTCCATCCAAAGTACAGGGAGTAGGATGCGGAAGAACAACTTTGTCAGTCGAGCTCGCGGGAATACATCCTACACGCATAGAGCTTGTAAGGTTGAGGCGTCGAAAAGCTCTTGCAGAAGGAATCGTCGACATATTGAAGAAGGATTTGGATGCACTAACGGCATCCCTTTTCGAACATGCACAAGGAATACCATCGATGCGGAGCCAGATCCGTGAAGCTCTGAGAGAAGCCTACCGGTTGTTCATTGAGGCCGAAATGATCGCTGGCTTAAGAAAAATCGAGGAGATATCACTAGTCGCAAAACCGATTGAACTCGATGTTCAAATGGGGTTGAAGAGCGGCGTTCTCGGAATCCAACTTCCCGCCTTCCAGCTAATCAAAGGGAAGATTGGCAGCGTTGAGCCTCGCTACAGCCCGCAAGACGCACCGGCAAAGCTGGACGAGTCGACTTCAAGGACGAAAGAGGCATTAGTACATATTGTCATGTTGGCGGAAACAGAAGCCTCGATCAAGGAGATTCTTGAGGTCATGTCAGTCAAAAGGCGGCAGGTCAATAGGCTTCAGTATAAGGTTTTGCCGCAGCTAGACGCGGCGATACGGTATATCGAGCTTATACTTGAAGAAACGGAGCGTCAGGATGCCATCAGGGTAAGAGTCCTCCAGAGAAAAAGAAAAGAAAGAGCAGAACACGCATAGTGAGCGGAAGCCAAACGCTGTCGTGGGAATCCTTGACTGAGAATGAAGCATCGCAGATACTGATAGAACCGAAAAGCAGGGTAATTGAGACGCTGCGACTAGCGGTCCTAGATGTAGGAATTCAGGAGCTTATTCGACGAACAGGTAGTACCCCCGGCCTCTTGGAGAAATGGATCAATGGAAAAGAATGGGTTCCACTGAACGTGGTCAAAGAGGCCTGTGAAATAAACCGGAATCGTCAAGGTAGTCCCTCCTATTCCAGAATCCTATCCGAATGTACCGCGGATGCTCAATTCAAGATACTCGCTAGACTCGAAGTTGGGAAGCCAAGGGCTCCAGTCACGGGAGAGGTCTCACCTTCCGAAGCTGGAGTCTCAGGAGAAAGATTTCAAGAACCAGGTGCAATGGCAACGAGATCAGAGGCAGGGCGTCAAATCGTCAAGGTTACTGTTGTCCTATTCGTTGTGCCACTGTTAGGGGCGGCGGCAGGTTTCTTGATAGCAGGTCCCCAAGGCGCAGTTACAGGGACAATATCGAGCTTTGCAATTGTGACGGTGCTTGCCTTTCTCTTCCTGACCATCTTTCCTAGAAAATCCGTAGGAGCTAGCTAAGAAAGCTAGCATGGTCCCTAGACCCGGGTTCATTGGTCAATTCTACGGCCGTAGTCGTACTACTTCGGCTCGATCTGAATGGAAGCAATTCCTTAGCTGAGGGCAGCTGAATTCACTGAACCCCCCTTTCATGGGCGTACAGGTTGACAAGTGAGAGGCCGATTTGGCGCAAATTCCTGTCAATCTTCTTCTGTGATCCCAAAAAGTTACGTATGTCTTGAACCGTTTAAGATGCCTCCAGTGGCACTTGAGATGAGTGCGTGGAAGTACAGACGACTGATGCCCAAAGTCCTAGTGAGCAAGCTTCGTCTAGTTCAAACAGAGAACATCCTCGACCTAGTAGGAAATCCGCTCGATCAAATATGCTCACGGCTTGCAAAGACCCCCTACCAGAAGGATATCCTGGAAATACCCACGCAGCAGTTTTCCTCAACTTTACTGGAGGAAGCTCTCTTGAAGAACTTCATCAAGACCGTTGATGAAATCGCTTGTTGTTCCCCGAAAGGTATTCGTGCTTTGCTCACCGCGATCCTGATGAAGTTTGAGGCAGATTGCCTGAAAGCTATCCTGAGAACAAAGTCGGCCGAATTGGAGCCAGATCAAGCGATGAAGTACATAACTCCGGCAGGCAGGCTGAGCGCAGCCAAGTGTATGGACATTATGAAGAACTCTTCGAGTATACGTGATGTTGTGAAGCTTCTGTCAGACCTTGAGTATGGACACGTGCTTGAGGAAGTCTTACCGGAGTATGAAAAGACAGGACTGCTATTTTCACTAGAGGTCGCTGTTGACAGACACGTCTACGGAAGAATCTGGAAGGCCGCCAAGAAACTCAGAGGTTTGGACGGTAGGATTGCCAGAGCGATTGTCGGCCTGGAGATCGACTCCGTGAACATCAAGGTTATTCTGAGGTTCAAGGAAACCTGTGTTGGCGAAGATTTGGCAAGACAATACTTGATGCCTGTGTCTGAGGTTTTCGGAGCGGCCGAATTAGAAGGCGCGGTCCGGGCAAAAGAAGTCAAGTCGGCCATTGAGCATTTGCTAGACGCGGCGAAGGTCAGCTTGGCTAGAGATCATCAACACCTTTTGATGGATGTGATGAAAGAGTACGTGACCCACAAGTCGATGTCCCATCTGGAAGCGCTCCTCGAAAGGGAACTTCTTGAGACAAGTCTGAGAATGTTGAAGAGGTATACTCCTTTCTTCAACGTCGGATTCGTCCTAGCGTTTCTGAACCTGAAATGGTTCGAGTTGCGAAATCTAAGAACGATTATTAGAGGAGCGGAAGAAAAGATGCCTTCAGCTAGGACAAGGGAATTGCTCGTACTTTCGTCGTAGTCGATTCTTGGATAGCTGGCTTCGAAAGAACCAGGAGATTCTTACCTTCGAATTCTGGTCTGGCGCCTTTCAATCCATTCCCTTAGGGCTGAGCTTCTATCAACTGGGTCTAGTGATCTTGTGTCGAAAAGGGAAGGTGGAAGTGTTGAGGCTCGGGCGTAGCGTGACCTTCGTGATTGCTCTTGAAGCTTCTTCTGAAGCTCCAGATAGGCCTTGCGGACTCTCAGTCGGGCACTTAGTGCGATGGATGCGAAACGCTGCTTTACATTCGTGACTAGAAGCCGAGTTCTGTACTTTTTCTGAACTCTGCTCTCGCCATGTACTCGCATCAGAAGATCCTGTTGCCTTAACTTACCTGTTAGGCTCTTTGCTTCTCTGCCTATCCTGAGTCTTGTCGACCTTTCTTTGGCTGATCGGAGTTCTTGGTTTAGTCTTTCAAGCTCTTTTCTCAGTCTAATGAACTCGGAAAGATGAGGGTAGCTCGCTGCGAGGGCCTGATATTCAGAAGACTCGCGGGTCACCGCCTGAGGAGGCATCCTGATGAGCTTTTCGTAATACGAGTAGCCCTCTTTTTTTTCTTCCATGATTTCCACTAAGCGTGATCGTTTAGATGGTGCCGATGACCATGAATGATATCAGGAGACCGTAGATGGCAAGAGCCTCTGACAGAACTACTCCTATAACATTCGATGAGTATGACTCAGGCCTCTCAGCCGTTGCTCCAATCAGCGAGGATCCTGCGTAGCTAATCCCAGCACCTGCCGCGCCCGTTCCGACAGCGATTATTATGCCCGCCATAAGCGCCCTGAAAGCAGTCTCCATCGTCTTCATCTGAGGCAGCTTTGATATGAGCATGAAAGCGATCAGCAACCCATAGATTGCCAGAGCCTCTCCCAGAACAACAGTGATGATCAATCTGCTGAGTAGCTCAGGTTTCTCAGTTCCAACTCCAGCCATGGCAGTTCCACAGACTATGATCGCAGTGGCCGCTGAGATTGTTGGCACACCAATAGACAACAATATGGCGATCAGACCGGTGAGGTTCGGGTCCAACATAATCATCGCTCCTTGAGCACCATTATGTGAATTTGAACGGTTTAAAAGGAATTCCCTCACCCGAGTAGAACTTTGAGAACCATTCGATCCAGTGAAGGCGGAGTGTATGTACGAACACGATCAATCCTTCGATAATCATCACAAGTATGGTTCCTATTGCTATGATCGGGATGCTCATAGGCGGGAAATGGCCGTGCTCCACACCTCCAAGCACCAAGAACAGATAGTTCATGACACTGTGAACTAGACCCAGAGCCATCAGTCTTCCGTAGGAGAGAGTGTGGCTCAACGTTTCAGCAAAAACCTCGACGCCAAACCCTATGCCTTCCATCGCACCTTCAGCGATTGCTGTGAACACCACTAATAGAACCAGAGGGGCTAAGACAAGCCCCGCGAGCATCACACCGCCTTCGGCGAACCACCTTGAAATACTTGATATTCCTCCCCAGTATGACCACATAATGAGTCCGCCCCAAAGCAGCCAGAGCCAGGCAACCGGAATCGGCGCACGCTTGAACTCCCGTTCTCTAATCGTGTTGAAAAGTTTCAGAACAAGTCCTAGGCTTATGTGAAGTGCGCCTACCAGGATGGCGAACCTTATCATCTTCATAGGCTCATGCATCGGCTCAAAGCCACCGATGTAGAAGGGTCCAATCCTTCCCAGCTTCATCGGGTGCAGAACGCCCGATGGGCCGAAGAACTCCCCGAAAATGAATCCCCAGAATATGGCAGCCAATCCGAGCAATATGAACATTTCAGCGCTGACGAGTAGATACCTCACGATATCACCCGCCTCCTCCAATTTGATCTTCCTTTTGAAATACGTCAACAGCCCTCCTAGTGCCGCGAATATCACTCCCTGCCCGACATCAGCGAACATTATTCCAAAAAGCATTGGGAAGGTTATTGCCATGATTGGGACAGGATTGACTTCGCGGGCTGAAGGGTAGCCAGAAGAGAAGGTCAGCTTCTCGAATGCCTGCATAAAGCTCGGCGCTGGCTTGAGCATGACAGGTTGCTTTTCACCGTGTTTAGCTGGCTCTTCAGTGATCACACAGTTGCCTCCAGTTGCTTTCCTTACTATCTCCATAGCCTCCTTCAAGTCGTCGTCTAGGACCCAAGCTTCAAAGTAGATTGTCTTGGCGGTTCTCGCGAATTTTCCCTCAGCTTCTGACACTTCTCTTTCAACTTTGACAGTTCCCTGCAAGGTCAGTAGGTCTTCTCGAATCTCACCCAGCTTCGTCCCCTCTTCAATCGAACGTCTCTCCATGTCGACGATCCTTCTCAAATCTAGGAGCCTTCTTCCGATTTCCGTCTGCTCATCGGCCGGCATTGCACTTATCTTGTCAAGGAGCGGTTTGCGATCTGTCACCAGAATCGAGGCCTTCGCAAGGGATTCAATAGGAAGCTCCGCAAGTCTTCTCTCAACATCAGCGAGTACTTCTTCAGTTTGCTTTTGCTTGATCTCAACCTTTTCATAGCGTGCGATCCCAGGCTGAAGGTTCAAGGCCTTCAAAGATGCGTCGATCCTAGAGAGCAGATCCGTGCACTTCGTCGAAGTCTGGGCCGGCACGGTGTGAGGAGTCAGCGCCCCCTTCCACTCGTCAAGCTTTTGACGCATATCAACGAACTGGACAATCCCCGCCTCGCCGAGGGATCGTACCACCTCGTCGACATCATCTTCAAAGACAATTGCGATGAGCTTTCGCATCTCTGCCATGTACGGTCCCTTCAAATCGGGAAATGGCGAAATTCTTTAAGTGCACTGTCGGAATTTAAGCGTACTGAAGGTGCCTGCCATGCCTAAAGCTCTCGACGCAATCGTTAACGGGGAAAGTGAGGCTGAGAGGATAAAGAGCGAAGCGATTGCTGAGGCGCAGAAGATCAGGAAAGAAGCCGAGGCATGGGCACACAGGACCTACACAGACGCGTACGAGCAAGCAATTGCAAAGGCGGAGGAAGAAGCCATCGAACTGAAGAAAAGTGCAAGAGAGAACGCTGACTGTGAGGCGAAGCTGATCTTGAAAGAGGCGAAGAAGCAGATAGAGGTGATTCGGGCAAAGGCGAAAAATAACTTTGAAGCCGCAGTGAAGGCAGCACTGAGTGAGTTCTACTTCAAGTAGGCGGTATCATGGAACCCGAATTGCAGAGAATCCTCGACCGAATTCTGACAAACGCAAGGGAAGATGCGAAGTCGATCGTCTTAGAGGCCCGCAAGTCTGCTGAGATGATGCTGGAGCAACAGAAAGAACTGGGTGCTCAAAAGGCTGCGGAAAGAGTCTCATACATCCTAACTAAGGCAAGAGGCGAGGCGGATACCATTCGAGGAATGATATGCTCTGACGTGAGGAGAAAAGCGAGTTGGATGGTTCTGTCAGAGAAGGAACGACTAATAACGGACGTTTTAGACGAGGCGAAGACCCGACTGGTAGCGCTAGCCAAGACAGATAGGTACGCATCCGAGCTGGAATGGATAATACGTGATGCCGGGAACGCCCTGGGCGGCGGGGGTCTTCAGGTCTTCTTGAACGAACATGACGCAACTCTACCGTTGAAGCTTGGCACGATCTCGAAGGCGATTTCGGAAGAAACAGGTAACAAGACTGAACTTAAGCTCTCTCAAGAGAGAACTGAAACCTCCGGTGGTGCTGTCATCAAGACGGCGGACGGAAAAATAACCTTGGACAACACGTTCGAAGCCATGCTCAAGCGGCGCGAAAGGGAATTGCGCCTGAAGATTGCAAGAATCCTCTTCAAGTAGAGTGCGAGCTCACCGGCCTCCATATCGCGCAACGCCTCTCCCATGGACAGTGCAGTAGGAGCCTAGCCCTGACCTAGGGGGAGGAACTAAAGACAGTTACTGCTTGTTCAATCGAAGAATTAGAATAGAAGAAGTCGGAACGGACCTAGAATTCGTCTTCAATCCTGTCGTGTTCGGTGGAAATCCTGTCACAATCGCTAAACACGACGGAACGATTTCACTTAAGGATCATCTGAGTTCGGTCTGTACCAGCAGACTCGTACTGCGCTGTCAGTTCAATGGCCTTTGTGGGGCAAATGTCTTCGCATTGAGCGCAATGAGTGCATCGGTCAAGGTAGAACATAGGTCGCTTGCCCTTATCATCGTCAAACATCTCAATCACCTCTGCAGGGCAAACCCTAAAGCACATTGAACATCCGATGCACCGATCTCTGTAGAACGCTATCATGCCTCTGAAATCGCCAGGTATGTGTACCTTCTGCCGGTCCTTGAAGGGATATCTGATGGTGACTGCTTTCCTGAATATGTGCCTAAGCAGCTCTCTCTGCATCGCCATTGTCTATTTCTCCTTCGCGTATTTCTTGAGTTGGTTCCAAGTCCAAACCCATTCTCTGTCCTTTGAAGGCTCAATGAATCTCGCCGTTCTGTCCATGCAACACATACAGGGATCGATCCCCGCAAGCACTATGGGGATATCTGCAACATGAACGTTGTAATCTCCCTTCGACGTTAGCATTTCGACTAGCGCTGCCAGATTTCCGAGGGTCGGCGCCCGTACTTTGTACCTAGAAGGCCTATCCGTGCCATCAGATCTGACGTAGTGTATGTCTTCGCCACGTGGGGCTTCAACCCTGCTAACGGACTCTCCCCTCGGCGGCGTGTTCGGTAGGCGGATTCGGATTGGTCCGCTTGACAGATGGTCGAGGCAGTAGCGAACTTGCCGGATAGACTCTATGGTTTCATAGACTCTGACGACTACTCGGCCGAATAGGTCGCATGTGTCAGCTGTTATCACTTCGAACGGCACCTCGTCGTGGGCTGCGTAAGGATCCTCGGCCCTGACATCAAACTTGATTCCTGAGGCTCGCAGTGTCGGGCCGACAGCACAATGCTTAATCGCTTCTTCCCGCGTGAGGACCCCGACCCCTCTCGTCCTTGCCAGCATAGTCGACTCACTCGCCACTATCTTCTCGTAGTACTTTGTTCGCTCTTCTAGGATGTCGAGGCCTTTTCTTATCTTGGTGGCCAACTCAGGAGTGACATCCCGGGTCACGCCTCCTATCGTCATGAGTGCCGTTGAAACGCGGTTACCCGTCATCGCCTCGATCAGATCCATGACGACTTCGCGGTCCCGCCAGACATACATCAGAAGTGTGTCGAAACCAATTTCGTGGCCCGCGATTCCGATCCAAAGGAGGTGGCTGTGGATCCGGTTCAGCTCCTCGATTATGGTGCGAATGAACTCTGCGCGTCTTGGAATTTGGCGTCCGTAGAGATACTCTACGTTTTGAGTGTAGCAAATCGTGTGTGCGACATTGCAGATCCCACAGATGCGTTCAATGAACGGTATGTTCTGAATGTAGGTCCGCGATTCCGCGGCCTTCTCCACCCCCTTGTGAGCGTATCCTATTCTCACCTGTGTACGAACGACATCCTCTCCGTCAACCCAAAATGTGAAACTTTCAGGTTCCTTCAGTGCCGGATGCTGTGGACCAACAATCACAGTAAACTCAGGCATACCCTTTCACGTCTTAGGGATAGGTTCGGGTCGAACAACCTTGTACTCTTTTCTCAAGGGGTACACATCGCTGGGCCAATCATCCGGAAGTATAAATCGCTCTGGAGTCGGATGTCCTTTGAATCCGACTCCTAGAAGGTCGTGTATCTCTCTTTCATACATGACGGCTCCCGGTATTATGTCGGTCAAAGTGTCAATCTCCGCCGCCGTCTTTGGCACCGATGACTTGAAGGTTATCTTAGTTCCGGCATACGAAAAGTGGGGCATCACATCTATCGTCTGCCCTGAGTCTGCTCCTGTGATCGTTGACAGGTGGGTTATTGCAAACCTGTCTACAACCTTTCTTATCGATTCCTTGTAGTCTTCCTTCTTCACAGTCACGAAGATGCTTCTGATCCTCTGTATCTTGATCTCCACGGCTCGGCTACCCAACAAGTCCTTGATTTCTGACGCAAGTCTCTCTTCTCTTTCCAGACTCAACTCTAGCCGCCTCGAATCTTGTTGGTGAGGATCGCCACTCCGTGGATTATGTTCTCAGGCTTCGGAGGGCATCCGTAAACGTACGCTGCGACAGGAATCACCGAGTCAAGCCCGGGATACGTGCTATAGCAACCTCTATAGACTCCGCCGCTTATGCAGCAGTTGCCCACCGCGACTGAGAACTTCGGCTCAGGCATCTGCTCCCAGACGCGGATTATTCGATCTCTCGTCTGCCTCGTAACGGGGCCAGTAACTACCAGTACGTCAGCGTGACGTGGGCTCCCTCTCAGCAACGCGCCGAATCTTTCGAGGTCAAACCGAGGCGTGAGCGTTGCCACAACCTCTATGTCGCAAGCGTTGCATCCACCAGTGTTAAAGTGAATGAGCCATGGGCTGCGCGCACGCGCCCAGTTCAGGAGTCCCAACGTCCCACCGCAGCAAGGCGATTGATATGTTCAAGCCTTAAAGAGTTTCGAAGATGGAACCGATGGTCGGGATTTCTGAGAAGTGTATTCAGCGGGCGAGATGCTAGGTTTGTTCTTCTCAAAGACTAATTCTTTGAAAGGAAGTCTTAAGTAGAAAACGTTCAGATCGACAGATAGGCATTAGATCTCGGAGTCAGGAGCAACGGTGCAAGAGATTGTTACTTCGATTCCGTTTGCGTTGCTTGCTACCGTGACGCTATCGGTTTTTCTCTACTTATTGGGAGGGAGAATCTCAGCTAAAGCTGAGCCTTCTACTGGTAAGCTCGCACAATATGCATGCGGAGAAGAATTGCCATCTCAGAAACTTCAAGTCAATCTACAAACGTTCTTCGTTTATGCTGTCTACTTCTTGATATTCGATATCTTAGCTTTCATGTTGGCTACCTCTCTTGCGAGCCCTGGACTACTACCAGCTATATACACCCTGGTTCTCCTCTTCGCCGTGGTGATGCTACTTCCCCTGACTGGACGAAAGTGAAAGAAAATGTTCGCTCAGCCTCTCGAATTTTCTACCTCCTCATACGTTTTCCGTTTTCTACCATGAAAGTGACGGTTGGAGGAGGATGAGGCTGTTGGCTTTGTCACAGGATTTGGCTTTGATTGCAGGAGTACTTGTGTATCCTGGCATAGGATTCCTGATCCTTCTCTCATTGTTCTATGAATGGGTTGACCGGAAATTCGTTGCGAGACTTCAGAATCGGTATGGACCTCTGTATACGGGACCAAGCGGGATCTTGCAGCCGTTTGCAGACATAGTGAAGCTTCTTTCGAAGGAAGACATAGAGCCAGGAGGCATCGACCGTGGCTTGTTCCGAGCAGCTCCAATACTTATGACGGCTTTTCCACTCTTGGCCTTGTTCACTATCCCAGTAGCAGGTCAGACGGCTCTCATAGCTTTTGAGGGCGACCTGATCTTCATAATTTTCCTTATGACTCTGAGTGCCGCGTTAGTCTTTCTGGCTGGGTACGCGTCCACCAGTAGGTTCAGCACGGTTGGTGGATTGCGGGCAGCTCTTCAGATGCTAGGATACGAGGTCCCTCTATCAATATCCTTGGTTGGCCCTGCGGTGATGGCGGGTTCGCTTTCGATAAGCAGAATTGTCGAATGGCAGACACGCGCGGGATTGTGGATCGTACTAATCCAGCCAGTCGGGTTCGCCGTTTCCATCATCTGTTTCCTTGCAGAACTAGAGAAGATCCCATTTGACATACCTGAAGCCGAGACCGAGATTGTGGCTGGATGGATGACAGAGTACAGCGGGAGGAAACTGGCGCTTCTTAGGCTTGGCGGTGACATAAAAGGGGTTCTCGCCTGCGGACTCTTGACCGCGCTCTATCTGGGAGGACCAACCGCACCATATCCTTCGCTCAGCATTGTTTGGTTCCTTGCAAAGACTATAGCTGTCCTCCTGGTCCTTTCAAACCTAAGGGCTCTCTTCGCCCGGTTCAGAATAGACCAAATGGTCAGCGGATGTTGGAAATATCTGCTTCCACTGTCCGCGATGCAGCTGATTGCTGTAGAGTTGATGTTGGGATGACAACTATGGTTGCTGAGCGACTGCAATTCGCATTGAGCTTTGCGATGATAGCCTTGTTGGTGAGACGAAATGTGGATTGACATAGTTCAGGGCGTTCTATTGATCCTTATATGCGCTCTCGCCGGACTCGCGATCGAACTGCCGGACCTGCTCTATGCGATAATCTCACTAGGCGGGATGGCAGTTGCTATGGGCTCCCTCTTTTGGTTACTCAACGCTCCGTACGTCGCTGTCTTTCAAGTCCTGATCTACGCTGGTGCAGTAGTCGTTCTCTTCATAGCAGCTGTCATGCTTACCAAAAGGGGGTCATAGAATGGAGAGAGACTTGGGGAAGGCTATTGGAATGGCTGTATCCTTACTTGCTCTTGTTCTGTTAGGCCGCCTTGTGTTAAAACACGACGTAACCGTCTTTGAGTATCTTAGAACCAGAGTGCAGTTCGTCCTCTCTGCGGCTTCAGACATTGGACAACAAGCTTCAGGCTTTCTTTGGACCTATCGCGTGTTGGATGTATTCGCTGGAGCGTTCTTGGTATTCGTGGCAGCCGCGTGCTGTATTGCAATGCTTAGAGAGGAGAGAGCCTAGCTAATGATTGAACTGTCAAGCTATCTCTTGTGTTCAGCAGTCCTGTATCTTCTGGGGCTGTACTGTCTGGCAACAACTAGGAACATGATACGACTGATCATAGGCATAGAGATAATGAGTACAGCAGCCAACATCAATTTCATAGCGTTTTCATCATACGCACGCCCTGGCTACGTCGATCCTTTTGCCCACTCATTAGTAATCATGTCAATAGTCATTGGAGCATGCGTCATTGCTGTCGGTCTGACAATAGCAGTTCATGCATACCGTCACTATGGAACATTGGACATCAGAGAGTTGCGGAGACTACGATGGTAGT
>Ga0315306_10000396_pt1 | contig 20972 bp, 28 predicted proteins | sample TDP1_MG_FD_203803 | JGI IMG/M metagenome (GOLD analysis project Ga0315306, IMG submission 203803) | Freshwater sediment microbial communities from Lake Towuti, South Sulawesi, Indonesia - TDP1 | ecosystem: Environmental > Aquatic > Freshwater > Lake > Sediment | place: Indonesia: South Sulawesi... | reverse complement strand
AACGTCGTTCTGACTTGGGGTTGATGGTAGCACGGGATACGTGACTTATCTCGTTTAAATTTCTCAAACTGAGAAGATCCATTTGTCATCTGCCGATAAAGTATTTTTGAAATGACTTTAAACCCGATACGCAGGCTTCTTTTTGGGATGTTTTCCTTTTTCAGGCATTTTTCATCCGCAAAATGTAAGTTTTATATGCTTTGGAATCACAGATGTTTAAAACATTGTTATGAGGGAGGTGAAGAATTCTGGAAGATTGGAAGATAAAGATAGCAGTGCTATGGCTATTTGCGGAAGTGGCTGGTTTGGCTTCGGTGATGTTGATGTTTATGGAGCAAGATGTATTGGTGGAACTGGTGGAGGAGGGAACGATAGCGGGCATGCAAATGAGTCCTGAATACTTGCTGTTGGGAGCAGTTTTTTGTTTGGTTCCGTTGGTGATGGCTTTCCTGTCCCTGACTCTAGAGGATTCGACAAATCGCTGGGCAAACATCATCGTGGGCATAGTCTGGCTTGGTCTTGGCCTCGCTGAACTGCCTGACTATGTGGCAAAACCATCTGCGTATGCGATACTAATGTGGGTTGCAAGTGGTGTGGCTCTGGCACTGATTGTCTGGTACGCATGGAAGTCTAAACAGAAAACATGAGCCTTACCAACGAATTCTCGATCTTTCTTTTCACTTTTTTATTCATTTCAACTTGTACCAAAGATTTACGCACACACAAATCAATACTGAGTCGGTGAAGTGGCTCGCTAGTGCTCTCAGGTAACCTGTTGAGTAAGTAACGAAAAGAATTACCCGAGTCAGGTAAAAGGTTACTTAGGTTAATCATTCCATATAACTTAGAATACAGACCGCTCAGGAAACAAACAAAAAAGTGAAGAAGAAGTTGAACAGACTGTGAGCTATAGATGTTCCGATTATGTTTTTGGTTTTGAAAGCCACCCAGCCCCAATACCCACCTATCAAAACATTAAATATTATGCCTGTTATCCCTTGCTGCACATGCATTAATCCAAACAGCACAGACGAAGTGAGTAAAGCAATCTTCCAACCCTTCCATCTATAAAACGAAAAGAAGATTAGCCCTCTGAACAAGATCTCTTGCCCTAGCCCGCTGACTGTCCAAAACAGTAGACCCTGTGCAACAGCTACACCTGAATTTGCTTCTGGTGAAAGCTGCAGTTCAGCAGATACAAACTTAACTAGAAGTGGAGCCAAAACTGTAACTCCAGACAACCCAAGACTAGAGAACAGTTCTTTACGTGCTAAGCCTATTTCCTCTAACGATCTTCCGTTGTATTTGGTGAGAACAATTGAACACACAATGTAAATAGCATAGGTGACGTAATTACCAGAAACTTCCGTGAGAAAGCCCAGCACATAAAGTGGAATTGCAAATAGCAAAGGCACAACAAACACAAGAATAGCTTCCAAGCTTTCTAACCAGTTTTCCCTTCCCATTGAAGAACCACACATGTTCAATTCCAAACCCCCCTCTTTGTTTACCAATCATATTGCCTTTTCTCTCATTGCTTCCAGTTTACTTTCCTAGAAGCACAGAGCGCGTGCATAATCTAAGATTTAGAGCAAAGCCTTTAACAAACTCCAGACCAAAACCATTGCAGTGCCACAGAAATGTCCGAGTTCAAATACAAACAAGTCATTGTTGTACGCAGTGATTTAAAGATGAGTAAAGGAAAAATTGCTGCGCAGTCTGGGCACGCAGCTGTTTCAGCGGCTGAAGAAGCAAGGAAGTTTCATCCAAATTGGTGGAAGGCTTGGTTCAAAGAAGGACAGTGCAAGATAGCCGTGAAAGTTCGAAGTGAAAAAGAGCTTCTAAAGTTGGAAAAAGAAGCAAAAGAATTGGGATTGCCCTCAGCTTTGATTTCAGACAGAGGCTTAACTGAGCTTCCACCCAACATTATAACTTGTTTAGGAATAGGTCCCGCTCCATCTGACAAAGTGGACAGAATCACTGGAAAGTTGGCTCTTCTTTGAATGTTCCAAGGCTGGAAAGAGAATTAGGCATAGAAGTCTACGCCACCAAATCGTATGGAATCGGCGGCAGAATCCGTCAGTTTCCCGAAGACTTCATTGTTGAAGAAATCTTGTTAAACAGGTCAAAAGCAACAGTGCATGAGCCAAAAACTGTTTCTAGCATTGCAGGTCGAGGACGCTATTTAGTCTGCGTGCTAGTTAAGCGCAACTGGGACACGATTTTGGCGACAAGAGCCATTGCCAAACAGCTCGATATGAGTCAAGAACGCATCCAAATAGCTGGAATAAAAGACGCCAACGCCCTAACAGCCCAGCACATAAGCATCAGCAGAACAACATCAGAACAAATTTCATCAGTCAAAATAAAGGACCTAACGCTCTATCCCCTGCGCTTTTCAAACGAAAAAATTCATTCAAAAATACTCCTTGGCAACCAATTTCACATCACCATAAGAGAAATCACCCATTCTTCAGCTAAAATTGAACAACGAATCGAAAACGTGCAGAATGAATTAGCGAATGCAAGCGGAGTGCCCAACTTCTTTGGACACCAACGCTTCGGAACAAAACGTGCCATTACTCATCTAGTAGGCAAACACATTGTGAAGGACTTATGGGAAAAAGCGACGCTTACTTATCTAGCTAAATCAAGCGAGTTTGAGCATCCAGAGTCTAGGCAGGCTAGACAGCAACTGTGGGAAACACGAGACTTTGCCGAAGCCCTTCATAATTTTCCGTTTCAACTAAGGCAAGAACGCATGATGCTGGGTCACTTGGCTAAGCATCCGAGAGACTTTGTCGGCGCATTTCGAAGGCTGCCGACAAAACTTTGTCAACTGTTCGTTCAAGCCTATCAAGCCTATCTCTTCAACAAATTTATCAGTGAAAGAATAAAGCGAGACATTCCATTAAAAAAAATACAAAACGGAGACCACACGGTGAAAGTTAACAATCAAAATTGTTTGGCATTACCCATCGTGGGTTTTAAACAACCCTTATCCTCTGGCGCTCAAGGCGAAATTGAAAAAGAAATCCTCAAAGAAGAAAACCTTTCGCCCGAGCAATTTTGCATTTCAGTTATGCCAGAAATCAGCGCATCTGGCGGACTGCGAACCGCACTTATGCCCATAAAAGACCTGCACTTAGCAAAACCGAGCACAGATTCAGTTAATCCTTCAAAACGAAAAGTCGAATTTAATTTCATGTTGGGAAAGGGTTCTTATGCCACCGTTGTTCTGCGAGAGTTTATGAAACCTCGAAACCCTGTATCCGCTGGCTTTTAAGGTGTGAGTCTAAAGCGGTCTCTTGGAAACAATGTTACTTCTCGAATGTTCTGTTTTCCCGTCAGCATCATTGTAAGCCTTTCTAGACCAGTTGCCCATCCAGCGTGAGGAGGCATACCATAATCGAAGGCTTGAAGATGAAACCTAAACGAATCTGGATTCAAACCTTTCTCCATTAACCGCTCAATCAAAACCTCTTTAGAATCCACACGGGAACCACCTGAAGCGAGTTCAATAGCCCGCCACATTAAGTCGAAACCCTCTGTGAGTTCAGGATTATCTTCCTTGGTCTTTATGTAAAAGGCTCTGGCGGTTTTTGGCCAGTCGGTTATGAAGTAAAAGTATGGATGCAACTTGCCTAATATTCGCAAGGCAGGAGTAGGTATGTCTTCGCCCCACTTGACTTCGGCTCCCATTTTTTTAAGTTCGTCAATCACTTGATTATAAGTGAAGCGCTTGAACGGTGTCTCAGGCACTTCCACCTTGTGCTTCAAGATTTTTAGTTCTTTTTGGCATCGGTCGTTCACGACTTCGCAGACGTAATGAATGAGTTCTTCTAAAACTTCTGTTACATCAGTTGTTGTGGCGAAGGCTTGCTCTATGTCGATGGACACAAACTCACTTGTATGTCTTCTAGTGTGAGACTCCTCAGCTCTGAAGAAGTGCCCAATCTCAAACACTTTTTCAAAATCGATGACCAACTGCTCCTTATACAATTGAGGACTCTGCGCCAAATACGCCTGCTTATCATAATAATTGACGGGAAAGAGCGCGGCTCCGCCTTCGGTGGCAGACGCGATAATTCTAGGCGTTTGAACCTCTATGAAACCAAGTTTAGAGAGAAAACTTCGTGTAGCCTCAAGAGCCACGTGCTGAACCCGAAATATTGCCCGATTCTCTTGCCTCGAAAGGTCTAAGACACGAGCGTCAAGGCGAACATCAATGTCAGATGGAGTTCGACCTGTCACATCTAAGGGCAACGGATGCTGTGCAATACCCACAACTTTAATTTCGCTTGGAATAATCTCCACACCTCGAGGCGTCATCTTAGTCTTTTGAACGTTTCCCTTAACGCCTATGCTGTACTGCCGCTGCAAGGCATCAGCTTTTTTCACTACCTCTGCACTGACTTTTTTGCGTGGGATTGTGATTTGAACGTCGCCTTCTCTGTCTTGTAGAACGATGAAGCGTATGCCGCCTAAGTCTCGGATGTCCAAGACCCAGCCGAAGACGATGACTTCTTTTCCGCTGAGGTCAGGTGTCACCTCAACTGAATAGTGGGTTCGCCTCCATTCTCCCAACTGATCGATTTTCACGTCTTTGACCTCTCACTTATTAGTCGGCGAATTCCACTCTCAAGGTGATTCCTCGCACTTTTTGGGCTAACTGTTTCATAGCCTCTACGTTTAGATGTGGCTTTCTTCCTCGCTTTCTAAGTATTACTCGGGTCTCTTGGCTGCCGTCTGGCAACCATATAGTGTTTATAGTGATGATACTCAAAGGCGCGAAAAGGTCTTCTAAAAATTTGCGGTCATCTGCACCCTGTTCTAACACCCGCACTGCTTTGCCTGTTTTTTCGCTAATGGTTTTCAGGATTTTTCCGCCGTAGCTGAGAAGTCGGGCTACGTCGCCTCTTCCAACTATTAGGGCTAGAACATTGTCTGTTTCTACTGCCTTGTGGAAATAAATGTCTTGAAGGGGAGGATACGTGTCTTCTAGCGAGAGAAGCAAACGACCAATCTCTAGGTCTGTTTTGCTTATTTCCCCAAGCCTAAGCTTGGCTTGACATTTAGGGCAGAGTATGCCGCTTTTGAGGCAAAAGTGGCAAACATTCATCATCTTCGGCATGTATTAGTCAACGTCCTTCAATGCATGCTCATACAGAGCAGTATGCCAGATAATATAAAGTTAGCGAGAAAACTGTAGCCTGATTTAAAGTTAACCAAAGCACGGATAAAGATACTTGACAATCTTCAATGAAATCTTTTTGGCGGTTCTTAACTGCAGATTGAAAACAGGTTTGCTAGACGATTGGGCGTTTGGACAGGTAATTGTGCCCGCATTGGCATTTAAAGCCGATTATGCCTTTCTTGCGTTGGGTTATGTGAGTGTAAGTGGGCGAGTTGCATCGAGCTTCTCGTTTGTGTATGCACCATAGAATATAAACTTCTCTGGGACTCAATGTCATATTTTGTTTGGCTTTTCCCAAAAACCATGTGCTGTAAGCGCCGAAGAAAGACCATACAGCGAATACGAGGAACTCTATCATGGTGAATTCCTTCTGTTTCTGTGTTCTACTCATAGACAATATGTCTTTATTTAGACATATTACCTAAGATGGAATATATACACCGCCCAATATAAAAATTATGTACATGTGTAGTACACAAGTGCTTCAAGCCAAAAATTATATTCTTACTGTATAGAAACTTTGAGCACGCATTTTTCACAAGTGTGGCAGTTGCCTAATCTGAGGCATAGTAAAGGCGCTGACACATGCAAAATATGTGCAAACTAAGATAACTCTTAAAATAATTGTTTGAGTTAGGAGAGGATACACTGGGGCGAGAAAATTCATGATAACAGTTGAAACGTAAACTGCTTCTAACATGAAGAACCAATTTATGTGGATGGTTAGAACATACCGCATCCACTTAAGCTTCCATTCTTGGATGAACAATTTCTTAATGTATATCACCACTTTCATGAAAGCGAGAAATATAATTGAAGCGGAAGTTGCAAGCATGACTAACCCGTATGGACCATAATTTTGCAACATTGGTCGAGCTAAGATTCCTATTTCTTCACCGCAGCTGAAGCTTAGACAGAAAAGTGTAGACAACAAATCTGCTATTGGAAGAAGAGGCATGATGAGAAGAACCTTGTCAATTTTGTCCAATTCTTCCTTTCTCTCCTAGAAATATATATTTTGCATCAAGAGGTATTAATACGCTACTGTTACTGGCTAATATAGCAAGGAGTGCCGTTCAGAAAAGAAATTGCATTCTAACATGGTTTTATTTGCTTAGATATCTCCATGAAAGCACTATACCTATGGTTGAGAAGACAGCGGCGAAGGCACCTAAGTATGCAAAGTCAAACAACAGCTGCTGCATGTCTATTGATTGAAGTATCAGTTGTCTCGTCGCGTCAGTTGCGTAGGTCACAGGGTTTATTTTAACTATCGTTTGCAGCCAATCGGGCATTAACTTTGCTGGAAACAGTGCATTGCTGGCAAACATAAGAGGTAGGTTCAACAGGTTTACCACAGCCATTTGGGTTTCCTGCTTTGTTGAGCGTATAGCGATTAAAATGAAAATCGAGGACAACCCCACGCTGATTAGGAACAGAGCTGCATAGACTCCTAGTAGGTGAAATATAGTGAAGTCTGCGCTTACCGATAATGGGCCTATCACATAGGCGATTACGAGAATTATGGTTGCTTGAACAAGAGCCCTTATCACAGCTGATAAAATCTTTGCCATGAGTATCGAGCCCCGTGCAACGGGAGTGCTGAGAACCTTGTTTAAGAACCCTAAGCGCCTGTCCCAAACAATCGACATGCCACTGAACATTGCTGTAAACATCACTACGAAAGACATCATGCCAACAGCCATGTATGAGAAGTAGTCTGCAGTTCCGAACGTGCCCTTCATTGTATTAGCTGCGATGCTGGAAAACCACTGTCCAATTTGGATTTGCTGCTCGGGCGAAAGAGGAGGATTGATTTGAGGAAAAGAAATGGAGTTACTCGTGAAAATCGCGCCTAGATTCATGGCTTTGCCAAGGAGACCCATCCATATTATGGGTTGAATTATACCTAGTAAGAGAATGACAGGGTTTTTGTACCATTTCTTCAATTCTCTGTTCGTTAATGCCCACAAGCCATGTAAGGGATTTTTTGAATTATTGTTGTTTTGGGTCAAAATGGGTGCCCCCTTGATTCACCTCTGGCTCTTCGCATGGTGATTCTTTGGGCTCTAAAGCCTTCTTTTGTCTCCTCTTCGTCTCTTATTGATTTGCCTGTGTATTCAAGATAAACTTCATCTAAGGTTGGTTTTGTCAAGGAAAGTCTCGTCACTTTGTGCCCCTCAGTTCTTAGGGCTTCAATAATAGATGGAGCTGTTTCTTCGCCATCTTCCACCTTGATTCTGTAGGTATTGTCTTGTTTTTTCACTTCTTTTACTCTCGGAACCTTTTTAATGATGCTGGAGATGTCGATGTTGCTGTCTTTAATGCTCAGTGTCACGATGTCTCCTCCAAGTCCTTCCTTAAGCTCGTTTGGAGTGCCGACGGCAACTATTTTTCCATAGTCGATTATTGCCACTCTGTCGCAGAGCATATCCGCCTCTTCCAAATAATGAGTTGTCATGAATATGGTCATGCCGAATTCCTTCTTGAGCAATTTGATATAATCCCATGTGGCTGCCCTGGTCTGAACATCGAGTCCCAATGTTGGTTCGTCGAGAAAGAAAAGATGAGGTCTGTTTATTAAGCCGCAGGCAAGTTCAAGCCTTCTTCTCATGCCGCCAGAATAGGTTGCCACCTGCTTGTCCTTAAATTTGGTTAATTCAACAAGTTCAAGGAGTTCTTCGGCACGTTTTTTCGAGACCTCTCGTGGGATGCCATAAAGGTCAGCGCAAAGAAGTATGTTTTCAAGACCTGTGAGATCTTCGTCAGCGGTATATTCCTGCGGAACAACGCCTATGCAGTTTCTGACTTCGCTAGGTTTTTTAGAAATGTCAAAGCCGCAGACTGTGGCATTTCCCTCATTGGGCTTTAGTACGGTTGTCAGCATGTGAATCGTTGTTGTTTTGCCGGCGCCGTTTGGACCGAGAAAACCGAAGATTTCCCCTTCTTTAACTGTAAAATCAACATGGTCTACAGCAATCAGGTTCTTGTTAAAGACCTTGGTCAATCCCTTAACTATTAACGCATCTCCAGCCAATTTGCATTTCACTCCCGCAATTTCTTTGTTATGTTCTCAATCTTCTTAGCTGCTTCCTCTAAAACCTTTCTGGATTCCTCGGCTGCTTCTTCCGAATATTCCTGCCTCAGACTGTCGCGGAGTTTCCACACAGCTATGGCAAGGTCTTTTGTGGCTCTTCGCAGTTCTTTAGCCCTTTCTGGATAGAACTCAAACCACATGGGTCCCATGAAGCCGGGTCCAGGTCCAAAATGCCTGAAGCGTTTGCGCAGTTCTTCACGTGTCTTGACATGCTCTTCTAAGAAGGTTTTGCCTTGTTCTGTTAATGTGTAACGCTTTGTTCCCGCCTCTTGTTCAGCGGCTTCTTTGATGTATCCTTTGTCTTGCAGCCAAGCCAGTAATGGATAAATTGAGCCTGGGCTTGGTTTCCATTGTCCATTAGTCTGTTTCTCAATTTCACTCATTATTTCTGAGCCAGACATAGGTTTTTCGTTGAGCAGTTTCAACACTTGATAACGAAGGAAGCCTTTCGGAACCATAGCCATGTGTTTCATCCAATGTTTGAATGGAAACATGGTTTAATCACCTTTGATATCGAATTTGATATCAATAGCAATATGCTGCTTATAAACTTTCTGCTAATAATCATTTCAAATAATTAATGGATAAATCTCCTTTGTCACATACTCCACAAACTTGTTTTTGTCAGTCAAGTTAAAGACTACAACCGAGACGTCTCTTGTCACACCCACAACGTAGCCGTATTCTCGCGCTCGAGCCACAATATACCATAAGTCACCGTGCTTGCTGTACTCATCAAACAACGATGTGCCCACTAAATCTGGACCATACAATGAAAGCTTGTCAACATTTGGAATGTCCACGTTGTCAAAAAACGTGATTTTAGTGTCCTCGGGATTCTTTGAATGGAAACCACGCAGGGTTTCAGGCGCTATGCGCGCTTCAACAATGCCTCGGACCTTTTCAAAAATTATGTCGTTTAACTTGTTAGCTATAAAGTTGGCTAATCTTTTCTTTTCAACCACAGTCAAAAACAACCGCTTGCCGTATTGCGCAAAACTGAACATGGCTTCTACGGTTCTTGGCAAAGGCACAACTTTGCCCCTGTGGAAAACGTGAAGAATGTAATCGTGAGAATAAACACCTGTCACATGGTTGGCACTTGGCATTAGGCTCATGATTTCAGTTACCAACGTGAACTTGTAGTCACCCTCTTCATACTCTTCTTCAGTTCGGAAACCCTTGAGTTTAACAGCAACATCAGGCAATGATACAGCCTCAGTCAACCTAAAGACTTTGCCAGCTGTAACCAAACACGAAGCCTCCTAAAGTGCAACACTAACTATTTTTGTCATTCTACGATTTAAAATAAACGAAAGCAAACAACCTATTTTCTCAGCATCTTTTCCTCAAATGTAGCATTAGGCTCTGAACCGAACATCCTCATAAGGAGCTTAAAAACCGAGTATGCTGCTCCACGGTCAGCTTTCAAACCTGTGGTTGCTCCCAATAAGCAAAGGCCTTCCCATTCTCGATTCTTAGCTAAGCCGAGTAGAAGGCCAGCGGCGCCTAAAATTCTGCCTCCGCCGTACACGACAGCGCCTTTTTCAACGGCTTTCGCCGCCAATTCAGGCGAGGTAGCAGCCACGTAAACTTCTCCGGCTGGCCTCGGCGTGGTCACACCAGCCATTGTTGCTATGAATTTGCAGCCATATTGAGCTATAAAGTCTAAGATGTCGTCACAGAGTTCATAATGTGCCACAACGTCTTCACGGGAAGGTTGGGCGTCTCCTGACAAGATTATAAACTGGGTTTTTCCAAGAGAAGCCGTGTAAAACTCGCATCTTGGCGGTAGACAGAGACCATCTCTATTGACTACAACGTAGTCGGGGAAAGAGGGAGAATACAACTCGGCGAAAACGTTGGCGTGGGTAAACTCAATTATTAAGCGTGCCGCCATTTTTCCAACGTTGCCGAATCCAGGCAATCCTTCAACGAACACTGGATTCTCAAGTTTTGGTTGGAAGAGCATGTGGAAATAAGGCTTGTCCAAAGGTATTCACGACCGCAAATGAACTGTGAACTATAGGCTCTTGCACATTTAACATATAAAAACATTTAAGCTAGGCTTTATCTTCACAATTGAGATGGCGGGGAAAAATAAGATTAGCCCAACACAACCGTAGCGAGAGACTAAGCCACAAGTCTCCTATACGGGTGGGGTAGCCAGGTTAACCCGCTGGGCTCATAACCCAGAGATCGGTCGTCCAAATCGACCCCCCGCTACCAAAAATTGTTCCATTTGATCGAACGGTGTTTTGAAACTATAAGTATTGGTTTTTGCATTAAGAAGCGGAGTTGGAGAAGCACGGGTTGATTCGAGCGGTTTTCTTTGACCTCGGCGACACTTTGGTAGCTGAGGAAAACGTGGGTAAAAAGCATCTTTGGGAAGCGACCTTGCAGAAACTTCCCTACTTAGACGAGGTTTTGACTGAATTGAAGAATCGGGGCTATAAGTTGGGCATTATAACTAACACAGTTATTTCTCGTGAGGAACATGTGCGCATGGCGTTGAGAAGAATTGATGTAGAAAAATACTTCGATGTTATAGTTACGTCTGTGGATGTGGGCTTCAACAAACCCAATGAAAAAATATTCGAAGTAGCACTTAAAGCAGTCAATGTTAAACCTGAAAAAGCTGTGATGGTGGGCAACCGCATAGCAGCCGACATACGGGGTGGAAACAGAATCGGCATGAAAACCATATTATTCAAGTGGAACGAACGATACCTAAACGAAATAAAGTCACCTGAAGAACAACCAACACGCATAATTAATTCGCTGAAAGAATTGCCAAAAATCTTAGCAGAGATGGAAAAACCTCAATAACCCAATTATCCGATTCTTAATGTCGGTGGCGATGTTGAACTGCAAAAAGCTGACGCCGGAAGAAAAGGTGAACCTGGCAATAAGCATGACAGACTTTGTTATAGAAATTTGCGCTGATGGCATTAGGGATCAAAATCCAAATATCACAGAAGCTGAATTAAGGGAAAAACTTAGAGAACGCATCATGTATCAAAAACGACGTCATCACGAGGTTTAAAAAACACTATTACTATATTCAAAGAACTAACTAGAGAAAGAGAAAATAGTTGAGGTTATTTCTTTTTTAGCCGAACAGTGCGCCTAAGCCTTCTATTGCTGCCTCTTCCTTCTTTTTCTCTTCTTCCTCTTTCTTTTTCTTCTCTTCAGCCGCTGGTTTAGCCTCTGCTTTTGGTGCAGGAGCGGTTGCTGGCGCTGCAGCCACAGGCGCAAACGTTGTTGCCGACTTTAAGGCTTCGTCAATGTTAACTTCAGCTAGAGACGCCACTAAAGCTTTAACCCTGACTGGGTCAGCATTTATTCCAGCTGCAGTCAAAACCTGCGTTAAGTTTTCTTCGTTGACTGGTTTTCCAGCCTTGTGCAATAGGATGGCAGCATGCACGTATTCCATACTCAAGTGGTTTCACCTCTCCTCAATTCACAATTCTGCCTTTTCAACCTTTCTGAATAGACGACTCTGCAGACGCTTGAGAAGGCTGCGCTTGCTGAGCTTGCTCAACCTTTTCTTCAGCCTTAGGCAGTTTGGCGCTCAAACTCAAACCTTCCAGATGCGCCTTCCTCAACAAATCACCAATTGTTTCACTCGTGGGTATGGTGGCGTTTAAAGCCAAACTTATGGCTTTGCGATGCGCCGTCTGAATGAGCAAACTAATGTTTTCAGAAAGTGGATAGGATGCATTTATGGAAAGATTAAATGCGTTCAACTGTGCCTCCAGAATGTTTTTCTGGAAAGCGTCTATGTCAAGGTGCAACTGGTCTTCAGTTATGACTAATCCGTTTTCGTAAATTGCCTTTAGAATCAGTCCAACTTCAACAGGCTTTATGCCCAGTTTAGAGAGCACACTTGCCAAGCGAGCGTCGATGACGTCTCCTTTCTTAGCCACCAACGTGTCCCTGTTCACCCACACGCTCCCAGACTCAATCCGAGTTGGCAAACCCACAGAGCCCAACTGGCTGATAATCGGACCAGGTGGGAGACCTGTGTTGCCAGCGGGAACAATCACGTCTATAGCGGCGATGTCACCTGCTTTGGCAGTAGTTTTCACTCTGCCTCTGTCCAAGAGCAGAGCCAGCTTAAACGGGTTGAGATCGGTAAACAAGAAGATGTTGGAGCCACTTAGAAAGCCTTCAAGTTTTTCTAGGTTTGGCCTGTCTTTGAGTTCGGCTAAAGCCCGTTTCATTTGGGTGTTCTTAATAACTTGAACGTGAGCTATGTCTTTGAGTTTTTTCTTCAACTCTTGAAGCTGAGCTGCCCTAACCTTTTGTAAACTGGCTACTCCCAAGGCTTTGTGCCTTTGAACCAGTTTCTTTAGTTCTTCGACTTCCTCGGCTTTTTGCGCCACTATCTGTCTTGGCATAGTCTATTTCCTGCTAAACCTTCAATTCTATTGGTGGTCCCATAGCGGTTTTTATGATTAATGACCTGATGTTTTTGAGTCCCCTCTTCAGTTTTCCTTCCAACCGTCTTATCACTGCTTGAATGTTTTCTGCAATCTGTTCGTCGGACATGTCTTCGGTTCCTATGCGACACTGCAAGATCGGCTGGCCTCGCATACGCACAAGCAGGGTTTTGCGTTGTTTCTCAATTGCTTCAGCGATGTTGACTGTGGGCGCCACTGGAGTTGGCATGCGTCCCTTTGGTCCTAAAACTGCCCCTAGAACTCTACCAACTGTGGGCATGAGGGGTGCTTCTGCTATGAAGGATTCATAGGTGTCTGCCAATGTTTTTTGTTTCTTTTTGTCGCCTGCCAAAGCTTCGAGTTCAGCCCTCTCTATGACTAGGTCGGCACCAGCTTTCTTTGCCTTTAGGGCTAGTTCTCCTGATGCTATGACGCACACTTTGCTCTGTTTTCCAACGGGATGGGGCAACTCAATTAGTTCTTGAATCTTGCTCTCAGGCTTCTTCATGTCGATGTCGCGTAAATTAATGACTAATTCTATTGACTGCACGAACTTTCTTTTTTCAGCCTTACTCTTGGCTTCTTTAACCGATTCGATGAGCGCCTTCGTATCTAAAGACATGTTGAAGCCTCGTGCCAACAACCGTATGAACGTCAATTATAAAAATCTTGTTATGGAAACTTTAGTTTTATCGCCTTTGTTGAACAAGCATCGACGCATTTGAGGCACATTATGCATTCGGGATGAGTGAATTTTTCCCAAGGCTCTTCTAAAATAGGTACTAACATAGGACAGATATCAACACAATCTCGACACCCAGCCTTGGAACAACGCACTGGGTCACGTCTCAAACCTAAAAAGCTGAAGCGACTGAAAAGCGCTGAAAAGGCACCTTGAGGACAAACGTACCGACACCAGCCTCTTGGAACGTATATGACAAGGACAAATGTAAGCGCTAATATGACTATCCGAGCCCAAAAAAGCATTGAAACCGACGTTATGGAACCGATTATGGCTCCTGAAACATCGACTCCCGGCTTCGCTGACAAGTCGGAAAGGGCGTAACGAGCGTCAATCACGGTTCGAGGCACAACAGCAAACAGTGTGTCGGCTGGGCTGAGCGCGTTGAAAGGTGCCGAGGCGAACACGCCTAACGCTTCTTTGTAGCGCTCTCCTATTCCAGCTATAACTGACGCAGCCAGAGTGCCAGATATCAGGACGGTGGCTGCTAAGACTAAGTATTTCACGTAAATCATTTGATTGTGCGTTCGCGGAGAAACTTTTGTGTGCCGTTTCTTTACGAGATTCAACATGTCTTGAACCAGACCGAAGGGGCAAGCCCAAGCGCAGAAGGCTCGATTCAGAATTACAGCTGCAACAAATATTGAAGCCAACGCAAGCAAGGGTGGAACAAGCAAATAGAGCATGTATTGAAGCGAACCGAAAGCCTCACCCACAGTCTTCGTTGGCACGCCAAGCAGTCCAATAACTGGAACAAGAATAGACCAGGGTCCAAAACCTAGGAACAGACCGAAGAACAAGAAAAAGAAGAGAAACTGCACAATGGTCCGGAGAGTTTGAAACCGAAGGATAAATCTCTTGACGCGAGTCCATGTATGTTCTTCCTTCAACAATGAGCCTCCGAGTATTGCGAGTGTTTGAGTTAGATGTTTGATATTAATGCTTTTTACAGACGTGAGGTTTAAGTGCCATAAAAAGCTTTAGTGAACGTGGCTTACTGAAGCAACTTGAACAAGCTAGTTACAATCTACGGTGATGAAGACTTGCCGAATGAAGCTTCCACTGAACTTACACGATTGTTGAAGACGCAGAAATATCACTTGATAGGTGGGCACTCAGCCGTCAAACGTTGCCGATGGCTCTACGAAACGCTTGTGCACAACCGCCCATGTTACAAACAAAAATTCTATGGCATAAAAAGCCACCAGTGCATTCAGATGACACCTGCGCTTCATTACTGTACCATGCGCTGTCTTTTCTGTTGGCGAGTGCAGAGCGGAGACATGCCGTCTTTGAAATGGCAAGAAACAGGCGCGTCTAAATGGGACGAGCCGGAGGAAATTGTGGAAGCATCGGTTAAGGCGCAGTTGAAAATCTTGACTGGATACAGGGGCAATCCGAAAACAAACAGAGAGAAGTTCATGGAATCCTTGAAACCGAGGCATGTGGCAATAAGCCTAGCTGGTGAACCCACTTTATATCCTCAATTAGGCGAGTTGATTAAATGTTTTCATCGGCGCGGCTTCACAACCTTTTTAGTCTCAAACGGAACGGTTCCAGAGGCGTTGACTAAACTGAGCGAAGAGCCTACACAGTTGTATGTTTCACTCTGCGCCTACGATGAACAGTCTTTTCAAAAAACGTGTCGTCCACAAATTCCAAGGGCTTGGGAGAAACTTAACCAAACGCTTGCTTCCTTGCCCAGTTTCAAGTGTCCAACCGTGCTCAGATTAACATTGGTGCGTCACCTCAACATGAAGCATCCAGAACTTTATGCAAAGTTCATTGAGAAGGCGAATCCAACCTACATTGAACCAAAGGCTTACATGCACGTGGGTTTTTCTAGGCTCCGCTTAGGCTTTGAAAACATGCCTAGTCATGAAGAAATTCGAAACTTCGCAGAAGAGTTGGCTAAAGAAACTGGCTACTACATTCTTGATGAGGCGCCAGACAGCCGAGTGGTTCTGTTAAGTAGGTTGGAAAAGGCTATTAGGCTAGGTTGAGGCTTCAGTAACATTCAGACGGTTGTGAACGCTTGTCGCTGAAAACTCTGTTAGGTAAAATTCAAGAAGAACTGCGAAAAAGAGAGACGGTGCACGACGATGTTCAGAGGGATATGCGCCGAGCCACGCGCCTGTCGAAGCAGGCTATTCTTTTCACGCATCAAGAAAGATTTGCAGACGCTGGAAAATTGCTCAAAGAGGTCGACGAACTTTTTGCTAAACTCCGTAAGGCGGCTAAAGTGTATCCAGACATGGTTTACAGTGGAATAGTTGATGCTGCCTTTCAAGAGTATGCCGAGGCTCAAACCTTGCTTCATTTAGTTGAAGAGAACAGATTTATTGACCCAGAAGAGCTGGGTGTTCCAGCCATTTCTTATGTGCTTGGTTTAGCCGATGTTATAGGCGAGTTTAGACGCAGAGCCCTTGACTCGCTTCGAAAGGGAGACGTGAAAACTGCAGAAAAATGCTTGCAGACCATGGAGCAAATATACGTGGAACTGATGTCTATGGACGAAGCCTACACGCTTGTCCCTGGGCTTAGAAGAAAAAGCGACGTGGCAAGGCATATCATTGAAACCACTAGGGGCGACGTAACCATCGAAGCTAGAAGAAGCACTCTCGAAGAATGCATGAAAAACCTCGAGAAAATCGTTAAGTCAAAGAAGAAACGCTGAACCAACATGTTTACGCCCAAGTTGCCAACCAAACTTGACGCTAGGTTTTCGGTTAAAAAGGCTCATGCCATGCAATTGCGCCTATCAAAGCATGTTATACAAAAGGACATGCTTCCAAAAACCATTCATTGTGTGGCTGGCGTAGACACAGCCTATCATGCTGACATGTCTACAGGCGCCGCAGCAGTTCTCGACTACAACACTCTCTCGGTTGTTGAGTCGAAGAAAGCAAAGGTCAAAACGCATTTTCCATACATTCCAACCTTGCTGTCTTTCAGAGAGATTCCGCCAACTTTAGCTGCGATTAATAAATTGAAGACTCAACCAGACGTTTTTCTAGTTGACGGTCAAGGAATTGCGCATCCTTATCGCCTCGGATTTGCCAGCCATTTAGGCTTGATTTTAGACAAGCCAACGATTGGGGTAGCCAAAAGCCTGCTTTGCGGAAAAGTTGGAAATTTCAACCAAGAGGAATGGGCGCCAATCATCGACAAAAATGAAGTAATCGGTGCCGTGGTTGCTCGAAAGCGTGAAAAGCCCGTGTATATCAGTGTCGGTCACATGGTTTCGCTGAAGCGAGCCATAGCCATCGTTAAGCATTGCACACGACTTCACCGAATTCCAGAGCCTATTCGAGTAGCACATATTATTGCAAATAGGGAGAGAGACAAAGCAGAAAAAATAGCGCCTAGTTTTTAAGCTTCATCTTATATTAGGCAGATTCCATAATTAGAGAATGCAACAGTTAGGAGCGTTTTTGCTTGAACCCTCAGCTTAGGAGAGTTGTTATGAAGATTCGTGATAGGTCTCTTAGAGAAAAAGTGGCGGCTTTTATAGAAAACCCAACCATTAACATAGAGGGTAAAGTCTTTTCTGGATTGCCGTTGGAAACTTCGCCTGCAGGCGTTTCCCATCATCACAGTTACCCCGGCGGCTTTGTTGAACATGTTTTCTCAACCACGGAAATAGCGTTGACACTCTGCGAAGTTGTCAAAAGAGTTTACCACGGAAAGGTTGACCGAGACCTAGTTGTGGCAGGCGTTGTTCTGCACGACATTTTTAAACCGTTGACATATGTGGCTAGGGAAAACGGAACCTACGGCTTGACGCCCCTCGCCGAACGCCTAGACCACCTAACCCTCATCGTGGCTGAATTGGTCAAGAGAGGCTTTCCACTCAACCTTGTGCACATAGTTGCTTCTCACATGGGTTGGCAACACAGCCCCATCGGACCCCGAACCGCAGAGGCATTAATTGTACACTTAGCCGATGTGGCTGACTCCCGACTTAACGGAGAGGTTCTGCGAGCGGCTCAATTCTTATCCAGAGAATCAACTGGCACAGAACTGGAACAGTTAACAGCCAAAGAAGCGTTTGAAATAGTAAACGCCAAAACACTTCAAGGCTGGGACGGAGCGAGAAAAACCGTAGAAAGAATAAGGCAGAGACGCCTCAAGGCTCAGTAGATTTCTTTCGCGTTCTTAAACTGGTCAGTTTCTGTTTCTCTTTTCGTGGCAGTCTCTTGATTTCACGTTCTCGCTTCATGGCGTCGCTGCGTGTTTCAAACTTTTCCATGTAAACAACTTTCTCTGGCTGATGTGTTCTCACGTATTTGGCGCCTCTTCCCAATTTGTGAAGTTTCATGCGGGCTTCCACATTTCGAGTGTAGCCTGTGTAGAAGGCTCCATCTTTACAGATAACAATGTAAACATAGTAAGGCATCCTTAACCCAGCCTCCTCTCAGCTAAATGATACTCTAAACAGAATGAAAAATAGAGAAAATAAAGTGACACGTTTATTCATAGTAGATTAATTTTTGATCTTCCAATCGTTGATGAAGCTTGTTCACGGCTAAGTAAACATCTTCTTCACGTTTGGCGCCAGTGCAGACCAGTTTTCCGCTGGCAAACAAGAGAATAACCACCTTAGGCTCGTCCATACGATAGATGAGTCCTGGAAACTGCTCCGGCTCATACATGGTTCTGCCAAGGTCATACGCAGATTTTTCAAGGTCAATCATGCCGCCGAGACTTGCTGAGGCAACTATGTTCTGAATCTTTAACTCTGGCTTACTAATAATTATGATTCCGCTCTTCTTCAACTCCTTAATCACACGCATAACTGCTCGACGTGCTTCTTTCTCCGATTTGGCGCCGGTGCAAACCATTTTGCCAGAATTGAAAATAAGCGTAGCCGTCTTGGGTCTCTTCAACCGAAACACCAACCCAGGAAACTGTTCAGGTCGATATTCCACGCCTGGATAACCTTTAACTACCGCGTTTAAGTCGACTCTTTGCTTCAGAGTTGCCGATGCAACCACATTTTCGATGTTAACTGTTGCCTTAACTTTCGGCATTTTCTACAACCTTCTTCTCCCTATTTATTAACCAGTCCTAGAATCATTAATTGCGACGCATTTATAAAGCCTTAGTTTGAGGTTTCAACTTTTTCTTTAGCAAAGATGGATACTTAAGTAAAATAATTAGACATATCAACACAATTAATAGGAACATTGCCTCAGGAGTTCGCAAAAACGCACTCATACACAGAGGAATATAACCTAGATAGGGTATCTTGCTCACAACCTTGCCAATCAAAAATTTCTCATGAAAGTAGCCGCCTCCCCGCGTATCTTCAACATATAGCCCCCCATACACCCAATAAGGCTCAGAGGCGTTGTCTTCCTGAGTTCTGAAATACCAAACATCATCAACTAAAGTTTTATTTATAGCTCTCTGTACGAGAAGTTCATCTGGATTGCTTGGTCTACGAAACACAATGATGTCACCATCAGGTTTCTCACCTACTTTAATTTCCGAAGCATCTGACAAGCCCTGAACAACGACAAGGTCGCCAACGTTTAACGTAGGATTCATGCTTCCAGCGTCAACGGGCAACAAAGGATATTCCGACTTAAAAGCAGCCTTCAAACAAAACCAAAAAGCAATAACGCTGCTCAAAACAACAAGCACTGAAATGGCTATTTTTATGTAGCAATTTTTCCACAGCCTTGACAATTTCAGTTCTTTCAATGATTTCGCCAAACTGATAGGTTTTGGCTTTTCTGTAACTCTTGGTCTTGTCCCTGTTCTTGTTTTCCCCAAAGTTCAGGAATGAATTCTATTAACAACATTAGGATAAACAACAGGATTATGAGAACTGTGCCTTGGGGTGTGCGTATAAACAATGGCACGTTGCCGATCAACGGTATTACACCAATAACTTTGCCAACAAGCAATTTTTCAGAAAACCAAGGATCCGGCCCAGGGTTGTTGTCTCCTTTTGTTTGGAAATACCACGTTCCATTTTCAAATTTTTTGTCTATGGCCCTGTGCACAATACGTATATCCCAATTAGAGGGTTGATGAAACACGATGATATCGCCTTCAAGTTCTGGAGCTGCCTTGATTTCTGAAGCTTTTGTACCCTGAACAATAATTATATCACTAACGTCTAAAGTTGGTAGCATGCTTGTGGAGGCAACCACTAGAAGGGGATAATCGGTCCTTAACGCTACTGTCACACCAAACCAGAAAGCGAAAACGCTGCCTAAAAAAATTATACTTAATAGTGCCATTTCAACATAGCTATTCTTTAGCACTTTTGACAGTTTAGACCAAGTCAATGATTTACACCCAGTAGCCTGCCTCTTACAGAAAATACTTATTTTCCGTTAAAAACTTAATGTCTTATCGAATGGGAAAAAGCAAAATACGTAGTCTCTATACTTAGGGATATCTGTGCTGTTAGAGGGAAAAACTTGCTTCTCTCATTAAAATGCGGTTGACTGTGCTAGAGGAGTTATAATTAGCATGAACAAAATCACTCTCAAACAACTGGTGGTGCCTATGAAGTCGAAGGTGATTGCCTTTGTGATTTTGAATGCCTTACTTTTGTTTATTGCCGCTTATGGTGTGTGGGGAGCTTTTTGGGTATGGCAACTTGGTGCAGAGCCACCTCAATGGGCACCGTTGTTCGGTTCTCAGTCATATCTACAAAGTATAAAAAACCGAGGCTATAATGCCACACTTGTTTACGGCTTTCTTACATATCGAGTTGATATTTGGATTGGTGGAGTTCAGAAGTTGGGCGTCATAAGATTTGATTGGACACAGTTTTCTTTAATATTACTTGCTTTCTTTGACAGTTGGACATTGATAAATTTTCTTAGATCACGAAAAACTGGAAAATCTCACAATGTGAAAGGTTAAGTTTTACTAAGACAAACAGACAATTAAAAATAAAGAGGAGATGGGGAGTAAGCCTTTCTCTCTCTGTGAGGTCTGTGCTGGTAAGCGCCTAAATCTTTCGTTTGCTTAAGACGGCTCTGAACGGTTTCTTGCATCTTGGACAGTCGAAGAGACCGATTTGTAGCTCCATTTTCTTGCCCGATTTGTCCGGTCGACCAGCCATAGTCCATTTCTTCTTTGCCGCACTAACTTCAGTTCCACATTTAGGACATTTAGCCATGTTGTTTCCTCCATTATGACCGGTTATGTTGGTTTAACATTGTTGCCATATATGGTTTATGGTATGCTGCGGTTGGTGGAAAACCCCAACATATATATGTATACTGGCAACATGAAGAATGAACTTTCAAACATTGCTTTCCAATAATAAAAGAATAAAGCAACAATGATTTTTATGGAGAGCCATGATAAACAAGTTCATGGAAAACATGACAAAAAATGCTGTAAAACACTCTAAAATTATGTAATCACATGGCAAAAGAACAAAATCTTTGAGATAAATCTGTCAAATAAGATGACTAATTGATAGAACAGTAAAATAGACGAAAATCCTGCGTTTTCACC
>Ga0315306_10000395_pt1 | contig 20983 bp, 16 predicted proteins | sample TDP1_MG_FD_203803 | JGI IMG/M metagenome (GOLD analysis project Ga0315306, IMG submission 203803) | Freshwater sediment microbial communities from Lake Towuti, South Sulawesi, Indonesia - TDP1 | ecosystem: Environmental > Aquatic > Freshwater > Lake > Sediment | place: Indonesia: South Sulawesi... | reverse complement strand
GGTCTCAACGGCCATGAGGAATTCCTGATATACCAGGTGTGGCGGAGGAGGCCTCTCCGCGACAAACGTCAGCTTGAGGTGGTCGATGATCCTGTCCACCAAGGCATGGTCTGTAAGAAAGGCGATGATTCGCATCTGGCCGCCGCACTGGGGACAGAGAAGAGGATCCTCTCCTCCCTCACTCACCAGGCAGTGGAGATGAGGATGTAGATTGATGCGGTCGCCGAAGGTCTGGATCGAGGCCACCACACCCGGCATAAGCTCCGTGCCAGTCGCTGCCTGGAAGTATTTGAGGAGAGAAGCTACGGCCGCATGAGAGAGTGAGCCCAGGAGCCGGCGCTTATACTTGAAGAAAATCCGCAACATCTTGGGAATGACGAAGACCACCTGTCGGTGAGGAACATCCAGAAGCAGCTCTTCCCTCATCCACTCCCCCCACTCCTCCAGCCTCTTGGCATGACATGAGGGGCAAAAACCGCGAGTGCGACAGGAGAACATAAGGAGGCGATCTTCCCCACAGTCCGGGCAGCGGATGCGGGCAAAGCCGCAGCGCGGGTTGCCGCAATCCAAGTAGCGTTCCACCACATCCTTTATGACCGGCCGGAGGAAGCCGTACTCCTTCTGGAAGCGGCTCTCATACTCCGCAAGGAACCTGTCAAAATAATGGAAGAGCACGCGGTAGAGGACGGTGCGCTCCGGATGTCGCGGACGATAGACTCCTGACACAGCAGGAACAATCCATCAAGAAACAGACCAGATCGCCCAAAGCACGCTCTCTGCCCCTATCCGCCTGGAAGATGCCGCGGAAGAGCCAGCCTCTTTCCTTCAGAGAGTCAACAGCCGTTGACTGCCACAAGGATGAGGAGACAACCCCCGTTGTCAATAAGTGGAAAGAAAAATAGAAAAAAATCCGGATGATGTGCCGCTCCTTGCGGAAAGATTGCTGGCATTTTATACACGGGAGAATTCACCGAGAAGGACCGCGGAGTCACTCCCGAACTCAAGGCTTTTGACTACGTCAACCTGGGCAAGGCCGTGTTTGAAAAATACTACAAGTTGGGTTTTACCGCCGCCCACGTCATGCCCGACCGGGGAATATTTGCCGGTCAATCGACGTTCTTCAGCTTCAATTTGATTTCGCCCCTAAGCTCTTCCCCCAGACGTTTAACGGGGAAATGAGTTGTTACGGGCGTCGCTCTTTCCCGATAAATAATACTGCTCAAATAAAGGACAATTACCCCCACCAATATCATAAGCAGTTTTCTCATGGTTCAACAGAAAATTTATAAATGACATACTTTATAGCCAATTCGCCACTTATTATTGAAAGCAAATAGAGATGCCGTTTGTCCTTTTGATAAAACAAAGGGGTAGACCTCTCCTCAGAAAAAAACGGAGCCAGCGACTGTCCATGCAAAAGCCTTCCAGAATGATCGCATATCTGAATGTAGGGCACAAAAAAAAGCTCATTGTTGATTTTTTTCTCCCTGTTGACATACAAAACGCCCACAAAATCTTTATCCGCAAAGATGCCACTGACGAATGAGTATCTGGCATAAATATCATCCACAACTTCTCTTCCAGTTTGAGGATCCAGCAAAGCATTTCTTGTCTTCTTATTCATTGCCAGAGCCCGAAAATTCTCCGGCTTTTTTCCGATAAATTCTATCTTCTCTGACCTCAGGTCAATCTTAGCTATCCTGAGCCTCACGTCGCTCACATAAAAAACCGTATCTTGATAAACATCTAAAAAGGCTAAAGCCGAAAGACCAGAAACCTCCTCCTGTATTTTTTCATGTTCACTCATCGACCTGGCTCCATAATGATTCTCGAGAGGCAAAATATATTTTATCTCCTTACCGTTGAAATCTCTCATGAACAGCATATATTTTTTCCCCCTCCGCGAAACAATATATCCACAGATCAGAACATTCTTATCATAAATCTTTATGTGGCTACTCAGTTCCCAGGCCAGAAATTCTCCGATCTTTTTAAACTCATAATTGTGGACTTTTTCAAATATATGGATTCGATGTCTGCCCGCATCTGCAACAGCCAGGTATGGGCTTTGATAATCAAGAAAACCCAGGCCGCCGAATTCATCGGGTCCAGGTCCCATTTTCCCCCAGGCCTTGATAAGCTTGCCATCTTCATTGAACACCTTGATTTGATTATTTTTGTCTCTAATATCTGTAAAAAGAAGGTTTCCATCTTCCAGTACCGCAAAAAAACCCGTATGAAACAGCGCCTCCTCCTCGATAGAAATCGTTTTCATGAACTTCACCTGCCAGGAAAAGCAGATACTTGTCAAAATTAAAAGTATACTTAGAAAAGTAATTTTTCTCATTTTCATAACCTCGTGGGGAGGAGTTCCTGTTCACTGTTTAGTTGGCAAAGACTATACAGCAGTTTCTATGTTCGTTCATGCAATAGTAGTGGTCATACAGCCATCTTCCGGCCCATTTAAGCCAATCTTCTAAAAGAATTGAGTTTATGTACGTTGTTGTCCCATATATAGCATCTGGACCGGCATATGCTTTTGTACTAAAGTTCAATAGGCTCATCACGATTCCGCCAACAATGAGAATCATGAGAAAAATTGGACAAATTTTTTTCTTCATGACACACCTCCTTTTTTAAACTTTTTTCTGAACTCCTCCCCATGCAAGATGCCAATTCCAATTCGCAATCTAAGAAATCGAAAAAACCTCCTAAAGAACTCGTTCGAACCTAAAGATAGCTATCTCCTTTTTAGTATTGGAATTTGAATTTTGGCTGCTTTGTGCCGCGCAGGTCATAAACCTTCTCCATATTATATAGACTGAAAAAATGGCCAAATTTTATCAATTTTCTAAATTTTTTTGTTTTCGATGAAGACTACAAGAATTTCGCCCTTTCCGGAGAATTAGCAGCGGTTATCCTGGAATCAGGATTATCTGCAAAATACAGCAGGGTTTGCACAGAGGATGCAATCCCTTATTCAAGGAGATTGGAGGAGCAAGCCCTTCCTAACACAGCCCGGATTGTTGACTCTGCCCTAAGACTATTACAAACACAATAAATGTCTTTACATTGTTATTCTTGATCATTTCCTCCCAGTGTCGCGGCCGCAAATGGCTCTCCGGATAGACTCTGGTCTCCTGAGCTGTGCTTAACATCTTTTGAGACGTCATTTATACTTTCTGACGATGGTCGGAGGCGATAGAACTTTCTGTCATCGGTTTGCGTTATTTAAGAAGAGAAGAATCTTCAAGGAGAAATCAATGCCCGCTAAAAATCGCTTTTTTCTCATCCGGCTTGTCGGCATCCTGTTTGTTCTTTCCCTTCTTCAGGCTGGCCCTTTTCAGCAGGTCAGGCCGGACGACATCGCCAAAAAATATCCCGAAATCGAAGGTGTCTATGAGTTTCAGCTCGGACAGAGGACGAGGACCATTCAGTTTTATTTCAAGGACGGCGCCCTTCGTCACGTAGCAACCGGAAATACCGAATCGACAAAATGGGATCCGGTCGAGGGATCGGACCTGAAATTCACGGTCGTCAATCCAGAACAGGGAACCTATCAGCTTGAGTTTCTCAAAGACGAGCAGGGCCGCTACACCAAGTTTCGTTTGGTTAATGAGGGGGCAAAAATAGAATTTTTTGGCACCAAAAAGGGAGAATTGGATGATGCCAATGCCGATCCCGCCTCGCCCGAAGACCGCCTGGGCTACTTCGAAAGGCATTACCGGAAATCCGAGCACCTGGTCCAGATGCGGGACGGTGTCCGCCTCTTCACTCAAATTTACAGCCCCATCGATCAGTCCGAACTTCATCCTATCCTTCTCCATCGTAACGCTTATGGAATTGCTCCTTACGGTGAGACCTTCACCAACATGACCTTCCCGTCCCTTTACTTTTTGAAGGAAAACTATATCCTCGTTTTTCAGGATATCCGGGGCAGGTTCATGTCAGAAGGGACATTCCAATATTGCGGCCCATACAAAAAAAATAAGAAATCGGCCGCCGACGTTGATGAAAGCAGCGATGCATACGATACGGTCGAATGGCTTCTAAGAAACGTCCCCCATCACAACGGCAAAGTCGGGGCATGGGGCATCTCTTACACTGGATTTACCGCGGCGATGGCCGCCCTGTCTTCTCATCCGGCTGTTCTGGCCGTCTCGCCGCAAGCCCCTGGGGCAGATCTCTTTCTCGGTGACGACAGCCATCATAATGGGGCTCTATACCTTGCTCATTACGCAAATTGGCTGTATTCCGTGGGGCAAGCACGGAAAGAGCCTACACCCAACCCTCCTCCCAGGCTTCCTTATCCAACGCCGGACGGCTATTCCTTCTACCTTCAATTGGGTCCCCTGAAGAATATCACTGCCAAGGTCATGGGAGGCGAAAACCGGCCATGGAACGATGCGATGGCTCACGAAACTTACGACGCCTACTGGAAAGCTATTTCGATTTATCCTCATCTTCACGATATCAAGCCGGCGATTCTGGTGGTCGGCGGCTGGTACGACGCGGAGGATCTCAGCGGCACGCTCGGGATGTACAAAATTATCGAAAAGCTGAATCCGGGCCTACAGAATACACTCGTCATGGGCCCCTGGGCCCACGGCCGGTGGAACCTGCTATCCGGTGCCAGCGAGGACAGGGGCGTGTTCCCATTCAACGGAACCAGGACCTATTTTCAGGAAAGAATCGAGCTTCCGTTTTTCAATTATTACTTGAAAGGGAAAGGCCCGTTGAATCTTCCCGAGGCTGTTGTTTTTGAAACCGGTATCGACCAATGGAGGTCCTATGACACTTGGCCGCCGGCGGACTCGAAAGAGAAGGCGCTGTTCTTGGCAAGCGACGGCCGGCTGTCCTTCGAGCCGGCACCGGATTCCCCGAAGGCCGGCTTCGACGAGTACGTCAGCGATCCGGCCAAGCCGGTGCCCTATACCATGCGGACCGCCGCCCAGTACTACCGGGAATACTTTGTTGAAGACCAGCGGTTCGCAGCTTCCCGGCCGGATGTCCTTGTCTATTCGAACGGACCACTCGCAGAGGACCTGACGATCAGCGGCCCGATCAAGGCCGAGCTCTATGTCTCAACGACGGGAACGGACGCCGACTGGGTCGTCAAGCTGATCGACGTCTATCCCGACGACGCGCCCGATCCCAGGAATAATCCCATGAACATCCGCATGGGCGGCTACCAAAGGCTCGTCCGCGGCGACATATTCCGGGGGAAATTCCGCAACAGCTTCGAGAGGCCCGAGCCGTTCGTGCCTGGCCGGGTGACCAAGATCGCCTTCGAGCTGCCAGACATCCAGCACGCCTTCCTCAAGGGACACCGGATCATGGTCCAGGTCCAGAGTTCCTGGTTTCCTTTATTTGACCGGAATCCCCAGACGTTCTGCAACATCCGTACAGCTGGAGAGACTGATTTCCGGAAAGCAACGCATCGCGTTTATCATACGACCCGGTATCCGTCGGCGATCACGTTCAGGGTCCTGGCGAAGTGAGCGGCGGTACCGGACCTATCCGGAACAAACGATAGCTACACGTGATCAATGATCCGGTCTACAACGGCATGCTCTGTTAAGCAAACGACGACCTTCATCATGGAACGGATTCCCTATAAGATGTCCTCGAACACACCTCAAGAAGAAAAACTGTGCCCAAAGTGTGCCCAAAAATATCGAGAGCTATCAGAAAATATCAAAATCCATCTAAATCCGGAAGGCATAAGAAACGTATGATTTACAGAGGAAATCTCTTATTTTCTGCGCTTTATGTTTTTCCGTTGCTTCCTACACACGGTAGAAGTCACAGGTTCAAATCCTCTATCGCCCACCGACCTTTTCCGATGCGTTGTCCTGCCTCCCCCTTTGATTCGCAAAGGGGGTAGGGCGACAGAAACCAATTAGAAAATTGCATCGGTTTCTATGACACAAACGGGGGGTTATCTGTCCCTTTCAAATAGATGAACGTGATGGGATCTTTCGCCGAAACTGAAATCTTTATGGAGAAGCAGCCGGAACCCGACCTGGGCCCCGTAGTCACGGAGTTTGTCCAGAGTTAATCCCCCGTGTTCCGGCCAATACCCATCAATGATGGCGAGCGTTCCTTTCGGTTTCAGGTATTTGACCGCGTTTCTCAGCCAAATAGCCCTATTTTTGATGTCATGGAAGCTGTTGTAAGCAACGATCATATCAAGATCCCGGCTCGGGAAGCTCGGATCGTCTTCGGGCGCAAGAACAGTGACGATATTCTTCAAAGCTCCAGATTCCTTGGCCTGGGATTCGAGTTCGACGAGAGCGTCCTTATCAATCTCGTTGGCGTAAACAATGCCGCTCTCGCCCACTGTCTCGGAAAGGAAGAAAGTGAAGTATCCAGTGCCAGCGCCGACTTCTCCGATCTTCATTCCAGGCAGAACTCCGAGCAGTTGGATAATTTCACTCGGCCGTTCGCTTTCGCGCCGCTTCCTCTCTTCCGTGCGCTGAGCATTCTGATCCTGAATAGGGCTCGATTTCCCCTGGACTTCGTGTTGAGAAAGGGCCCAAGTCATCTGGGCGGAGATAACCGGCAATATCAACGAACAGAAGAGAACCGCCGCAAAGACCAATCGTCTTCTGAGATCCATCAAACTGGATAAAAAGGTCTGCGTTTTCTTGTCAATCTTATTTCTCTTTTCGACATGACTCATAGGAAGCTCTTTATCTGCCCGGCTGGCTGAATGAGCGTTCAGGGCTCTGACTTTTCCTTGTCCCATCGTTCGGAATGATAAATTGCCGTGCTGTCAGATGTCAAGTTGAACGAAAAAAGAGGCGTTGAAACTGGAACTTTAACGGATGGCTTAATCTGAATCGCCGCCCGGCGCAGCTTTCTTCGACGACGCGCCTATCGGATTTTCGCCGCCGTCCAGTCGGCCAAAATTTTTGAATATTCGGAGGCGATGTCGACGTTGCCTAAAGAGGTTAGGATATGCCCGACTCCGGGGATAATTACCGTCGTCAGGTCGGTCTTCCCCTCCTGAAGAAGCCGCTTCAGGACCGCGGCGCTTCGGTGGGGCGGCAGGAACCGATCGTTCTCCCCCCACAGCGCCAAAACGGGGCAGCGGAGCTTGGACAGGTCGGGACGAGCCCGAAGATGATCGAGCCAATCCCCTTTAGCCAGGGGATTGCCGTCAAGGAAGGACAGGAACGACCCGGCATCAAGGGCGGCCAGACGATCCCATCTGTCGACGTCGGGGACGGCCAATCGGAACCAACTTTTTTCCCTCCAAAACTCAAGGCTTCGGGTCAAAGCTTCTTTCGCTTTTCTTCTCTCGACCTGCGGCGCAGCCCGTCTGGACGCCTTCACGGCCTCGATCAACTCCGTCCAGGGCTCGTCGGGCCAATTCTGCACTTTCATTCCGATCAAGCGCCATTCGGCCAGACCGGCCCCGGAAAAGAGGTCATAGAGAATCTCCTCGAGGACAAGGGCCCGCGCGATGTCCTCCGCTGAGAACCGGTTCTCGTAGCCGGTCATCTCGATCCGAAATCTGGAAATTTCCAGGGGAGCGATCCCGAGCGCCGCGGATACGGAAACGACGAAGGAAACTCGCGGCTCCCTGGCGGCCGCCAACAAGGCGATATTGGCCCCCTCGCTGATGCCCCAAAGTCCGATTTTTGCGGGATCGATCCCCGGCCGGCGGCCAAGGAACTCGACCGCCGCCAAGGCCTCGATGACTCGGTCGTCCTTGGTTTGGAGCAGGGCGTTTCCGGTGGAGGCACCCGACCCGGGACTGTCATAGAAAAGGGCGGAAATGCCGTTCTCAGCGAATGCGGAGGCGATGAGCTTCTTGTAGTCATTTCTGGCTCCCCGCTCGGCGCCCCCCAAGATGACGACCCCCGGCCCGGGGCCGGCCGCTTCCGGCTGAAGAATCGTACCGCGAAGTATCGTCGTTCCATTTCGGAACTCCACGTCCGTGGATTGGATTTCCTTTTCGAATGCTGTTCGTTTGAAAGCAACCGGAGTCCCGCCAAGAACGCCCCATCCGAGAAGCAGTATGAAAGCTAGAGCGCCAGCTCTCCATTTTCTTCCGGCCTCCCCGGGGCCCGATATCTGTTGGCCGCTCCGGGATGGGATTCCCGCTGCTTTCCGTTTTTGGAGGATGACCCGAAACAGTGGTTTTTTCATGGGATAGTCTCCTTGGCCTGGAATATCGTTGCGAAAGAGAAGAAATTATCCATAGAAGAGTCTGATCCTCAATGTGCTGCGAGATGCGACAGAAGGCTGACAAGCGGGATAGCGCACGATTTAGTCCAGGATCAGCCGCAGCCAGCCGTCCGTTTTTGTCATCATTGTCCCGGCTGGAAAGACGATTGGATGCTCCCAATCTGGGGGGATGGGAGCTTCGACGCGAAACAGCCACGATTTCGACGAAAATTTGGAGGCTCTGATCTGAAACTCGAATCCGTCGTACCGGTAGAAAGACATTGCCTGGGCTTCATTTTGACCGTGTCCTTCCTTTATGAGTTGATCCATGCGCTTCTGATTCCAGCGAATTTCGTTGGCGTACCAATCGGACGTGTCGCCCCAGACGAACTCTGGATTATCCCAGCTGCCTGAGGTCTCTTGAACCTGGCGTTCTCCAATCTGGGCCGAGGCATGGAGATGGAAGATTGCCCGTCCATCCGGAGAAATGAAGAGATCGGCGACGGAGCCTTTAAACGGCGAATACCGAACCCCAATGTAAACATGTCCTCCCGATTTCTTTAAATAGAGCCTCACCCCGGATCCCAAGTCTCTCTGCCAAGCATCGTCCCATTCTCCCGGCGAAAACAATCCATCCAGCAGCACCGGTTCCCCTTTTCCCTTGGGTATTTTGACGATCTCCGTTTCGACGGCCAACCCAACTGAGGCCAAATGAAAACCGATCAATGCCATAACTCCAAGACACCGAATATCAAACCTCATGAGTTCCTCGCTAAACTTGATTTTCTTTTTAGAGATCAGCGAATGATATCTACAATACATCGAAAATTCCTTTTCCCCTGGGGGCTGGGCGTGAGCACTTCTCTGCTTCAATTATCCCACCCAGCATCATGAGGGAGCATAAGAAGGGGCTCGGAACCTGTCAAGGATGATTGGGGGCCGGAGCGAAGAGGCCTGGAGGCCGAATTCAGCGCCCAAAATGCGCCCAAAAATATCGCAAGGAATCAAAAAATCTATCAAAATATCGAAAGATATCGCAATCCGGAAGGCGCCGAAAAACGTTTGTTTTCAAGGAAATCGTTTATTTTCTGCGCCTTGGCTTCCTACACACGGTAGAAGTCAGAGGTTCGAATCCTGTATCGCCCACCATTATTCTCAATAACTTACGCTACCCCAGGCTAAAACAAAACGTCGGGCGTGACCGTATTTATGCCCAAATTCTGGCTGGGAAGCAGGTTTACGGCCGCAGAATTCCCGACTTGTACAGTCAAGGTCACGTGATTACGGCCACCAATCTTGGGATGACATATATCATCAGGTCGGTAACAAGATGAGCCGCAATGGCTGAAACCAGGCTGTATCGCATATATAACCATCCCATGATCATCCCGACGCTGGAGCTGGACACGACGAATGGAATAAAGAGGCTCAAGCCATATCGCTGAAGCTCGAGTTGCGGGAAATGCGCAGCGGCAAACACAAGGGCAGATAGCAGGTTTCCAATCCACAGGGATGGTGCATGAACAGCGGCTCTCTTGACAACTGACCGAATGATCCAGACGAAGAAACTCATCAGACCAAAGCGAAAAGCGATCTCCTCGGTCAGTGCCGCACTGAGACATCTGAGTAGCCACTCAAAGGTGTTCGGATTATTCAACTCCGGAATCAACACGTCCTTCGGCACAACGTTTTGGCTGATGAATCCGATTACACCCAATGTCAAACCAACCAGCGTCGCAGGCACGGAAGCCAAGCGCACGTGCTTCCAGCATCCGGGCATTCCTGAGATGAGTTCCCTCAATCCGGATCCCAAGCCCACCTTCTTGCCTAGCCATACTCCTGCCGCTGACGCTGGTATGAGAAAGAGAAGGCTTCCTGCCGCCTCCCACCACCACCCCGTGCTGGGATTGTCTCTGAGAACGGCAAGGGTCCAGGGCAAGCCCATCAGAACTCCAAACAGGCTGGTGAGGAGAAGCCACACGAAGAGAACCCTATCGGTTCTCTGATTCATCACGGCGCCATTCATAATCGACAATTTTTCATTTCCTACGACGAATTGATTTTTTCAGTGGTTTTAGATCTCTTCCGACATCGAATGCTTTGGCGATAACATGTCCTATCTTAAGGTAGGGGCCTTCGGGCATGAAGAATAGGAGTGGGTCTATTTTTTCGTAATCAGGTTTGTTGTCAGAGAGGCACTTCTCTTCACAGTAGACTTGAACAATTTCACCGATGATGAGGTCCATTGTCTCGAGTTCTTTGGAGTCCACGAGTTTGCATTCGATATTGAGCGCGCACTCATTCACCAGCGGTGCCGTTTTGAGTTTGCCGTAGAAGACATCAAAAAGGTGGGATTTATCCACTTTCGAGCCTGAGTGAAGCCCGCAATAATCCACGATGTTGGCCATATGTGTCGATGGAATATTCAGGCTGAAGGTCTTGTTCTCCCTTATGCCCTGCCGGGTGTAGTAGATCTTTCCCATGCTGGCCGCGAGGAGCGGCGGGTTCTCCTGCAACATGTTGAACCAGGCGATGGTAAAAAAGTTCGGCTTACCTCGAACGTTGGCTCCCAGTAGGGCCACGGGCAAACACAGGGGCGGCAACTTCCATCCTGTTTTAATTTTTTTCATTGCTCGATGGCTTTTTTCGCTGCTTCATAATCCGGCGACGTAATCCCTTGAGAAGCCACTCTGCCGGCAAAAGCAAGCGAGAAAAGCAAAGCGACAGAAATCGTAATAAATTGTTTTTTCATCATATCCCTCCTGTTTCAATTTTTATCCATATTGATAACGCCGCACAACCATGAATTTACTATTCTTGCTATTTCATTCATTCAGTTTTAACTCTTCAGAAAAAACCAGCATCAGTTCGTTGTTATGCCTTATTTATCGCTGGCGAAGGAGAAATGCTGCGAGACGACGACCCAGCGGCCGTCGCGTTTTTCCACGACGCCCGTCCAGCGGGTGTTCTCCCATGAAGCCGGTTCGCCCTTATACGTATTGATGTCGTCCAGCACGCAGTAGAACCAGGCCACCTCGCCGCAGCGGGCGAATTTTATCTCCAGGTCTTTCAGCTCATGCCGGACATACTTGAAATCCGGGCTCATCCAGAAGGGGACATTCTGCTTGACGTCCTCGAAGCGTTTGATGATTCTTTTCGTGGGCGTGACGCTGATGTAATCCTCGTCGTTGGCGATCGAGCCGTAAAACAGCTCGAGGTTCTTATCCTTCGCCCAGCCGATGACCGAGCTGACGACCTGAGCAATCTTCTGTTTCTCCGCTTCTTGATCTTCGGCCGGCTTAGTCTCGGGTAAAACGAGCTCCAGCCAATTGTCCGTGCTCTTAAGGTCGGTCTTCTCCGGATAAATGACCAAGCCCTTTGGATCGCCGGACATGAGTCTCATTTTCAAACGGCGGCCGGAGAATTTCGATAAAACGATCTGGAATTCTTTCCCGTCGGACGGGAAGAGGACTTTGCGGTAACCTTCGGCGGGCCGGCCCGCCGCCTGCCATTCGGCCTTTTTCTTGCTGTCCGACTTGATTTCGTTCGCGTCCCAATCCTTGGTGTAGCCCATGATGGTTTCCGTCTTATCGTCGGCGACAGGCAGGGACAGCACCCCCTCTCCCAACTGCCCCGACGAATGCATTTGATAGGCCGTCTTATCGTCCGACGTCATCCAGATGTCTGTTATCACGCCGGCGGCGTCCTCATATTTCAAGCCGAGAAAAAGATGCCCAGAATTGATTTTCAGAAAGAGAGTGATCCGGTCATGGATCGAAACCTTCAGCGCGTCGTCCCATTCTCCCGGCGCGAATATCCCGTCGAGCAGCACCGGCTTGCCGTTGCCCTCGGGAACGGCAACGCTTTTGGGAGTCGCTTGGCAGCGTTCAGCGGTCGGTGCGAACAAAACCCCCGCCAGAATCATCGCCATCGACAGGAAAACGAAGCATTTTTTCATGGATTACTCCTCATTTCTTGGAAATCGCCGGGGAAATCTCCTCGAGACAATCGCCTTCCGAGTGCCCGGCCGGGCTACTTTTTAATATGTTTATGTTCAATTAGCCTGGATTATTCATGAATTTTAAATAGATGATGTTAGATGGTCTGGAAATCGGGGACACGATCCCGATTTCAAAAAATCGGGTCATGTCCCCGATTTCCCAATTTCTCGTTATTCATGAATAATCCAGATTAGTTACTTAGATGCGCAAGCCCTTGAAAACAGGAAGGACAATAACCTCCCTATTATTAGGATTCCGTGTTTCATGGTTTCCTTCTTGAATTCAATTCTTTGGGTTTCAGATCTTTAATGATTTCCACATCCGGCCAGTAAGATTTACTACCTGAATAATAAACCAAATGCCTGTTTTTTTGACGATCAAAGCGGCCACGGCCGACCCGGTGAAGTCCCTGAAGTACGAATAGACGGCAAGAGTTCGAGGGCGTAGAGAATCGTAGCGTTGGGGTCGAATCCATAACTTTTGAGCTTCTCGTAAGTCAACTCGTGGTGAGGCACGATCTGTTTTCGTTCGTTCGGCGCTTCCGGGAAGACGACATAGGCGTTCTTCGAGATCATCATTCTAAGCCCGGTGTTCTTGAGAGTGACTATGGTGCCGTTGCCGAACCCATTCCCCGATTGCGCCGAGATGCTGCCGACGACCGTCGCTCCGGACTTATAAAGATATCTCAACATCGTGAACCCCGAGCTGTACGTCTTGTGGCTGGTCGTGACGATCACTTTTTTCGGGGTGTAATATCCGGCATAGGCGCCGCTTCGAAGCTCGGCGAGAAAGGTGGGTGTGTCGGCGAATTTGAGCGCCATGCCCGTCGCGAGATCGAGCTTTCCGGCCAGGAAAAGTTCCTTAAAGCGGTCTTCGGCAAAGTCATAATCGTTTTCCGTCAACGGGTAGGACTGGACTTGCGCATTTTGACGGTTGATGTCATCGATCGACCGCCCGGGAAAAGCCTCGAAAAAGTAAGGCGAATATTTTCTGATGCTTCGCTCTTCGGTGACGATTTGTGCAAGTTTCTGGGTTCCGTAAAGAAAATACGTCAGGATGTCGGCCATCAGGGAATTGCCGCCTAGGTTCTGGCTCAGGTCGATAATCAGGGCTTCGGTTCCCGCTTCTTTCATTTCTGTGAAAAGCTGCCGGAACGTTTCGACGGCTGACGGGATGCCAGCCAAGGCGGCCGCCGGATCGGCAGGCGCCTCGCGCTTAAGAATTTGTTGATAAACCGCAGCCAGCTGCTTGGTGATATCCCAGCTCCGCCCTTCCGATTCCCACATCTCCCTGTAGGCCCCCAGACCGTCGATTTTCAGCAGGGCCGTTTTCTTGTCCGCGGCATGGAACCGATAAGCGAACTGAGTCTTTTCCATCGACGGAACCTCGAGCTTCGACGCGGCGCGGACGAGAAGAGGCTCGTTCTTGTCTCGAAGGGCGAAGCTGCGGTCCTGCGTCTTGCCGTCGGCGAGCTCCAGTTGGACGCGAAGACTTGAAGTATCCTTCCATTCGGGAAGCAACTCTTTCAGGAGGGGCGTAGATCCAAGATAAGCGTTGAGCATCATCAAGCCATGAGTGTCATTCTCTATCCCCAGCAGGTTGGGCATCCTTTTGAGCATTTCGGCAAAGGAAACGCCTTCAACGGAAAGGAGCTTCGCTCCCAGCAAAGCCTTGTCCTTGTCGGAAGGAACCCCATCCACGAAAATGCATTTCTCTACAGATGCAAAAGAGAGCGGCATAAGGCCGGGGCCTTGATCGTCACGCAACCTCGGGAACGACATCAGGAACTCCGTATGTCCATCTCTAATGGCGGCGACGAACGGCCGCAGCAGCCGGAGAAAATCGTCCTTGGCCATCCCCTGCGGCGGAATTGACTGAAGCATGTCCTGGAAGCGGCGGTGGAAAGCCACCTTGCCGCCGCTGTAGAGATAAGGGTCGGGATGGATGTTTTCCAGGTAGCTCAGAAGCTGCCTGGAATCCTCGATGAGCTGCTGTTTAGAAAATAGGCCCGTGTCAGCGGTTTTGGCTGCAGGATGGTCGGTTTTATACGGGGGTTTGACCTTATTTGCGGCTTGGACCTTGCCGGTGTCGTCGTCTTCGGCCAGCCTGTCAAACACCACGAGATGCGGAAATATTCCTCTCTTCCCCTCCCAGCTTTCCGAATGGGCAATGGATAAGTTCTCCCCGTCAGCGGACAACGAATGCTCTTCTTCGATGTCTAGAATGACCCATTTTCCGCTCCGCATTTGCTTGCTTTGATAGGCTAGAACGAGATTTCCGTTGCGGAAAGCGCAAGAACACTTCAGCCGGTTGCCGAGGTGATCCACATAGCTCCCTTCTTTTCCGTCCGCCGACAAGTCCATTTGAGTCAGCCATTCATTCTGGGAATCCTTCACGGTTTTCCGGTAATGGATGACGCCCTCGGCCTGGGATATTTCGATCGTGATGTCCGGCAGCTGCGCCATCTGAGTTTTCTCTCGATTCATGATCCATCGGCCAGAGAAGCGTGCGTCCTGCGCCGCAAGAAGAAAAACGAGCAAAAGGAGACTCACGAGCGCCGCGTGTCTTTTAATTTTTTTCATCTTCGCCTCCTTTATTCATCTATTTCTTCAATACATACATTTTTAGGGGAGAATATTCCAAAACAGCTCTTTTCTCATTTTCCGGGTCTGGCTTTTCACCGAGGTAGAATTTCACCGAGAGCGTCAGTTTTTCGAGGTCGTACTGTGCATACCAAAGGGTACGGCCCGGTGCTATTTCCGGGTTGCCAGGCACATTCGGGGGTATGGCCACACGGGCATGGATGGCAGCGATGTCCTCGAGGGTGAATTTTCCCTTGGCCCCTATGGATTCGTACAGCGTTTTGTATCTTCTCATGCTCCAGTTGAGACCGGTTTCCGGGAATTCCTCCACTTTTTGATGGCGGAATACCAGATGATTTGTCACCCACTGAGGTCCGTCCCCGTCGATGACATAAGCCCTGTTACGGTTGGGAGAAAATTCGAAGATAAAGGATTTTCCGCTCCTGTCCCCGATGATGTAGTGGCAGGGAATAAAACAATAATAGTGTTTTAGAGACAGCAGAGCTTCCTTAGCTTCTTCAACATTTTTGCAGTTGTCCAGGAGATAGCGCATGGACATGAGTTCGTGCATCCCAACCTCACTGCTCGGTTCGCGGCCGACTCTTTCCACAGACTCGTCCTCAGCGAGGATAGACACGACAAGACCTTCTGAATTGATGCCGTCCAGCACTCCCCCGAGATATTCGAAGGCACATAGGGACAGGGAAGAATATCCCTGATCGGGATGGATCTCGAACAAGAAAGGCCTGGCCATCATGGCCAATCTGCCTTTCTGCGGCCGCCTTCCCGTGATGTCGCCAGTGGTGAAGTCATAGTTGCGGCTCAGTATGTTGTGTCCGTTTATTGTGTGTCCAGCGGGGTAAAAAGCGACAGAGCATCCTGGAGTGGTCATTTGCGTTTGGAAGATTCCTGTAAAATCATAGGAATCATTCGCGATGTCCAATCCAAAGGAGTCGGCGATTCCCTTCATGCGTTCGAACAGAATCGGATAATTCCGGGCTATATACTCCCTTTTGGCACGGTTCAAGATCGTGTCTTTCGAGGGCGCCATCCGGGCGCCGTCCCGCTTGGCCAGTTCACCGATCTTTTTGCCGATTTCGAAGTTCGATCCCTTGAGGACGACGTGCCGCACTTCAACGAACTTGTCGGGCCCCCCGGCAATGACTTTTTCCGTGTACTCCGGCTCGTGGGCTGTGGCAGGCAGTGCCGTCGGAATCAATAAGAGAGCTAATGCGATAGAAACGGATAGAACGAATTTCCTGGGCAATTTTTTCATAATTGCTCCTTTTAATGCTTATTTAACAATCTATATGTCCATTCTCGAACGGCTGAGTTTCACATCTTATCAAAATTAAACATTCCCCATTTTAACGAACTCGCACCTACCCGCGGCGTCAACCTGTACGACAATCCCGGCGGCCCGGACGATGCGCTTGCCGGAGGGGTCGAAAAACTCGGCATTGCCGCCTCGCCGCCCATCTTGGCCCCGGGGGAGAATAACTTCGTTGTCTACGGTATTATGTTCGTCTATTGTCATATACGCCAAAGCCGAGCGTCGGTTTGCTTTTTTTATCAATAGCCTTTTTTTTCAAACAGGTTCGAATAAAATCTCCTGACATAATTCTCGGGTATCTTGTCGACCGGATACGATCCGTGCATCAGCACATGAACCCACCGGCCTTCCCTTTTCTCCAGAACACCGGTTTGAAAAACGTTTTTCAAGCAAGACTCCTTGCCCTTGTAGGAACCGCAGTCATCGAGAAAGCAGGAATACCACGCCACGTCTCCGGAGCGAGAAAACACGATGCGTAAGTCCTTGAATTCGAAGCGGGTGCCCCGGAAATCGGGGTCCTTCCACCTTTCGGCGTATTTCTTGAAATTGTCGAGCCCAACCACTGTGCTGTCGGAAAACAGCCAGAAATGAAACATATTGTCGGCCCACAACCGGAACATGGCGTCGAAGTCCTTCTCGATGGCCCAGCCGATCGATTGCTCGATGGCCTTTTTCACCGCTTCATAATCGGAAGAATTCTTTTCCTCAGAAGCCATCTCATCGACAGAAGCAAGTGAGAAAAGCAAAACCAGGGAGACCAAAACAAATCGAATTTTAATCATGACTCTCCTTTCTCAAAATGTAAATTTCACCTTGATGCCAGCCAAAGAGCGGGATGAGTATTCCTAAAAACAGTTGATTTCGAATCGCCATCTATCGACTCTTGGGGATATGTGATTGTCCGGGACGGCGATCTTCTGCTTCTCCGCTTCTTGGTCTTCGACCGACTTACCTTCAGGTAAAACGAGTTCCAGCCAATTCTCCCAACTTTTAAAATCAAAATTGTCTGGAAAGTGAGCCGCCTCGTATGCATCCCGCAATCCCACCGAAATCTTCAAGCGCGTCCCTGAAAATTTATTGAGTTCGATCTTATATTCTTTGCCATCTTTTCTTTTGAAAATTTTGTCATACTTTTCCCTGTCGTTCGGCTTGCCAGCGGCGATCCATTTTTCTTCTTCGACTTTATCGATCACGTCGCAACTGGCCTCCCAATGACTGTTGTTGTTCACCGAAAACTTAAGGGACTTCAAATCTGACGGAAAGGGAATGATTCCTTCGCCCAGAGCCGCGGATGAGTGTAAATTGTAAAACTCTTTTTCATTGGAAGTGATATAGATTTCAGTCAATAACATTCCGATAGGCTTTGCGGATTTTAGGCCGATGGCAAGAGTATCGGAATAAACTTTCAGATAGATATGGTAATTCTCCGAAATCGGGAGTTTCAATGCGTCATCCCATTCCCCTTTCGAGAATATTCCGTCGATGACGATTGGGTTCCCTTTAGGCACGACGACTTTGGTCGTCGCTTGGCAGCGTTCAGCGCTCAGTGCGAACAAAACCCCCGCCAGAATCATCGCCATCGACAGGAAAACGAAGCATTTTTTCATGGTTTACTCCTTATTTTTACTCCGTCGGTCTCAACTCTTCGATTGATAAAACAATCATCGTTTCAATATCCTTACGATACCCCAACTGGGTGCACCGTCAAATCCGGGATCATTGGTCAACCGGCGTTGATCACTTCCGTCGGCGTTCATGACATAGATTTCGAAGTTCCCGTCCCGGGCAGATTGAAAAGCGATGTGTTTGCCGTCCGGCGACCAGCAGGGAAATTCATTGACGCTGCCATCCCGGGTGACGGCCGCCTCGTGTCCGCCGTCGCTGTCCATAACCCCGATCTCGGTCGTATGATTCGGCGGCATGCCGTGCAGCAATCCGTAGGCGATTCTTCGGCCGTCGGGGGACCATGTGGGGCGGAGTCTCATTGTGGGCGCATCGCCGATCCGCCGCGGGTTGCGGCCGTCGGCATCCATGATGTAAACCTGGAATCCATTGTCGTTACAGAGGATTTCTCTCCCATTCGGGGAAGGCGTCGGATAGATATAACCCACCGATCCGTCCGTCAATTTCCTGAATTCCTTCCCGTCTGAAGAGCAGACACAGAGAATCGAATTTCCGCCCTTGACCTCAATCTGAAAATAGACCTTTGTCCCGTCGGGCGACCAGGACGGCAGGATCTCGACGTTCATCGTGTTCGTCAACCGGCGCTGGTCGCTCCCGTCAATGTTCATGAGATAGATCCGCGATTCGCCGTCCCGGTTCGAGGCGAAGGCGACCTTGGTGCCGTCCGGCGAGATGGCCGGGCTCATTTCCTTGGCGGAGTTGTTCGTCAAACGCTGAAGGCCGCTTCCGTCGGCATTCATGAGATAAATCTGGCAGCTACCGCTACGTTTTGAGTAGAAAGCGATCTTTTCGACGCGTTCTTCCTCTAAGCCTATCCGCGAAGCGGGCGACGATGCCGGAAAAGCTCTGCCCCCGACGGTCGCCAGTGTCGATCCGAAGCCTAACAAGAGGATTGAAAATAACAGTTTTTTCACGGAAGAGCTCCTTGTCTCAATTCTTTCGGCTTTAGGTCATCGATGATCTTCGCCGAAACCCAAAATAAAGATCAAGCTTTTCACCGTTCGATCAGGAATCGGTCGCCCCTGTTCTCAGGACAGATGACCCGCGAGGGGAGTTTCTTGGCAGCGGCTTTCCTGACGAAGGCGCCGTACATGTATTCCCGGCCTCCGGCGTGGATGGGGAAAATGATCTTGGGTTTGAGCGACTCAGCCTGTTTAAATTTCCCGACAAACGCGATGTCGACAATTCCCGCCTTGCCGAGCAGATAGTCCATATCCTTGGGGTAGGCGTCGATCATGCCGATGTAATCGCCCGAATGGTAAATCACGAGCCCATCCGTCTTGACCAGGTAGGCGACCTCGGGAACGTCATCATGCTCCGTGTTGATCGTAAAGATGTCCATCCCTCCGAGCGACTTCATAGCCCTCGGTCCCGGCAGGTCGATCGTGCGCTCGCCTTTCCGGGCATTCCAGCCGAAGACATAGTTGATGTGTTTGACGATCGGCCGCCAGGAAAAAATCACAGGATCAAAATGGTCCTCATGACTGTGCGAGACGAAGACTGTGACGTCCTGGTCCTTGATTTCCTCCGGGTTGACGAAACCGTTGGCCAGGGAAGGGTGATCGGGAGGCTGCCCGCGCTGCCAGTAATCGAAGATCAGAAGGCGGCTTTTGGTTTTGACAGCGAAGCCGCAATGGCCTAGAGACCAAATCATGGCTTCGCCGTCTTTCAGGGGCTTGGCCAAAAGAGTAGCAGCGAGATGCGTCTCGGCGCTCGGCGTCGGCTTTGATCCGGCGGCGTTGAGGATTTCAGCAATATCGGGATAGGAATATTCCCAGGCCAGGTCCAGCGGAGTCCGTCCATTCTCGTCTTTTGCTTTGAGATTCGCCTTTTTTTGGATAAGGAAACGGACCATATCCGTCCGGCCTTTCTTCACCGCGAGATGGAGAGGCGTCGACCCCTCCGGGTCTGCGTCGTTGACGTCGGCTCCCTTATCGAGCAACATCCGGGCGATTTCTACATTTCCTCCCTGGGCGGCCCGCAGGAACGGCGTCCGGCCCGATTCATCCCTCAAATAGATGGGCAGGCCCTTCCCGAGCAGAAACACAGCCGCCTCCAAATACCCAAGATACGCAACCCGATGAAGTGGATATTTTTCCAGTAAGTCCCTGTCCTTGAGGGCTTCGGCTCGAGGCCAGAGCTTTTCGACGAGCCCCTGGTGGCCGTTCACCAGCGGATAACTCAGCGCCGTCTCGTTCCATTCGTTCCTGACGTCAAGCTTCGCCCCGTGCTCGAGCAGCCAGTCGATGACTTCCGCCCGGCCGGCGAGAGAAACATAGAGGAGAGGCGTCGAGCCTTCTTCGTTCAAGGCGTTGACGTCGGCGCCGTGCTTGACCAGGATATCGAGCAGCCGGAGATTGCCGGAGAATGTCGCCTCATGAAGCGGAGTGTTGCCCCAGAGATTTCGAGCCATCACCTTCGCCCCTTTGGAAAGAAGAAATTCCGCAGCCGCATCCGATCCCGCCTCGGCCGCCTTGATAAGCGGCGTCTGGCCGTGGCGGTCGGGGCCGTCGACGGGAAATCCGGCCTCGATCAGGCGGTCCATCAGGTCGATGAGACCTCCAGACGCGGCGCAATGAAGGAGGCTGCGCCCGTCGCGGCGGACGGCCCTGAGATCCGCTCCCTTGGAGATTAGGAAGTTAACCGTTTCTATCCGCCCGGCGGAAGCGGCCAGATGGAGAGGCGTCCGGCCGAGGTCGTCGGCACTGCCGACATTTGCCCCCCCTTTAATCAATCGTTCGACCAAGGCGATCAGCCCGCCTGCGGCCGCAGAATGAAGAAGGGTTCCGCCGGCGTCGTCTTTCGACTCGGCGTCGGCCCCGTGCGAAAGGAGGTAATCCACGAGCGAAAGGAATCCGGCCGATGCTGCCCGGTGGAGGAGCGCCCTCCCCTCTTCTCTTTTGGACTCGACCCTTAAACCTCCCTGAAGAAGCGCTTCGACCGCTTCCGGATGGCGCCCATAGAAGGCCGATTCGAGGGCGTTCACTCCTGGTCCTCCCAAAGCGTTCGGGTCGGCGCCAGCCGCGATCAAAGCCAGGACCGCGTCGGCCTTCCCTTCGTAGGCCGCCCAGTGGAGGGGCGTGAATCCGTCCGGGTCCGTCGCCTTGACGTCGGCGCCGCTGGCGATGAGGAACTTGACAATCTCCACATTTCCTGCGCCGCTCGCCAAATGGAGCGGTGTTCGGCCCCGGGCGTCTTTCTCGTTG
>Ga0315306_10000394_pt1 | contig 21011 bp, 18 predicted proteins | sample TDP1_MG_FD_203803 | JGI IMG/M metagenome (GOLD analysis project Ga0315306, IMG submission 203803) | Freshwater sediment microbial communities from Lake Towuti, South Sulawesi, Indonesia - TDP1 | ecosystem: Environmental > Aquatic > Freshwater > Lake > Sediment | place: Indonesia: South Sulawesi... | reverse complement strand
AGGTCGGCAATGTGCTCAGGTTTGATGCCATATTTCTGAGATACCGCAGCTTCATCATAGAGCATAGTGTCGCTGAAGGCTCGTCTCGGCTTCGGGTAGAGCAACTTTACTTGGGGTGATACCAGTTGCATGGCATCAGCGTCGCCGGTAACGATTATAGTATCAATGCCCTGACGGCTGGCCTGCTGGCTGAGTGTGCCCAGGACATCGTCTGCTTCATAGCCCTCAAGCTCAAAGACGGGGATATGGAAGGTTTCCACCAGCTGTCTTACCCGCCCGAGCTGGTTGACCAGTTCATCGGGGGCTGGGGGGCGCTGTGCCTTATACTGGTCAAAGAGTTGGTGCCTGAAGGTGGGTGCTTTTTTATCGAAGGCAATGGCAAAGTGGGTAGGTTTTAGGTCGTTTATTGCTTTCAGTAGTATCAGGGCAAAGCCGTAAACGGCGCTTACCATCTCTCCGGTCTTACTCACCGTGAGTGGCGGCAGGGCGTGGAAGGCGCGGTGGACAATGGCATTGCCGTCAAACAGCACCAAAAGCGGCTTTTTCATAGTCTTATTATAGCAGAGTGGGGAGGATGACAGAAGAAACGGGTAATATTCTGCGCTACTTCTCTGACGGAGTCCAGCTTATAAGTTCGACTTGTGAGGGGGTTATCTGATAGTTATACCCGCCCACGTGTCCAAACTGTCCACCGTATTCAAATTTGCCTTTGACCTTGATTTTCCCGTAGCGTTCAGCGGGCCCCATCATCTGTTGGTGATAAAGCTGGTTATAGATTTCCAGGGGTATGCCGCCTTCAACCCAGAGCATTTTACCTCGGGGCACTAGGTGCCCCTCAGCATATCCTGAATACTCTAAGCACTCAGCGAGCACGATAACTTCAAACCCGTGAAAGTAGAAACCTTCCAGGATGATATTCTTTCCATGGAATTGTTTAGGGCTGGAGAATAGCTGCTCAAAGGTGACTTCGTGGGCTGTTGTTTCTTTTTCTGGCAACTGGCAACCCAAAGCCCCCGCGCTAACAAGGCAGGCTAAAATTGCCGCCACTACGATATATCTTTGATTAGTTTGTGAACCTGAGACCATAGCGCTGGCATTATAGCAAGAGTAGTTATAAAGAAACAAGAAAGCTGTCTTAGTCGAAGCCATACCAAGTGACGACGTTTTCCAGCGACTCACGTGTGGATTCTACTTTGTTTGCTGGGAAGTCCCAATCCGGATAGCCGATAGCAATACTAATGACTATCCGCTTGGATTCTGGTATGTGGGTAAACCTCCTTAGTACCTCGGGGAACATTACGCCCTGGTCTTGAATGCAGGTGCCAAGACCATAGTTTAATGCGGTGAGGCAAATGGTTTGTATAATGGCACCTACATCGAGCAGGGAGTGTAACTCATCAAGTGACTCGTCCACAGACAGGATAATAACGGCCGGTGCGTCAAAGAAACGAAAGCCTCTTTGCCACCACTCGGCTCTCTTTTCTTTGTCCTCTCTGGCTATGCCCATTAGTTCGAAGAGTTGAATAGCAAGCTCCACTTGGCGCCGTCTATACTTACCAGAAAAAGGCTTGGGTGGGCCTGTAGGGCTTGGTGTCGCTCCAGAATTCAGCAGGTCAATGTTGGCTTGCTTAACCTTATTTAATACTTCCCCGGAAACTACGATGATTTCCCACGGCTGTGTATTTGCTGTTGAGGGAGCGTGGGTAGCAATATCAATAATCTCCCTAAGGATTTCCTTAGGCACTGGGGCTGGCTTATAGCCTCTTATGCTCTTCCGTGCTCGTATGACTTCTAGAATATCCATTGCTCTCTCCTTTTTATGATTGGGGACCCTTGTGCCCAGCTTATCAGTTACTCTAACCAACAGTCTCGAGTTGCGTAGCTCGTTCCAAATTAAACTAATCCCGCAAGCATGGCTATTCCCAGACCTAGTATTATGCACCCGGCTATCAGATGTAATTTGGTGATGTTTCTTTCCTTCCACAGGTAGACGTCGTGGACTCTGCCCAGTCCGAAGTACACAATCCCAATTATGGCTAACATCGGCAGAATAAATACCAGGTTATATAAAAGCAGAATGGGAGCAGTTTGAATCATGTCGTAAACGGATAGAATACCAGCGGCAATGATATAAGGTCCCATGGTACAGGGTAATAGAAAGATGGTGACAAATGCTCCGGTTATAAAGGCGCCTCTAGTTGAGGTTATTCTGGAAAGTATCTTTTTGACCCTTGGCCTCAGGAGGAGAGGCATCTCTGTGCCCAACCCCCCTGGCTTATATCTTACGAAATCCCTGATATTCAGAACCCCAAAAACTATAGCGGCTACAGCCAGACCTCTAAACAGCCAGAACCTGACTGCAGATAAAGCCTGGACTATGTGAAAGAACTTGATAAAGACTAATCCATATAAAAAGTATATTGCGAATACCGCAATAATAAACGCCGCGCCAGCGGATAATATGGCTCGTCTGTTTCCGGGGTTGTAGGCCATAATTGAAACTAGCATTAGCAACAAAATGGCAAGTTCACAGGGGTTTACGGCATCGGCGGCGGCTAAAGCGAGGACTTTGGGCAGGGTAAGTGAAGGTCTAGGTACAGTTGATGGTGGAGGTGTTGTTGGTGGTGGGGTAGGTTCTACTGGGGACGGAGGAATTCCTAAACTTTCGCCATTCCATTGAAAAATCCAATCATCAATTAAGATTGCGTTGTCAAATTCAACGGTTTTGCCAGGAATAACAACCCCCATCGGCTCTATTGCTTTGAATTCAGCATCTTGTAAAATGTCAGGTAGATTATCACCAACCAGTAATTCTTTTAGTAATTCACCGTCCCCCTCGGGCCCCTGCTTTATTAATACTTTCTGCTGATGCCAAATTATGGGATAACCGGGTAAAGAGGTGAGGTCTAGTTCGTTGAAGTCTTGAGAGCTACCATCAACCAAAGGACATTTGTTGGAATCTAATTCTTCGATTACTCCTCTAAGATTCTCCGAGATTGGTAATTCACCGGCAATGTACTGGTCTTGGTTAAAGACTGCTAGGGGAAGGTCAAAGTCTGTATGATAGATGGAAACATATTCATCAAACAGGGGGGCGTTTTGCTCATTTTCCTGAATCTCGTATTCTATTATGACTAAATTGGCATATTCTCTTGGTAGCTGTTCAAGTACCGTAGGGGTAGCTCTTTCACAGTGGCGGCAACCAATCCCAGTAAAATAGACCATAAAAACATACTGATGGGTGATTTCGTGAATTATTTGGGTTGTGCTTTTCTGAACGGTGGGGAACCCCTCTAGCTCCTTTCCAAAGCACAAGCCCGTCATATTATAGACTTCCCTGAAATTAAGCTCTTTCATTATATCTAAGACTTGTGGGGAGATATTTCCACACGCCCAACCGGAATAAACGAGGTAGGTCTTGTCCCTATCTAGCTTATCCAGCTCATCCCGGAAGTTATAAGAGTAGTACTCTATGTTGATGGCGTTTTTAATATGCTTATAGGCAAATTCCTCTGGGAATCGCAGGTCAATGATGACAAAATTAGGGTTATCTTGGTTTTCCTGTACTAAGGCAAGCGCTTCCTCAGGGGTAACGTCTTTAATTATTTGGGCTTCTTTGCCAACACAGCCACCGGCTAGCATAGCTATAATAGCTATTGATAGCGAGAGCCCTAACACCAAAAGCCACTTTTTCATAACCTTATTATTATAACAGAGTAGGGAGGATTTAAGTTAGCAAGGTCAGCTGAATCGGATGGTTAGCAAAACTGCCGGCTTATTAAAGCTTTGCTAAAGATCTTAAAACTCTATTTTACGGTTGCAGTTCTTCCCACTTCTCCTGGTCTAACCCGCCCGAAATTTTGTAGACTTCCTTAAAACCGAGTTCGGCCATCATATTTAGAGCCTTTTTGTCGATATTTCCGCATGCGCAGCTGTAATAGATAAGATAGATTTTGTCCTTATCCAGCTTACCAAGCTCTTCCCGGAAGTTTTCAGCGTGGTAATCTATGTTGATAGCGCCTTCTACATGCCACTGGGCAAATTCATCCGGAGGTCGGATGTCAATGATAATGAAATTGGGGTTATCCTGGTTTTCCTGGATTAGGTTAAGCGCTTCCTGGGCACTAATACTTTCGCTTATCTGGGCTGGTGTTGGTTGAATGGTTGGTAGTCCTTCTTCCTTCCACTGGTCAAGCCCGCCCGAAATATTATAGACCTCGGTGAAATTGAGCTCAGCCATTATGTCTAAAGTCTTCTCACCGATGCCTCCACTTAGACCGGTGTAGTAAACAAGGAAAATTTTGTCCTTATCCAGCTTATCGAGCTCGTCCCGGAAGCTTTCAGAGTAATAGTCTAAATTGATGGCGTTTTCTATATGCTCCTCGGCGAATTCTTCTGGGGTTCGGATGTCAATGATGACAACATTGGGGTTATCCTGGTTTTCCCGGATTAGGTTAAACGCTTCCTGAGCAGTAATACTTTCACTAATCTGGGCTGGTATTTGAATGGTTGCCAGTCCTACTTCCTTCCACTGATTAAGTCCGCCCGAAATTTTATAGACTTCGGTGAAATTGAGCTCAGCCATCATATCTAAAGCACTTCGGCTTTGAGTTCCGTTTAGGCAATAAATGAGATAGATTTTACCCCTATCCAGCTTATCAAGCTCGTCCCGGAAGTTTTCAGAGTAGTAATCTAGGTTAATAGCGTTTTCTATATGCTCAGAGGCAAATGACTCTGGGAATCGCAGGTCAATGATGACAAAATCAGGGTTACCCTGGTTTTGCTGGATTAGGTTAAATGCCTCCTGGGGGGTGATACTTTTAGCTATCAGGGTTGGTGTTTCTGGGGCTGGAGGCGCGATTTCAGGTTCCTCGGGTGGTGTTTCGGTTTCTTTGCCAACGCAACCACCGATTAACATAGCTCCGATAACCAGTGATACCGAGAGGACTAACATTATTAAATCTTTGCGCACTTTTACCAAGGTTGTAATCTCCTTCGTTTTGATGTTTAAGACACGGTTCATAATGATAACACACAGCTACCAAACGTACTAGAGCGACTTTTTAACAATTTCTTATTATAGCAGAGTGGGAAGCATTTGACGACATTCTAGCGCGCTTTAGATAAGGCTGCTACTTAATAGTTGTTTTTCGTGATATACTGGGGGGTACAAGGGGGGGTTAATTTGAAGGGAAAGGATTTACTTTCAATATCTGACCTTGAGAGTGAAGATATTAGCTCACTTATTTCAGACGCGGTAGAGATGAAAGCCCAGGGTCAGTTTTCGGCACTTAGTGGCAAGACATTAGCCCTTATCTTTGAGAAGCCGTCGTTGAGGACTCGGGTTAGCTTTGAAGTTGCCATGCGTCAGCTAGGGGGGCAGACCGTCTATCTGTCTTCGGCTGAGGTTGGGCTAGGTGAGCGCGAGTCGCTTTCAGATATAGCCCGTGTGCTCAGTCGCTATGTGGATGTTATCGCTGCCCGCACCTTTTCTCACCAGACTTTAGACGTCCTGGCTGGCTATGCTGATGTGCCGGTGATAAACGCTTTGTCCGACCTGGAACACCCGTGTCAGGCTTTGGCTGACCTGTTTACTATCTATGAGAAGAAGGGGGAGCTTGAGGGGTTGACCTTAGCCTTTATTGGTGATGGTAATAATGTCGCTCACAGTCTTCTATTGGCGGCTTCACTTACCGGGATGAATTTCAGGATTGCTTCACCATCTGGCTACAGGGTTCAGGAGAGAATATTGCACCTGGCTCAAGGCTATGCTTTAGCAAGTGGTGCTGAGATATTTTGTGCCGAGGAGCCACGACTGGCAGTTAGCGGGGCAGATGTAGTTTATACTGACGTGTGGACGAGCATGGGGCAGGAAGCTGAAGCTAACCAGCGGCATCGGGTGTTTGCCAGCTATCAGGTGAATAGTGAACTTCTGTCCTTAGCCAAGGGTGATGCCATATTGATGCACCCCTTGCCGGCACATCGGGGTGAGGAGGTGGCGGAGGGTATTCTGGACAGTCCACAGTCAGTAGTCTTTGACCAGGCGGAGAACAGGATGCACCTGCAGAAAGCGCTGCTGGCGAGGATGCTAGGCGGTCTGGAGATACCACTAGGCTATCGGTAGGGGGATTCTACCTCACCCCCTTAATCCCCCTCTCCTTCAAAGGGGAGGGGGAGATTAAATTAAAGAGGGGCTAACGCCCCTCTTAGACACCTAGTTAGAGGGATAGATAAATGAGACAAAGGGGCGTCGCAGTTGTGATGAGGCATGGGGAAGTCCTATTGGTTAGAGACAAAGGTAAACATCGCTTCTCCTTGCCCGGAGGAGCAATAAAGAAGGGCGAGCCTACAGTAAGTGCTGCCGCGAGGGAGCTATATGAGGAATTGGGATTAAAAGCTATTAAAGCAACACGACGACGAGACTGCGATTTTAGGGGCTCAGTCAGTAAGCACAGAGTATGCTTGATTCAAGCAAGCGGATCCCCCTGTTTGAGAGGGCACGAACTTGCTGAGTTCAAATGGTGGGACATGAAAGAACCTATTCCAGTTTACGCCCACGTACAACACATACTGAGATGCTTAAAATCAAAGGAGAGTTGAAGAGAGGCGAAGCCTCTCTTATACAACTACTTCCCCCTCCCTTCGTAAGGGAGGGGGATAAAGGGGATGGGTTACCTAATAAAAACCTAAAGGGTGAGGGGTTGGAGGTTTAAATGGGCAAACCGGTGGTGGCTATTATTGGTCGGCAGAATGTGGGTAAATCTACTCTTCTCAATCGGATGGCAGGTAAACCGATAGCTATTGTGGAGGACTTGCCAGGGACAACCCGTGACCGAGTAATGGCTAGTGTTTCATGGCAAGGGACTGAGTTTACTGTAGTTGATACCGGTGGTCTGGAGCTAAGACCCGAGTCCACTATCGGTCAGGAGGTTAGAGAGCAGGCAGAGATAGCTATCGCCGAGGCTGACGTTATTATTTTTCTGGTGGATGTCAAGGATGGGGTAACACCTCCTGACCTGGAAATAGCTGATATGCTCCGTCGGGTAAGCAAGCCCATTGTGTTGGCGGCTAATAAGGCGGATAATGAGAGGCTTGAGACCCAAGCGGTAGAATTTTATCAATTGGGGCTAGGTGAGCCATTGGCTATTAGTGCCTATCATGGTCGGGGGATGGCTAAACTGCTGGACAGTGTTACCCCGCTATTACCGCCGTCGGTGATTGAGGCTGAGGCTGAGATGATGAAGGTGGCTATTGTAGGCAGACCGAATGTCGGTAAGTCAACGCTATTAAATGCCATTTTAGGTGAAAAGCGGGCTATTGTTGATGAGAGTCCGGGGACTACTCGCGATGCCATAGATACCATAGTTGACTTTATGGGTCAAAATGTGCTACTTATTGATACCGCCGGTATTAAGCGGCGGGGGCGGTTGGGGGTGGGAGTGGGACGGTATAGTATAATCCGTGCCCTGCGAGCTATTGACCGGGCTGATGTAACCTTGCTGGTTCTTGATGCCACCGAGTTGGTTACGGCTCAAGACATGCATATCGCTGGTTATATTCAGCAGGCGGCTAAGGGGATTGTACTGGTAGTTAATAAGTGGGACTTAGCTGGGGTTAAGCGGACGACTGAGTGTAGTCGATATATTAAGAGTCAATTCAATTTTATGTCTTATGCGCCAGTGCTATATATTTCGGCTAAGTTTGGGCAGGGGGTGGACAAGGTTATGCCGCAGGTGTGTGAAGTATATTACGAGAGGCTTAAGCGGTTGCCGACCGCTACCGTCAGCAGTGTAGTTCAGCAGGCAGTAGCCGCTCACAGCTTACCCCGGAGGGGTAATAAGCAGCTGAAGATTCGATATGCCACTCAGGCTGAAGTAAACCCACCGACCTTTGTCTTTTTTGTTAATGATGCTAGGCTAATACATTTTTCCTATCAGCGCTACCTGGAGAATAAGCTACGCCAGTCTTTTGGCTTCACTGGAACACCAATTCGTTTGGTGTTTAAGACTAGGGGTGAGCCATGATAATTGCCAAGTTTATCGGGGTGGTGGTGATTGGTTACCTTCTGGGTTCTATCCCCTTTGGCTTATTGATAGCCAAGCGAAAGGGAGTAGATATCACGCAGTATGGTAGTGGCAAGATAGGAACGGCTAATGTGCTACGAACGGTTGGCGGCAAAGCCGCAGCTACGGTCTTTGGCCTGGACTTGTTAAAGGGGATGTTGGCGGTAGTAGTTGCTGGGTTAATAATTGGTCGGGACCATCTGGTGGTCAATGGTCATCCCGTGGGAATGCTAATTGCCCAAGTGATGGCAGCATTAGCCGCTATGGCTGGGCATAACTGGTCAGTATTTCTCAAGTTTCGCGGGGGGAGGGGCGTGGCTACCTTTTTTGGCGGGTTAATTGCCTTATGTCCGCTAGCAGCGCTATTTGGTGGTGAGGTTTTTATTATTGGGGCTGGCTTAAGCAAGTTTGTATCTTTGGGCTCTATTGCTGCGGTAGTAAGTACCTATGCGGTTTTAGTTCCCCTCACTATTGTGAATGGATTCCCCATTGAGTATCTAATTTATGCCTTAATCGGCGCCGTAGTAGTCCTGGTTACCCATCGGAGTAATATTGCCAGGTTACTGAGGGGTAAGGAGCGTAAGCTGGGCGAAAGGGCGACAGGTTTGCCTTCGTCGGCTAACCCCGAAAGCAAGGATTCTCAGGAAGGTTAAGCGAAAGGCGTGGGTAAGATATGCCCAAGATTGCCATTGTTGGCACCACGACTTGGGGGAAAACCCTAGGGGTGGTATTAGCTAATAAAGGGCTGCAGGTTAAGCTATGGGCACGGACTGAACCAGAAGCCGCTGAATTGAGGAATACTGGAACTAATTCAGCCCTAGTTCCAGGTACTACCTTCCCACCTCAACTATCTATCACCAGCTTGTTAGGCGAAGCATTAGCTAATGTGGAGGCAGTAATTCTGGCTGTGCCGTCCCAGACTATGCGGCATAATATAAGACTGATTAAAGGTTACCTTGATGGGGCAATGATAGTAATAAGTGCCGCTAAGGGCTTGGAGGTGGGTAGTAATAAGCGCATGTCACAGGTAATTGCCGAAGAGATAGCCCCTCGTTTTCGGTCGAATATTTGCGTGCTTTCCGGGCCTAATCTTTCTCGGGAGATTATTCGTGATTTACCAGCGGCTTCAGTGGTGGCGGCTGAGGACGAAGCTATAGCCAGAAAAGCCCAAAAACTGCTAACCGCACCTAACTTTTGTGTATATACCAATACCGATGTTATCGGTGTCGAGCTGGGAGGGGCGTTGAAAAATATCATTGCTTTAGGTGCTGGCATGGTTGATGGTCTAGGCTATGGTGATAATGCCAAGGCAGCCTTTATCACTCGCGGTCTAATTGAGATAGCAGCCCTGGGAGTTGCTCTCGGGGCAAATCCGCTCACCTTTGCCGGGTTAGCCGGTGTCGGTGATGTAATAGCTACTTGTGCCAGCCCGTTGAGCCGTAACCACTATGTCGGGGTAGAGTTAACCAAAGGGCGCCGGTTAAAGGAGATAACCGATTCAATGACTGGTGTGGCTGAGGGGGTGAGCACCACTATTGCTGCTCGAAATCTAGCCCAGCAGCTTGGACTGGGGATGCCAATTACGGAAAAGATTTATCAGGTGTTGTTTGAAGGCGCTGAGCCTCGCCAGGCAATGATTGAACTCATGGTGCCTGAGGCTAGCCACGAGTTAAGTGGGCAAAACTGGGAGCTCTTTTCCCTTTTCAGGCAAAAGAGGGGTTCCTGAGTTTATTCACTTTCGGTTGGTTCAAAGGTATCAGCCAACTCTTGGAATAGCTTCCGCTGCTTTTTGGTTAACGATTCCGGGGTAATTACACGTAGCCTAACTAGCTGGTCACCGCGCCCCCTTCTATTGAGGTGGGAGAAGCCTTTATTTTTCAGCCGGAAGAGTTTACCGGTTTGGCTGCCGGCTGGGATTTTAAGCTTGGTCTTACCATCAAGGGTAGACACTTCTATCTCAGCACCGAGAGCAGCTTGGGCAAAGTTGATTGGTAACTCATAGAGGACATCATCGCCGTCTCGCTGGAAAAACTCATGCTGTTTAATGGCTAAAGTGATGTAAAGGTCACCCGAAGAACCGCCTCTGGTGCCGGCGTGTCCCTCACCCCTGAGTCGTATTTGAGAGTCGGCATCAACCCCGGCTGGGATTTTAACTGAGATGGTGCGCTGATGTTTCTCCCTGCCGGTGCCCTGGCACTGGGGGCAGGGGTCGGTTATAATCCTGCCCTCGCCGTGGCACTGGGGGCAAGTAGTAATATTGGTGAAGCGACCGAAGATAGTCTGCTGGACACGACGCACCTGTCCGGTGCCATTACAGTTGGGGCATCGAGTGGGCTGGCTACCTGGCTTGCAGCCGATGCCCTGGCAGAGGGAGCAGTTCTCGGTGCGTAGAATGTTTATCTCCTTTTGGCAACCAAAGGCTGCTTCCTCAAAGGTGATACTAATATTGTAGTGGAGGTCAGCACCGCGCCGTGGTGCTTGACGGGTAGCCGTAGTCACTCCGCCAAAGAAGGCGTCAAATATATCGCCAAAACCACCAAAGTCAAAGCCCTCAAATCCCCGCCCGAAAAGTCCTTCGGGGCCACCGTGCCCAAAGCGGTCATAGGCAGCACGCTTATCCGGGTCAGAGAGCACCTCGTAGGCTTCATTTACCTCCTTGAATTTTTCCCCGGCCTCATCATCATGGTTATGGTCGGGATGATACTTGAAGGCTAGCCTGCGGAAAGCCCGCTTTATTTCCTCATCGGTGGCATCTCTAGGGATGCCGAGAACTTCATAATAATCACGTTTTGCTGGCATATTATTTTATCTACCTCACCCCCTTAGTCCCCCTCTCCTTTGAAGGAGAGGGGGAAGGGGGTTTTGTAAGAGGGGCGAAGCCCCTCTTTAACTCCCCTTTCCAAACTTAGGGACAATTTCACCGCTATTTTTTCTTTAGCTCATCAATACTCACAGCGATTTTCTCAAGCGCCTCGGCAATTCTCTCAAGAGCCTCAGCCATAGACTCTAACTTCATGTAAAAGTCTTCCGGATTTACTCTATCCCATTCCCACTTTGGCAGCCGAGTCTGCATATTTGCACACCCCCTCTCTTACATTCACTCCTCCTTCCCTTTTTAAGGGAAGGAGGTCAGGGGGATGGATTTCATTAAAATTACACCTCTTTAAATTCGCCTTCTATGCCTTCTTCGCCGCCCTCTTTGCCTGGTGGCGGTTGCTTATAGATAGCGGCACCTATCTTTTGCATGGCGTTGGATAGCTCTTGCATTGCCTGGCGAAGGCTATTTATATCGGTGCCCTGTAGTGCTGAGCGCACGGCGGCTATCTTGCCTTCCACCTCTTTATTCAGGTCTGAAGGTATCTTTTCCTTGTGTTCCCGGAGGGTCTTTTCTGCGGTGTAAGCCAGGGTGTCAGCAGCGTTGCGTGTTTCTGCCTCTTCACGGCGCTTGGCATCCTCAGCAGCATGCGTCTCTGCTTCCCGCTGCATCCGCTGTACTTCCTCCTTAGACAGCCCGCTGGAAGCGGTGATAGTTATTTTCTGCTCCTTGCCAGTGCCTTTATCATGGGCTTTAACGCTAAGGATGCCATTGGCATCAATATCAAAGGTGACCTCAATCTGGGGGAAGCCTCGTGGTGCTGGCAGGATGCCATCAAGCATAAACCGGCCCAGGGTCCGGTTGTCAGCAGCCATAGGCCGCTCCCCCTGCAGCACATGAATCTCGACGCTGGGCTGGTTATCAGCGGCAGTGCTGAAAATCTGGCTCTTAGCGGTCGGGATGGTGGTGTTTCGGGTGATGAGGGGGGTGGCGACACCACCAAGGGTCTCAATGCCCAAGGTGAGAGGGGTAACGTCAAGTAATAGAACTTCTTTAACCTCTCCTTTGAGCACCCCAGCCTGAATAGCAGCACCGACAGCCACTACCTCATCCGGATTGACCCCCTTATTTGGTTCTTTACCGAAAAGTTGTTTTACCTTCTGCTGGACCAGTGGCATTCTAGTCTGCCCGCCAACCAGAATTACCTCATCAATCTGGGCGGGGGTCTTTTCGGCGTCAGTCAGGGCCTGGCGGCAGGGGTCTAGCGTTTTGTCTACTAGGTCCATCACCAGTTGCTCCAGCTTAGCCCGGGTGAGGGTGATGCTAAGGTGCTTGGGACCGCTGGCATCAGCGGTGATAAAGGGCAGGTTTATCTCGGTCTGCTGGACGGTGGAAAGCTCACACTTAGCTTTTTCCGCAGCTTCTTTAAGTCGTTGCAGAGCCATCTTATCCTGCCTGAGGTCTATTCCCTGGTCTCGCTTGAACTCATCACACAGCCAGTCCATAACCCTCTGGTCAAAGTCATCGCCACCGAGGTGGGTATCGCCGCTGGTGGACTTGACCTGGAAGGTGCCCTCGCCAATCTCAAGGATGGAGATGTCAAAAGTCCCCCCACCGAGGTCATAGACGGCGATGGTCTCCTCACCCTTCTTGTCCAATCCATAGGCTAGAGAGGCAGCGGTTGGCTCATTAATTATCCTCAGCACATTGAGCCCGGCTATGGTGCCAGCGTCTTTGGTCGCCTGCCGCTGGGCGTCATTAAAATAAGCCGGTACAGTGATGACGGCGTCAGTAACTGGCTCGCCCAAGTAGGCTTCGGCGTCAGTCTTTAGTTTTTGCAGAATCGTAGCCGAAATTTCCTCCGGCCGATACTCCTTTCCCCCCATCACTACCCGCACCTCATTATTAGGTCCTTTTGTCACCTTATAAGTCTTGCGGCGGGCGTCTTCCTCTACCGGCAGCTCTCGTCCTGCTGGCTCTCCCCACTTACGCCCCATGAATCGCTTAATACTGTGGATGGTGTTCTCTGGGTTAATGATAGCCTGACGCCTAGCTATTTGTCCGACAAGTCGTTCCCCATTCTTACTTATCGCTACTACTGAAGGGAAAAGAGTGCCTCCCTCAGCCGAAGGGATAACTACCGGCTCTCCAGCCTGCATCACGGCTACTTCACTGAACGTTGTTCCTAAATCAATTCCTACAGCCTTTGCCATGGTCTATTCCTCCTTTTTCTCCTCTGCTCCATTTCCGACTACTACTCGAGCAGCCCGAATGACCTTATCGTGTAATTTGTAACCCTTGAGTAGCTCTCCAACAACTATCCCCTCTTTACCTTTACCTTGCCTGACGGCTTCGTGGAAGTTGGGGTCGAAAGGTTCCCCCAGCGCCTTAATTGGCGTGAGTCCTTGGGCTTCTAGGGTTGTTTGGAGCTTGCGCCAGATGAGCCTGACGCCATCTACCCAGCTCGCATTGGCGAGGCGAGGTGGAATGGCAGCGAAGGCCCGCTCCAGGTCATCAAGAATGGGCAAGAGGCTGAGCATAAGCGTAGCATTGGCAAACTTGCTGACCTCGGCCATTTCCTGTTCACTGCGCCGTTTATAGTTAATGAAGTCTGCCTGGGCTCTCTGCCAGCCTGCCAGATTAGCCTGCGCCTTTTCCTTTGCCTCAGCCAGGGCTTGTTTTAACGCCTCTACATCCTCTATCCCAGCAACCTCTGGCTCTACTTCTTTTGTTACACTTTCTTCTGGGTCTTGGTGTATCATTTATCTACCTCACCCCCTTGGTCCCCCTCTCCTTCAAAGGAGAGGGGGATGGGTTATGTAAGAGGGGGCTCCGCCCCTCTTTAACTCTCCTTTGAGGCTACCACTTTTGTACGAAATACAGCAAGAGCGACCCAGGTAGTAACGATATTAGCAGCGCACCAGCGATTCCCGAGAGACCAGCATTGTTTATCGCATTAGCTATTGCACCTTCGCCAGCAATGACGAGTTGAATGCTTACATAGGCGATGATTGGTAAAAGTATCAGCATTACTACCATTTCGCCAAATCCCCGCATTTTAATAAACCTCCTGTATTATTTAGCCTCAAGCTGGTGTTTCTCTCACATATAGCTCAGCTACCAGCTCACTCAGCACTGAGGCAAGGTAGCTTACCGAGGAGATGGCACGGGCGTAGGGCATTCGGGTGGGACCAATTACACCTATGGTGCCAACGGCGTCGTCAGGTAAACCGTATCGGCTAGTGACCACGCTGTAATCCTGGATAACCTTTGCCTCATTCTCCTTACCTATGACTACACGCACCCCGGGACCGGTTAGTCCTCGGGGGGCGATAATCCTCAGCAGGCTTCTGTGGTCAACTAATTCCATCAAGGGCAGCATCCGCTGGTTGTAGGCAAATTCCGGCTGGTTAAGCATAAAGTGCAGACCGTCAAGATAAGGCTCCTCGTGCTCCAGTTCATCTTCAACCTGCATCATCTTTACCAGGCAATCAGTTAGCTGTTGTTCAATGGGGGAGAGGCTTATGTCTTTAGCTAAAATCTGCGGTCTGGTCAAGCCAGAATAAGCTGCGTTTAGTCTGTTGGCAATTGCCATCAACTTTGGTTGAGACATAATCTGGTCAAAGGTTATTAACTGTTGCTTTACTTTAGCTCCCCGAAGGGCAAGAACAATCAATGCCAATGAGTCTCGTAAGGCAATCAGCTCTAAGTGCTTGAATTGACAGTTTGCCGGCTTAGGCATAGTAACTATCGCCATATTTTGAACCAACTGGGCTACGAGTTTTGCTGCTAGCCTTAGCCACTCCTCCAGTTCCTTTTCCACCTGGTGGAAGAGGTGGCGTATCAAGAGCTGCTCGGCTAAAGGGAGTTCGATGTCACTCAGAGACTCCACATAGTAGCGGTAGCCTTTATCTGAAGGTATGCTTCCAGCTGAAGGGTGGCAGCGGGTAATATAGCCCTCCTGCTCTAGGTGTGCCATCTCATTACGGATAGTAGCCGGACTTACCTGCAGCTCATAGTCATTGACCAGGCTCTGTGATGGTATCGGTGTCGCCCTAACGATATATTGCCCCACTATAGATTTAAGTATTTTCTCTGTCCTAGGGGATAACATTGTTACCTCCGTTAGCAGTCTAAGCCTGAGACTGCTAATTACGATTTAATCTATCACTTCTAGCCGTTATTGTCAAGAGAGTGCTGTTGCAAAAAGGTATTGTTAAAATTTTAAATAATCATTGCAATTAACCCTTGACAAACCCAATAATAGGTGTTATACTGTTAGCGAAAATGAGGAAGTTAGAGACATAAAATAATAAGTGGTGATTGATAGCCAAGCAGGCGGCTTGGTGATTAATCACCAAGCCGTTTTTGTGTTTAAAGAGCACGTTAACAATTGAATATTAGGGCTAATCTTAAGTCTGAAGCAGGTCAAGCGGGTAAAGCATGCGGTGGATGCCTTGGCATCAAGGGCCGAAGAAGGGCGTGGCAAGACTGCGAAAAGCCTCGGTGAGCTGTCGAGCAAGCCTAGCCGGGGATTCCCGAATGGGGTAACCCGCTCAGGTAAAACCTGAGCACCCCCAGCTGAACACATAGGCTGGGAGGAGGTAAGCAGGGGAAGTGAAACATCTCAGTACCCTGAGGAAAAAAGATTATTCCCTTAGTAGTGGCGAACGAAAAGGGAGAAGCCTAAACCCTATGAGCTAAGTGGCTCTGAGGCCTAAGTTTATAGGGGGTTGTAAGCCAGGTAGGACCTAGCTCGGAATGGGTCAAGGAGTTACCAACCGAACTCTAGTCGAAGGATTCTGGAAAGGACAACCATAGAGGGTGACAGTCCCGTAGGCGAAAGGGGGAGGCTTCTTACCTGGGCTTAAGTACCACGGGACACGAGGAATCCTGTGGGAATCTACCCTGACCACAGGGTAAGGCTAAATACTCTTGATGACCGATAGTGAACCAGTACCGTGAGGGAAAGGTGAAAAGCACCCCGGGAGGGGAGTGAAATAGACCTGAAACCGTATGCTGACAAGCGGTCAGAGCCTGAGGTAACTCAGGTGATGGCGTGCCTATTGAAGAATGAGCCGGCGAGTTAATCTGTGTAGCTGGTTAAGCAACTTTCGTTGCGGAGCCGAAGCGAAAGCGAGTCTTAATAGGGCGATTGGGTTACATGGATTAAACCCGAAACCGGGTGAGCTATCCATGGCCAGGGTGAAGCTCTGATAAAATCGGGGTGGAGGCCCGAACCGGTCAGTGCTGCAAAACTGTCGGATGAGCTGTGGATAGGGGTGATATGCCAAACGAACTCGGAGATAGCTGGTTCTCCCCGAAATGCATTGAGGTGCAGCCTCAGATGGTAGCTAATGGAGGTAGGGCTCTGGATGGACTAGGGGGCGAGTAGCTTACCAACTCCAACCAAACCATGAATGCCATTAGCCAAAATCTGGGAGTGAGACTGCGGGGGATAAGCTTCGTAGTCGAGAGGGGAACAGCCCAGACCATCAGCTAAGGTCCCCAAGAACGGACTAAGTGGGCAAGGAAGTAGGACTGCATAGACAGCCAGGAGGTTGGCTTAGAAGCAGCCATCCTTTAAAGAAAGCGTAATAGCTCACTGGTTAAGTGGTGCTGCGCCGACAATTTAGCGGGGCTTAAGTCCGTCACCGAAGCTATGGCTTCCTGATTTTATCAGGGAGGGTAGGGGAGCGTTCCTTTAGCCATAAAGCTATTATGTGAGTAGTGGTGGAGTTAAGGGAAGTGAGAATGCCGGCATGAGTAACGCAAGGTGTGTGAGAAACACGCCCACCGGAAGCCTAAGGTTTCCTACGGAAGGTTAATCCGCGTAGGGTTAGTCGGGCCTAAGCCGAGGCCGGAAGGCGTAGGCGATGGACAACGGGTTATTATTCCCGTACCGCTGTTACTGAGGTAAAGGGGGGACACGGAAGGGTAGGCTAAGCGTGCCTAATGGACATGGTGCGTCACCCACTGTAGGTGATGCTGGGGCAGGCAAATCCACCCCAGATTTGTAGCTGAAGGTGGGGGGAAGCTGCGGGGAAACCCAAGGCGATTTAGCTCATCCCAAGCCGTCAAGAAAAGCCTCGTTGCCAGTGAAGTAATAGTGACCGTACTGCAAACCGACGCTGGTAGGTGGGGATAAAAGTCCCAAGGTGATCGAGACAACCCTCGTTAAGGAACTCGGCAATCTAACCCCGTAACTTCGGGAGAAGGGGTGCCCTCTTTTTGAGGGTGACATTAAATTGGCCCAAGCGACTGTTTAACAAAAACACAGGTTTCTGCTAAAGCGTAAGCTGAAGTATAGGAGCTGATACCTGCCCAGTGTCGGAAGGTTAAGGGGAGAGGTTAGCGCAAGCGAAGCCTCAAACCGAAGCCCCGATGAACGGCGGCCGTAACTATAACGGTCCTAAGGTAGCGAAGTCCCTTGTCGGGTAAGTTCCGACCCGCACGAATGGTGTAACGACTTGGGCGCTGTCTCAACGAGGGGCTCGGCGAAATTGAAGTACCTGTGAAGATGCGGGTTACCCACGACTGGACAAAAAGACCCCGTGGAGCTTTACTACAGCTTGGCACTGAGTCTGGGCTTATCATGTGTAGCATAGGTGGGAGGCTGAGAAGCCGGGGCGCTAGCCTCGGTGGAGCCATCGTTGAAATACCACTCTTGGTGGGTTTAGCCTCTAACCTTAGTGCAAGCTAGGGGACAGTGTCTGGCGGGTAGTTTGACTGGGGCGGTCGCCTCCCAAAGGGTAACGGAGGCGCCCAAAGGTCCCCTCAGGGTGGATGGAAATCACCCGTAGAGTGTATTGGCATAAGGGGGCTTGACTGTGAGACCTACAAGTCGAGCAGGCAGGAAACTGGGGCAAAGTGATCCTACGGTACTGTGTGGAAGGGCCGTAGCTTAACGGATAAAAGCTACCCCGGGGATAACAGGCTTATCTTGCCCAAGAGTTCACATCGACGGCAAGGTTTGGCACCTCGATGTCGGCTCGTCGCATCCTGGGGCTGAAACGGGTCCCAAGGGTCCGGCTGTTCGCCGGTTAAAGCGGCACGTGAGCTGGGTTCAGACCGTCGTGAGACAGGTCGGTCTCTATCCGTCGTGGGCGTCCGGAGATTTGAGGGAGGCTCTCTCTAGTACGAGAGGATCGAGAGGGACAGACCTATGGTGTGCCAGTTGTCCTGCCCAGGGCATTGCTGGGTAGCTAAGTCTGGTCGGGATAAGCGCTGAAAGCATCTAAGTGCGAAGCCCATCCCAAGATTAGATCTCCTGTCCCGGTGATTTATCACTGGGGGTAAGACCGCAAGTAGATTACTTGTTTGATAGGCGGTGGGTGTAAGGGCAGTAATGTCCTGAGCTAAACCGTACTAATGGTCGAGGGCTTGACCTGCTTCAGAGTTGATATTAGCCAGAAAGAAAAATCTATGGTGGTGTTTTTACTGCCATAGATTTTTTGTTTTCTCCCCACCTCCCGCCGCTCCCCGTGGGCATCTTTTCCCACCCGCCCTCCGGGCGTTTGCGTTTTATTCTTTATATGTAACCCATCCCCCTTAGCACCCTAAAAAATCTTTGATTTTTCAGGGAACCCGCTTTTTATATGGTAATCCCATCCCCCCTGACTCCCTTCCCTTGGGGATTAAGGGAAGGGGGCATATTTTTTAAGAGGGGCTAGCGCCCCTCTCTAATCTCACCCCGTGAGATTAATACAACGCCTTTTTTCTCTTGAATAGCCGTTTCCACCAAGATTTTTTCTCGCCAACGTAATAACCCACTCTATTTGGGTCAAAAGGAGATTGTGTAACCCCTTGAGCTGTCGTTTTCCATTCAAAGTCATTGCAACCATCTTCCCAAGTGATGTTGGGACGTTTGCGGTTATGGCAGGCACGTTCGTAATTCCACTTACAGCTGTCACATATAAAAGTTGGCATACTCTTGCTTCTTTTCTATAGAACAATATTAACACGTTGATGCCCCGCAATCAAATGTAGTGTCTAATATTGATTTTATTGCTTTTGACTGCGTCACCCACCCCTCTTGAAAAACCCCATTTGTAAGGCCTTCCTTCTAATTATTGTCTTCTGCGGGTCTGTTGATATATACGCAAGGCCAGCAATATAATCCACGCAGCATCAAAGACGTATAATAAGATGACTAGCCTTAGTTGGGAGTCCGGAAAGGCGATTATGTGTCTTATAACAGCTAAATGTGCAAGCAAGATTCCGAAAGCCCATATATAATACTCCGCTATACGCCTAGCTAACTGTGACCATACGATTCTCATGACTTGTTGACCTCCTATAAGTTCCCTTTATTTTATTATACTACCAATAATGACATTAACTAAGGAGCCTTTGCGTAATTAGCAGTCTAAGAGGGGCGGGAGCCCCTCTTTTCTTTTTCTTCCCCCTTCCCCTCCCAGGGGAAGGGGGACAAAGGGGGATGGGGTAGTTGCCATCAACGCGGGTGTGCTATAATTAATCGGTCAGGGAGGAGAAAAGAACTTGTTAAGAACGTTTCGCGTCATTCTTGAGCCTAATGAGGCTGGTGGATATACGGTTTCGGTTCCTGTGTTGCCCGGATGCATCAGCGAGGGCGATACGAAAGAAGAGGCGCTGGCTAATATCAAGGAGGCAATCGAACTCTACATAGAGAGCCTTCAGGCTGATGGAGAACCCATCCCGACTGAAGAGGCTGTTGAGGAAGCCGTCGTAGAGGTTGCAGCGTGAAGCTGCCGCGGGCGGCAAGCAAACCGTGGAGGCACTCCTGAGAGCTGGTTTTATCGTACACCGTACTCGCGGAAGTCACTATATTCTCAAGGATGTGAGAACAGGTCGCAGGGTAACAATCCCCTACCACCGGCGAGAGCTTGCCCCAAAGACGTTACGCTCAATCCTGAGGCAAGCAGGAGTCAGCACTGAGACGTTTTCAAAACTGCTGTAACGCTAATGCTGGGGCGTTTAAGAGGGGCGAAGCCCCTCTTTTTATTTAATTCCCCCTTCCGGGAGAAATTTCTAAATCCTAATATCGAAATCCTAAACGGGTACGAATTGCGTTGTTTAGTGTTTTGGATTTCGTGTTTTGAGTTTCTGATGAGGGGGGGTGTAAAATACCGGTCAGGACTTGACAGGGCTAGTTTGTCCCTTTACAATGTTGGGACTAATTACTGTACTCCGCCTTGTACTTGGCAAGGCTTGATATAAATTTATGTTTCGCCTTGTATTTGGCAAGGCTTAATATAAATTTATAAATGCTAAAGGAGGTTGTGAGCATATGCAACGCGAAGTTGAACAACCATTACCAGTCTGGGCTAATCCAGAAGCACTGGGGTTCATTGCTCTTGGCATTGGTATTTTTTCGGCGGTACCTTTTATCTGTGGCTGGGTACATCCGATGTCAGCTATAGCTACTGCTCCATGGGGTATAGCGGCATTAATCGCTTTTATTATTGTGACCATAATCCTGTACCGAAATAGGAACATCATGGGGGCAACGTCATTTGGTTTCTTGGGTGTCCTGTTGTGCGGGGCAATAGCCCTAAAGGCGGTCCAGGGCTTGCTGATGCTGCTATACGGTGCAGAAGCGCCACCGCCACTGGCAGCTGGTGGCTTGATTACCGATGCCATGGTCTGGGTGGCTGTTGGTACTGTCCTTATCCCCATAGGCTATTTGGCTGGTTACCGGTCAAAGCCTTTTGCTGCCTTTATCTGGCTGGCTGATGTCGGTGTCTTCATGATGGCGGCGGTGAGTTTTGGCGTAGCCAGTCATGCGGTAGGTATCGTCGGTGGCTACTTTGTCTTCATACTGGCGATATGGTTCCTCTATCTTGGAATAGCTGAGCTGGTTAATGGCACGCTTCGCAGGACGGTTGTGCCTATAGGCAAACCCCTGTTTAAGCGACCGGCTCCACCCGAAGCCTAAAACCACTGGCTGATAGAGCAGGAAAGAACCCAGGCTCTGAGCCTGGGTTCTTTCCTTGCGCTAAGTAATATGGTAAAATAATCGTAGCCTCCTGGTGGTTAGAGCGAGGTGGCACCACCCGTTCCCATCCCGAACACGGAAGTGAAACGCCTCAGCGCAGACGATACTGAGGGGGCAACCCTTTGTGGAAAATATGTCACTGCCAGGAGGCTTT
>Ga0315306_10000393_pt1 | contig 21021 bp, 18 predicted proteins | sample TDP1_MG_FD_203803 | JGI IMG/M metagenome (GOLD analysis project Ga0315306, IMG submission 203803) | Freshwater sediment microbial communities from Lake Towuti, South Sulawesi, Indonesia - TDP1 | ecosystem: Environmental > Aquatic > Freshwater > Lake > Sediment | place: Indonesia: South Sulawesi... | reverse complement strand
CGTTCAGAGAAAAGGGTCCACTGTATGGGTACAGTCAGGGATGGGAGCGCGAGCGAGCGTGATCCTTCAGTTAGGCGCTGGAGTAAATGGAACTGTCTCTATCAAGAAGGACAAATTGTACTTAACGTCGTTAACAGAGAACGTCTTCGTTAGGATTGAGGCTCGAAGTCCAACTTGGCTTCTCTTAGGTGCACAAACATTGAGCCTACCAGCCACCAATATAGGTTTCATTTTCCGGGTCTACGGCTTCTGCGGTGGGCCTGAACATTTCTATTACGTTGCGCCCGATGGAACACGCTTCAATGATTATGGGCTGGAACAGGGGACATACTTCATCCAAGTCTTGGATTTCGGTTACACTTACAAATACAGGCAGACGATAGAGGTTTCAGTTGAGCTTCCTGGAATCGACTTCATCGTTTCGGTTAATTTTGACGTTAATAGGCTGGGCAAGATCTGGGGGATAGTTAGAGGATTGAATGCTACAGGATCTCCAGTTCCACTCTCATGGGCGACGATAAACTCAGGTCCTATTTGGGCATTCTCGCAAGACGGGGGATACGTAATCCATCTTCCAGAAGGAACGTACACATTCACCTACTCAACTCCTGGATATGTGAGCCAGTCCTACACACTCATAGTCACAGGTTCGTCCGAGACGGAAGTCAACATCATGTTGAGTCAAGCTGGAACACCTTTCTCTTTAGTCCAGTTGAGGGTCGTCCTACAACGAATGGGTGAAACTATCAAATTTTCATACATCATTTCCGCGGAAACCTACATTAATGGAGTCCTATCCGACCTAGCAGATTATACATGGACATGCGACGGAGGATGTCTTAACTCAACAACTGGAAGGTCTGTTGAATGGACGAGCGGGAACTCTACAGAGATATCGACCTACTTGATCGGAGTTAAGGCCTCAGTGCCCGGGTATGGTGAAGCTTCTTGCTTGGTAACCATATCTCTAACACCTATCCCGGAATTCTCGTCGCTGCAGCTGATTCTCTTCTTCCTCTTGTGGATCGCAGCTGCTTCGAGTAGAGTGTTCTCAAGGAGACTCACTAAGAGATACGCACAGCTACCGGGGTAACCTTTTTAACATTCTTGAGACCAAACTTGCACATCTGGAGGTCGTTTGAATATGCCTCTGTCGTTCGTATTGATAAACGCTGAGATAGGGTCTGAGGATGAAGTTCTGAAAGAGCTTAGGAAGCTGCCGAACGTCAAGGAATCCTACGTCGTCTACGGAGTGTACGATATAGTTGCGAAGGTTGAAGCGGAGAGTATGGATAAACTTAAGGAAGTTGTAACTTGGAAGATACGTAGGCTCGACAAGGTCAGATCGACGCTTACGATGATCGTGGTAGAAGGATAGCAACACTCCTCCTTTCTTTTTGAAAGAAATGAGATCGATTCCCGAAATTTTATGAAAATGTGATGGCTAAATCAAATGATTATCTTTAAATAAAAGTCAGAATATCGCATCATGCGGGCTTACGCATATGAAGAAAGAAACAGTGTCAATACCATACGATAAAGACAAATTCGTTCACTCTAAGATCTTGTCACCGAAGAATACCCGCTGGGTTTTTCCTAGAGAGGTTCCTGCGACAAAACCTGTGGAGAGGCTGGTGGAGGATGCTTTCAATAATCCGATAAACTCAAAGAGGCTTGATGACGAGAAGATCGAGAGCGCCGCGATAATAGTTTCAGACAACACCAGAGTTCATACGCCTTATCTACCGTTGCTAGCTAGGAAACTGGAGACGAAGACGGATGAAATCAAGATCGTTATTGCTTCAGGAACACATGTTGTCCCTGAGATAGACTTTGTCGAAAAGGTTGCTGGTAGAGAGCTCCTGACCAAGTTCTGGTATAAGATTAGGAATTCTTCAACTCAGAATCCTTTGAGCAAATACGAGTTCGTCGGAGTCACCTCGAGAGGGACAGATGTTGAACTTAACAAGGAGATTTTGGAATGCGACTTCATTCTCTCATCATTGTGCGTCCGCCCCCACTACTTCGCTGGATGGGAAGGGGGAGCGAAAGCTCTCGTCCCAGGATGCGCAAGCTTGAAAACTGTATCCAAGAACCATTCGCTTTCAGTCGGGAAGATGGATTCTAAAGAGTTGATTATCAAGGGCAATCCTGTTAGAGAAGATATGAATGAAGTGCCTTCGGTACTCAAGAAAGAAAAAGGCATAGAACATAGAATCATAGACTTCGTTCCCAACAAGGACGATATTCCAGTACTGGTAGGCTATGGGGAAGCTAAGGCGGCCCATCAAACTCTCGCGGACTACAGCCAGAGTATCTACGCTGTGAAAGCGCAACCCGCCGCATTAGTTATAGCTGTCGCTGAGATGCCTCTGGGCCAGAACTTCTATCAAGCTCTTAAAGCATGCTCGCACGCAACCAATATAGTGAAGCCGAACAATCATCCGAAATCTGTGACTATTCTTCTCGCATCGATGAAGAACGGTATCGGAAGCAAGACGTTCGAGAAGGAGATGAGGACATACTCGGGCATGGAGCCGCAGGAGGTGCTCGAGAAACTAAAGGAACGAGCGGCGGCAGGGGACTTCAATGAGGCGCTGGAGAAGATCAATAGGCTTGCGGTCGACCAGCCGCTGAGGGACTACTTAGTGGTATCGCCTGAAGCTCCTTCTGACCTGAAAGCATTCTGGAACAATGTCGGAGTTACTTTCTACGAAGAACTCGATGATGCTATTAAGAGTTTGAAACCCGACCTTTTGACGGATGTGCTGATAATTTCGAACGGTTGCTCCACAGTACCTATACCTGCCTAACCTTCCATGCTGCTTTCTGATATTGGCCTACACTTTATTTTTAAGCTAGCCAGAAAGAGATTCGACCAAAGGCGCCCCTGATGGAGCCTCTTTCCAGACTTGTCAAGGCGCTAAGGATAACCTCTAGGTGTACGAGATTGGAGGTAGCCCTTCATGTCGGCGTAGATGATACTGACTCTCCTAGAATGGGCTGTACCACGTACGTAGCAGCGGTTCTCGTCAGAAGACTTGAAGATTTAGGTTGCAGATTTACTGACTACCCAAATATTGTAAGATTGAACCCAAATATTCCTTGGAAAACTCGTGGAAACGCTGCTGTATGCCTGCGTCTTCTCTGCCAAGAAAGGAGCATAGATTCCATCAAGGAAGCGACCTTGAGCGTAGTTAGAGAGAATTCTGATCTGGCCTATGATAAGACAGATCCGGCTGTAGCGTTCTTAAAGGGAAATGTGCCCGCTGAGCTTTCAGTCTTCTCGAAGAAGGTTATACAGGATATTGCTTCAGTGGCTGAAGCAAAACGTGTAGCGGAGAAATTCAATATCGAATTTGAGTTGATTCGAGGCGAAAGGGGTCTAATAGGAGCATTGGCTGCAATCGGCGAAACATTACAAGGCGATCACACTTACGAGATTATCGCATATAGGACACCGGAAAACAGAGGCAGAGAGCGTAGAGTCAATGAGAAGTCAGTCATATGGATGGATTCGAAGACGAACCCTCTAACCTTTAACAATTATGACCATGAGAGTAAACGCGTACTGATAACGCCACATGGGCTCGACCCGATCCTCTACGGAATTCGGGGAGAAACTCCAGAAGCTCTCTTGCAAGCCCAAAGTATGCTCACCGTCGATGAAAAAGTTGAACGGTGGGCGATATTCCGAACCAACCATGGAACTGATTCCCATCTTCGAAGAATAGGATCCGTAAGCGAAGCCAGGCCTTTCAGGCCAGTTGTCGTTCAAGGTAGAGTAGCTGTAGGGCCTAGGACGATAACCGGCAGGCATGTAATCTTCAGTATAAGCGACGACACCGGAAGAATAGATGCCGCTGCATACGAGCCTACTGGAAGCTTCAGGAAGACAGTCAAAGGTTTGATTGAAGGCGATATCGTCGAGGTCTACGGTGGTATTAGGAAAGGCTCTGTGATCTTTCCTAGAACTATAAACCTTGAGAAGATCAAGATCTTGAAACTAGCCGAGCACGTGATTCTGGAGAATCCTAGATGCTCGGAATGTGGGAGACGCATGGAGTCAGCTGGCAGACAGCAGGGTTTTAGATGCAGAAGATGCAAATTGGATATGCGAGAAGCGAAGAAGCTCTGTGTACCGATCGAAAGAACGATCAAGGAGGCGCTCTATATTCCTCCGGCTAGAGCCCATAGGCATCTGACCAAACCCTTATCGAGATACGGCAGAGAGAAGATGAATGCGCCGAAATCGATGATCGAGAAGTGGCACAGCCCCTAAATCGGGTTTTTACACTTTTACCTGCTTCACGTCCAGGGTCTTGACTAGAAACTTGAAGATATTCAATGCAGCGTTTTTATCAGGCATCACAGCGGCTGTTGCCGCGAATATTCCAAGCCCATCGATACTATGAAGACTCGATAAACCCAGAATCATCCCAGAATACCCTGGCAGCTGATTCTTCTTGACGAGTTTCGCTCCTCCACTCTCAAGCTTATGAGCGAGACCTCGTTTAGTAGCGGCGCCGTACACTTCGTCCTTCTCTTCAGCTATAGGCCTTATGCCGTCTAGAACGACTATACATCTTGACTTGAGTTTCAAAGCAAAATTCACTATTTGATTGAACACCTCGTAATGTGCTTTGGGCTCCTCCTCCGCGATGGTTGCATCACCGATGAGAACAACGATATTGGGTTGGCACGAGCAACTCTCATAGAACTCGTAGCGCGGCAGTCTAGATACCCCGTTGTCCTCTATCACCACGTTATCGGGAAAGCGACTGCTGTAATACTCCGCGAATAGCCTAGCATTCACGAAATCAATTAACAGTCGAGCAGCTGTCCTCCCAGCATCTGCCAAGCCAGGAAGACCAACGATAAACATCGCTGAATCTAAAGGAGGATTGTAGAGGATACGGAAGCTATCTTTCACTACGATCACTTGAATTGAGGATTAATCGAAGATGGGAAAGAATAAAAAGATTTAAGGGTGCTCTTTTCTAGCTATACGAGGAAACGATTTGAGACAGTTTCCTCTGTAAAGCGGGGTGGGGTAGCCAGGTTTAACCCGCAGGGCTCATATGAGCTATGCTCGGTGAAACCCTGAGATACCTTTGGCTTGAAGCCAGAGGCTCGAACGGTGGTTCGAATCCACCCCCCGCTACGTAGATCTTGACACTTTCTATCCCAAAGGCTAAAATCGTGAAGCTTGTTCTATCCTTTCGAAATAGCAGATTGGTGAGACGATGCTGAGAGACTTCAAGGGCTTCGTCTTCGATCTAGATGGCTGCATCTACAGGGGGAATATTCCTTTCCCCGGAGCTGCGGATACTATTGCTCATCTAAGGAAGTTTGGCAAGAAGATACTGTTTCTCACGAACAATGCGACACGAACGCCGGAACAATATGTTGAGAAACTGAAAGGAATGAACATTAACGCAGATGTCCGTGATATTCTGACCTCAGCGACGGCGACAGCAATTTACTTGATCGAGAAATACGGCAAGGCGAGAGTTTTCCCAGTTGGCGGACAGGGGCTTATTAAAGAACTGGTAAAGGTCGGACATACGATAGTAGACGCGCGTGAGATAAAGAGAGCAGATATCGTTGTAGCTTGCCTTGATCCAGAATTCACTTACGAGAAACTGGATATCGCTTGCCAAGCGGTCTTTTCTGGCGCCAGATTTGTTGCCACGAATATAGATCCGACCATCCCGGTTGAGGAAGGATTCAAGCCGGGAGCTGGTGCGATAGTCGCAGCCATATCTGCAGCTACTGGAGCCAAATCTGAAGTGGTAGGGAAGCCGTTCGAGCATATTATCAAGATAGCTCTTGACAGACTAGGAACAGCCGCTGGAGAAACCGTTTTCGTCGGCGACAGACTGGACACAGATATTCAAGCTGGAAAAGAGGTCGGAGGGTTCACTATTCTAGTTCTCTCAGGTTCGACGAAGAGAGAGGCAGCTGAGAAAGTTGATGACCCGAGACGGAAACCGGACTTGATTTTACCTGACATCAGCTGCATCCAACACCTGTTGGCTTAGCTCCAAATTGTCGAGAACGACAACATTGTCCTAGCTATTTCAGAAAAAGAACTGCTTGCTGATGACGGAGGTGCTCTCAGAGGAAAGGACGAGAAAGTCGCGCTCCTCTAAGCTGCCTATTCTTTAGAGATTATTATTCCGAGGATCTTCTCATCCTGAAAGGTCTTCTCTATCTCCTCAAAATCAAGTTTCTTCACTAGTTTTACTTCAACACCAGTGGGATTGCTCAACAAAATCAGCCTAAACTTTCCCAACATAAAGCCCGCCGATCGCTTAAATTGGCTGTCTAGTCGTATGTTCAGGCATTTAAGACTTGTGCAAAGAGAAAGCTAAAAGTTCCAACCTCTATATGAGTTTTGAACAACGTTCTTGTCGGTAGAGCGCTAAGAAACGTTTCTCGCCTATGTAGGTTTGTAGTGGACCGGGCGGGATTCATACCCTTTAGGGTTCAAAACCATTCCGCATCACAACACCTTCCTTCCCATGATTTTCCCATCACAAGTGTGCGCGTAGCCGTTTTCTGGTATTTTTGAGGAGAAAATTACCGTTATTGCGGTGAGCGTTCCATGAGGAATAATCACCGGTTTTATCGTAGACGCATATATGACGAGAAGAAAGGAGAGAAGGCGCGTGAGCAGCCGCGTTAACCTTGGCGGACACGATCCTCTGCCTATGGTAGATCGAACTTTTGCATTCAAGTGCCGAAAATGCGGGGCCAAGGTCGAGTTCAAGGGCACATACGAAAACTTCGACCAGTTCATGAAAGCAAGAACATTCACATGTCCCGGAGGGCATCAGGAGAGTTTGGCGCCCAGCGTCTACTTGGAGTGGGTAGAGACGAGTAAGAAGGGTCAGACGCGAAACTGGAAGCAGAAGGAAGGTCGGAAGTACGTGGACATTCTGAACTATAATACAGCTCATATGCAAGGGATGGATATCGCTCATATTGGGTCGGGTGTTTACATCGATCGCCGAACTGGTAAGAAGTACGATTACGAGGAAGATGAGAAAGGAATTAGACACTACTACGAGCTAACGTAAACAGCTTAGCCTAAGAATATGACCGTGAATCAACTCTGATGTCTTGATGCATAGCTCTCCACTGGTCACGTCGCTCTGATAGCCCACGGCAATTACCGTTAAGTCCATCCTCGCTTGTGCGAAATCTTGCATCTCGTGTTTGCCCCTTTTCTCTCTAGATCGCGCTTCTGGTTATGAGTAAGTGCTTTTATCTGCTGCTCTCTCCTCATCGCGGCGCGGCGTGTCTTGAACTTTTCCACATGAATGACCCTCTTCGGTCTACGCATTCTGGTATACCTTGCTCCATACCCTTTCTTGTGCCGCTTAAGCCTGGAAGGCACATTGTTTGTGTATCCAGTATAGTAACTTCCGTCATCACAGAGAAGCAAGTAGACATAGTAAGACGTTGATCTCTCCACCTGTCATATCTCGTCTGTTTCTGAAGATCGAACTGTCGGGACCTAGTTTCAGATTTTCTACCTCGAAAGAGCTCACTCTGTAACTCGGACGAATCACGTAAGCCTTCATCTGTGACGACGATTTCTCCTATCTCGAGCGTCACTCCTCTGCCAATCCCTCTTTCTCTGAGTCTCAATTCTTGTCCTACCTGACTTGAAGGAACTCAAATCCTTACGGTATTCCTGAATTTGGACGTAGAAGCTTGAATAATCGCTCTCACCGTTCAAGAGGGAGGAGATCAACTCGTTCAGTTTCAATCTGACTGCCTCTGACTCGTTCTCGTCCCAAGCTCGAGAATAAACATCATACGCGATGTGAAATTTGAAATCCTGAGGCCTGTCGATCTCCAATTTGGACGCAGTCTTGTTCTCCGTATTTTCCGCCATGAGTGCTAAACTCTCTTGAAAGGTGACAAGATGGAATCCATGTATTTAAGTCGTCCTGATCCGGCTCATCCAAATGCGATTGGGATTTGATCTGACGGTTCTCAGTAGAGGCCTAAATATGGTACGCACACACAGAACAAGGTGGGCAGCTTAGCGATTTCCGTACATAAGTTTATATGCGATGCATCTAACGGGTATCGCTAGTATACGTTGATTCTACTGTGCGGTATTATCATCTGTATAACTAACTGCAAAGGGGTGAACCGTATGGGTTTTGAGAGACGTGAATTCGGTCCAAGGACAATGCATAAGATAAAATGTTCTGACTGTGGACGGGAAGCAGAAGTGCCATTTGTACCAATACAAGGAAGACCGGTCTACTGCAAAGAATGCTACCAAAAGCATAGGACTTATTAATCATAGACTCTGCATCTAGATTAATGACTATTTTATTCCCATTTTTTGTTTTCAAGTTAAATATTCCAATTTTAGATAACCTTAAAACGAGCTTATTTTGGCTAATAACAAGCAAGCAAAAATGGTGGACCGGGCGGGATTTGAACCCGCGACCTTCCGGTTCCTTGGGTTTCAATCCTTGCAAACCGGACGTTCCTTAGCCCAGAGAGACTGGCATACCAGACTGAACTACCGGCCCGTCATTCTCTTCTAGGAGAAGAGTGACGCTCATTTAAGCGTGATGCTAGGCCGCCGCCGGGATTTGAACCCGGCCTAAACCCGAGCGCTATTTCCGACACGCTCTCTAGGCTCCACAGGCCTATACGCTACCAAGTTCCGCAAAGACCTATTGAGTCTTCTCTACGTTACGGCGGCCACCGTGTCTAATGCAAGATGCCCCTAGGTTTAAGAGTTTTTCCCGAGCGCCCTTATCTTCTCGGACCATATGATTTGAAATTCAGCGGATCAAAGATCTTTCATTACTATTCTAGCAGGCAGTAGATGCTCCCACAGATAGTTAAATAGCCACTCGCTTGCTCTCACAAGAAACGGGTTCGTAGTCCAGATCGCTTCATCCCTGCCTTCCGTCGTGTCAAAGTCATCCGGGATCGCTTCTGTGAAAAGTACGGATCTACCGTCAATACAGGCGCTTTGTATTGCAGGTTGCGTCTTCAAGCAGCGTATCTCCACGATCTCCATGAACTCTTTGACGACTCTTGCGTTTTGCTTTAGAATAGGAGCCATGAAAAGTATCTCAACGCCTCCGGATTTGCAATTCTCAAGTGCTCGAGCGTTTGTCCTGTACGATCTTACTATTCCATTCGAAGTCGTTGTCACGTGAATAGACTTATTTGCGTTATTGAACATTTCATTGAATTTCTCGTAGACTTCAGATCTCCCTTTGAGCGCCCAGAACCCGCTCTTCTCGTAAGGTTCTACTTTGCGGACGTACTTCATAGATTCATAGCTTAACGCTAGACTTTGAACTGTTTCCTCTGCTCTTTTCAAGTCTTCACTCAATCTCTCTACCAGTGGGAACAAAGTCTCATTTGGAGATGCAGCGAGATACCTCTCAGGTTTTTCAGGGACGGCTAGAACCAAGCCCTTGCGCATAAGCTCCTTAAGCGCGCCATAAGTCTTTGTCCGGGGCACGTTACTAAGAAAGCTGAGTTCACCAGCTCTACTCGGTCCATTTCTAACCAGTGCGACATATATTCTGGCCTCGTACTCAGTTAGCCCTAACCTCATCAATGCATTGATGCTGCTTTGCTCTATACCCATCAGCATCACTTCATAACCTGATCTAATAGAAGGAGTTACAAGCGGTTATGTATATGGCTTCTACGGCTTACCGATAACAGCGTGGAGGGTTTGTTTCTAGATCACTTTAAGCTCTTTTCCAATATCCTCAAAGCTGCTCAGTGCAAAGTCCAAGTCTTCCTTTGTTAAAGCCGCGTTCATCATCGTCCTGATTCTTGCTTTGTCTTTAGCGACCATTGGATAGACTATGGGAAGTGCGAAGACACCTTTATCGAAGAGCCTACTACTCATTTCACGCGCAACAGAGCTTTCTCCTACGATTACAGGCGTAATCGGTGTTTGACTCTTCCCGATGTCGAAGCCAAGGTCGCCTAAAGCCTTCTTGAAGTATCTAGTGTTCTTCCAGAGGTTCTCTACATGCCAAGGCTCAGATTCCAATACTTCCAGCGCAGCTATGCATGCTGCTGCTACAGGCGGAGGATGGGACCCGCTCAATAGCCATGTCCTCGACCTATTCAAGGCGAAGTTTACGAGATCTCTCGTTCCGGATACATATCCTCCAACAACTCCAAACGCCTTTGAGAAAGTCCCCATCTCAACATCGATCTTTCCTTCGAGATGGAAGTGAGACGATATCCCACGTCCCTTCTCCCCTAGAACCCCGTCGCCGTGGGCGTCATCAATATACGTCATTCCACCGTGTTCCCGAGCTACTTGAACTATCTTGTCAACTGGAGCTATATCTCCATCCATGCTGAAAACCCCGTCTGTAATAATCAGAATCCTTCTCGGGTTCTTCTTCTCAACCTCATTCAGCACATGTTCGAGGTCGTTTGCATCGCAGTGCTTGTAAACAACGCGATCGGCCTTGCTTAAACGTACTCCATCTATTATGCTTCCGTGATTCAGTTCGTCGCTGACTATGACATCCCCTTCACCAGCCAGCTGCGGTATCAAGCCTGCATTCGCAGCGAAACCGGTCTGGTAGACCAAAGCGGCCTCTGTACGTTTGAACTTCGCCAGCTTCTCTTCAAGCTCCAAATGAAGATCCATGTTCCCGGCGATAGGCCTGACCGATCCAGATCCGACCCCATGAGTCTTTATCGCGTTGATAGCAGCCTCCTTAAGCTTGGGGTGGTTACTCAAGCCCAAGTAGTTATTAGAGCAGAGCATAAGCACCTTCTTTCCATCGACAACGCATCTTGGGCTGCTACTTCCTTGGAGGACATGAAGTTTCCAGTCAAGTTCGTTCTTAACCAGTTCTTCGTATTCTTCTTTCAAGAATCCTGCTGGGTTCCTCAAAGCTTAGATCCCTGCTAACACTAGGTCGAATCGTTGATCAAAGGATAAAGATCTTTGGAAAACCTTTTACATGCCTCAGAACAACAGTCTAGGCAGATCATTGACGCTACCGATGACTTCGCATCTGATCTTCTTGAAAGCATCTGCGTTAGAGGAACCTGTCAAGACTGCTAGGAAACGGACATTCGAATTTTTTGCGCACAGAGCGTCTATCGGATGGTCCCCGACCATAAGAGTTTCTTCAATGTTCACATTCATCTTCTCAGCTAGCGTTATGACCTGATCTGGATCCGGTTTCGGTTTATCAACATCATCTCTTGCAGCAATGAAGTCAACTAGTTTTGACAACCCGGTGGTTTCTAGACTCTTAAGCGCGTATTCTCGGCAGCTTCGCGTCAAAATCCCAGTCTTGATTCCTTTCTCTTTCAAACATTTCATCGTCTCTAGAACACCAGGTATAACAGAAACGGAATCAACCTGCTCCATCTCCACGTCTGTCATGATCTTGTTGATCTGTCGTTTAACTATCGAAACAGTTTCCTCCGAACTTGTCCTCTCAAGGACTTCTATTCCCTTCTGTACAATTTCGAAGGTCGGTCTGGAAGTGGAGAAATCTTCAGAGTCGACTCCTAGGCTGCGGAAGTACGCGATTATAAGACTCTTCATCTTGACAAAGTCTACACTGGACTTGATCAAAGTTCCGTCGAGGTCAAATATCACAGCTGCTATCGATCTCCACCTCAAATGTCGGAATCCCCATTTGAAGTAGGATAGTGGCAAAGCATAAAGATGTTAACGGTTGATAACCGAATACGTTCAGACGGGTAGGTATTTCATGATAGGAGAAAACATGGCTATTATTAAGAGAAACTTCGGATTGGACCTTCTGGAGACACGGCGGAAGCCATCAAAGGGGGTGTCACCTTGTCAAGTAGGCTGATTAAGAGAATTCTTGTCACGGGCTCTGTGGGACAGATCGGCTCTGAATTGACCGTGAAGTTGCGCGGAATGTACGGAAACGAAAACGTCGTGGCAGTTGGCCACAAAACGCAGCCGAGTGAGGAGCTACGTACGTCTGGGCCGTTCCACTTTATCGATATAAGGAATAGGAAGGAGTTGGAGGGCGTTGTCAACCAGTACGACATCGACACTATCTATAACATGGCGGCCATACTATCTGCCACGGGGGAGAAGAACCCGCATCTCTGTTGGGAGGTCAATGTGGAAGGCTTCATGAATGTCCTCGAGGTGGGTCGTGAGAATGAGCTCGCCAAGGTCATCAACCCCAGTTCGATCGCGGTCTTCGGGCCCCAGACCCCTCGGGAAAACACGCCTACCGACACGATCCTACAGCCCACGACGATGTACGGCGTGACTAAGGTCGCAGGGGAACTCTTAGGCGACTACTACTTCCAGCGCTTCGGGTTGGATGTGCGAGGTGTGCGGCTGCCTGGCGTCATCTCTTATGAGACGCTCCCCGGCGGGGGAACCACGGATTATGCGGTCGCCATCTTCTACGAAGCCATCCAGTACAAGAGTTACAAGTGCTTTCTGCGTGAGGACACAGTACTGCCCATGATGTATATGCCTGACGCCCTGAAGGCGCTGATCGACCTCGCGAACGCTCCGCTTGAGACGCTTAAGCATCACTGCAACTTCAATGTCGGCGCTATGAGTTTCTCTGCGGGTGACCTGGCGGCTGAGATTAAGAAGCATATACCCGAGTTCAAGGTTACCTACGAGCCTGACTTTAGACAAGCGATTGCGGACTCTTGGCCATGCTCTATCGACGACAGTGTTGCGAGAGAGGAGTGGGGCTGGTCTCCTCAATATGATCTAGAGCGCATGACAGAGGATATGATAGAGAAGCTTACGAAGAAGCTTCTCGGCTGAGGCAACTGGTTCCGAAAAGGGAGCCGCTTACTTCGCCGGGCTCTTCAACCGTGCAGTTCGGTGAAAGAGGTTGTTGATGGAACTCATCCTGTCAATCGCTGATTTTCTTCTCTTCGAGTTGGAATGCCATGAACTCTCGCAGTTTCTCAGCCATCTTTCTGAGACGCATATCGACTCCGTAGTTAACCGTTCCTTGTTCGAATGTTCCATCCTCTCTTCTCGACCCTGCTTCTACGCCAGTTAGTATCTCTATTCCTTGATCGATTGTTCTGACTGGATATATGTGGAACTTTCCTTTCTGGACAGCCTCTACCACTTCCTCTTTCAACATGAGGTTTTGAACGTTCGCCTCTGGAATTATAACGCCCTGCCTTCCAGTCAGACCTTTAGCCTTGCAAACCTCGAAGAAACCTTCTATCTTCTCATTCACACCGCCGATCGCTTGTACCTCCCCCTTCTGGTTTACTGAGCCGGTGACGGCTAGGTCTTGCTTGATTGGGAGAACCGCTAGGCTGGAGAGGATTGCGTAAAGCTCTGTGCTAGAAGCGCTGTCTCCCTCAACTCCTTCATAGCTCTGCTCGAAGACAAGACGCGCGGATAGACTGAGGGGCTTCTCTTGAGCATACTTTGCCGCGAGGTAGCCGCCTAGAATCATAACTCCTTTACTATGTATAGGGCCGCCAAGCTTGACCTCCCGCTCAATGTCGATGAGTCCTTCACGGCCCAGTCCCACGCTAGCCGTAACCCTCGAAGGTCTACCGAAAGCGAAGTCTCCTAAACTCATGACTGAGAGGCCGTTCACTTGGCCTACAACTTCTCCTGAAGTATCTATGAGCAAAATCTGCTTTTCTATCAGCTCGCGGATCTTCTCTTGAATAAGGTTTGAACGATAGATCTTCTCTTCAATAGCTTTCTTGACATGGCTAGCAGTTACATACTGAGAACCATCCTGGGCAGCATAGAAGTTTGCCTCTCTCACTATATCAGCGATCTGAGCGAACTCTGTCGACAGTTTTCCTTGGTCTTCTGCGAGCCTTGAACTGTACTCGATGAGTTTAGCTACCCCTGACGCGTCTAGATGCTTCAGCTTCTCCTTCCGGCATAGCGTGCAGACGAAGGCAGCGTACCTCCGTATATTCTCGTCTGTCCTGTCCATACGGGTCTCGAAGTCTGCTTTCACCTTGAAAAGTTCTTTGAATTCAGGGTCGTAAGCATATAGAAGTTGGTATGTGAATGGGTTTCCGATCAGAATCACTTTTACATCGAGTGGAATGGCTTGCGGATCGAGGCTTTTGGTTGTAATAAACCCTAGACGTTCTCCCGCCTCCTCGATAGTGATCTCGCTGTTCTTCACCGCTCTCTTCATGCTATCGTAAGCGAAAAGATTTCTCAGCAGCTCTTCAACCGGTAAGACCAGGTATCCGCCGTTCGCTTTATGGAATGAGCCTCCAATAATCATAGTGAAGTCTGTTGTCAACGCCCCGAACTGAGCTTCTTTCTCTATCTTCCCGAATAGATTTCCATAAGTTGGATTCGGCTCTATTATGACAGGTGCGCCTTGGAGTGTAAAATTATCCGCAATAACATTAACCTCGTACTTTCTGAATTGAGCCTCCCGCATCCAAGGAACTGGGAAAGGAAATTGCTGCTGAGCGGTGGGCTCTCTCTTGAATTGATCGAGGTTTCCGACTAGGTCTTCTTGAACCTCTTTCAAGTACGCTGTAACTTCAGGCAGATCTTTGTATTTTTCCATCAAATCTGAAATCGGATGGCCTATGGCGTACAGCGCAACATCACGGTTCAGTTTCAGAAGCTGCTCCTTCATTTCTTTCTCGATATCTCTCAGCTGCCTTGATACCGTCGATACCTCAACCTCTAGCTTCTCCCTTCTTTCCTGAATCTTCTCCCGTGTCTTGGGGCTTAAAGCAAGAAACTCCTCGTCGCTTAAGGGCTTCCCATCGACTATGGGAATCATGAGTATGCCCATAGGAGTAGTCTGAAACAGAAACCCTTGCTTCTTGGCATTCTCATTCAGCTGGGTAAGGCGCTCTTTTCTACGGGCATCGAACCGCTTTGCTACCGACTCTCGTCTTGCAGCATAATCTTCACTCTCGAAAGCCTTGGGAATCTCCCTTCGAGCGTCCTCAATCAAAGTCTTCATGTCATGTTTGAGCTGGTTCGCTTTGCCCGCAGGAAGTTTCAAGGCTTTGGGCTTGTAAGGGTCCTGAAAATTGTTTACGTAGCACCAGTCCGAAGGTACAGGCTTGCTTTTGGCCAACTCTTCAAGAAAGCTCGTCACAGCCGTCGTCTTGCCCGTTCCAGGGAGCCCTGCCACATATATATTGAAGCCACGTTCCTTGATCTCCAAACCGAACTTCAGAGCTCTAACAGCTCTCTCTTGACCAATGATACCCTCAAGCGGAGGAATATCCTCAGTCCTCTCACATGGCAGCATGCTCGGGTCGCAAACTAGCCGTAGCCTTTCTACGGGTAATTCTTCATACATGCATGTCAACCAGCGGTAACGATATGGATAGCTCTCGTTTTATATCTTCTGGAAAGCTCAATTCACGGAGACTCTTCTAATCGCTGATCTGTTAAAATATATGAAGCATAATATCATCCAGGGGTCTGATCATTTTTTCTCGTGTCGTGTCTTCTGAAGTTCTATTCGACCGCTTTAAACTTCTAGAAAAGTTCAGTAGGGTGCATAGCGATCAATCCGAATAGCAGACCGAGAACCGTGCTGGAATCTAGTGCGGGGGGTGGGACTCGAACCCACGGAGGCCTGCGCCACAGGATCTCTTATCTGCGACGGATCTTAAGTATAGCACTACGCGTTGCTTTCGAAACGCGTAGTCCTGCCCCTTTGACCTGACTTCCGCCTACCGCTACGCGAACGTGTAGGTCTCGGGAACCCCCGCACATTTATTCAGGTAAATCTGAGCCATGACTAAAGGTTTACTGAAGTCTTAACCTTGCAGATCAAATGCGAGCCATACACTTTAGACGATCAATTCCTAATAGCAGAGGGACTTGTTCAGTTTTGTTCGATCTCTATGGTCCTTGCCTGGAAAAAATGTCTTGGTTGTTCTGAGACACTTTTATTAATCCGTTCGATCAACACTAGAAAGACATTTCAGGAATTTGGTGAGAACCTTGGTCAAAATCTCGGTAGGCAAACTTAGAGGAATTCAAGAGCTTTCCTCCGCAGACGGTTTTCTAATGATGATAGCGATGGATCAACGTGGTTCTCTAGCGAAGATGCTTAACCCCGGGAACCCGGATTCTGTTAGCTATGAGCAGATGGAAGAGGCGAAGGTTGATCTCTGCCGAATCTTAGCGCCTTACGGAACCGCTGTCCTTCACGACCCAGAGTTCGGAGCATCCCAAAGCATAACTCGCTTCGCGCTCCCGGGCAATGTCGGTCTGCTAGCGGCTGTTGAAGCCACAGGCTACAAAGGCAGCTCCACTTCAAGGCTGACTACGCTCGTCGAGAATTGGGGTGTTGAGAAGGTAAAGCGAATGGGCGCTTCAGCTGTCAAGCTACTCCTCTACTATCGCCCCGACGAGAAGGAGAGCGCTGAACATCAACGCAAACTTGTGAAGCAGATTGGTGATGAATGCAGGAAATGCGATATCCCGTTTGTGTTGGAACCGATGAGCTACGCTTTGAAGGGTGAAGACAAGAACTCACCTCAATTCGCAGATAGGAAGCCGAAGATCGTTATCCAGACCGCGAAGGAATTAACACCCTTAGGCGTGGACATACTCAAGAGCGAATTCCCAGGAGACCTGAAATTCCACAAAGACCCAGATCAGCTCACTAAATGGTGTAAGGAGATCAGCAACGCTACCTGTGTTCCATGGGTTGTTCTGAGCGCAGGAGTCAAATACGAGGAATTCCGTGAGAATGTCGTCTATTCATGCGAGGGCGGGTGCTCAGGCTACCTCGCAGGTCGAGCAATATGGCAAGAAGCCGTCAAAATGACTTCAAGGGAAGAAAGGATGAAGTTTCTGAAGGAGACGAGTGTAGCCAGGCTAGAGGAGCTGCAGCAAATAGTACGCGCGAATGCTCGACCTTGGTACGACTTCTACGGCGGAATGGATAAGATCGAGGTTACAACGAAAGGTTGGCATAAGGAGTACTGAAGACTTCATAGAGTGGGGCGATTCATCCTGAAGATGGCGGGCCTGCGGGGATTCGAACCCCGGACCTACAGCTTTCCTCGTATAGCTTGTTCCTTAGGAGGTTCGGCTGTCGCCATCTGCCGCGCTATCCTGCTGCGCCACAGGCCCTAATCTTTCTGCAGGTTCTCGCTCCATAAATATCTTTATCGAAAACATCTGGCGGCTTCTAAAGGCCTACAGTGGAGATCTTTCTCAGAGCCTCTTCAAGTGTCACTTCAATCTCTTCTCGTTTCATCATGTCTCTAAGCTTCACTATTCCTTTCTCTATTTCTCTTTGTCCTACTATGATTGCGAATGGAATCGCTAGTGAGTCAGCATACTCTAACTGTTTTGCTAGCGTCCTTCTCTTGAGATCGAAATCAGCTGGAACCTCTGAATTTCTCAAGAATTGAACTATCTCTATGGTCTTTTGACGAACGGCATCACTTACAGCGGCGACGAAGACTCTAGGTGACTGGGACAATCTTGGAAATATGGATGCTCTCTCGAGTGAGATCATCAGTCTTTCGATCCCTCCAGCGACTCCAGTGGCCGGGACATCCCTCTTCCCGTAGATACTGCATAGCTTGTCGTATCTTCCTCCCCCAAAAATGGATCCTATATCTTCTCCACCTTTGTCGTAGGCTTCGAAGACTATTCCGTCATAGTACCCGATGCCTCGGACTACACTTAAATCATAGATGCATTTTCCAGATTTCCCGAATGCTTCGATAGCCTCAGCGAGGTTGGCTAGTTCATCATAGCCTTTGAGCGCTGTCGCATCTTTCAGTCTCTTTCTTTCCACTTGATCTAGCACTTCTCTCGGTTTCCCTCGAATCGATATGAACTCGAGAATCCTGTCAACTGCATCATCAGTTAACTCAATCTTGCTTAGCTCGGTGACCATGTCTTTCTTCGGAATCTTACGAAGTTTGTCTATTACCCTTATAGTTTCTTCAAGTTCCTGAGAGGCTACACCTATCTCTAGTAGGAAGCCTTCGATCAGTTTGCGATTATTAATCAGAACTTGATACTCTTTCAAGCCTACGTTTTCAAGTATGTCCATGCCTACTGCGATGGCTTCCGCGTCTGCCTCTTGTTCGACAGTGCCGTAGATTTCAGCATCCCATTGGTAGAAATGCCTGTAGCGTGCGAATTGCGGTTCGTCGTATCTCCACATTCCTGAGAGAGCGCAAAGCTTCACCGGCTCCGGTAAGTCGTACCGGTTCGCGATCATCCTAGTCATACCGACGGTCAAATCGAACCTCAAGCCCAGATCTCTTCCAGCCTTGTCTTTAAACCAGTAGATCTCATTTTTGATGTCTGGTCCTGACTTCGCCTCAAGCGTTTCTAAGTTCTCGATCGCCGTGGGTTCCACCACTTGAAATCCGTATCTTCGAAGGACTTCCAGTATTCTGTCGTGAAGCCAGAGTCGCCTCGCCATCTCGGAAGGCTCTATATCCTTCATCCCTCTGGGGACTGTGAACACAGGTTCAGACATTTGCTGTTCTTCCAGTTCAACTATGCTAGAAATTTAGGTCTGCTTCATTTAATAGGCTATCCAAAATAGCTTCATCGGAAACTAGATCTCAAGTGAACTCAAAGTGTAGTAGACTATGTCCGTTCGACGGTCGATGACAGCGAGGACAAGTTCCTTCCTCTCTCTCATAGCATACCGCAGTAGCTTATTTAGTCTCTCCAAGCTCGCTTCACGACCTTCAAATACAATCGAGACGATCCTCCTCAAGGGGCCTTTCCCGTGAACCTCAAAATCCAGGCCCGAGGCTTCTCTGACGATATATCCTCTATCTCTCAAGTCCCTGTAGACGAGATATTTTATCCAAACCTCAGGCTTCCCAACCGAAAGCTTCTTCACCAAATCCCTGAGGGTCAATTCTTCTCTTCTCCTTTGAGTTACCACCCTTATTCTACCCTTCTCCATGAGATAGAAAGTTTCATAGGGAGAGAGGAAGATCCTATCCCCTTTCAAACGGCCGAAGCCTCTCTCTCTAAGTTCCTTGAGATTTTCTGAACGCGGAAGGTATATCCTCTTCCTTTCGTGGTATGCCTCGAGCGCTTCGAGCAACTTGTCCACCCTCTTACAATCAAGATAGGAGGTTAATATAGAGTATGTGAACATACATCATCTTCAATCCGGTTGGTGAAAGAATTGATAGATTCGGCGGACAAGATAGATGTTATGAGGGGGTGCTTTCAAGATGGTTAGCTTCTATGATTTGAGAACCGTGAAGTGGAAGCGAGGAGCCGTCCACCTAATTGATCAGACGCAGCTTCCCCTTAGGCTCCGCTATGTGAAGTGCGTAGATTACAAGCAGCTGGCTAGAGCGATCAACAACATGGTTGTGCGAGGGGCTCCAGCAATAGGCGTCGCAGCAGCCATGGGGCTGGCTCTCACAGCCTACCGCAGCAAGGCGAGAACGAAATATAGGCTTCTCAAAGAGCTTTCGGTAGCTAGAAGAGTCCTTCAAGAGACCCGCCCGACAGGAATGAATCTCTTTTGGGCGCTCTCAAGGGTGATGGAGAAAGCGGAATCAGTTGAAGGCTATGTGGAAGCGGTTGTGAAAGCCGTTACAGAAGAAGCTCGGAAGATGGCGGATGAAGATGTAGAGGCGAATCAGAAAATAGGAAGATTCGGAGCCGAACTACTTCACGATGGCGATGTAGTGCTCACGCACTGCAATTGACTTTCTTTGGGGAAAGTCAGCGGAATGCAGGAGCGCTAGCGACAGTCGGGTATGGAACAGCATTAGCGCCGGTAAGAACGGCCGTTCGGCGAGGGAAGAGAATAAAGGTTGTCGCCACTGAAACCAGGCCCAAACTTCAAGGTGCCCGGTTGACAGCGTTCGAACTGAAGTGTGACAAGATTCCGGTCACACTGATAACCGATACTATGGTAGGCTATATAATGCGAAACCAGATAGTCTCAAAAGTGATAGTCGGCGCGGATAGAATCCTCTCGACGGGTCATATAATCAATAAGATCGGTACACTAGCGGTAGCCATTCTGGCCAACCATTTCAATATTCCATTCTACGCTGCTGCGCCTCGGTCAAGTTTCGATTTGAAAACGAGGCTAGATGAGGTCGTGATAGAAGAGCGAGATCCCAGCGAGGTTGCTTTTGTGGGGAATTACCGAATAGCTCCTGAAGGAGTTCCGATACTGAATCCAGCTTTCGATATAACGGAGCCGAAACTCATAACAGGCATTATAACTGAGTTAGGCGTGATTGAACAGCCGCTGGAAGAAAACATTGTAAGATTACTCGGAAGAGATCGCTAAGGCGTTGGCTTCTTGGTCACTGGCAGCACGACTTCAACCGGAACATTGGCGACCTGTTCTATCTTGCTCTTCCATTCATGCCCGATCGATATAAGCGCGTATATCCCTGTTACTTCCGATTTGGCTTTCTGAGCTATCCTTATGAGCGCTCTCTGGGTTTCACCACTATCTATAATATCGTCGACGATCAGGATGCAATCTCCTTTTTTGAGAGCGTCGCGTGGCACGTAGAGGCTCATCATCATAGCCGTCTTAGCAGGAATATAAACTTCCTCTATGAATTCCCTGACACCGACTTCCCTAGTCTTCTTAGCTAAGACGAGACCGACCCCAAGCCTATGTGCCAAGAGAGTTGCTAATGGAATGCCGTCGACAGCGGCCGTCAGTATTTTGGTCACCCGTTTTCCCGCAAACTTGTTAATCGCATTCTGAACAGCTCTCTCCATCAGCAACGTGTCTGAGATTATTCCAGTGTTGTCAAAGTATCCGAGCTCATCGAACCTTATTCTTTGTTGAAGTTCGCTCTCAAGTCTCAGAACTTTTTGAAGAGTCTTATTGATCGATTGCGCTCTATCGATCGTCGGTAGAACGTGGCCCTTCACGTATCTGCTTAGAACAGTCTCCGGTAGCCCGATTATCTGAGCGAGTTCACGATAGGTATAATAGTTCTTCGCTAAGTTCAGCAGTTCAATCGTCATCAACTTGTACTTCAAGTCGAGAATTCGTGAGC
>Ga0315306_10000392_pt1 | contig 21116 bp, 18 predicted proteins | sample TDP1_MG_FD_203803 | JGI IMG/M metagenome (GOLD analysis project Ga0315306, IMG submission 203803) | Freshwater sediment microbial communities from Lake Towuti, South Sulawesi, Indonesia - TDP1 | ecosystem: Environmental > Aquatic > Freshwater > Lake > Sediment | place: Indonesia: South Sulawesi... | reverse complement strand
TCTATGCCTGATGGATGTAAATCTGCTGGAAATAGTCTCCTCCAGTCTTCTCGGTCCGGCCAGCCTGCATGAACTGCACAAGTGATGGAGGAGTCCATCCATGTGTCGAAAACGTCTTGTTCTGGGATAAATTCTCTGCCGCCGCATTTGGGACACTTTTCTATTTGTGGCTTTTCGAGTTTTGGGTCTATTGGCACCCATTTCTCTTTCGCCAATATTATTTCACTGCAGCCTTTGCAGTACCATATGGGTATGGGTGTTCCGAACACGCGTTGGCGGCTTATCACCCAGTCCCAGTCAAGAGAGTGTGCCCAGTCTATTAAGCGGGTTTTCATGTAATCTGGATACCATACTACTTCATTAGCCGTCTTTCCCACTTTTTCGGTAAGCATGCGGGTTTTCATAAACCACTGCTTGCGCTCAAGAATTTCGACTGGAGTCTCACATCTATCACATACGCCTATTTGTTGCTGGATCTTTTCGGTTTTTTGCAGCAACCCTGCGGCTTTAAGGTCTTTAAGTATCGCTTCCCTAGTATCCCTTATTGTTAATCCTGCGTATTTTCCTCCATTTTCGTTTACTTTTCCGTTCTCTGTTAAAATCATAACAACAGGAAGCTTATGCACAATCACGGTTTTTACATCTTCCTTGTCGCCGTAAGTGCATATCATAACCACTCCTGTGCCGAACGCTGGTTCAACGTTTTCGTCTGGAATTATCTCAACTGTGCGGTTTACAATTGGAACGATGATTTTTTTGCCTATGTAACTCTTGAATCTGTCGTCAAGTGGGTTTACTGCAACTGCAACACATGCTGGGATGAACTCTGGACGTGTCGTGGCTATTAACAAATGTTCGTGGCTGTTTTTTAATGGAAAATTGATGTAGTGAAGAGCCCCCTCTCGTTCCTCATAGTTCACTTCAGCGTCGGCGATGGCTGTTTCGCAGCGGGGACACCAGTTCACGGGATGCGTGCCTTGATACATGAAGCCTTTATGGTATAGGATTATGAAGCTCAATTGGGTGCGTCTCCAATAGTCAGGATTCATTGTGCGGTATTCGGTTGTCCAGTCCACACTACAGCCCAAGCGTGTTACGCCTTCTTTCATCATGGCAATATACTTTTCAACCAGTTCCTCGCATAATTTTCGAAACTTGTCTGGTGGTATCTCTCTCTTCCTAATGTTATGCTCCCTTTCCACCTGCACTTCTATGCTTAAGCCATGGCAGTCCCACCCTTGAGGAAAATAAACATTGTAGCCCTTCATGCGTTTGTAGCGAGCTACAATGTCAAAGTAGGTCCAGTTTAGAACGTTGCCCATGTGAAATTCGCCAGAAGGATAGGGCGGCGGAGTATCAATGCTGAAGGTTGGGCGCTTCATGTCTTCCCAGTCAAAGTGGTAAACGCCCATCTCTTCCCATTTCTTCTGCCACTTCTTTTCAATTTCAATAGCATCAAATTCCTTAGGCAGCGGCTTCATAATGCAACATCCTAAATATGCTTCGACTCTAGGAAAGATAAATATACAGCTAAATAACAATTATCCTCGCAAGGTTTGGGGGAGCTGGGATTTGTGACCCGGCTGAGAGGATGGCTAAGAGCGCCGTCGACCCTTAGAACCTGATCCGGGTAATACCGGCGGAGGGAAAAACATGAGTAAAGACAAAGGCAAATTCGAAACTAAGGTTCTTGCGGAAATTATTGTTTTTGCTGCACTTTCCTCAGTTCTATATATCTTTCGTCCTTTCTCGTTGCCATATGGTGGTTCAGTGACCCTCGGTAGCATGGTTCCAGTGATATGGTTATCGATGAGAAGAGGCGTCTACGTGGGATTTATATCAGGAGCGATTTTCGGCATCTTGGCCTTGTTCATTGATATCATGCTCCTGCCATACTCCCCTATTGCGAATCCTTTGCAAGTTTTTCTTGAATATCCAATCGCCTTTGGAGTGCTTGGGCTTGCAGGAGTGTTTCACAAAAAAACTGTTGGCTTTGCAATAGTTGGAACTGCTATCAGCGTGTTCATCAAATTCCTAATACACTATCTTGTGGGTGCTTTCATCTGGGTTTATGTTTACGACTTTCCTCCAGAGTGGGGTCAATTCCTGTGGCCAGCAATCTACAATGGCAGTTTCCTATTGGTAGAATTCATAATAAGCGCCATACTAATCGCTATTCTTGTGAAAAAAAGAACCTTAGAGTACTCTCTCTAGATTAGGGAATAAAATGGCGAAGCTAAAAACTGGAATTAAAGGGTTTGACGAATTAATAGGTGGCGGAATCGAGTCTGGTTCGCGAAACATACTTTATGGACCCACAGGCACTGGAAAAACTGTTTTTGCCATGCAGTTTCTTTGGCAAGGGCTACGAAAAGGGGAAACTGTTGCCTTTGATGTCATGGATAAGCCGTTTCCGCGTTTGAGAGCCTATTTTAAATCTTTTGGGTGGAACATAGAACCCTATATAACGAAAGGTAAGTTTATTGCCATACAGGCTTTTCCGCATTTTGAACCATACCCGAGAGACTCAAAAGTCATATATTTCAACCTTGACGATTTTGAAGAAATGAAACGCATCGACAGACTGCTTTCCGACAAAGGTGTAACACGGTTCGCAGCTGGAGACTTCAGCGAACAACTATTCTCGCTCTACGATTTAAAATACATGGAGCCTGTAGAAAACTGGACCATTAACTGGTGCCACTTCGACAACATTGTTAACATAGACATCATGACGGCGGCAACACAAAAAGATGTTGCAACCCAGCGGGCTACAGATTTAGACTTAAACAAAGCCCACAACATATTTTTCTTCAGATTTAACGAGGAAAAATGTCAGAAAGAATTGCGCATAGTAAAAATGGAAGAATGCGAACATCCTCTTGAGTGGATACCTTTCAAAATAACTAGGAAGGGCATCGAGTTAATAAAAACATAGGGTTTTATACAGAAATGGGAAAACTTTCTAGCGAAAACCTAAAAAAACTGTTAAGCTGCATCAAGAAAGATCCGAGAGTTATCGTGCCGCCTTTACTTGGATTTGATTCAGGCGTCCATTTAATAAATGATAGATACTTGGTTGTTTCAACGGATCCATGCATAGGGGTTCCAGAGAAATGGTTTGGATGGCTGCTGATACATTACGCTGCTTCTGACGTGGCACTTTTTGGGGCAAAACCAGAATACTGCGCAATAAACCTATTGGGATCACCCTCAACAAAATCCGAAACTTTTTACGAAATCATGAGTCAAGCCTGCAAAGCCGCTAACGAGCTTAAAATGGCTGTTGTAACAGGACATACAGGAACCTATGGAGGCTTATCAACCCTAGTTGGAGTTTGCACAGCATACGGCACAATTGAAAAACACAAGCTAATAACCCCTGGCGGCGCCAAACCAGAAGATAACATCTTGTGCACTAAGCCTGTTGGTTTGGAGATAGTTGTGAACTTTGCATTGACGCATAAGGCGTTGGCTGAAAGATTATTTGGGATTCAGCGGACACAAGAACTTGTGGGGCTTGTTAGTATGCAGAGTTGCGTGAAAGAAGCATTACTACTAGCCGAATTAGGCGTCCATGCAATGCATGACGCTACAGAAGGTGGTTTAACAGCAGCTTTAAATGAGATGGCTGAAGCCTCTAAGGTTGGTTTCAAAATAGAATTTGAAAAAATTCAAACTCCAAAAGAAGTATCTACTCTGCAAAAATGTTTCCAGTTATCAGATGAGCAAGTGTTGTCGATGTCTTCTACAGGCACAATTTTAACCGCTGTGAGCCTGGAAGCCAAAGACAAAGTTAAGGAAGCCTTGTGCCAAAACAATGTTGAGGCAAGCTTTTTAGGAGTTTTTACAAGAAACAAGCGTCGTATCCTACTGAAAAAGGGAAAAGAAATCTCATTTCCAAAAAAGGCTGACGACCCTTATGAGAAAATTCTCTCAGGGAAATTGTAGATATTCATGCGTTTTCCTCGCACAAACCCGATTAAAGTTAAGTCAACCTCTTTAGCAACTGCAATGCCAGAGTCTATTGCTGCGGCCAAAGAGGCTACGATTGGTAGGCCAACCCTTGCAGCTTTAAGGACAATGTCTCCTGTTAACCGCCCGCTTAAAGCAAGAAAGCAGCCGCAAAAATCTGTTTTGCTTAGGGCTCCGATGCCTATCGCTTTGTCAACAGCGTTGTGCCTTCCAACATCTTCGGCAAAAGCCACAATAGTTCCATCGCTATTGTAAATTGCGGCAGCGTGTACTCCGCCAGTTTTCCTGAAAGTCTTAGCAATAGAGTTTAATCCATTGATGCTGTTTAGGATTACCTCTGCTTTTACTTTCAAATTTGACGTAATCTTAGGAAGTCTTCCAGAATATTGGTAAGGTGCTGTGCCGCCGCATGCTGAAAAAATTACTCGGGAAAAAGGCTTTAAAAGTTTCATTCTCTTCTCCAAGTTGACATGCGGTTTTAGTTTCACATGGCAAACTTCTTCCTCTTTTAAGCTTATTTCCCCAATTTCTTCAATTGATTTCACAATGCCTTCTGAAAGCACATGCCCCACAGCCAATTCTTTCAGGTTTGATGGGGAACAGAAAATGGTTACGTAGTGAGTCCTATTCAAGAAAATATGCAGCGGTTTCTCTTGTGCTACAAAATCTGTAATTTTTTGGGCCTTTTTTGCTGAGACGTCAAATTTTACAACTTCAACTTCTAACATGTTCAATTACTCCATTTTATTTCCTCAATTCTGACAGAACAAAATCAACAATTTTGTCGGCGATGTTAATCCTTGTAACTGATTGTAACCCCCTCCATCCTGGCTGACTGTTAACCTCAACAACAAGAGGCCCACTGGGACTTTCTAAGATGTCAACGCCGGCAATTTTGCATTCTATAAGTTTTGCTGATTTAACCGCTATATCCTCCATAGTCTTGTCAAGCCTTATTGGCTTTGGTAGAGCCCCTTGACTGTAGTTGGTTTTCCAACTGTTTGCAACACGCCTCATGGCTGCAACAACATGGTCTCCAACAACAAATGCGCGGATGTCAGAAACGCCGTGATGCACAAACTCTTGAAGATATACTACGCCGTGGTAGAATGTTATGGCCCTAAAAACTGTAGAGGCTATTTCTGGGTCTTTAACCCTTGTTGATCCGATTCCTCTGGAACCAAAAATTGGTTTTACAACAACATCTCCGCCCAGCTCATCAAAAGCCTTCAAGGCCTCGTTAATGTTTTCAGTTACAGCTGTGCGGGGCACTGGTATTCCATTTTCTTCCAAAATTGCCAGAAGGTCGTATTTGTCAACGCAGTGCTCAATGGCTTCTGGCGGGTTTATGACGTATAAGCCTAAGCGTTGAAGCCTATAGAGCATGTCCATCCTGAAAACTATCTCTTCCAGCGAGCCTCTTCCAATCGGACGAATTAATAGAACGTCTAACTCCTCTAGGATGCCTATTTTGCCAATGTTTAGGTAGGGTTTATATCCAACACGGGCAACTAACTGCGGAAAGCTGAAGCACAAAGTGGGAATGTTGCGCTTGGCTAGGGCTTCTCGAAGCTGGGTGGAACTCCAAGAATTTCTATTTCGCGTCACGATTCCAATTTTCAAAAGCAAACCTTCTTTGTGTTTAAATCTGTGAAAGATGCTACAGGATTATATTCTTAAAGTTTCCGTGAAATGGTTAATCCTAAAATTTGTGAATGTATTGGATTAGTTGTTCTGCACTTTCAAATTTTTTCGAAAGCTGAGCTTCTAAATAGGCGCCGTGAGCGTTGAAGTAGGGTGGTCCTTTTCTAGAAAACAAAGTCAAAACTTTGCCTCCGTGGTCTATTTTGAAACCGTCTGCGCATGGTTCGTGTCCCCTTATCAAGATTTTAGCATTAAATCTCCTTAGCACTTGTCTTGTTATGTTTTCTCCAAAGAGTTTACCCGCACCCCTCGGTGACCCGCACGTTTCTTTGACAATTTCGTTCGGGTCACTCCACAGCATGTCTTCCAAGAAACTTTCTTTCGGGTGCAAGTTGTGGGCGTATGCCAAGTCCTTAATCGTTTTAGCTTGTGGTGGTAAGCCTCCATGAATCATTAAATAGCGCCCTTCAATCAAAACAGCATTGTAGAGACACGCAAATAAATCACGAATTTTTGAGTATGCCTCCTCCCATTTTTCGCCAAATTTTATTTGAAACTCCATGGGCAAGTCATGGGGAGAAGCCATAAGGTCTTCTGGTCCTTCATGATTTCCCCGCATCAAAATGACTTGTTCTGGGAGAAGTAGTTTCAATTTCAAGACTGTATAGTAGACTTCTTTTGAGTATTCGCCACGGTCGCCGTAGTCTCCTAGAAATATTAGAACTGAAATGCTGTTTTGGTTCATTTTTTGTAGAAAGTTGCTTCCCCTTAAAATGCCAATTAAACTGTTAAAGTCCCCGTGTAAGTCGCCAATTACTAATGCTTCGCCTTGAGGTTTAAGTTGGATGAGTCTTCCCGAGATGTTAAAGTTTCCAACTTTCCCGTTTTCTTCACAAAGCAACTGCTCGACATCTTCTACAAGTTGGGTAAAACTTTCACATTGGACTTCTAATGCTTCTTTCACAATTTGTGAAAAGTTTGTTTGCAATGCCATTTCCTCAAGCTATTCAATATGAACTCTTTTGCTCATGAAACCAAAAATGTTCTTTTCTATCTGGTTTTTGTTGTTTCGAATTCTCTCTAACGTTTCGTTATACGCTCGTTCCATCATGCTTTCCTCTGATTCGACGCTGGTTCTTCTCCTTTCTAGCTTTTCAAGGAACTCTCGAAGCCTTGACAAGTCACTTTTGGCTTCTGCCACCTCTGCCGATGCCGAAAGTTGCTTTTTCCGCGTTACGACATCAACGCATTTCTCGTGAAGACTTGCCAAGGAATTTTTGTTTACGATGTTTTCTATCGCTTGTTCCGCCTTTCGCTTTCTATCAGATTTCAGTTTGAGCTTTCCTTCTGACATTGAGCGGGCTAATTTTTGGAGAATCTTCCTTAAAAGCGGATAACCAGCCTCTTCTCTTGCAAAGGCTTCGAAGGGGTTTTCCGCGTACTGGTTGAGTTTATTGAACTCTTCCGGGGCTAAACCGCTTCCTCCTCCACGAAGCGTTAGTGACCGAAATTTTATGAAAGGTTTTCGAAGATGTCGCAGATTACGTTTAACTTCTATGCTTAATTTTTTTGTTTCCATGCTGATTTGAGTCAGATGGCTTATGACACTTTTCTCTTTTAGATCATCCATTTCTTGCTGCGTTTCAGCTATTTCCTTCTCAATAGAAGCCTTTTCACCCTCTGCTTTCGCCCTTTGCTCCTTTAGGTTCGCTAATTGATCTTCAAGGATTCTGAGCTTGTCCATGAGCTGGAAAGTTTCTTCTAGGGTTTTGGTTTTAACATACTCTTTTGTTAAGAAGCTCTGAAGTTCTTTCAGCAATTCTTTGGCTCTTTCGAAAAGTGTTAGGAACTTCCTCCTGTCAAGGATGAAGAAGGGAGAAATCCTCGGAAACCAGTTCTTAATATCAACCTCTGTCACTAAAAATGCCCTTTGAGTCTCTTGGACAAACCCGCTGAAGCTGTCATAAGAAATCTTGTCTGGGACCTTAATCCCATGCATTCTGTCGAGAAACAGGCGTGCAAGTTTATTCAATGCTCTGGCTCTTCCATAAGTCTTCATATTCCTCTTCTCAATCTCTTTTCCGCTGTTCTCAAGAAGCATTTTACTAACGTCTGCAAGATTTTCCAGCGATTTACGCATTTCACCAGTTAATCTTTGAGCCTTCCCATGAACCGGAACAAAAATTGGACCTGTTTCGCTTTCAAGCCAACTTTTAACGTTCTTTAAAGAAAATTTTTCAATATCAGACAATGAGCTTCCCCATAGAAAATATGCACAAGCTATATTTATCTTTCAAGTTTTAAGAGGTAATTACACTCTTTTTTGAGTAGCTACTCTTAAATAATTACTTGTATAAAATTTGCATTTAATTTAGGGGTTATAAATGAATACCAAAATGATTGCTGTCACAATCGTATTTGCCGCTCTCACGGTCGCCCTTAACTTGTCGCCTGTAAAGATTCCAGCACCGTATGCACCGTTTCTCATATATCAAATATGGGAGATACCAATAGTTGCGGCATTCTTGTTATGTGGTGTTAAATCTGGGGTGTCAATATCAATAATAAACACCTTGGTTTTATTTGCCGTTTTTCCAGGACTACTTCCAACAGGGCCCCTCTATAACTTTGCTGCTGTGTTAAGCATGTTACTCGGAATTTACATAGCTCACAGTTTTCTAGCCCGTGGGCGTTCACAAAAATTGTTTGTGCGCTTTGCAACGTTGTCTTTCTGTTTTTTGAACCTTAGTCTTTTCTATTATGAATTAATAAGCTTTAGATTATTCACAGCAATCACTTTCGCGTGGCTTTTTTCTTTTTGCTTCATCCTTCTATTATGGTTAGAAACTGGAACAAGTTTCAATTGGCAACGTGGAACCACTCTAGCTGCTTTTTCTACCGTGTTTGGAATCGTGTTCCGGGTGGGGATGATGACAATAATAAATTATAGTCTGCTCCGTTTTCCTCCACCAATCGGCTACCAATTACCTGAAGTTTTAATAATAGCGATGCTTCCCTTGATAGGATTTTTCAACACCACACTTGCACTCTACACAATTCCTATTGGTCATTTCCTAGCAAAAGCGGTAACTTTAACCACAAAGATCACACATGAGATTTGAAATGTGGAAAAAACAATTCTAAAGCTTAAAACAAAAGCTTGAATTAGAAAACCGAAAGACCATTGGCTCTTTCTATTTTCTATAATAACATTAACACATCAAAAACACTTCAGCATCAAAACGACGATATCCATTATACACGAATTCCAAAAATAGCAAATTAGTCCGAAGCCAAAATGCTTAGCACGGCACTGTTTTAAATTATAAAACATTGGGGAGTGGTGCGCAAGTTCTTATGTAGAGGACAGTTCTATAGAATGCTTCTCTAAATGGTTAAAGGTTGCTCCGATGTCTTTCTATTTTAGGGGAATTTGTCTGCGCTTTTTGCAGTCGAATTTCCAAAGCGCCGAGTGAGGGGCGTGATGATAGAAGTACCCAAATGAGAGGGAGGAAGGAGAGAGATGAAGTATAAAAGAGTCTTAGTGGGTTCTTTGCTCTGCGTTATGTTGTCTTCTGTGATTATAATCGGCGGAGTTGCTTTGTCACGTATCTCCATGGCATACAATTATGCAACGCAGTATGCAGTAGCGGCTCCAGCAGGTGGAGGAAGCAGTACAAACCTATCAGCGATAATTTATGCTGACCCTGAACCTGGTCGACCAACCCTTAACATTTTCCAGTACGTCACGGCTCAAAACATTCAATGGAGAACAGCAATCACAGATCCTCAAGGGAACCCTATAAATATCGATTTCAAACTTGCAAGTGTACTGTTTCAGAAATTGGACGAAGACCATTTCGTTGGGAATGCTAAAGGGCTAGATGTGCGCGTATCCATGGGTGATTTGTTTAACATATTTGCTCGAGCAGATAATGTCGATGTCAATTTTACTTTCTGGAGATACATGGATATGTTTCCTGCACTTAACGCTACGGGAGTGTTGACGGGCCGGGTTGAATTGAGCATTTCTGTTTCCATCCTACCGTTCCCAGGATTGTCACAAGTGCTGTACTCTTACAAGGGTGACAAATTCGTCATATCCTATTGTTTCATAAAGCCTATAGACGTAACTATCGAGACGCCGTCAAATGGAGCAATGATTAGCGGTGACGTGAAGATTCAAGCCTTGGTCAAGAGTGTGCCAGATATCATGGTCAACAACGTTCACGGCTGGATTGACGGGTACGAGCGGCCAGTGCCAATGCAGTATAATGAGGGGAGCGGCCTTTGGGAAGGCGTTTTCCAATCATACAATGTTGGAAATGGATGGCGAGGCCTAAATGTGAGAGCAGAAGGCGTTGAGTCGAAAGGAGGTCAAGAGTTCAGGTATTACGACCAAGATAGAGTCAATGTGGAGATTAACAATCCTTGGGTTAGCTCGTTCGTGAGGCGGGATTGGGGGCTAGAGCAGTTCGGTGGACTGATGGTCGATTTGGTTTACGAGTCAGCGTCTTGGAAGGCAGGGACAACCTTCAACTTTTGGCCTTGGGAGGGCCTAAGCCTCACGGCTCCAGAATACTGGTGGGATGGAAACATAAGGTTTGACTGCTGGAGAATAGACGACAAAAACGGAAACATACTACTCGAGTCATTTAACCCGACACTGAACATCACACCTGAAATATTTGGAATGCTTTTTGATGGCGGGGGCAGAGCAAGAGAACTGAAATGCATCTACGTGCAAGCCCCACCACCATAGACATTTAATGCTTCCACACACATCCCACTTTTTTATTTTCGAAAGCTCATTTTTCTGTTTCTCAACTAAAAACCAAATGTGACATAAAAGTTGCGTGAAAACTTACAGGAAAACAATAGGGTAGTAGAAATAACTTACAAAAAAGTTAAAATTGCAATAAATCGGCTAATTCTTGAAGCCAAATGACTCAATCAATGCTTCCACTTTAATTTCTCCGCTTTTGAACGTATTGCCAGTTTTTGCGTTATTCACAATCACCATTGCAGGCGCGAAAAGGTTTGGGTCGATCTTGTAGAAGTCGAAGTCCGCTTTTTTGAAGATTTCCATAAATGGTTTCCCGTAATCTTTAGAAGCTTTTGATGGAGTCTTTTCTACTTTTTTTGCTAATTCTTCTTCATTGTCATATTCAACAACATAGTAGCTTATTCCACCGTAGAGGATTGCGTCGTTTGTTCTCGCCATTGCCTTTGCAAATTTGGGATGGATAGGCGGAATGGGGGCGCATCCCCAAGCATACAGAATCACGTTGGGGTTTAATCCCAGCTTGGTAAGTTTGTGGATTCCAGTTTCAACTATTCGACCACAAACTTGTGTTGCACCCGCTATGCTGGCGGTAGGAGTCAAAATTACTGTTAGATTTTCAGACGAAACATGACACTCTTCTGCAAGGCGCAGTATCAGTTTCGCCGGCGGATGCTTGTCAGTTTCTAAGACTACAACGGCCTTGTCAAAATCATCTTTGTAGTCGATTTTTTCGTAGATTTCCCTCGGCTTCAAAGCGAGGGCTCTTGCCGGTCCAGAACCTATTGCGAAGTAATCGCCCTCTTTTATTTGCCAACCTGCAAACTGGGAACCCAAAGTTGCGAAGACTGGGTGGTCTGTGTAAACAAATATGCATGGAAGTTCTACTTCTCCGTATTTCTGAAAAGTTATTTCTGCTTTTCCACATCCGCCCATGCAAATTTCGGTTATGATTTTTCCCGCTTGAAAGCCTCCCTTAGCCTTTATCCCAGCATCCACCATAGTTACTCCTAAACTTGCTTTTTCAACATTCACTCCGTAAAATTCTGGGTTTTCGCATAATTTCTCCACGAGTTTCCATGCCAAGCGATTAACGCTCAAGGTTTTTTTCACGAAAGTTTTTCTCCTTAAAGAAACTTTTCAAAATGGCTTAAATGAGGATTTTTCTCCTTGAAAACATAAAGTTTGCCATTTCCATTTTCCACAATGTCTCCAATAAAAAGGTAGAAGGGTCCGGCGGCAACTTCGCCTTCTTCGACTTTGACTTTTTCCTTAACACTATCTATTGCGAAGGTTGGCAGAACAGACTCCAAAAATCCTCCAACAACAATTTTGCCGCCAGTCATACACGCCCCTGCCCTTGCTTCAGCGTCTCTCTGAATATAGATAGTTCCGTCATGCATACGGAGACCTGCAAATTGACCTGCACAGCCATAAATTTTGATTACACCCTTTCTCATGTGGGCTCCTGCTTCGTTTCCAACATTGCCATAAACGATTATTTTTCCTCCATGCATGCCTTCGATGCTTCCGCGGTATGGGGCACCCAAATAGTCACCAGCATCTCCGTGGATTTCTATTGTTCCATTCTTTATCATGGAGCCAGCCCATCCGCCGACGTTTCCATGCACAATTATTCTGCCGCCTCTCATTTCCTCGCCTAAATGCATGCCAACATCTCCATAAATCGTTATTTCTCCGCTTTTCATGCCTGCTCCTATTCTTCGAACCTTGCTCACATCACCTTTTATCGTAATGGCTTCTTTTTCCGTTGGATTTTCTGCTTTGATTTCTTCGACCTTGAAGAGTTCTCCAAGTCTTTTCTGTTTGTTTCCTTCCCAGATTTTAAATACTTCTATTTCTTGGCTTGTCTTAACTTGAAAAATGTCTGGGCTTATGCACTTAGCAATTATTGGAAAACGGAACTCCTTTAAAGGATAGAGGTTTATCATTTTAGACACAGGCCTTCACGGTTATTGGGTTTGAAGCTTTAAGGTAGTCTTCTGTCACTGGGTAGTTTTCGTATTCTACTGTCCAGTATTCCTTAAACCTTCTTTTCATTTCGTCGGATATTTTTAAGGGTTCAGATACTTGCATGTCAAGCCACATGGTGGCGCCATCAACATGCTTCAGTATTTCCCCGTTTTTGACAACTATTTTTCCGTCTTTAATGGTGTAGGCAGCCCGTTTAAAGGCTCGTCTCACAGTCTTGTACTTTCTGGAAGGGTCAGTTGTTTCTGGGTTTACGTTGAATATAGCTATGTCGGCGTCAGCTCCAACACTTAAATGCCCCTTTCTTTTAAGTCCTAGGGCTTTTGCTTGTCCAGCTCTTGTCATTATTGCAATTTCGTAAAAGCTTAATTCACGGTCTATTGAGGGAAGAAGACTTCTGCTTCTTGCGCGAGGATTAATCTTTTTCAATGTTGCTTCTCTGGCTTTTCTGCTCATATACCAAGCAATAATCTTTGGGTAAGAGGTGAAGGGACCGCCGTTTGGGTGGTCTGTTGTCATAAAAATCTTCCATGAGTCCTTGATTAGTAGGGCTAGTTCAATGCCTATAGACCATTGAATCGCGTGAACGTAGCTTTTACGGCGATATCGGAAGGGAACAATACCCGAGCTTGTTTCGGTTTCCACGTCGTGGTTTACCCATTTATTTCCGCTGAGTTCATATAGCGTATATTGGAATGGGCCATCGGCCGTCATGGTGGTTGTGTCTGTGAATATTACTTGACCTGTGTCTAGGGTAACATGGGAGTGGTTGTTGACGTAGTTTGCGATTTCGTCTGCACCAGATTCCAGCGTCCTCCAGTCGTCACCCTTGAAAGCGCTGAACTGGCAGTGGGTTATGTGAATTGCTGGTTTGTTTTCAGCGGTCAAGTCTTCAACGCATCTCATGGTTTCTAGAGCCGTCTGATAGTTTCCAGGTTTTCCAAGATTATTTGTGTGAACGTGGATTGTGTGGGGCAAGTTTAGGAGTTTGTTAACTTTGCATAATCCTCGGATGATTTCACGTGGAGTAGTGCAAAAATAGGGAACCTGATCATCTAAGCTGCTGACATTGTGGCCAAATCCCCAAGCCTCCAGTCCTCCTGGATTGACAATTTTTATGGCGTATCCTTTTGTTGAGGTTATCATCCAAGCTACGTATCTTGCACATTCCTCAATTTTTCCTTCCTTAAGGTATTCAAGCACAAACCACCAGTCGCCGAGGAGCGGGTAACTAGCCTTGTCAACCATGGGAGTGTCGCTCAATTCCTCATGGGTGTGTTTAGCCTCTAAAGGAGGCATGGAAGGATTCATTATTGTAGTGTAGCCCATCCTGGCGTAACGGTAACCAGTCGTAAAAGTTGATGGAATTGAATAGCCAACTCCTGACCTAGTTATGGATGTTTTCCGCTCAAAATCCCTAAAGTGGTCTTCAGGTCTTAAGAGCCTTCCAGTGTTTACTTCTGAACCAGCAATATGGCAATGGATATCAACTCCGCCTGGCATGACAATCATTCCAGAAGCATCTATTTTTCTTGCTTTACGCTCAGTGACCTTTTCAACTATTTTTCCATCTTTAACTGCTATGTCCATTTTTTCGCCGTTAACACCATTAACGGGGTCATAAACGAAGCCATTTTTTATTAGAAGCTCCATTAGGATGCCTCCGCTTGTTTTCTCTTTTTTATTTTTCTAACATCTGAAAGAATTCTTCTCAGGATTTCCTCGTCTGGAAGCACTCCTCTGGGTGGATCAACGACTTTTTTGAGTGGAAGTGGCACATGGTCCATGCGGTAGGCTGTTCCGTTTGCCTCTATCCCAACGAAAGCTGACGGAAAAACAACATCAGCCATCTGGGATGTTGCGTTCATGTGAGGGTCAATAACTATTAGCGGATTCCTAACCAAATGTTCAACTGCTTTTCTTGGGAAGTTTGCAACGGGGTCTGAAGCAACTATTAGGGCTGCATCTGACTCTTTGCGCAAGAGAACATCGACAACAGACGTTTCTCCAGGATTATACTGCGGATAGCCCAGAGAAAAATCAACGGCGTAAGGATAGCCTGTCTGCCATGTGAAAACCGTGTTTGCACCAGTAACGTTAAAGTGTCCTCGCATGGGCATTATCACAAACTTCGTTCGCATGTTCAAATCTCGAATTAAAGAAAGCGCCGCGTCAATATTTCTCAGCTTGCCCCTACTCATTGTCAGCCCAAGCCCAAAGAATAGTATTCCAAAATTGGATCTAATCATCACATCTGCAACTTCTTCAAGGTAATCCACCGGAACCCCAGCAACTTCGTCAACCTCGATTTCTTGGTCTCGAACCAAGGCTCTAAAGGCTTGGAGAAGTTCATAATCTCTGTTAGGCTCAACTTGAATAAAATAATCTGCTATTTCAGCAGACCTTGTTTTTCGAACATCAATAACTATGAGTTTTCTTCCTTCTTTCAGAATTGTTGGTGGAGGTTCCCTTCTTAGAAGTGATGGAGTGGAAGGCTTTTCCTTAAAGAAAACCCTTCTAATGGCGCTTTCAATTTTTTTCTTTACGATTGAGGCTTTAATTTTGGTTAGGTACCCTCTCCATGCGCTTTTCTCGAATCTTCCCTCTGAAAAGGCTGTGTACCTTTCGATATGCCTTGGGTGAGCGCTCCAAGGATTGCTTCCCCAGTAAATAACGAGGTCTGCCCTATGCCTAATCTGTCCAAGGGTGCATGATGGAATACCAACATCTTGGATGCTCAGAATCGAAGGGCCGTGACAAACTGTTGAAGTGTTATCAATCACTCCTCCAACTTCCTCTGCTAATTCAAGGCCGACGCGCATGGCTTCGCAGCTTGTTGAACTCCAACCGTACAGTATTGGATAGTTTGCTTCAGCGAGAATTTCAGCAGCTTTTCTCACAGCTTCTTTAACTGAGACTTTGACAAACTCACCATTTCTTCTCACAAGCGGCTTCAAAAGTCTATGCTTGCTAGTATAGCCTAAAAATTTTGATTCACACATGGCGCAGCCATTTTTAACCTTGACTATTTTTCTATCTTCTACTGTTAATTCTATGTCGTCGCATAGACTCCCGCAAACTGGACATGTAACAGCCTTAACAATTGGCACTGAGTTTTTAGCACCACACAGTCCTTTAGAATATCAACTTTTGGAGTCTAACCATTAAACCTTTTTGGGTCTTCTGCATTTTAAATAACTGTCCCTGATTGCAACATAAAATTGGTTGTGTTTCAGTGCGTCAATGCCTTAAGAGAGAGAAGTTTGACGTTGGCTCTTTCTTTTTCCCCTTACAACCGCAATTAACGTTGCAGCCATGAAGATCAGAATTATGAGTCCTTGGAATTCTGGAATGACCGTGTAGACATAATAGTCTCCAGCGTTGTTTTCTACAGCAAAATTATCGACCTTGTCATATGCCATAATTCCGTAATGCACATAAGTATCTGCTTCAAAACCCGGAATTACTCCCATGTAAACATCTCCGCATACCTTGTTCATGGTGACGTTTGTCCATGTTTGCCCTTCGTCAATGCTGTAGGAAAGAATGACTTCGCGTACACCAGCCCCTTCATCGCTAACTTCCACTGTAACAGTTACGTTCTGATAGGTTTCCACATTCTCACGGTCTGGGTCTTGAGATGGAATGCCAATTTTAGGCGGTGTATTATCTATTTTCACTAAACATTCGGTTTCACCCATATTTCCAGCTTTATCATAAGCATTAAGCTTCAAAATGTAAGCGCCATCAGACATTGCGGTAGTATTCCACACGTAAACATGTGACCCAGTTTCATTCCATGAAGTCAGACTTGTTTCATTAGCCTTTAACTCCGCCTCAGAAAAATTATCATCATACACATAGACTTCTACGTTAATGCAGCCAGCCAAGTAGCTTCCACAAGGTGGCGCGTCAATTCTAGCAATGGGTAGAAACCGATCATCCACTGTGTAAAAGTAGACATCCATAACAGCTACGTTTCCAGCATTATCAAAGGCATAAACTGTGTATTGAACAATAGTGCTGTATGGAAGTTCAGGAATAGTCGCAACATACAATCTATCCAGAAAGCTCATAGTAATATTTGTCCAAGCAGTTCCATTATTGTATGTTAGAATAATCTCTTTAATGGCGCTGGCAAAGGGAGGTTCAGTTGCATTGGCAAAAACCGAAACAGTTTCATTATAATTCGGCAATGCCGGCTTGCGTTCTATGTAAGTTATAAGTGGTGGATGAAAATCACCCACAATGTAGGAATATATCGATGAAACAGCCATGTTTTCAGCATTATCCCACGCGTATACTAAGAAAGTGACGGTTACGTTGTATGATTGAGGAGGAATCTCAGCTTTATACAATCCGTTAATTTTGCGCATGGTTATGTTAACATTTTCTCCAAAATCAACAGAATAACTTAATGTTACTTTTGCAACTCCGCTTTTACAATCAGTAACACGTGTTAAAACAAGTACGTAATCACAATATTCTGGCGCATCTGGATATCGTACCACTTCATGGATTGTAGGAGGCGTTGAGTCGGTAGGAGGTTTGCATGCCACAATAATATCAATGATATGTCTTATCAAATCAAGCAGATAATCTTTCCATGGACCAACAATCCATTTTATAACGGCTTTTTCAATGTCATTTTCTAATTTATTTACGGCACCTGTATAAGCACTCGCCTTAATCTGATGTATGACAGCATTAATCTTATTGCACAACGCATTTTTTTCCACATCTCCAAGTTTCATGCTTTCGAAAGCCTCCTTAGGCAACGCTGAAACATTTCTGTAAAGCTGTTGCAAAAGAGAAAGAATCAATTCACTTTGACAATGTCTATCAGAAGCCTTTGTAACGATTATTGGAGTAATTGTGAAAAGTACTAGAAGTATAAGAAGACTTCTAACTATGAACCTTTGCACTTTCCCTGTCTCCTCTACTAATTGACTTACAACGTGTTTACATAAGGATGCTTCCCAAATCGTAATATTTCATGTCAAGCCACAAAATGGATGACTGTGGACATCTCTTAAAAAGTTAAAGCATTTAACATTGGCGTACTATTTCTTTTTAAACTGTTCTTTAATGAGCTCTGCCAAGCTTAGAAGGGGTTTATCTGGAGCTGGTTCAATTTCAGCTGAAATCCCCTTTAAAGATGGCATTCCGATACTATGGGTTTCTGGGTCAACAACAGCGTTTGCCCATGGACCATATGGAATAAAAATTATATTGGGATGCGGAGCTCTTGGGGACTTTAGGGCTTTAACAACTATTGAGCCATAATCTGTTGAGACTTGAATGTTAGTTTTCTCTTTTATTCTAAGCTTCTTTAGGTCTTCAGGGTCTATGTAGCAGATTGAAACGCTTTCAATGTATTCTTTTGAGGCTTTTCCACGTTCTTTCCCTACGCCTTGCTCTATTGTTCTTCCAGTGAGCAATGTTACCCGCAGTTTTGGTCTCTCTTCCATTCGTTAACCTCAGTTTTTCAGTGTAAGATTATTTTTTACTTTTATTATGTATTTGAAAAACATAAATTTAACTTAATTTGTTTTCCTTTCTGATTAGAAACGTTTTTAAGTTAAAGATGATTCAGCATGGATGTTTTTAAATGGGCTAGGCTGATAATTGATGAGTCAAAAGATGATTATTGAAGTTGAGGATCTAGTGAAGCATTATGGTCAAGTCAAAGCTGTTGACGGCGTTTCATTCAGTGTTGAAGAAGAAGAGATTTTCGGCCTTTTGGGTCCTAATGGTGCTGGAAAAACGACGTTGATGGAGATACTTTGTGGTCTAAGAAGATTTGACCGTGGGAGAGTGTCAATTCATGGTTTTGACCTAGTTAAAGATTCTCTTAAGGTTCGTGCTTTGATTGGTTTTTGCCCTCAGGAAACATTGCTTTATGACCTGTTAAATGTGCGCGAAAATTTCGCTTTTTGTGCTTCTCTCTATTCGCTTAGTTCTAAAAAGTTTAAGGAGCGGGTTGAATTTTCTTCTAAAGCTTTGGGTGTAGGAGAATTTTTGAATAGAAGAGTTCAGCAGCTATCGGGTGGAATGAAGAGACGTGCAAACCTTGCTGCGTCAATTATTCATGATCCACCAATTGTGATTTTAGATGAACCTACTGTTGGTTTTGACCCTAACGTCAAAAGAGAATTTTGGGAGTTGATCAAAAATCTTAAGGGTTATGGAAAAACAGTGCTTCTCTCCACTCACGACATGTATGAAGCTGATGAAATCTGTGACAGAGTAGCAATCATGGATAAAGGAAAGATCGTCGCGTCCGACGAACCGTACATTTTAAAAAAGACGATAGGCAGAGAACCAACAATCCACATAAAAGTGAAAGACTTGCAGACAAAGAAAGTACTTTCAATTCTTGAAGAATACGAGATTACATCAAGAAATGATGAAATTCGAATTTCTGCAAAAAACCCGTGGGAAATCATGACGGAAGTGTCAAATAAACTGGTTTCTCAAAAAGTTCTAATCGAAAAAATTGAGATTGTTGAACCAACTTTAGAAGATGTGTTTATAAAATTAACTGGAAGAAAGCTCACGGAGGAATTATGACGAACTCGATAATTGGAATAGCTGTAAAAGACATTAAGACGTTTTTCAGAGAGAAGGGAACCATTTTTTGGACAATAGCTTTTCCAGTAATGATACTATTACTGTTCACTGCAATTTTTGGAAGAGAAATACCATTCAACGCAAACATAGGAGTCGTGGACTACGACAATGATCCGTACGGAATATCTGCAAGTATAGTAACTGGACTTAACAGCACTGGGTTCTTAGCAGTTAAAAACTTCTCAGATGAAATCGAGGCACTGAGAGAATTGAACGCAACAAACATACGTGCGGTAGTGGTAATTCCTCAAAACTTTTCGCAGAATCTCTATGCTGGAAAAGCTAATATATCACTGATTTTGGATGGCACGAACCCTGATGTGGCTCGACTTATCGACGGTGGAGTTAAAACCTTCTTTACAGAATACTATAAGCAGTTCAAACAAGGCTACACTGAACCAATAACAATAAACACAGAAATTTCAGTGGTAGGACAGCAAGTAGGTTATAAGGAAAACATTGTTCCTGGCATGTTAACCTATCCGCTTCTGTTTTCAAGCATGGTCGTCTCTACTGGCGCAATCGTTTTTGAAAGAGAGAAAGGCACGCTTAAAAAGATTAGAGCCTCACCTATCCGCCCAATAAACATGCTTTTCGGCAAAACTTTAGCCGCTTTGGTCCAAACAGCCATATCCATCTTAGTCATGGCAGTTCTGGCCGTATTTCTGCTCGGTCCAAAGCTAAACTGGAACGTGCCATTGCTAGCTCCAATAATGTTTCTTGGCTCAATGAACGGAATCGCCCTTGGTCTGATAATATCTTGTATCGGAAGAGCCCCGCAAGAAGCGTCAAACGCAGCAACAACAACCGCCATTGTGCTCCAATTTTTCACAGGAATGTATTTCCCAATCGAATACCTCCCAACCTACATGCAGCAAATCGGCCGCTTCATACCGATGACCTATGCAGCCCAAGCCTTAAGAGACATAATGATTCGAAACGTTATGCTGAGTGATATACTTCAGCCAATGACAACGCTTGCTGTTTCAGCCATCATCCTATACGGGGTTGGGGTTTTTCTATACAAAAAATGGGTTGAAAAAGAATAGAAATCTACATTTAAACTACGCTCTTAACTGTTACGAAAAGCTTTTAACTTCTGAGATGTTATGTAGTTTTTTAATATTCGGTGTAGCAAATGACACAACACATCAAATCCAAAAATCTCAGACTCTCTGCTAGGGAAACAGCTTTAATAGCCGTATTTGCGGCTCTAATCGCAATAGTTACAAGACTACCGGGAATTCCTATTTCGCTGGGAATTCAAACAGGAAACATTGAATTTTCAGTTCCATTGTATCCTTTAGCGGGAATTCTTCTCGGACCGTGGATCGGTGCCTTCACTGTCCTTATAGGCAATTTTATCGCGTGGATAATTCCAACATCAAGCGTGATAGGGTTGCTGCTTATTCCGGCTGGAGCATTCGCAGCTTTATGCGCTGGTTTTCTAGTGAGACGAACAAGATGGGCGAACTGGAAAACTGCTGCTGTTTTGCTTATAGTCCTAATCGCACTTTGGTACGTCACACCTATTGGACTTGAGGCTCCTCTTTATCCATTTTTCCTGCACGTTCCCGCTTTAATACTGATTTTAATCTTTAGACACAAGATTTTTGATTTTATAAACAGTGCCTCCAAAAGACTTGTGACATTAGGCATAGGAATTGCCAGTTTTGCAGGTGTGATGAGTGACCACATGTGGGGCAATGTGATGTATGTGACGGCGTTACAATTCGTTGCCGACATGAAGACTATTAGGGATTTCCTCAGGAGTATAGGCATGACGATAGGCCTAGGCTTTTCAGCAAGCAATCCAATGCCAGACTGGGTGCATCAAATGGTTACTGATCCGACTTTAGGCGACTTTTTCATGCTTTCTATTCCAATAGCCGCAGTTGAACGAATAGTATTTACAATAGTCGCCACAGTTGTAGGTGTGGGTGTTATCATGACCCTTGGAAAACTTTTCTTCACATCACCAGAAACTCAAGTCAAAACCAAAGAAAAAGAAAATTGACAGACAAATTCGCGACTCTAACCTGCAGAGAGGTATAACATGGTGACTGTTATGAATGAAAAAATTTACCCT
>Ga0315306_10000389_pt1 | contig 21140 bp, 17 predicted proteins | sample TDP1_MG_FD_203803 | JGI IMG/M metagenome (GOLD analysis project Ga0315306, IMG submission 203803) | Freshwater sediment microbial communities from Lake Towuti, South Sulawesi, Indonesia - TDP1 | ecosystem: Environmental > Aquatic > Freshwater > Lake > Sediment | place: Indonesia: South Sulawesi... | reverse complement strand
CCCCTGTAGCCAAGTGGCTGTGAACTGAAGTATGAGTGTCGGGGCCTGCAATCCATCGATTCACATAGGTTTTGCTCTGTCAGTTCCTAGGTCTCGGTACTTGCGTTGTTCCTCCGAAAGGTCATCTATTAGAAGTTGCACGACACTTCTTTTGTCCACTAGAAACACATGAAGTCTCTCATCTTGATAAAGCAATGCGTCGTCTATAGCTTTATTCAACAGCAGAACAACTTTCCTAAGGTTCTTGATGCATGAGTCGAAACGTGTGACTTGGAGAGCTTCAACCCATCCAGCGCCACGCCTAGCGCCACCATTACGGAGCGCCCAGCGGACAGAATCTCGGAAACCAAATCCATCTCTGATATTTCTACGGATATCGCGTATCTCATTCACAGTCAGTTTGTGCGTTATTATCGACTTACCAAGTTTCGTGACCAGGGAAGGATCTCCCAACCACACCAACTCTTGAGCCTGCCAAGACGTCAGCTCTCCCGTATGAACCTTCTCAAGTATCTCGCTGGGAAGACGTAGGAGAAGCATTCTATGAGAAACATATTCCTGGCTTTTCCCTATTTTCTTGGCCAACTCGCTTACGCTTCCCCAGCCGAAATGATCCACGTACTTGCCGTAGGCCTCCGCCTCCTCAATTGGGTCCAACGTCTCACGCTGAACATTCTCTGTCAAAGACAATTCATAAGCCTCCTTGTCAGACACATTCTTGACAAGAGAGGGCACCTTCTTCCACCCGAGCAACCTACAGGCCTCAAATCTACGGTGACCAGCGACCAACTCAAAGACTTGGGCCGAAGGCCTTACGATAATCGGGTGAAGAAGACCGTGTTGCCTGATCGAAACAGCAAGCTCCCCAACCCCCCGATCCGCAACGCGCAGATTGAAAAAAGACCTCACGACCTTGTCAACGGGAAGCAGAACCACGGATCCTCGTGATGGTTCAACATGAGACCTAATACCTACTGCTTTTTGCCGGGCCAAAGCTCACCGCGAATTTTAGCGTGCAAGGGCTGCTGAAATCCTTAAATGATTTTCGTGAGGCATCTCTTCCAGTCTATGGAATATGTGTGAAGAGAAGATTACCTTTCACAAGACATGATTAGTGGATGTCCACTATTCCGGCGGAACAAACCTCTCCAGAGTTGAGAAGGGGCCCTTACTCGATCGATCGCTTGTTAGACCTGAAGCTCCAGAAAGAGCGGGGCCGGGATTGGCTCTCAGCTTGTCCTACGAGACCCAGTGAGCCTTACCTGAGCCAGGTCTTCAAGAAGCGTCACTATGGCCGAATGGTCAAGATCGCCCTTTCCAGCTGCCTTCAAGGCGCCGAACATCTGGTGCACCAGGCTCGTCACCGGCAGCGATACGCCAAGCGTATCCCCAGTCTCCAGGGCTATCCTCAAGTCCTTCTGGTGCAGCCTGGCCTTGAAGCCCGGTTGGAAGTCGCCTGCCAGTATGTGAGGCCCCCTCGCATCGAGAACGCGTGACCCTGCGAAGCCCCCGGCCAGAGCTTTCACGAGCAGGTTGAGGTCCAAACCCGCCTTCCGTGCTAGAACGAGAGCCTCCCCCCATGCTTCAAGGGTCAGGGCCACCACTATTTGGTTGCAGGCTTTCGCCGTTTGACCCGTACCCGTGCCGCCCATGTAGACGATGTTCTTGCCTAGAACCTTGATGATGTCCATGCACTTCTCGAAGACTCTTCTATCTCCTCCCACCATTATCGAGAGCGACCCCTCGATCGCTCCCCTCTCACCGCCGCTGACGGGAGCATCGAGAAAGCTTACCTGCCTTGCCGCCGCCTTTTCCGCTATCATCCGGGCTGCTACCGGCGATATCGTGCTCATGTCGATGATCGTGTACCCGCTTCTCGCGCCCTCCAAGACGCCTTTCGCTCCGAGAACCACTTGGATCACATCCGAGGAGTCAGGAAGCATAGTCACCACCAAATCTGTCTTCTCAGCCACCTCACGCGATGATCTGGCTCCTTGCGCCCCAAGCGCCTCAAGCTCCTCGACCGGCCCCCTGCTGCGGTTATAGACCACCATGGGATAGCCTGCGTTGATGAGGTTCGTCGCCATCGGCTTACCCATCGTTCCCAAACCGATAAAGCCGACTCTTCTCTCCATGACTATTCACCCCTCAATTCTTGACTTCTCTGGCTCAGAAAGATCTTTCGGTCCTGAAGCCTTAGAGACCTAGCCAGTTCAAGCATCTGCCGCCGCGTCTCTAGTCAATTGAGAGTCAGTCGCTCTCCACGCATGTACGATATGTCGATCGATCAATTTTGATGCTTGCGCTCCAGAATGCGAGAAGAATGCCGTGTCGGCATAGATCGTGGAACATATTTCTTGGTCATTCGGTAGACGATATCTTTTCTACACGCCATAGCAGCTCGTGTGGTGCCGCGATCGGTCGATCTACCATATTGTGTAACCTCCATCCACAACTAGGTCGTGTCCGGTGATGTAGTCCGCGGCGTCTGAGGCAAGAAATGCGACGGCCCCCACTATGTCTGAAGGCTTTGCCAACCTTCCCTTGGGTGTCATCTGTTTCCAATGGTCAAGGTATTCAGGTCGAGCTTTGAGAAGATTCTCCACGAGGGGGGTTACCGTATATCCCGGGCTCACGCTGTTCACGTTTATGTTGTATTTGGCCCACTCAGCGGCCAAGCTCTTCGTCAGCATGATCACAGCGGCTTTCGAGGTGTTGTAGTGCGATTGGGGTTGTGGCTTGTTTACGATGCTCCCGGACATCGAGGCGATGTTGATGATCTTGCCGTATCTTCTCCCTATCATATGGCGTCCCACGGCCTGGCACATGAGGAATACGCCTTTCAGGTTTGCATCTATCATATTGTCCCAGTCGCTCTCGCTCATCTCCTCAGCCGAAGTCCACTGCCCTATGCCGTGACAATTCACCAATATGTCTATGTGTCCGAAATGCTCAAGGGTCAATTCGACAGCAAATCTCACCTGCTCTATGTCGCACACATTCACCGGAACGGCCAAGACATTCACTAGGAACCGTTCCTCTAGCTCTTTTTTGAGCGGTTCTAAACTCTCCGCGCTGATGTCGACCAACGCAATGTCGACGCCGAGTTCTGCGAACCCTCCAGCAATCGCTCTTCCTATTCCGCCACTACCTCCCGTTATGACCGCTCTCCTTCCTTCCAGCCTTAACATCTCTTTCGTCGACCCAGGTACGTCGTGGCTCAACCTGATCACGGTGCCATTGTTGGGGATGTGACTTAAGTCTTTGCATGGTCCATCGGTCAATCGATTCCGCAGAGGCATCCTCGATCGATCCAGTTTGTCGCTGTAGGTTCAGATATGGACTTCCTCCTCAAGGGATGCAAGGCTGCTCTTGAGAAAGTAGTCGGAAGGGCGCCCGCCAAGAGCTGTACGCGTTTGCTTGTACAAGAAACGCCCCTGTCATTCGCGTAAGGCTGAGTCTGTCATATACCCCACCTGCCAAAAGTAGAGCAGATCAGCCTTCCTCGTTACCAAGCGCTTCTGGGTTAACGGTGACCTCGTACTGGCCGATCGATCGGCTGATTGTGTGCCTCTGGTACTTGCTTCTGGATTACCGGACAAAATTTCAATGATGTGTCATAACCCTTATAAAATCACGATGAACATGCCGTTCCAGTGAAAAAGAGATGGTTGAGTGTCGAATTAGTACCGATTGGACATATGAGGGCATGAGGACGCTTATCCTGGAAAATGAGTTTATTCGGGTCATAAGCCTGTTAGACAAGGGGTCGGACATCATCGAGATACTCTACAAGCCTCTAGACATCAATTTCATGTGGCGATCTCCACTGGGGTACAGAAACCCGACGATGTTCATAGAGTCCTGCGGCCGATCAGACGGATCGTTTCTAGACTATTATGGCGGAGGGTGGCAAGAGATCCTTCCAAACGCGGGATTTGGCTCCACCAACAAGGGCGCTGAATGGGGGATGCATGGTGAAACGGCGCTCATACCTTGGAAATGCGTAATTGAAAAGGAGGCCTCAAGAGAGGTCGTAGCCCATCTGACGGTTGACTGTTACCGCTACCCGTTTTCAGTCGATAAGTGGCTGACCCTTCGACGGGGAGAGAAGCTCTTCACAATTAGGGAGAAATTGACGAACAACAGCGAGCAAGATCTGGATTTTTCATGGCTTCAACATGTGGCGTTCGGTGAACCTTTCCTCAGCCCCGGCAGTGTAATCGATCTTGCGGCCGAGACTGTAGTGACCCACGCGCCAGAAATGCCTTGGAGCAGCCTGGCGGCGGGACAGCAATTCCGATGGCCGATCGCCACGGACAAGAAAGGGAAAGAAGTGGACTTGAGCCATATCCCAGGGAAGGACGTTAGAGCCCATGACCAGGTCTATATCATGGGCTTCAAAGAAGGATGGTACGGGCTGACCAACACGGAAATGAAGCTAGGGTTCGGCCTGGTTTGGGACAGGAGTGTTTATCCTTATGTATGGTTCTGGCGACCCTTGGGCGGTGCCTGGGATCATCCGTTCTTTGGTAGGGCATGGGCTGTCGCCCTAGAACCCTGCACAAGCTGGCCTAATACCGGACTGTCGGATCAGATCATAAGGGGGACCGCCGCCAAGCTCAAAGGGGGCTCTTCTATCGAGACCGAACTGAAGGCTGTAACCTACACAAACTTCAACAGAGTCAAGAGGATAACCCCCGAAGGTATGGTTGAGGGTGAGCGCTGATCTTCCGATGTATAGGCTCATTCTTGCTTTCGATCGATCCGATGTCCTTATGTCGCACAGAAAGGTCAGAAAAATTCTCACTAGAAATGTGGCACAGGCGCCGTGGCAAACGAACGATGTCGATCCATAACCCATAACCCTAGTATGTGGATTTTGGGTCAGTTTCGGCCTTGTTGGCAGGTGCTGTAAGTCAGGTAGATCGGAGTGTATGTCTTTCGTAGTGAAGTTACGTTGAGTGCTTTGAAATCTCAGACGTTTCATCGTCTCCGTGTAATATCTCACCTCGTGCTATTTCACATCCAATCAAGTCTGTCATGGAGGATCCGATGAAGTCGGACATCGCCAAAAAACTAATTAGAAGCGGTTAGGCCAAGCTAAGAGGTTGATTTCATGGTGACAGGTTCTGAAAAAGTTCTGCTGGGAGAGATATCTCAGATAGGTATCGTGGTAACAAACCTTAGGAATTCGATGGAACGCTACTGGAGAATCTTCGGGCTTGGGCCGTGGAGAATATACACCTATGAGCCGCCGAGACTGATCGAGACGATGGTACGCGGTAAGCCGGAACCCTATAGCATGAAACTGGCCTTTGCGACGGCCGGGCCGATGATAGAGCTCATCGAACCCCTCGATGGCAACAGCATCTATAAGGAGTTTCTAGCTGAAAGGGGTGAGGGGCTTCATCACATAGCTTCTTTTGCTGTAGATGACGTAGATAAGGCAATAGCCCAATTGGAGAAACAAGGCATAGGCGTTCTTCAGAGCGGAAAATACTGTGATGGTGACTTCAATGTCTTCTTCGCATACATGGACACGGAGAAGGAACTGGACGTTATCGTCGAATTGGTGAGGCTGCATGGCAGGAGGCCTTCGCCAGAAGCAACCTATCCCTAAGGGATACTCATAATCATCGATCGATGCGACCATGGCTCGGACATTCTTGGTCTGATGTTTCTTCTCTGCCAATACACCCCCTGTCGTCGGCCAGCCTAGGCGAATTATCGCCACATGTCTCCAGCTCCAACAACCCTTAAGAAGAACGCACATCTCTTAATTGACCGTGACCAGCAAGGAATGGCGCCTTCTTCAATTGGAGTATCCAGATGCCTACAGAAATTTGGCGTTAGAAGAGGCTATCTTTGAGGCGGTTGAAGAAGGAATTGCTCCACCAACAGTTAGGCTTTGGAGGAATCCGAGGTCAGTAGTGCTAGGCCGCTTTCAACACCCACTCTTGGAGGTTGACCTTGAGGCGTGTTCACGACATGGTGTTGCGGTAGTAAGGCGATTCACAGGAGGAGGAGCGGTGTTCCAAGACCTGGGGAACCTCAACTGGTCCTTCTTTGTGCCAAAAACATCTCTTCCCGTAGATTTGCTTGAGATCTATGAAACATGTAGCATGGCAATAATTAGAGGTCTGGGTTTCCTTGGGGTGAAGTCCAACTATGAGCCGCCAAATGTTGTACAGGTCAATGGTCTGAAGTTGTCTGGGATGGCTGCATGTAGGCGGAGAAGGGCGATCCTATGCCATGGGACACTGCTGATTAATACTGATCTGGACATTCTCCGTGAAGTTCTAGGACAAACAAGAGAGAAGCAGGGATATCCGATTGACCTTGACAGCTTCAAGTATGTTAGAAGCAACGCAAGAGAGGTTACTAGCATTGCCATGCAATTGGGAAAAAATCTGGCTGTCTCTGAAGTGAAGCTGGCGCTGGTCAACGGGATAGAGGAAGTCCATAGGGTCCATCTAAAGGGTCAAACCCTCACGCGAGAAGAACAAGAAAAAACTCGCAGATTGTACGAGAAGCTCTTTTCCGTGGAGGCATTGGGAATACAATAGATATATAATTGGCATTCGCTTTGACACTGTGGTGCAACGGATGAGCGCATCATTTCACAAAGAAAAACTTGTTTGGATGTACAGGAAGATGCTGGAGATAAGAAAATTCGAAGAAAAGGTATCTGAGGTATGGGCGCAGGGTGAGATTCCAGGCCTTGTCCATTTGTACATTGGGCAAGAAGCTGTAGCCACGGGTGCGTGTGCGGCTCTACGAAATGATGATTACGTAATCAGCACACATAGAGGACACGGACACTGCATCGCAAAGGGCGCGGATTTGAAGAAGATGATGGCTGAGCTTCTGGGCAGAGCGACCGGATATTGCAGGGGTAAGGGTGGTTCTATGCACATATGCGTTCCTGAGATAGGCATCGTGGGTTGCAGCGGAATCGCCGGGGCAGGTATCCCAATAGCGGTAGGCGTTGGACTCTCGATTCAAGTCAGGGGTACCGACCAGGTATGTGTCTGCTTCTTTGGTGAAGGTGCATCCAATACCGGAGCTTTCCATGAAGGAATAAACATGGCGGCTGTATGGAACCTGCCAGTAGTCTTCGTGTGTGAAAACAACTTATACGCCATCTCGGTTCCCTACTCAAAGTCCACACGAGGGAAAAACATCGCTGGCAGGGGTGTTGGATACGGAATTCCTGGCCAGCTCATCGACGGTATGGATGTATTGTCGGTGTACCAGGTCGTTTCTGAAGCCGTTGCACGGGCAAGAGCCTGCGAAGGTCCGACTCTGATAGAATGCAAGACATATCGATACAGAGGCCATTTCGAGGGTGATCCGAAGAGAGGGCTTACGTACAGAGACGAAGAACAGGTTAAGGAATGGGAAAAAAGAGATCCTATCGAGAACTTCCGGTTGAAGCTTCTTGATGGCAACACCCTAAGTGAGAAAGAAATTCAGAAGCTTGAGCGTGAAGTAGCTGCATCCATAGAAGAAGCTTCTGGTTTTGCCAACAATAGTCCCTACCCTCAGATGGAAGAAGTATCAGAAGACGTGTTTGAAAGGTAGAAAGGTGAGGACCCATGTCTGAACGGCAACTTGATTTTGCTGAAGCGATTCGTGAAGCCCTAAGGAACGAAATGCTGAGAGACAAGTCGATCGTCGTTTTCGGCGAGGATGTGGGCAAATTCGGAGGTCTCTTCGGGTGCACAAAAGGATTGCAGAAAGAGTTCGGAGAGGAGAGAGTTCGCGACACACCAATATCTGAAGCTGCCATTATAGGTGCAGCCGTCGGCGCCGCTCTTACAGGGCTCAGGCCCGTGGCCGAAATCGAGTTCATGGATTTTATCGGATGCGCGATGGACCAGCTGTTCAACCAGATGGCGAAGATCCGATACATGTTCGGGGGTAGCTTGAAAGTCCCTGCGGTAGTACGAGTCCCTTGCGGGTCACGTTATCCGGTTGCAAGTGGTGCAGCGCAACATTCGCAGTGCCTCGAAGCTTGGTTTATGCATACCCCCGGCTTGAAGGTAGTAACGCCTTCGACACCTTACGATGCAAAAGGTCTATTGATCACGGCCTTGAGGGGCGAGGATCCTGTCCTCTTTGTTGAGCACAAGTTGCTCTACTACGCTCGCAGAGTACGACGTTTGGAGGAGCTCTATCCGACACTTATCGGCCACGTACCTATGGATGCCTATGCCATTCCATTCGGGCAGGCAGATGTCAAGAGGAAGGGCGATAGTGTAACCATAGTTGCAACGATGATGATGATGCACAAGGCCCTGAAGGCTGCAGAAGTGTTGAGTAAGCAGGGTGTCAGCGCCGAAGTCGTTGACCCACGGACGCTAGTTCCGCTTGATAAGGCCACGATTATTGAGTCGGTCCGAAAGACTGGGAAGGTGATCGTTGTGTCAGAAGACTGCAAGACAGCCGGTGTATCTTCTGAAATTGTTTCGGTTCTGATGGAAGAGGCTTTTGACTACTTGGATGCGCCAGTGAAGAGGGTTTGTGCGCTGGACACCCCTGTTCCGTATAGCCCTGTATTGGAACGAATGGCTATTCCTCAAGAGGAGAATATAATCCAAGCTGCGCTGGAGGCTGTGGGAAAGAGCGGATAACCTTATGGTCAATTACGTCAAGATGCCGAAGCTCACCTGGGTGATGGAGGAAGGTCTGATCGCAAAATGGCTCAAGCGCGAGGGAGAAAAAGTAGAGGCAGGTGAACCTCTATGCGAGATCGAAACCGAGAAGACGACCGATACAGTCGAATCGCCAACACCTGGAGTGGTCGCCAAGATACTCTTTCCTGAGAGGTCTACAGTCCCGGTCGGTCAAGTGCTGGCGATCATCGCGGCTCCGGATGAAGCCGTCCCCAGCGCCGAAGAGGTCGCTCAATTGGCAACTCTTGTGCAGGTAAAGACAATCTCATCGAAGGTCAAAGAGGAACCCGGGCTTGAGGAAGCGAAAAAGAAGGAAATGCTGGTGGAGGAGCGCGTCAAGATATCTCCTGTTGCAAGGAAGCTGGCGAAAGAGCACAACATAGATATTGTGAATATCAAGGGCACAGGGCCGAGAGGGAGAGTAGTCCGGGTAGACATCGAGAAAGCGATCGAGGAAGCCAAGCTCAAGTCAATGCCCGCCGCCAAGGAGGGCGTTCAGATCATACGTCTAAGTGGGATGAGGAAAATCATCGCCGATAGGCTATCACGTAGCGTCCGAACTGCTGTGCATGTTCCAATCACGATGGAAGTCGACATGTCTGACGCCGCCGCGCTTCACGAGAAGTTGAAAAAAGAACACGAGGGAGTGGCGCGTATAACACAAACAGATGTCCTAGTGAAGGCTGTGGCCAAGGCATTGACGGAATACCCGGTTATGAACTCGATCATTGAGGGTGAAGAGATAAGAATCATACGAGATGTCAATATTGGTGTCGCGGTAAGTGTAGAAGAAGGGTTGGTTGTTCCGGTGATCCACAATGCTGATAGAAAATCACTGCTTGAAATCGCTGAGAAGAGAGATGATCTAGCTCGAAAGGCAAGGACAGGAACACTGACGACGAAGGAAGCCTCATACGGCACATTCACGATCTCCAACCTTGGAATGTATGGTGTCGACATCTTCGCCCCAATAATGAATCCGCCCGAGAGCGCGATTCTCGGCGTGGGGCGGATTGGCAAGAAACCAATAGTGATTGATGATCATTTGGAATTGAAGCCTATCATGACGCTGACACTGGTCTTTGACCATCGAGTCATGGATGGCGCGTTCGCCGCACAATTCCTCAGGAGGGTCAAAGGGTTGCTCGAGTCTCCAAGTCAACTGCTCCATTAGAAAACAATCTCGTAGGCAGAAAATAGCGCTCCATTGATATCAGACGCAGGCAAGGGCGCGAACCGAATCTATCGATCGACGTCGTTCAAGCGTCGGGAAAGCTTGGCGAGACTATTCTCGTATCCACCGATCGCCTTCCTTGCTAGCATACGGATTCGATCGATCGAGTATGGCTTTTTCGGTCTTTTTGTCGAACAGGTGCATGAAATTCTCGTCAAAGACCATGTTTACTCTCTCGCCCATCTTCCCCGATCGATCGATTGCTTTTTCTACAACGAAACGGGAAACTAGACCTCGCTACTTCCGATATATGAAGCAGGATTCTCGAGAATTTCTTTCATGGTGGCCATGAATTCAGCTGCGTGATAGCCATCTACAACTCTATGATCATACGTCAAACTGAAGGTGCACACTGACCTGACTTTGATTTCGCCATCAACAACTAGCGGTTTTCGGGCTATTCTACCAATCCCCAGGATGGCGGTTTGAGGTGGATTCATTATCTGTGTAAATCCGTCCACGGAACCCAACATTCCCAGATTTGAGATGGTGAACGTCCCCTCAGATAAGTCTCTGATACTTATTTTTCCAGATACGGCTTTGTCGGCAAGATCGTTCAGCTCACTTGCCACCTGCCCCAGCGTCTTCCTGTCAACGTTCAATATGACGGGTGTGATCAACCCAAGCTTTTCACTCTGCACAGCTACGGAAATGTTGATGTCCCCCACGACTTTTGCCTCATGATTCTCCACGATCGTGTTTAGAATCAAGTGTTTTCTCAGAGCATAGGCCGTCAGCTTTGTAAGGATTCCTGTGTAGCTAAGACGGGCGCCATAATTCTCCTGAACGACAGGTAGTAGACTGTTTCTCAGCTCCTCCGTCAGTGAAACGTCAAGTTCGGAGTGCAGCGTTGCATGGAGTTTGGTCCTGTAGCTTTCAGACAGGTGTTCACAAATGCTCGCCCGCGGCCATTCTTTCAAGGAGATCACCCTAACGATGTTCACAACCAGACACCTCTTCGACTGCCGCTGAGACATGTAAAATGGATCGATCGATCGACAAGATCTGCCTAGCGCTTTATAAATTTTTCCGTCGGTCCTCTTTCTGTCGTCACCTCCTCATGGGTTCTTGTGAGGAGTCTAGGCAGCTAGTGCGATCGATCGCGCGTGAATTGAACTCTATACCGGTCTAGGCTATGGTTCGCTGTTTGTTGAGCCACTCATCAGCAGCGGCTTTTCATGATTGCTGTTGGAAGTATTTCTCAAATGTGAAAAGCAGGATCGATGTCGGGCCATTGACGTTTGACGGCTCCCCAGCTCAGTCCCACAATTATGTACCTCTTGATAATGAAGCAGAATAGAATGACAGGAATTGAGGGATTCGTCCTGCTCTCATGCGCACTTGAAATGTTTCCCCGTAGATCACATCAGCGATGGCTCTTGCTGAGAGTGACGGCCACCCATCGACCGACGTAGAGTTCGTTCGATCGCTTCCATGCCACTAGTAGACTGCAGAGAAGCCTAACCGCGTAGATAGGTGGTTTCTAGCCAGTCGATATGTGTGCGACACGATAGATCGAGAACTAGGCACTCTCGAAGAGCAGCAACTCAGATGTAAGCGGAGAATCCAGCAATACTGTGAGCCCTCCCTTAATCAGCTCCCACCCATCTAACTCAGCGATCTTCCCTGTGTTGTCAAAGGTAACGCGATACCTCTTCGCAGGGTCAAGTCCGCGAGACCGGAAATGATACTCAGCGTCTTTCCCTGGTGTTAACCGGAAGACAGCTGCAACACCTTTGCTCGCGTCGGGCGCATCATATTCTAGAACGCACCATTCGCTACCAGCTTCATGCCTTAGTATTGGTGCATGGTGAAAGACTTTGCAGCTGGGAAGTATGGGGCGAATGAAGTTCTTGTATAGGTTGATGTGGTGCACCATGCGGTCCCTCATCTGCGTGTTCACCTCTCCTTGAGATGGAGCAACGCCGACTATCCATGGCAATCCCAGTATGCATGTCCTGAGCTGGGTGTCAAGGTCACCACGAAGGCTCTGCTGCTGAGTCACGAAGCCGGAGAAGAAGATCAGACTTTCCGGAGGCAGAGCTAGGGTCATCCCGTTCAGGATCTTGAGCCCTCTGGGAAGTGTGCACCAGTCTGTCAGCTGGGTTTCATGGAATCTGCCAAGCATCCCTAGGTCATTACGGCCGCCACCACTTGAGCAGTTCTGTAGAATTATGTTTGGGAACCTTTCTCGGACCCTTTCGAAGATTCCGTAGAGAGTTTCGTAGTGGCGCCAGAGAGTGTTTTCTACATAGCCATCGCGCATCGTTTGACCTGCCTCATAGACGTTGATGTTGTAATCAAGTCTAAAAAGGTCGAGATCGTAACGTTCAATCAGCCTGACGATCTCAGATTCAACCCAGCTGGCCACTTCAGGCCTAGTGAGGTCGAGGGCTCTTGGCACAGGCTCTCCATCGCGCTTAAGGATCCAATCAGGATGTTCTTTGAGCAGGTTGCTTCTATCTCCGGCACACTCTATCTCAACCCAGAGACCAAAAAGTAAGCCTCGTCTACGTGCATATTTCCTAGCTGGTTCTAGACCATTGGGAAGCCAGCTACCAGGGAACCAGTCGCCAACAGTATTATACCAGTTCTTCCTCTCCGCACCATACCATCCTGCATCTACGATGAAGAGTTCACAGCCGATGTCCGCGGCCATATCCACCTCTCTCAGCAGTAACTGCTCGTCAAGATCGTCAGCCACATAACCCCAGGCGTTATATTGGACCAGCTGACGCCGGCCTTTGGGATAAGCTGGCATAACTGAATGTCTTATATGATCATGAAGAGCCTGCACGCATCCATCTAGGTCGGCATGTAAAAGCCCGAGATGAACCGCTGGGGTCGAAATGGTTTCCCCAGGCCCAAGGACACGCTGCGGTGAAGGAGCAGATGGTCCGGCCTTGAAGAAGAGAAGAGCATCTTGAGAAGCAGGGTCTTGATCACATCGAAAATCAATTTTCCAGTTGCCTGACCATGCGATGTGGCCGACAAAGTATTCACCGGTTCCCTCGTTCCTCACCATAAAGAATGGACATGCGTGCCCTGAGCGCCCTTTCTTACCTTCTATACGCCTTACCCCGTTGAGCAGAGGTTCCCATACAAAATCGCCTTCCCAGCCCCAAGCCTCGCTGGCATAGTAGCCGAGCGAGAATGCGTTGTTCATGCCTGCAGGCAGCAGCTCCCGATAGTTCAGCACAGACCAAAGCAAACCTGACCAGGGAGAAACAGAGGAGAGGGCAGCAGGTCTATCGGACGTATTTGTGATTTCTAGCCATCGGACAAGGAAAGGTGTACCATCCAGCTTCATATGCACTCGAATATTCACTGGCCTGACCCCGTGTGAGAGCTCTACAAGTGCATGAGTGGAGTTATCTTTACAGGCTACCCGTTTGGCATCCGTCCATTTCCAGTGGCTCTGTAGGGATTGTCCATCGATATCCAGGCAGAAGGAATCAAGAGGCAGTTGTTTCAGCCAATGAGGGATAAGTGGCTCTGAAAACTCAAGGTCTTTGGCGATGTCCCTCTCGGGCTTGATGCGGCCCGCTGCTGACCAGTAGCGGCCCACCCACCGCCCCTTAACTAGAGCTTCATCATAGATGGTCAAGCCTGAGCTGTATCGAACTCCTGGAGAAGGCATTTCGCGAAAGGCAACCTCTAGATATTGGGGATCGCTTGGACTCTGTGACGGCATAGCCCTTCATGGCCAACGGCCAATTTATTAACCTTCATAGACCGATCGGTGAAGTGTTCGAAGGCTTCTTTGGAGGCTAGGGCTGCGATGCCTATACGCCTGGAACGCGTTCAGAAGAGAGGATCTTGGAAGATCCGTTGTCGCCGTCAAGACCCTTTGCATGCCGATCCTGAAGAACCTTTCCTTGCCTTTAAAAGCTACGTACGCTTGGTGTATCCGGTGATCGAGATATTGCCTCCAAAAGTCTTATATATGTTTGCCCAGCGTTTAAAACGAAAAATCTATGTCGGAACCAAAAAAAGTCAGCAGACGGGAATACGTAAAGTACGGGGCGTCGTTCGCTGCCGGAGCGGTTATTGCGGGGGCAGGAGTGTACCTCGCGGCTCCACGAGCGGAGGCAGGACCGGGTGTAACGGCTACTACAACGGTTACCGCACCTGGAACAACTGTTACGAAGACGGCAACAGCAGCTCCCGAGAAGGCTACCCTGAAGTTCTGGATGGGTGAAAACCCTGCAATAGAGAAGGCCTACAACGACATAATCTTCACAGAGTTCCAGAAGTTTCACCCTGATGTATCCTTCAAGATGGAGACTTCAGACCACAACACGTTTGTGGCGACGCTTGTTACGAGGCATACAGGGCCTGATCCTCCAGACATGACTTCGATGTGGATAGACCCCTCGAGGATGGGGGGAATTGCTGATGCTGGCGGCCTCCTTGTGACTGATGAATACGCCGACAAGTATAATTGGTGGGACAAGCTGGGCATGCATTACGTTCACAAAGGCAAGCTCTACGGTGTCATCCAGAACTCGTGGATACTGCCGATGTACTACAACGTCGACCTCTTCGAGAAGAACGGTTGGACGGTCCCGGAAACAGAAGAGGAATTCTACGAATTGTGTGCGGATGTCAAGAAGAAGGGCCTCCTTGGGGCTTCTCTTGGGCCTAGAGACGTGATCGGCTACTTCGATAACGCCTTATGCCATCTCTTGCACTCTGCCCTCGACAAAGATAGGGCTGACAAACTGTTCGATGGTTACGGCCCCTATTTGTCAAAGGAGACCTACAGTGACCTACCTGTCCGTTGGACTGATCCCGACGTCGTTGAAGCAATTCAACTCTACGAAATATGGAGAGACGAGGTTCTAGTGACTGACTTCATGGCGATGGGAATAGACGAGGCACACACGCTCTTCTTCGCCCAGAAGACCCCGATGATGCCGCAGGGTACATGGGTGGCAGCAATGTTCGGCGAGACCGCGAAATTCAAGCTGAGCACGTTCCACATCCCCGGTAGGAAGAGGCAACTTGTTGCGGGACATCCGGGTGGACTCGTGATCGCGAAGGCTACGAAGAATCCAGACTTGTGCGCCGAGTTCGTGGATTTCATGATAACCAACAAGGAGTCCCTCAAATTCCTGGCTAACTATGCCGGCGGTGTCATAAACTCCAAGCTCTTCAATCCCTCCTACTATGAGACTCCGATCATGCAGGACATAATGAGCTGGGGTCTCAAGTACCCGTGGGAATACGAGTTTCGCATGCGCCTTTCGCCGAAGCTGTTCGACTACTGGCATGTCCTCAGCCAAAAGATCGCAGTGAAAGAGATAACCGCCAAGCAAATGGCAACGGAACTTGAGGACTACTCCAAGAAGATTGCAGAAGGAACCGTCTAGCCCATGCCCCGAGGGACGTTAAGGATCCCGATAGGCTACCTGATGGTAATTCCCGCCATCGTCTGGGCGGGATTTACCCTTATTTTTCCAGGTTTTCTAACCCTTTTTCTCAGCTTTACCCGTTGGAGAGGTTACGGGGAAATCTTACCCACCTTTTCGGGGCTTGAAAATTACTATAGATTTGGATGGGACCCGGTGTTTATCCGTGCATCAGTCAATACTCTCCTATATTCTGGCATCGTAACAGCGGGTCAAGTATTATTAGGTCTCATATTGGCAGCATTGTTGCACACCCAGGTGCGAGGCTGGAAGATCTTTCGAAGCATATTCTTCTTTCCAGTCCTACTCACATCCGCTGTCACAGCCGTCCTATGGTCCTACATCTACAACCCCATAATAGGATTACTTCCCAACTTCTTGAGGACGATAGGTCTCGGCTCCCTTGCGTTCGGATATCTCGGTCGCCCGGAGACAGCTCTCTTTGCCATGATGCTCAAAGATATATGGCAAGGCTCTGGATTCGCCATGATAATCTTACTTGCAGCCTTCACATCTGTGCCCGAAGCGATTTATGACTCTGCGAGGATTGATGGTGCAAGTCCTTTCCAGACTTTTCGGCGTATCTCCCTCCCTCTAATCAGGAATGTGGTTGCAGTGCTTATAGCGTTGCAGATAATGGGGAATCTCAAGGTCTTTGACACGATCTGGGTCATGACGGGTGGAACAGGCGGACCAGGTTCATCGACATTTTCCCTTGCCACCTATGCCTACTATATCGTCTTCGGATTGAGCGGTGTCACTCTGGAATTCGGTTACGGATCTGCGATCGCGCTCGTGTTGCTCGTTGTGGTGTTCATTGTTTCACTGGTCTATCTTAGGTATATCCGGCTTGGGGAGTTGAAACTATAGATGGTTCGGGTAAAAAACGTGCTGAAAAAAGTCGTGCTCTACGGCTTCCTGTTGACTTGGGGTTTCATCGCCCTGTATCCCGTCGTATGGATGTTCTATACCTCCGTAAAGCTCGAGGAATCCATATACGTTGGTCCTTTTTCACCACCAGGTCTGGGCGACTTGACGGTCTCCGGTTGGGCAAAGATAATGTTCAAGTTCGGAGGTTTGCAAGCTTTCTTCAACAGTCTCATCATAGCTGTAGGCGCGACCGTGTGCGTGATGACCATCACTCTACTTGCCGGGTATGCGCTAGCGAGATACGAGATTAGAGGGCACTCCTACCTGCTTGCTATACTACTCGGGATGATCGCCATCCCTCTTCAGGCCAATTGGATTCCAATATATCTTCAGCTACAGGCGTTGGGCTTGCTTAACACGCATCTGGGCATCATTATCCCTCTCGTTGGAGGTATGTTGCCATTCCTCACACTGGTGGTCAGGGCGTACTTTAGGTCCTTCCCCAAAGAGGTGGAAGAAGCAGCTAGGTTGGACGGTGCGAGCGAATTGAGGATCTTCTTATCGATAGTCGTGCCTATAGCCCGGCCAATCTTGGCTGTGGTTGCAATATTGGCCTTCCCAGGGGCTTGGAACGACCTGCTGTTCCCCATGGTAGTCTTGACCGATCCTTCTATGAAGCCCCTACCCAAGTTTGTTCTGGCTTTCAGAACATCAACCAGCTTCACGCAAGAAGCCGAAGGAATACTCTCGCTGACCTTCGCTGGTATGGCCTTCAGCACGCTTCCACTTGTAATCTTCTATCTCCTGTTCCAAAGGTATATAATACGCGGAATTGCCATCGGCGCAGTGAAAGGATAGCCCTCTTCCGACAGGAAGCTTTCACAGATAACGTGTCCACCCTCATTCGGCTAAGCGGTCTTACCCATCTTCATGACCCATTTTTCACTCACTAAGCTACTCTTTTGTACCTACGATCTGAATTTGTTTCAGCTAGGCGAAAACGTACATTGTGTAGCCGGCTTGTGGACCAGATGGAGAACACCTGTTTGAGGATGTGTCAGACGACCTATCCTGTTACCCCTACTCTCCGTGAACCAAACCACACCCTCACTATCGACTACTATTCGGCTGGGCCCGCTGTCCAACGGGAGGCTGACCTCCAGGAAAGTTTCAGACTCCGGGTCGATCCTCACAACTCTCTCCCCGTCGAACTCCGTGAACCATACGAGGCCATGATCATCCGCGGCGATGCCACGCGGGCCTGAGTTCAAATGGGGCAACTGGTACTCAGAAATGGCTAGCTGAGAGGGCACAATTTTCCCTACTTTGTTTGCCTTGTGTTCAGTGAACCACACTACTCCATGTCGATCCACCGTTATTCCGAAGGGTGCGCTGCCCAGAGTCAACTCGTACTCGTCGAAAGACTTTTTATTCGGGTCGAAGCAGCCTATCTTGCTTGCGTTAAACTCTGTGAACCAAATCAGCCCTCCCTCATCTATGTCCAAACATGCTGGTTGACTGTTGAAAGTCGGAATCAGATAATCCTCCACAAGGCCTGTGTTGGGTTCCAGTTTCCCGACCTTGTTGCCAGAGAACACGGTATACCAAACGTTCCCTTTCTCGTCGACTGCAATATCGAATGTACCCTCGCCAGGGATCTCGTAAGTTGCATAACGTGTTGTATACGGATCGAACCGCAGAATCTTGTTGGGGGGCGTTGCGATCCATAGCATGCCTTCGGAATCGAATTCGATACCGAGGGGGCCGAAGACTGATGGAGGAAGCGGAAATTCCTTGAACGTGCGGGTAGAGGGGTCGAAGCAACCTATCTTGATCCCATCCAATTCGCTAAACCAGACCTTGCCCCTCTTATCGATAGCGATGTCGTACGGGTAGCCAAGTGGAGTTGGTACCAAGTACTCTGAAAGAGCTGGTCTTGGGCTGGAGACAATGATCATAGGTCTTGTCGAGCGACGATAGCTGATTGAACAAACTGCTAGGATGACGAAGCCCACTGCAAACGTAGCGGCAAGGAAAGCCATCCTTCGCGCATTGGGTCTAGACAATATCTGCCCGCCGAACTCCCTGCAAGAGACGATCACACGGCGATAAATCGGGGGGACATAGCTGGCAATGGTCGATCGATCAGTAGAGCCCAATTTCCCTGACTCTCTGAAGAAGGTAGAGGTAGTTGTCCAAACTGACTGACGATGCCACAGAATGATCCACACAGTACACGTAGCCTCCTCCGTCCATAGCGATAGGAATCTTCGCCATCAGTTCACGATCGATATCCTCCCTTGTTCCACTCACCGCGCGCACATCGATGTTTCCGAAGAAGACAAGTCGACCATGATACTTCGGCTTGAGGGTCCGCACATCCATGCCTGCCTTGGCCTCCAATGGGTGGATGGCCGTGACGCCCGATTCGAGAAGAAGGTCGATGAGCTGATGAATGTCACCGTCAGTGTGGTAGATCACGGGCATGTTGTTACCTCGGAAGTAGCTGAAGAGCCGACGGTGTCGAGGCATCAGGATTTCGCGGTATAGGGCTGGAGAGAACATAGGTCCTGCCTTGTAGGCGATGTCTCCACCCACGAAAGCACCGTCACAATCGACCTCATATTTTCGCAACATTTCATGTTGGCTGATGGCGAGATCCACGCCTGCATCGTACATCTCACCAAGCCACTCAGGGTCTGTATGCATCAACGTCAACTGACGCGCCATCCCCACGAGGCGCAGTGTGTACTCGAAGGGCTCCCAGCAGAAGTAGCAGACGTAGCGGCCGCGGCGCCTCATGTCCCTCCACCGTTGTGCGGTATCTACGCTCCATCGACTTTCATCGGGCCTTAGCCGCTCTCGAAGCACCTCCCAATCTTCATAGGTCTTCACCGCGTAATCCATGAACTGCGGAGGGCCTTCACGCCACCTCCACCATCGCGCCGTGATGCCGAAGTTATCGCGCTTTATGACGGTCTCTTCCTCCTCCCTGATGATCTCTTCAGGGAAGCGTGGTGTAAGGTCGCATTCGAGATTGACGATGTCAAGACCGAAATGCTCGGCAGGGTCGATGTTCAGTGGTAGGCCTTCTTTCTTCCATCGTCGAATCGTCTCGTCCCAGTACCACTCGTAGATGCCGATCCGATCGGGCATGCGGAAGTTTAGTATCGCATCGATGCGTTGTCGCGAGTCGATGCTAGATCCCCTCAATGAGCAGTAGCTCTGAAGTAAGATTGCCTTGGAGGTTAACTTCTATGCCGTCCCGGGCGAGCTGGAGCCCTGCCACCCTAACTGCTTCACGGGTGTTGTCAAAGGTTACTCTGTAGTCCTTTGCGCGGTTCAGCCCATGAGGCTTAAATACATACGTAGGTTCCCCGACGTCGGCTGTCCGAAAGACTCCTGCAACTGCACGTGTGGCATCCTGAGAGGCATACTCGAGGACGGCCCAAGGGGTCGCTTCCACGAGTGGGAGCGTACCCGTGTGGTGGAAGACTCGACACGTAGGCAGGAGTGGCCTAATGAAGTTCTTGTACAACTCTATGTGATGTATGATCCGAGCCCGCAGATCAGGATTCATCTCATCTAGTGTTGGACTGATCCCTCGAAAGATCGGTAGAGAAAGGCATGCTACCCGAAGCTGAAAGTCAACATCCCCCTCGAGGGCGAATTCGGCCACCTCAGTTCCAAAGGTTCGAAGGCATATCTCCGGCGGCAGAGCCATCGTCACACCGTAGAGGATCTTGATATTCCTTGGCCCACGGGCCCAGTCGGAGATCTCGGTGTTCTGAAAGCGTCGAAGTATCTCCAAGTCTAGTCGGCCTCCGCCAGCGGCGCAGTTTTGAAAGATCACGTTCGGGAACTGTCTTCGAACGCGATCAAAGATTCCATATACGGCTTCACAGTGTCTCCACAAGGTGTTTTCGATGAAGCCGCTCTTCTCATGATTCCCTCCTTCACCGACAAATGTATTGTAGTCCAGACGAAACATGTCCAGATCGTACTGCCGAATCAGACGAACTATCTCAGACTCTATCCAAGCGACCACTTCGGGTTTACTCAGATCCAATGCTCTCCCCCTTGAGGAGTACGTTGTCTCATTCCTTCCTACGGGTTCGCCGTTTCGTGTGAGCACCCAGTCTGGATGCTGCTTTCGAAGTTTGGAAGCTTCGCCGATACACTCGATCTCAGCCCAGAGGCCAAATTTCATGCCCTTCTTTCGGGCGTGTTCTCTTACCGGCTCCAGTCCATTAGGCAGCCATGCGCCCTCGTACCAGTCACCAACGTTATTCCACCATCGATTCGGCTCTGGTCCGTACCAACCTGCATCGACCATGAATAATTCGCACCCAAATTCAGCCGCTATGTCGATTTCGCGCTTCAACCCCTCTTCATCTTCATGGTCACAGATGTATCCTCGATGGTTTGCTTCAACCAAGTAGGCGTCGCCGAGAGGTTGCCGATGCTCCTTTGGAAGCACGACATTGCGCAGATGGTTGTGAAGTGCCTGGACACAAGTGTCGAAGTCTGTGTGCATTAGGGCGAGATGGACAGCCGGGGTCTTCACGGTCTCGCCGGGCTCAAGAACGCGCATAGCTTGGTCGGCCGCTACCGGCCCGATACGAAAGGACAGCGCTTTGTCGTACAGTACTCTTCTTAGCTCCGCTGGAGTCAGCAGCGGCACCGGCACCGGCTGTTGCAGGCTTGCTCCTCCACCCACAAGTTGGCAGTCGAAACGCATCAGCCAGTTGCCACTCCAACCCAATTCTCCTATCAAGTACTCACCATTGGCGATGTTCTGGAGAACGAAGGCTGGTCGCCTATGGCCGGACCGCCCCAATCGACCGCTGTCTAACACATTTGTGCCTTCTTGGAGGGGCTCCCAACCGAAGTCTCCCTCCGTGCCCCAGAGGAAATGCCGATTGTAGCCGAGGACAAAGG
>Ga0315306_10000387_pt1 | contig 21188 bp, 19 predicted proteins | sample TDP1_MG_FD_203803 | JGI IMG/M metagenome (GOLD analysis project Ga0315306, IMG submission 203803) | Freshwater sediment microbial communities from Lake Towuti, South Sulawesi, Indonesia - TDP1 | ecosystem: Environmental > Aquatic > Freshwater > Lake > Sediment | place: Indonesia: South Sulawesi... | reverse complement strand
AACACGCCAGAGGACGCAATTACAATCGAAACAGTAGAGATGTCAACCATTCCTAACACCTAAAAGAGAAGATTAAGTGAAGTGCGTATTAAAAGCTAACAGCATTGTATGTAGCTCAGCTAAGGTTCAAACAGCGCACAGTTTACGTCAGTTCTTAAACTGAGAAAATCTTAGGATACTTTTATGGTAGCCTGATTTTATGATTTAGCCCTACCCAAACTATTATCCTAAGATGCGTATAACAGAAGCATCGAGAAAGATATGAAGTTGAATCATAAGTTAAGATTCGGCGTAGGGGTATTACCAAACGCATCTTGGAAAGAGATAGTCAAGCGTTTCAAATATACTGAAGAACTGGGCTTCGACATCACAGGGACTGGAGATCATTTCGTAGATTGGTCTAGGCCAAATGACCCATGGTTTGAGCTGTGGACCCTCCTAGCTGCAATAGCTATGGAGACAACCCGCATAAGACTGGGAACATATGTAACTCAAATCCCCTTTCGGAATCCTGCTCTCCTTGCTCGTCAAGCCCTGACAGTGGACCACATCTCAAATGGCCGACTAGAGCTAGGCCTGGGCACAGGAATTGTCACCGACCCTGCATGCGAGATGATGGGACTCTCAAACTGGAGCAGTAAAGAAAGAGTGGCACGCTTCAAAGAATACGTTGAGATCGTGGACCAACTGCTATCGAACGAGGTCACTACCTACAAAGGACGCTACTATGAAGTCAGAGGAGCCGTGATGAATCCTCGCCCAGTCCAGAAACCGCGTCCTCCCATCACTGTTGCCGCACTAGGGTCAGTCATGTTGAAGTATGCAGCTCGATATGCTGACACGTGGAACACATATAGCACAAGTAACACTTTCGAGGAGCAACTGGATGAGACACGTAAACGCACCCAGCTTATTGATAAATACTGTTCAGATATCGGGAGGGACCCTTCCTCATTACGTCGTTCTTACTTGATGTATGATGTGGGAGCTCGAACTAGAAGAGGCTATGGGATGATTAACTACTATGATTCAGAGAAGGTCTTCGTTCATATGGTGCAAAAACTCATCGATGTGGGGATTACTGAGTTCCTACTTTACTATCCTTTCCGTGAGGAGCAGCTACCCATGTTCGAGAAGATAGCGAGAGAGGTCATTCCAGAACTAAAAGAAAAATACAATAGATAACTAGCTTTTGTCAGCTACTTCTTCTAAGATATAACAGCAACATGTGAAAAGACTATCGCGTTAGTTCTCTTTTCGCCAAGTTCTAAGCCATTGCTCGAATCCTTTGCAAGAAGCGCCTATTCTTCGTGCCAGAATATCGTCTGTAACCTCGAACGTGTCAATCAAGTTGTTTATGAAGGATTCTCCATATTTGCCATACAATTCGAAAACGCCCATGAAGAATTTCCCGTGATACCACACGTAGTTCAACAATCCTACCCGCGCATACAATCTCTCGAAATCTTCTAGACTCGTATGCCTTATGAGAGGGCGTCCACCCTCGTAAACGATTTTCGGTACAATTTCACCTATGGACAGCTCTTTCTTATATTCTACCTCAAACCTCTTCAGAAATGCGTAAGTTGTATAGTCAGCGAATAGCTCACTAAGCCAAGCTGCTCCAAAACGTATTCTCCTCTTTTCTTGGAACCCATGCGTAAACTCATGCACTATAAAGTTGTCAAACCATGTTTGCAATGCTTTGGTAAAGGCGGTCTCCTCAGAGCCTACAGCCGAAGCCAATGATCTTTTCAAAGCCTCTGGACAATTATCAATCATTGGTGACAAAGCTTTGATAGCAGGCGTTTCAGTCTCAGCTGCGAGGTGTATGACGCCCATGTCCGTGACAAGTAATCCGTATGGAGCCGTTGGGAAACGCTTGTTCCAATCATCTGAATCGAGCACAAGTAACGACAAGTCTGCATCGGCTTTGAAAAAGCCTTTGAGAAAGGCATAACTCCTGTCTGCCATTGATGCTAATTTGGAGGCTCTCTCACGAGTTCCAGGAGAGTAGTAGGTTTGAACAACCTTTATCTTCAGAACATCCAGTCCCTTGACGTATTCCTCTAAAGTACTCATTTCATAACCCTCCAATTCTCATTATTTTTTGAAGTTCTTATGACTTGTGGAGGATGCTTAGTTGATTCCAAAATCGTGGCGAATTATGGCAATTCGCACATAGCGCCCGATTGAAACATAGCCGCGTGGATAGTAGCCGGAAGAGATATATATCATGTCAAGTCTCGTCAAACCAAGGGATACAGAGTGAACCTAAGTCGCTAACTCTACAGAAATCCGAGAATTTAAACCTCGCCCTACCCACGGTGTCATAGTAGCCCGGGAGAGATTCGAACTCTCGTCATGGGGTTCAGCCTAGTTCTTCATGCAGAAAATGCGCAGGCAAAACAGCACCCCATCTAGACGAGGCTATACCCGTCTCTGTCCCTCTTTCCCTCAGCGCCCATTTGGCGCCTAACAGAGCGGTTAGGTCTGCTGTGTGCACACATACGCAAAACACATTTTGCACTTACTCACTATCAACACTCGCCTACATACCCCCCTCTCCCGTATAGGGGAGCTACACACATAAGCAGACCAGGACTCCGTTCTGGACACGTTTAATCCTTATATGAACGAAAGACGCATATCTCCCAAAACCCACGCAGAGAGGCTCACACTCCATGAGAAAAACCAAGGTCATCATAATGGGCGCGGCTGGGAGAGACTTTCACAACTTCAACGTCTACTATAGAAACAACAATCAATACGAGGTCGTAGCCTTCACCGCCGCGCAGATTCCCGGCATCGAGAAACGCTTGTATCCGCCTGAGCTGGCTGGACCCAGCTACCCGAAGGGCATAAAGATTCACTCAGAAGAGGAGTTACCAAACCTCATCAAGGAGTTCGGCGTCGAGGAGGTTGTGTTCGCCTACAGCGACGTCTCCCACGAACACGTCATGCACAAAGCCTCAGTGGCGCTAGCCAACGGAGCCGACTTCCGACTGATGGGTCCGTCCACAACCATGCTCAAAGCCAGTGTTCCAGTCGTCTCAGTCTGCGCCGTCAGAACAGGCTCGGGAAAGAGCCAAACTTCAAGGAAAGCAAGCCAGATTCTGAGGAGAAGAGGTTTCAGAGTTGTTATCGTGAGGCATCCCATGCCCTACGGCGACCTGACCAAGCAGGTTTGTCAGCGCTTCGCCTCTCACGAGGACCTGGACAGGTACGAGTGCACCATAGAGGAGCGAGAGGAGTACGAACCCCACATAGACAACGGAATCGTTGTTTACGCTGGCGTCGACTACGAAAAAATAGTGAGGGAGGCAGAGAAGGAAGCCGACATCATAGTCTGGGACGGAGGCAACAACGACCTCCCATTCTACAGGCCAAGCCTACACATCGTAGTGACGGATTCGCACAGACCCGGGCACGAGATTACCTATCACCCGGGCGAAACAAACCTCAGAATGGCAGATGTGGTAATCATCAACAAGGTGGACACGGCTGACCCAACAGACATAGCCACGGTCAGAAAGAACGTGAAAACCCTCAATCCAGACGCAACAATCGTTGAGGCAGCCTCACCAATAACAGTGGACAACCCAAAACTCGTGACAGGAAAGAAGGTTCTCGTGGTTGAAGATGGCCCAACTGTGACCCACGGCAATATGGCATATGGAGCCGGGATGATAGCCGCTGAGAGACTCGGCGCGGACGAGATGGTGGACCCGCGACCTTACGCCGTTGGCTCAATAATAAAGACGTTTGAAGAATACACGCACTTAGGAGCGGTGCTCCCAGCGGTCGGCTACGGCAAAGAGCAGATACGAGAACTAGAAGAGACCATCAACGCCACGCCGTGCGACGTCGTGGTCATCGGAACCCCAATCGACCTGCGACGAGTGCTGCGCCTCAACAAGCCTGCGGTAAGAGCCAAATACGAACTACAAGAATTGGGCAAGCCCACTCTCGAGGACATATTGAAAACCCGCTTTCCAAAAGTGGACAAGACATGACTGAGAGCAGTGTTTCACGTACACCAATCAAATTCGTAATAGAGCAGTTGGGCGAGGCTGAAGGCGAATTGATACGCCACCTTGCTCCGAGAACGGTTGAAGCCATAACGAAGAAATTGCCTACAGAGGGTAGAGCCGCCCTTTGGAAAGAAGAGGTCTACTTCGAAATCCCAGTGAAAATGGGAGAGGAGAAGGCTAAGCCCACGGTTGAGAAAGGCACTATAGCCTATTGGCCCATGGGAAGCGCCCTCTGCATCTTCTACGGAGAGTCACAACCCTACAGCCCAGTGAACATAGTCGGAAGAGTGACCAAGAACCTAGAAATTTTTGCCAGAGTCAAGAGTGGAGCCAAAATCAGGGTGGAAAAGAATCTTCGATAGAGTTCCGACTAAAAGAGATATGCAAAACCCGTCAGGTATCGGTTTAAAATATCGATTTTAGTCGCTCAGAAACATTGGCTGTTGGTTCTGGCGACTGATGGAGGTGTTCCGTAAGCGCTCACAACTGACTGAGAGGCCAGCAAGCGTAGATATAGATAAATTAGACGGTCATGCGTACAAAATCTAGTGAGGCGTAGATGAAAAGCCCAAGTATAACTGTACGTAAGGCTGAGTTAGGTGATGTTCCTTTCTGTTTAGAGGTGCAAGCGTCACAAGAAGACAGCACCTTCTCAGAACATGATTTTCGCAATTCCATAATTGATCCAAACGTGATATATTTGGTGGCTGAACAGAATCAGCAAGTTGTTGGATTCATCTTGGGCTTTATTGTGCCAACAAGGAGAAGAGAGGCGACGATACACTCAACGATGGTGCATAGACAGCATAGTCGAAAAGGTATGGGCTCATTGCTTGTCCGAAACTTCGCAAAACACGCTTTTGAACAAGGCGCTGAGCTGATATACGCTGAAGTCGAAGAGGGACCAGACAAATTCTATGAAAAATGCGGATTCAAGAAAGTGATGGTTTGGCATTCAATGGTCTTGAAAAAGAGTGTTTGACCTGTTCAAAAGATGAGACACCACTACATTCTGTAACGCCTTAGCAAGAGTTCGTTGGTAGCCCCAGATATGTTCCAAATTTTTCACGCTCATTTCTCTAAAAAAACCTTAAGATTTTCTTGTGGTAGCTCGGGATAGGTTCAGATATAGGTTTAAAATATCGGAGTTAAGACCTGATTCTCTGTCCTTTTTGCAAAACTATCCAAAAATGAAATGGAAAAAGATTTTTAATCGGTATTTAAGGAATGATAGAAAAATGGGAATATAGAAGAATGTTCTATCCGATTTTTGCTTGATGTTGCTCTCTTTTCTTCATTTCATTGTAGAGGTATTCGAAATATCTAAACATAAGAGGGTTCGTTTGCTTTCTACCACCTTCCACTAAAGGCTTGACTTTCTCCCATGTAGTCTTAGTCGAGACAATGAAGAGCTTGAAAACCATTTCAATATCCACAAGCTTTCCGATGAGAAGGATACCGATTCCATTGAAGAAATTGCAGACCATACGGAATGCCGTGTAGACTTCTGTTTCAGAATACCATGGACCATACCTCTTTACAAAGTCATCGAAGTCTTTGAATTGTAGATTCCAAACTTTTAGAGCTGCTTCTGAGAATTCTTTGCTTTCCCATGTTGAATAGAGTCTCATGATGAGGTCTGTCTGTCTTATTCTGGTTTGGTGTCGAATCTGAAGAATGTAGTAAACAGCTGTTGCAAACACACTAGCAGAAGCAATAGCTATCGAAACAGTAGAGATGTCAACCATTCTTATCGCCTAAAAGAGAAGATTAAGTGAAGTGCGTATTAAAAGCTAACAGCATTGTATGTAGCTTAGGTTCAAACAGTGCACAGTTTACGCCTATTTCTAAATGGAAAATCCTAAGAAAATCTTATGGTAGCCCGGGATACGTGACTTATCTCGTTTAAATTTCTCAAATTGGGATTTTGGGTCTGCTGGAGGAAAATATCGGTTTAAATTATCAGGGTTCAAATCCCTTCCCCCGCACCAGAACTCGTGGCAGACGTTTAAATTCTCGGTTTTCGCTATTAAGAAAGAGTGAACTTTGGGCTAGCATGAAACAAGTTAAGCAGAGACTATGAAGCATAGTTGTTGTATATTGTGGCAAAGAGCTTTATTCCCTTTAGATACTGCTCTTTGGTGATGAATTCGTTAGGTCTGTGAGCCATATAGGTAACGCCAGAGCCTGCAAAAGCCATAGGTTTACCCAAAATGCGTGGAAGCCACGCCATAGCTCCTGAGCCTGGCGCGATTGGTACCGACGTTGTCTTGGAATTAACCACTTTCTTGGTTGCATTAGTGCAGACTTTAGCTATTTTCTCGTTAGGCTCTATCCTGTAAGCCGGTAATTCAATTTTCTTTTCGACGAGTACGTCATTAAAACCTTTTGCCAACAAAAGCTTCTGCACGTTCTCAAAAATTGTCGATGAATCTTGACCTGGCACAAGTCTCGCATCGATTCTTGCCCATGCGCTGTCTGGTACTATGGTTTTTGTTCCTCCCCTGACTGTGTAGCCACTTGATAATCCATTAATGTTTAGTGTTGGTCTGTAGAAGAGCTCAAGTAGTGCTTCTGATATGCCCACATCTTTCTTAGCCTTGAATTCGTAGGCTTCCTCAAGTTTCTCCTTGCTAATTACGATACGAGCTAAGCCATACTTGATTTTCTCTTTTAGACTCGGTTCTTTTACGCCATCATAGAAGTGAGGAACGACAATTCTGTCATCTTCTCTTAGACATCGAAGCGCAGACAAGAGTCGCCAAGCCGGATTATCAACAACCCCAGCGAACATACTGTGGATTTCTACGCCCGAAGTTGATTTAACCAGAAACTCCATCGACAGATAGCCTTTCAATCCGTACACGAGAAGAGCTTGACCTGTTTTATTTTCGCCTCCTCCGTCACCACAAACGATAGAGTCGCATGCTGAGAGCTCTTCCTTGTGTTTTTCAACGAATGGTTTGAAGTTTGGGCTGCCAATTTCCTCTTCACCTTCGAAAAGAAATATTAAATTGATCGGTATCGATTTTCTGCATTCAACTAATGCTTTCATGGCATGAATGCTTGCCATGAGATTGTTTTTCATGTCGCAGGTTCCTCTTCCAAAAATGCGGTCATCCACAACCTCGGCTGCAAAAGGATCAACCCTCCAATCTTTCCTATCTCCAGGCGGTTGAACGTCATAGTGGCCATACACCAGCAATGTTCGCTTGGCGTTTTTGCCTACTCTGCCAAGAATAACCGGATGCCTCTGCGTTTCAAAAGCCTGAACATTTTCTATTCTGTTTTCTTTCATCTTTGTAATCAGCCAACTAACCGTCTCCTCTATCCCAGTGTTCTCAGTACTAATTCCAGGCTTGCGGATGAACTCTCTGAACTCTTCCAAAAATCGATCAGAATTCTTATCAACAAACTCGTAAACTTCTTTCAGTTTACTCACCAAGAATACTTTTTTGTCCAAGTTCTTATGATTTTTGCCAAGATGATTAATCGATTTCCAGAGGGTGACAAGTCACAGCAACTTGCACATAGAACGCGATCGAATTACAGCATTTTTGATAGTAGCCCGGAGAGATTCGAACTCTCGTCACCGGGCTCAGTCTGCTCTTCGTGCAGAAAACGCGCACGCAAAACAGCACCCACTTCGCTCCTAGATTTGCCAACAGAACCAGAAACAACCTCCCTTTCAACTAGTCCATCAGACCCCCCTCTAGACGAGCCTATACCCGTCTCTCTGTCGCCCTTTCTCTCTGCATGTGCCTATTTTGCGCCTAATATAGGGGCTAGGTCGGCTGAGCGCACACACATACGCAAATCACATCTTTCACTCAACATACCCCCTCTCCCGGTATAGGTAGTCTCACACGCGCGGGCGCTCAAGCCACACCCAAACGAATGACACCACGAAATAACCTCAGCCTAAGGTTAGGGAAACTGAAACTTGCTCTCAGACCACTTCCTCAACATCTCTTCGCATCTATCCTTCACTCTACGGTTTCGACTCCTCTTCTTCAGCACCTCCAGAAACTCAATGCGCTTCTGCATGGCGGTTGCCTCGCCCGTTCCGTAGTAGAGCCTGCCCTCAACGTAGTCCCTCATCTGCTGAGCCTTCTGAACCACGTAGCTGGCCGCGTCTACAATATCAACCAGCATCGGTTTGTTAGCCCATATCGCCGAGTCAGCCTCGCGGAGCTGACTGAAACCCTCAATCTCGACTATCTGCTTGATATAGGTTCGGAGGAAATCATAGTAACCCGCCGTCTTAATCAGCTTAAGAGCCTCTTTCACATCCTTCTTGAACTCTGGGCTTCCCTTCACCAATAAACGGTGTTTGTAACCCCTCTCTATGATTTCCCTAGCCCTAAGCACCTCTTTCTCCGTGAAAACTCTCTCCGGAAACTTCAATCATAAGCCCCTCGCTGGTTAATCATCGGTGCACGCACTTATATATCAAGAGTTCAGCGCTAATTAGTACTGGTCTCTCATATGAACAAATGGTACAAGAGCATGTTCGAAGGCAAACTAGCACGATACTGGCTCCAAATATCCGACCAAAGAAAAGAACAAACAGACCAACAGGTCGCGTTCTTGAGAGAGACGTTAAAAGACGGCCCCACACTTGACCACTGCTGCGGACCCGGAAGACTCTCCATACCCCTGTCACGCGACAAACCTATCGTCGGTTTCGACTTGAGTAGATTCCTCTTGGATGAAGCCAAAAAACGCGCGAAAAAGGCGGCTGTCAAAAATCTGCACCTGATTCGCGCAGACATGCGGCATTTGCCCTTCCAATCTAACATCTTTGAAAACATCATCAACTTTTGGACTAGCTTCGGCTACTTCTCCGAGGAAGAAGACAAGCTGGTCCTAGAGGAAATAACCCGAGGTTTAAGAAAAAGTGGAACATTCGTTATGCACATCGCAAACCCAGAAGGACTCATCAGAGAATACCAGGAGAAAGATTGGACTGAAGAAGAGCGGTTTTTCCATTTGGAACAACGCAACTGGGACTGGGAAACCAAGCGCATGAGGAATCGCTGGGTTTGCATTGACAAAGCGAGCGGCGAAATAACCGAGATAAGTTTTGACCATAGGCTGTACAGTTTCAACGAGTTAAAACGCCTGTTTGAGGCTGAGGATTTGAGGGTCACTGATGCCTACGCCTCTTTCAACAGGGAGAAATTGGACCCCACTAGGGGCATACGAATGATAATATTAGCCAGGAAGTGACTAGTCCACTGGCTTGTATATCTTGATGTTCTTGCTTCCAGAAACGTACTCGATTAGGCCTCTTTGCGCCAACTCGTCGAGAAGGTCTTTAGCAACGCTTAAGCGCAGGTTGAAGCGAGATGCCACCGTGTAGGGTGTGAGCGCCCGCATCTTCTTCAGTTCGCCAATTACCTTCTCGCTCTTTGGGTCAGGCGGAGCTATGCCTGCAGGTTTCTTTTCCGACCTCGCTTCTCCACCCCTCTTTTCGCTCTTTTCGTCTTTCTTCTCCTGCATTCTCTCCATTTGCTTCATTGTGAGTTTCTTCTTCCCGCCCATGCTGCTTACACCGACAGTTCAGATGGAGAAACGGCTTCTTATAGGTTTTCTCTCAGCTTTATCCCGCTGAGCCCATCTTCGCCCTTCTCCTCCGCTGTTTCGGAAGGGGAACAGCATACATTTTTTCTAGGGTTTGACGATGAAGCGTGTTCATTGTGCAGAAGGGCACGATTCTGTTGCCTGGAAAGGCGTAGTTTATGACGCATCTTTCCACCCTTTCCAGATCGAAGTTGTAGGCGTCCATGAAGTGCATCAAGCCTATCATCAACGTCTTGTAGTGGAAGGGTCTGAGCGACTCAAAACTTCCAGTTAAAATGACCGGCGCGACTTGCCTCAGGATCTTTGGTTTGATGTTGCGGAAGACAGAGACGCCCACTCTCAGCTTAGCCCTCAGCCTCTTGCCCTCGCGCAATTCTTGCGCTGCACGACTCAAGTCATTGAAGAATTTGTCCACGTTTCCCAGTTTTGTTATGGGAACAACCTCTCCTTTGTGTGCGTAGAGGTAGGTGGCTGCTCCACAGTGCGGGTGGCAGGTGAATTCCACATGGGCTTTAGATTTGTAGGCGTTTAGAAACTCTGATACAGGATAGGTGCACGGGATGGGATAGAAATCATTAATCCTAACCAATCCCTTGGTCTGCTCCTCGATTTTTTTGAGAACCTCTGGAATCGTTATTCTGCCCTTCTTCACATCCCACTCCTCGGTTCGTCCCGCAAAAGAGACCGGTTGGAAGTTTACGCACCGAACCACGTCTATGTTTTTGATGGCGTATTGAATTATATCGCCGAGTTGGTTGTCATTCATTCCCCTAACTATGACTGGAACCAGAACCACGCTTCTCTGGTTGGCTTCGCGGCAGTTCTCAACGGCTCGCTGTTTCACTTTGAGGAGCCACTTCGCATATTCCAGCTTGCCTTGTTGATCCAAGTGTGATGGTGCCCTCCCCATGTAAGGTTCGGGAGTGACGCCGTCGAAGGAGAGGTAGAAGGTGTCCATGCCAGCGTTCTTGAGTTCCTTAATGTACTCTACTCCGTCTTCTTCGTCGCCTACTCTTATGCCGTTGGTGTTGACCTCTATGTGTCTGAAGCCCTTCTCCTTGGCTATCCGAACGATTTCAGGTAAGTCTGGGCGGACAGTGGGCTCTCCGCCAGAGAATTGGATGGCTGGCGGTGGGACGGGCAGATTCTGTCTGAGGTTTTCTAACATCTCCTCAATTGTTCGTAGGTCCGGCTGGTACAGGTAGCCTATCTTTCCAGCGTAGGCGAAGCATATCGAGCACTGGAGGTTGCAGGCGTTTGTGACGTCTATTATGGCGAGAACCGTGTGCGACTTGTGGTTCGGGCACAGTCCGCAGTCATAGGGACAACCCCTAACGGTCTTGGTTCTCGGGTTCAGTATGCCCTTGCCAATCTTTCCATACCCTTCAAAGCGCTTGAACATCTCGTAGTCTGACCAGTAAACGTCTTCAAAACGCCCATGCTGGGGGCAATCTTTGATTATTAGGACTTTTCCCTCGCGCTCTTCAAGCGTTGCGTCTATCCTCTCCAAGCATTTGGGGCAGAGGCTTGTTGTTCGCTTGATGAAGTGAAAAGAGGGAGCTTTCTCTTGTTCATTGAGCGCTTGCAATTTGACACCACTGAGGGTTGTAAACTATTTTAAGAGAGGCTGAGCACTCACTATAAGAAGGTTTCCAGACATTTCCTAAGGTGAAAAGGGTTGACCGCGCCTATAAGTGAAGAGGCTAGGAGAGTTCTGCGTGAACTCGGACTAACCGAGTATGAGACGCGGGCTTACTTGGCGCTTTTGGAAAAGGGAGTTTTGACCGCCAGCCACGTGAGCGAGCATTCCAATGTTCCATACTCTAAAATCTACGAAACCTTAGGCTCGTTGGAGAGGAAGGGTTGGATAGAGACCGAGCACGGCAGACCTGAGCGGCACTATCCCAAGGCGCCTTCTGAAGCCTTGGCAACAATGAAGCTGCAGATGGAGGATAAGGTCAAGTCTTGGGAGAAGACTATTCTGGACGAGCTGCAGCCCTTCTACGAGAAGAGGGAGATTCGAGAGAGACCTGACGTCTGGATTCTTCGCGGCGAGTTCAGCATTTTAGCCAAGCTTGAGGAGATGCTGGACAAGGCTAAGACTGAGCTCATGGTCGCCGCTCCCGCATTCGTTGAAACGATTTCTGGCGTCCTTGCACCTATGTTGTTGCGTCTGCAAGGAACGGGCGTAAATATTCTTTTCATGGTTGCTGGAAAAGCAAAGGAATGGAACCCTAAGGAGATTGCTGGCATTGCGGAGGTGCGTGTGAGAGACCACATGTTCGGCGGCGGAGTCATAGTAGACGGCAAAGAGGCTGTTCTGTTTCTGGGCGAGGAGAAGCCCACTCTCGTCATATGGTCGAATCACTTAGGACTGGTGAAGTTCGCAAAAGACTACTTCCAATATTTGTGGGAGTCTTCAGAAACCATGAGCTGAGGAGTTTGATGTCGCATTTCGTGTTCCATACGCTTTTTTTAGACTACCATTAATCGCAAGAAAGGTTCCATAATATTTATTTCTTATAGTGCATAGAACACTCTGCATTCTGCATGAAGAGGAGTAATTATGACAAAGAAGGTTACGGTTGAAGAATTGATTGAGAAAGCCAAGAAACCCAGCAAGCTCGCTGTCGCGTATCATCCTTTCTACGAGGGAAAGGTCCAGATAATGCCGAAGTGCCCGATAAGGGATCCAGCCGACTTTGCGATATGGTACACTCCGGGTGTGGCTGCGAGCTGCAAGAAGATTCAAGAAGAACCCAGTGAGGTTTGGGAGCAGACCAACCGGGGCAACTATGTGGCTGTCGTGAGCGATGGCACTAGGGTTCTGGGCTTGGGCGACATCGGTCCAGAGGCGGGCTTACCAGTTATGGAGGGAAAAGCCCTGCTTTTCAAGTACTTGGGCGGCGTCGACGCTTTCCCCGTCTGTCTCAAAACTAAGGACCCCGATGAGATTGTGAGAGTCTGCGAGCTGATTGAACCGACGTTTGGTGGCATAAACCTAGAAGATATTGAGAAGCCTAAGTGCTTCTACGTTCTGGAGAAGGCGCGTGAGAAGTGTCAGATTCCCGTTTGGCACGACGACCAGCAGGGCACAGCCACCGTTATTCTGGCGGGTTTGATAAACGCGTTAAAGGTTGTTGGCAAGAAGAGACAGGAGACGCTGATTACTCTCTTCGGCAGTGGCTCGGCGAACATTCGCACGGCGTTTGTTCTCTTCCGCGCTGGCTTCAAGCCGGGCAACATTCTGATGGTGGACACGAAGGGCATCCTCACAGCCGACCGCCCAGACGTTGAGAAGGAGAGAGAGGAAAATCCGTGGAAGTACGAGTTGGCTCAAAAGACCAACGCCGAGGGGAGAAGAGGCGGCGTGGATATAGCGTTTAAGGGAGCCGATGCCGTTGTGGCTGCCAGTAAGCCTGGTCCCGGCGTGATAAAGCCTGAGTGGGTTAAGACGATGGCTACGAGTGCCATAGTCTTTGCGTGCGCCAATCCGATTCCGGAGATTTGGCCGTGGGAGGCGAAGGAGGCTGGGGCTAAAATTGTGGGCACGGGGCGGAGTGACTTTGAGAATCAGATTAACAACAGCCTGGGGTTTCCAGCGATTTTCCGTGGTGTCTTGGATGTCAAGGCGAGGACTGTTACGGATGACATGTGCGTGGCGGCGGCTGAGGAGCTGGCTCGCTTCGCCGAGGAGAGAGGCATTCATGAGGGTGACATTGTTCCTCGCATGGAGGAGTGGGAGGTTTATCCTCGTGAGGCTGTTGCCTGTGCATTACAAAGCATCAAGGAGGGTGTGGCACGCGTTAAACCGAGCCGACAAGAGCTGTGGGAGAGAGCGGTCAGAATCATCAAGAACGCTCGTGAGAGCGCGCAGTTGCTGATGAGGGAGGGGTTGATTCAGCCGTTTCCTCCGGAGAAAGATGTCTTGAGCGGTGGTCTGTAGTCAGCTGGTTGTTTGTGTGCGTGTGCGAGACCTCTCAATACGGGGAGGGGTCATGTTGAAGAATGTTGCCTATTGGAGTTTGGAGGGTGAAAAAATAAATTTTCTACTAGCCTAGAGGGGGGTCTAATAGAATAGCCGAACGGAGCCTGCGGTGGACGCTGATCACGGAAAGGAATTTGAGTCAGCTTCTGTTTGCAGGGTGCAAAATCGTACGAAGAGGCTGTGTTCGTGGGCTTGTGTGAAGGAAGGGTTTTGACTTGAAGTTTGATTGTCGTATCGAAGATTGTTTCATAAGGCATAAATGTTGATTACGCCTATTTTGGTTAACTGTGCTTAGTCTCTTTTTGTTTAGACGATGAAGCATCGTATAATTGAGAGAGGAGAATAAGAAATGGAAAAGAAAGCAATAAGACGAATAGTGCTTGCACTGCTACTAACAAGCATATTAACATTGGTATTCAACACTCAAGTCAAGCTAGTTAAAGCTTCAGCGCTTACTCCGCATTCGCCTATCTTGATTAATGGTGATTCAGGGTTTGTTCCAGCAAATGGTGTGACTGGCGGATCCGGTACGGCTTCAGACTCCTATATCATTGAAGGATGGGACATTGATGCATCCACAGCACATGGCATTGATATTCAGAATACAAGAGCGCACTTCATTATCAGAAATGTTGCAATCAGCGGGGGAATTCCAAACTATCGTGGCATAAGGCTTTATGACGTTGAAAATGGCGCAATAATGAAAACCACTATGACAGAAAACTACTGGGGCGTTCGCTTCGAATCTTCTAATTACAACAATATTTCAGAGAATTTTATAGCAGGAAATACTGCTGGCATCTTGCTGTGTGGTTCTTCCTCGAATAATTTGATTTCAGGGAATCAAGTAGTAGGAAATGGATATGCCCTCCGGCTCACTGGTTCCTCTGATTATAATATTATCTCAGGGAATAATATAACAGGAAACACCGAGTATGGCATTGGCGCTGATGATTGGTCCAATTACAATATTATTTCCGGGAATCTCATAACAGGAAACGGAGGAGCTGGCATCGGCTTAGGCGCGTCTTCGAATCTGGTTTATAATAACTACTTCTCGAATCCTGTGAATGCTATAGTCGATTGGTCTAACGATTTTAATATTACAAAGACGCCTGGCAGAAATATTGTGGGCGGCCCGTACCTCGGCGGGAACTATTGGAGCGACTATACAGGAGCAGACGCAGATGGTGACGGAATAGGAGACACGCCATACTACATAAGTGGAGGAGCAGGCACCATAGACAATCTACCACTAGTCCCCGTTCCCATACTAACTATCACAATAACCAACACAAAAAATGGAAAAACAGAAACCATCACACTAGAATTAATTGACGAGGACCATGATGGATTCATAACCCTAGACATCAGCAATCGCATTTTGTCAGCAGTAAGACGCACCCACGACACCACAACCTTCGATTTCCCAGAAACATAAACAGCAACACAAGGAGCCTGGACAGTAACACTGTCCAGCCAAAACGACTACACCGTAACATTGACCTAAACATCCTTCAGAGGATTCGAACCCTTCAACCCACTTTTTTGTTTGCGAAGCCACATCGTCTTCGAGGGTCTGGCTCAAACCGTGCACGTATTAGTAGCTTACTCCCAGAGTATTGCTGAAGAGAATAGGGGTTTAGAAGTCTGGGGTTAGGACGACTCTCTTCATCATTTTCTTGGAGTGAGCCTCTTCAAACACCTCTCTAATCTTGCTCATGTGTCTGGTTTCTGTAAACGGCCTAATCTTTATTGTTTGATTCAGCACCATTTCCAGCACTTTCGGATAGTATTTTGGCAGGCAGCCCCATGTTCCAATGATTTCGGCGTCGAAGGCCATCAGCCTAGAGATGCTGTACTCATTCTTCTGCATACCGAAACCAATAACAATCAACTTCCCCACAAACGACAAAAGATTTAGAGCTATCGCCTGCCCAGCTGCGGTTCCTGTGACCTCGAAGACTATCCACCCGAAGTTGCCAGGAAGCCCATGCGCCTTGCACAGTTCTCTAAACTCATTGCGAACATCATTTTCGTTCTTGCCACTTGAGTTTATGACGAAGTCGGCACCATACTTTAGTGCCCTCTCAAGCTTCTCTGGATCACGGGCAATGCCCACAACTGTCTTAGCCCCGAACGCCTTCGCCATCTGAGCAACATAGCTACCCACTCCTCCCGTGACGCCGACCACCACTACATTGTCTCCCTGCTTGAGACCCGCCCTCACACACGCTTGGTAAGGCGTTGTCACGGCGTCTGCTATCACCGCCAACTCGGCAAGCTGAAAATCGCCGCGGTCGCCTACCACGCAAAGGTCTTCAGCTGGAACGGGAATGTGACTGGAGAAGCCGCCATAAATGCCAAGGCTGTTTCCGGGCATCTTCTGAGCCAGACAGCGGTTTCCTCTTCCGGAGGCGCAGATGTCGCACTTGTTGCACGGCATGACAGCGGGCACGATGACCTCTCTGCCCAATAGGCGACTGTCACCCGCCATCACGGTGCCGCTTATCTCGTGTCCCAGCGTGAGCGGAGGCTTAGTCACCGTGGGAACCCCGTCGTAGAAGTATCCTAGGTCTGTGTGGCAGACGCCGCAACCAGCTACTTTCACCAGAGCTTCATTCGGCTGGAGCGGCGGAACTGGAATCTCAACTCTTTCTAATAATCCTTCAACGACCTCACCTGTTTTCGGGTCTTTGGTCCAAGGTCGCGTCATCTGCCACGTTACAATTTTACTTGGTATCTCGCTCATGCTCTCTCGCCTTTTTTAGTCAGAGTTTTAGGCTTAAGGGCTGGTGCTTTTATATGATTTTCTCTCATGGTCTCGCGGTTCTGAAGAATTTCTCCAGCATGAAGAGGTAGGGGTCTGGATTGTCTGCTAAATCGTCTTTATAATTGTTCCAGTTGTCTAGGATTTGGAGCAGTCTAACTCCAAGCGAGTAACCCTTTCTGCGCTTGAAATAGGCTATCGTGTCTTTTCTTGTCGGTGGTAGTTTGCCAGACTCGGTGAACGCGAGGTACGAGAGGTAAACGTAGACAAACTTCAGCTCATAATATGTCATTCTGGCTTTTCTCTCTAGAGGGTGAGGAAGCATCAACCAGTGACGGATTGAAGTTAACTCCTCTCTCCTACTATAGCTTAAGTACTGTCTAACCTCTTCTGCGGTTGGCACACTCACCTTACACTCTCCATAAAGAGGCTTTGCATGCATAAACTCCAGCAGATGTCCCTTCGGCAGACTCTCAATGTCACGAAGGCTCAGCAAGTAGGCTGTAAACCTAGGGCGATTTTGAAGCAAGTTATAGATGCTCTTTATCGTCTTTTCATTCACTCCCTTAACAATAATTATGAAGTCGTAGTCGCTTTCTGCATGGGCTTCACACTTGGCTCGGCTTCCGTGATGCAGCAAACAAATTAGATTACTACCTAGAAGAGTTATGGCGTCGTCTCTGAATTTACGCAGAATTTCTTCCATGAACACCACAACTTAATCAGGTAGGAAAGAGGCTATTTTCCTTTCCACTGTGGTTTCCTCTTTTCTAGAAAGGCTTTGAGTCCCTCAACAGCGTCTTCTGTGCGCATGAGCAAGTTAATGTATATGCCAGTCACGTTGTCAATAGCTCTCTTGAAGTCTAGGTCGAGTCCCTGATAAGTCGCCATCCGAGCGAGCCTCAGCACTATAGGGCTCTTCTCCCTCAGCTTGTTCACCAACTCAACAGTAGCCTCTTCGAGTTTCTCAGGCGGAACCACCTTGTTCACCAAGCCTATCTGTTTGGCTTCGGCAGCACTTATCACGTCGCCTGTCAGTATCAGCTCGAAAGCCTTCTTTCTCCCAACAAGTTTTGGTAGAAGCGCGGTCGCAACCGTCGGTATGGCGCCCACACTTATCTCTGGCTGCCCGAACTGAGCCTTCTCTGAGGCTATTATCATGTCGCATCCCATGGCGAGTTCGCAGCCTCCTCCCAAGGCGTAGCCGTTCACAACCGCAACCGCAGGCTTGTCTAGGGCTATCAATTGGTGGAAGACTCGATGAAAGACATTTAGTGTCGTGTCTATTTTCTCGGGAAAGTGGTCCTTGACGTCCACGCCCGCGCAGAAACTTCTGTCTCCAGCACCTGTTATGACGACAACCTTTACCTCGATGTCGCTCTTCGCTCTCTCCAGCGCCATGCCCAGTTCTGAAAGCGTTTCAACGTTGAGCACGTTTAAGGGGGGTCTGTTGATTATTATTCTGGCAACGCTTTCGGCGCTCTCATAAAGGATGTTTTTGAACGCTAAACCCATTTTTCCATCAACCTCTGACAGCACAGTAAAACCATAATGTTAATCTGGGTTCTATATGGCGTTTACCCTTCACTTCAGACGCAACGTTTTGAGGGGCTTTGGAAAATATAAAATGGGAAATTTTATATTTGATAACACAAATTTATATAACACATGTTCGAGGCTTCCGTCTTGATTGAGGAAATCTTCCAGACGTTCAGAGAATGGATAGACAATCGGCATGTGTACGCCAAGGCTTGGAAGAATAGAACGGGCAACAGAGTTGTGGGCTACCTCTGCACGTACGTGCCCGAAGAAATCCTGTACGCAGCTAACATTCTTCCAGTCAGGATTCTGGGCAGTCACGAGCCTCCGACTGTGACCGAACCCTACATTTTCGCCATGTACTGTCACTTCTGTCGCGACTGCTTGGCTCAGGGCTTGAAGGGAAAATTCGACTACTTAGACGGCATAGTCGAGGGTCAGGCGTGTCTGCACCTGCGTCAAGCCTTCAACGCCTGGCGCCTCCACATACCCATAGAGTACAGCTACTACATCTACGTGCCTCACGGAGTCCAAACGCCCCACGCCATCCCATACCTAACACAGGAACTCGCCAAATTCAAACAATCAATAGAAAAGTGGACGGGCAAAACCATCACAAACCAAGACCTAGAAAGAGGAATACGAGTGCTCAACAGAAACCGAGAACTGATGCGCAGAGTTACAGAGTACAGAAAGACGAACCCACCGAAGATGACGGGCTTAGAAGCCATGGAGATGGTCCTGGCCAGCCAAGTGAGCGACAAGGAAGAGCACAGCAAACTCTTGGAACAACTGCTGCAAGAGCTACCCAACCGAAAACCCGAACGAAACCCTCAAACCCGCCTAATGATAATCGGCAGCGAAGACGACGACAGGGTCTTCATGAAAAACGTGGAAGACTTGGGCGCAACCTTCGTGATAGATGAACACTGCACGGGGACCAGATACTTCTGGGACAACGTCAAACCCCAAGGAGAACCACTCACGGCTATCGCCTCCCGCTATGTCACGCGAGTGCCCTGCCCCAGCAAAGACTGGCCAGAACTCACGAGAATCCAGCACGCCGTCAACTTGGCTAAAGAGTTCAATGTTCAAGGCGCGCTGATAATACAGAACAAGTTCTGCGACCCACACGGCATTGAAATTCCACCCTTGAGAGACGCCTTAAAGTCGGTTGGAGTGGACACCTACCCCCTAGAGTTTGACGTAACAGTTCCGTGGGGGCAGTTCAGAACACGAGTCGAAGCCTTCCTAGAAACCCTGACTGGCTTGGAGGAGCTGTTCTAGAAATGACTAAGTTACAGGTTAAAGAGTACCCGACCGAACCGCTGAAATGCTGGGAACAAGCCAAAAACCTCAGAAAAAACTACTACGAGGACTACCTGAGAGCACACGAGAAGGGCGGACTGCGCTGGGCAGGAGGCGCCTGGACCTTCAGCGCCATACCAGCCGGGCTGGGCGAAGACGTCTACTGCATAACAGGCGAGCCGTACGGCGCAACCGTAGCCTTCTTCAAAGATTTTGCCGCCAAATGCCATGACGCAACCGAGGCTGCTGGTTTTCCGCGAACCCTATGCGCCTACATGCGCAATTATTGGGGCTCAATTCTCCTAGACAAATACATCCTAACAGACGGAACGGTTGTGGACGGTTATCCCGCGCCCGACTTCATCTGGCAAGACCACATTTGCTGTAGTCATGGAAAATGGTATCAACTCGTTAAGTGGCTGGAAAAGAAGAAGGGAAAGGAGGTGCCCATGTACTGCGTGGACGTTTCGGTTGGCTACCCAACAGACTCCGACATAGAGGAGTACAAAGTGAACTACCTAGTGGAGCAGTTAAACGACGGAATCGAATGGCTGGAGAAAGTCACAGGCAGAAATTACAAAGACCACCTACTCTGCGAAGCCGTATGGAACGAGATTAAGGCTACGTCGCTTTGGGCGGAAATCTGCGCGCTCAACCAGGCTGTTCCGGCACCCTTAGACGAGAAGACCATGTATTCCCTTTACGTGATGGGAACCTTGATGAAGCATAGGCTTGAGTGCGTGAGCTTCTACCAGACGCTTCGAGACGAGGTTGAGGACAGGGTTAAACGCGGAATAGCAGCCGTGCCTTATGAAAGGTACAGAGTCATAACAGACACACAGCCCCCATGGGGGTTCCTCAAAATCTTCAGAGAAATGGAGAAATACGGGGCAGTGTCGGTTGGTTCCCTCTACACCTTCGGCTTGATAGGGATGTGGGAGTACAAGCCGGACGGCACTTGGAGCCCGAGGTCGATTCCGCCGCGCAAGCCCCAAACGAGAGAGGAGGCATTGAGAGCCATAGTCGAATGGACTATGCACAAGCCTGAGTGGGCACACTTCTACTTGCCCGAGCTCAAGACGAAGATGATGACCGACATAGTCAAACAATGGAAAGTCGACGCCGTGCTGCTCCACTACAACCGCGGCTGTGAGGGATTGAGCCTACACATAGCCGAGAACCGATTCGGCTTGATTCAGGCGGGTATTCCAGTCTTTCCGTTTGAGGGAAACATGGGCGACGAGCGAGACTTCGACTTCGCGGGCACGTTGGCACGCTTGACCGCCTTCTTTGAGAGCGTGGGTCTGAAAAAATTGAGAGAGTGATGGAAGATGATAACTGCAGGAGTTGATGTGGGAGCCAAATACGCCAAAGTTGTCATACTGAAAGACGGACAGGTGTCGGTTAGGGCGAAGGCGCTGGTCGGATTCGACGTCTTGAAATCAGCCAGCGAAGTCTTCGAAACAGCACTAAAAGACGCTGGGCTCTCGAGAGGCGATGTGCAACGGGTTGTAGCGACTGGCATGGGCAGAAGCGCCATTCTTAATAAGCCTCCGATAAACGCTGAGGAATCGGTTTCAGAGGTTGTTGCTGACGCCGCGGGAGCCTACCACGTTGTTCCAACAGTCAAAACCGTGATAGACGTGGGTGCTGAGGAGGGCAGAGGAATCAAAGTTGAAGGCGGCAGGGTAAGGGACTTCGTGATAAACGAGCGCTGTGCCGCTGGAGCTGGAACCTTCGTTGAAGCCATGGCTAGAGCCCTAGAGGTCAAGGTTGAAGACATGGGACCCTTGTCGCTCAAGTCCGCCAACACCATTCCCATGAACGCCCAGTGCTGCGTGTTCGCCGAGTCTGAGGTTGTGTCGCTTATCCACTCCAAAATCTCTAAGGAAGACGTAGCCAAGGCTATCCACGACGCAATCGCAGGCAGAATCAGCTCCATGGTTCTGAGGATAGGAGTCGA
>Ga0315306_10000385_pt1 | contig 21215 bp, 21 predicted proteins | sample TDP1_MG_FD_203803 | JGI IMG/M metagenome (GOLD analysis project Ga0315306, IMG submission 203803) | Freshwater sediment microbial communities from Lake Towuti, South Sulawesi, Indonesia - TDP1 | ecosystem: Environmental > Aquatic > Freshwater > Lake > Sediment | place: Indonesia: South Sulawesi... | reverse complement strand
GTGGACATTCGGACCAAGTACGCCTTTCGAACCACCGCTTGAGCGCTCAAACGCCTTGAGCGAATCTCAGGGTTATGAGCCGTCCGCCTCTTGTCTGCGGGTTAAACCTGGCTACCCCACCCCGCTAGTAAGTTTTTAAACCCGCTTCATGCCTGTTTCTTCTCGAGAGTCGTTGACGACTGCCGAGTTCCTTGAGCGTAAGGCTAGGCGTTCCGAGGCCACGAGGGCAACGTACGCCAAGGCCGAAGCCTCGTTTGCTCGGTGCTTCAAAGCTGATTCTCCTGATGTTGTTGTTGCTCGCATCAAAGGCGGCAAGCTAGATGCCTACTCTGCGCTTGATAAGTTTGTTGCTTGGCTGACTGCGAACGGGTCCGCGCCTAAGACGGTCCTAACTTATGTTGCCGCTGTCAAGGGCCTACTGCGCTACGAAGACGTCACCTTGGATGCTTACAAGTTTCGGGCCAAGGTCGACCTTCCGCCCAAAATGGAGGTCAGCATAGACCGCATTCCGACAAGGGAAGAAATGCGAACCATAGTTCTAAACTCGGACCGGAAGACTAGAGCCCTTGTTGCGTTGTTGGCTACGTCCGGGCTTAGGATCGGAGAAGCCGCTAGCCTTAGGGTTGGCAACGTGGACTTCAAAGATTCCAAGGTGACGCTGCTAAGCCAGCGAACCAAGACCCGAAAGAGCCGGACCACGTTCATCACGGAAGAGACATGTGGATTCTTGAAGGAGTATCTTGGTCCGAGAATCAGCAAGCGAGAGGATTGGCTGTTCCTGGATGAGCGACGGTTCAACCGTAGGGCGGGGCCAGACGCGCTTTACATGAACGTGTACCGAGTCTTGAAGAAGCTAGGCCTTAAGCAAAGGTTGGACCCTGACTCTAAGCGGAATGAGCTACATCCTCATAGCTTTCGGAAATACTTCTTCAGCAAAATGATCGGCGCCGGTGTGGATCGAGGCATAGCCGAAAGGTTGATGGGCCATACCTTCGGGCTGGACGGGGCATACCTCCACCTGAATGAAGACCAAGTGCGGAAAGAATACTTGAAGGCAATAGACGATTTCACATTCCTAACGGACCGGAAGCCTACTCGAGAACTGGAAGAGAGGACGCTAGCCTTAGAGAAGCAGGTAGCAGACATGCGGCAGATGATTCAGGCCGGAATAGCACAACTCGAAAAGAGGACCTAGCCAACCTTGAAGCAGTCTGCTCGGAGAAACTCAAAATCAAAGAGAGCTGAATCAATCAAGTCAGATCGGATTCGGTTGATCTAGCGACAGATGACGAAACGGACGACAGGTGATCGGCCGCTAGGTGGATTCCTTGCGCAATCCGAGGTCGAAGAACATTAGGACGGTCCTCTTTTTCGGCCTAGGCGGGATTGCTTCGAAGCCATACGATCGATACCGATTCTCCACATCTCTCTCAGAATCGACTATGACAAACCTACACCCCACTTTTTGCGCTAGTTTCTGAGCCTTATCAAGGGTGAAATCCACCATTATCTTACCTACGCCTTGACCCTTCGTATTGGAATCTCGTGCCATTTGACCAAGAAGGAGACTCGGAACATTACGGAACGGTTTCTGCCCTTTCCTTTTCTCGGGAAGATGCTCTGTTTGGAGTGCTCCCATGGCCAAGGTCACATAGCCGATTGGAGATCCTTTGTGCTTGAAGACATAAGTAACGCCCAGGTTCTCGGCTTGATATCGCAAAGCCTCCTGTGGTCTCTTGACAAAGTCAGCGTAGCCCTTCTTCTCACACTGAAAGGATTTGAACTCGTCAGGAGAACAATACAAAGATACGGTGACTTCTTCAGCAGAGATCATGAAGAAGAATAAAGCGATTACTCGCGTTTTATCTTTTTTGCGTTCTCGACAGCTTCTTGAAGCCGTTTCTGCGTCTCTGGCGAAGCGGGCTTATCCAGCCGCTCCTCTATGAACTTCCACTGCTCCTTGTTCAAGGGAGGGATGGATCGAGGCAACATTGTAGCAGCCACTCTTCCGATATCTGATGTTCTCGGACGTTCTCTGATATTATTAATATTATTATATAAACCTGCGTAGCCGATCATCGCTATCATCTTGGAGAGGGATTCGAAAGATGGAAGGGAGGGGCGTTCCGCCTAGCTACGAACCAGGTATCGCAACAGGAACGTCGCGTCTGCTCTTACTCACCCATAGGCTTATGTCGGTAGGAAGGAGATCGACTTTATTCCGTCGTCGAACAGGTGGAATACTGTGTGCACTTGTTCTCTTCATATGCGCGTCACTTCCGATCTCACCGGTTTTTTGTTCTGTCAGCATAATGCCATATATCAACAATGAATACGGATTCTCGATCCACGCTCCAGCAGGATGGAGAATCGACGATACAAGTGAGTACGTGAAGAAGATACCATACGCCGTGGTTGCTTTTTACGGCCCGAAAATTCCCGAAACCGGAGGCATAGTTAACATAATAATTGGAGTCGATCCAAACCCATCCTCGGGCCAAGCTCTATCATTGAACGAATATTTCTTCAAGAACAAATTGAATGTGGAGACGATGTATCCATCTGTTCTCTCTATTGCTGAGGAAACACGAATCGTAAATGGATTGACCTGTTGCGATTGGCTGGCAGAAATTACGTATCTTGGATTCCAAATAACTGGAATCAAAGTGGAGATCGAACGCAGTGCTGGAAACAAATACTCACACATAAAAGATGTCGAGGCCAAGATCGTCAAAAGCGACGGGTCACTCGGAACTGAAAACAAAGCTGACCTTGTTACAGAATGGCCGCAAGCTGACGCCTACCGCACCTATGGCGGAGATGGAGACCTGTGGAGCGAAACTTGGTCTAGCTCTGACATCAACGATCCAGATTTCGGCGTCGTGATAAGCGCTAAACTGTCACAAGATGGAAGCGCCGACGGTGTTGCTCGAATTGATCACGTCCGCATAACCATCTACTACTCTGAACCTGTTGGCGGCATGATAGTACCCCTGAACACACTATCCGTGTTGGCGCCATATTTGGCCATGATTGGCCTCGTCGCAGTCGCAACGACCGCAGCCATAGCCCTCAGGAAACACAGAAACTAAACGCGGCCTGTTTCTGAGCTCATCCACCCTAGTTTATAAACCGACATGCCAAAAGCTTACGATATCCGTCGATAAAACCTGGAAAGCCGCCGATAATCTGGCGGTCGGTTCTAGTTGTAACTTCAACGATGGGAGCTAGGTTCACTCCAGCTTCGCGCCACATACCGCACAATACTTGGCCACCGATAAAACCGATAAAAATAATATAATAATAATGCAGCAGCAGCACTCCGAAAGAAATTGCCAAGGGCCAACGACAAGGCGAATAGGGATATCATGATGGAGAGCTTGACCGTGGCTATCTGAAATTCGGCATGTCGCCATGATACGAGTTTGTTGTACTGGTCGATCAGGTACCTAGCTTGAACCCGAGCCCCCCTTTTTTTGGTTTAAACAGCCCCATAAACCCCATAAAAAGTAGCATATGTAGCTTTCCAATGCCATCGATGTTTCCATCGAGATTCATGCCGTCAAGGAAATAAGGATTTTCACACAAACAAACGCAACCCCCGACGTTCCCTTCGACTGTCCAAATGTTCTTGTTATCCTCATTCACCGCGACTATTATGCCAGCATGATTCTTCTTCTTCCCTTCCGTCATCATGGAGACATAATCCCCTACTTCCGCGGTCTGTGGCGTCACTTGATTCTTGTTCCTCCATTTGAAGAGGCCAATGTAGTCAAAAAGCTTGACCAATTGCTTATTGAGAGTGACATCGCTAAGATGTACGGTCCACGCACCACTAGGATATCCAATGTTGTTCATACCCGATTTGAGGTAAACCCAACGGGCAAACTCGCTGCACCAAGAACCGCTGGCACTGTATCGATTTCTGGCGTCATCTCCGCAGAGCCCCTTTTTCGCCTCTTCAAGGGCAGTTATGGCTACCTTTTTCCTGAACCAATCAAGCGTTGGATCGCTATTGATATATTTCTCCAATCTATCTTCGTCGATATCTCCAGTCGGTTCCAAGAGGCGACCATTAAGCATCCCGCCTACTCGGATCACCTTGGTCAAAGTGTTTTCCTTGTCCTTTTCTATGTAAACCATTTTTGAATCAGCTGTTACCACGACTTGATAATCCCCAGCATAAGATAGGTATACCTTGTGTTGTAGGGGAACTGATTGACCAGCTATTAATGGTAGCTTGTTCTTTGGAAATTCAAGATCGATCGGCTGCGTCATACCTCCTACGACTTTTCCTGGATACACAGATACATGAAATGGCTTGGTTACAGTTCCCGGGCCGTTGTTCTTGACTGCGAATGATACGACTATTTCATCACAGATGGTAGGCTTATCTGGCTTCACGACAAGATTTTCCACTTGCAAGTCCACGTAGGATATGATGAATTGCTTGGCTTTCGTGTTGTTGCTCTTATCATACTCATTGACAACGCCGCCCGCATCGACAGTTACTATAATTGTCTCGGTGCCGGCGGAACTGCAATGCTGCTTCGTCTTGAAGATCGTCGAATGACCTGCTGCCAAGTAATTGAGCCAGAAAGCTCCGAACTGCACGCCATCAGCATTCTTCAAGGAAGTCATGAAAGGAACGTCGACATCCTCTTTCCCATCGTTCTTGATTTTGATCTTCCATGTAACCTCTTGTCCAACGACTGGCTCACCATCATGAGAGATGTCCTCCACAACTAGGTCCGGGAGTTCTGAGGGGTCATGCCAAATCGCGGTTGCCATTAGCTTGTTGTTTTTCTTATTGAGCTCATTGATCGCGCTCTTCGGATCCACGATCCAATGGAAAGTGTGTTTGCCTGCCTTTGGGAATTTCACCTCGTGGGTGTAAGATCGGGTTTCGCCTGTCTTGAATAGGGCTTTCTTCCCTGCTTTCTCCAAATCCAATTTCTCAGCTTCGGAGGGAAATGTCCAAGTCTTCGCCAATTTCTTATCCACATGAAGCTCAATGATGAAGCTTCCATCAACTGCACTACCGACATTTTTCACCACGACCGAAACGGTGGTCAGTTTGTCTTTAACTGGAGGATAAGGAGAGAGCCATCTGATATTGCTTAGGGGATCATTCCATAATTCCAGCGTCAAATCGGGAAGCATTGTGCCAGCAATAAGTTCCACCTTGACCTCGTCTACTTTGGCGTACGAGTTCTCAAGGGTCTCGAAAGCGATACTGCCCCAAGTGAGAGGATCAGCATCCGTGAAGTCCATTTCCAACACGCCATTTACATAGACTCTGAGGGAAAGCCCTTTGCCCACTATCTCGAAGTCATGCCAGATCCCGAGTTCATGGCGTGAGTCGCTTGCCGCAAGGTCGAAGAACTCTCCCCATGGCTCCTCCTCTTGTAGATAAAGACCATCTCGTCTGAAGCCGATGATGTATCTCCCTTTCTCACTTACCCGATAGTTCAAGTGAATGCCACCTCTAATGAGCTTAATGCGGCATCGGAAAGAATAGTCTGCCCATTCGTCCCCCTTTCGCAGCCGAGCCCAACTATGCCCTTCGCCCTCGAGGACATATCTGTCGGCCTCCCTTTCAATCCCCCAACCGGGTTCCAATTCCCAGTTCTCTGTCTTTCCCGTTTCAAAATCATCGGAGAAGAGTAGTCTTCTTCGCCTTCCGCTGGACAATGTAGGTTTCTGCAAACTAATGTTCTCCCAACTCCGAGGTTGTCTCATTCCATGCTTCAATAGATTTGGGCAGAGTCACCGTCAGAGTCGTGGCAAGCAGAAGTACTATAATCACCGATGCGGCTACAGTCCTTAGCTTCATTTAGTCACAATCCTATCCTAATCCGCTCTATTGAAGGTAGTTACGCAGGATTGTGGGCTGATGCGTCGCAGATAACTCTTTCCAGCTAGCGCACTCTGCTCCTTTGTTTCAGGAGAAATCACTTTTCCAATCGAGTCAAAAGCCTCAAGGTCAATGTCAAAGCGTGTTGCGATGAGGGATCCTATTGCCGAAGTGGAACGTCTCTACAGCCCAAAAAAAGATACCACTGAAATCAGCGATTTGCGAGACTAAATCATCACGAAAACCGCCGATAAACTCCTAGCGAAACTGTTGGATCTCCACAGCATGACACTGACCAATATCAAGACACACATACTAGGGCGAGATGAAACCAGTGCCCCAGCTGAGCCCTTGGAGCACTATGGGGATGTGATTCCTCACCGTTCTCGCTCAGTCTCCAGGCCAGCCTCAACGCAACATATGCCCTCAACAGAGGAAACATGGTTTCCCTTGTCAGGAGATGCGAGGTCACAGATTTTGAATCCACATATTTCGAAGTGGCAGAGGCCCCAGATGAAGCGACCAAGTGGAAGATCGTCGCAAACTGGAGAGGAGGAGATCAGGCACTACTAGAGGGATTCCGAAAACTAGCGCAACAAATGAGGAACCAAGTATCAAGATAACATCTCACGATATCCGCCGATAAACGGGAGGACTGACTGTTTCTGGATGAGCGTCGATTCAACCGGAAGGCGGGGCCTGACGCGCTCTACATGAATGTGTACCGGGTCCTCAAGAAGTTGGGGCTCAAAGGTCGCTTAGATCCTGACAGCAAGCGGAACGAGCTGCATCCTCATAGCTTTCGCAAATACTTCTTCTCAAAGATGATTGGGGCCGGGGTGGATCGGGGAGTCGCGGAGCGATTGATGGGCCATAACTTCGGCTTCGACAACGCCTATCTGCATATGGATGAGGACCGGCTGAGAAAGGAGTACATGAAGGCGATAGACGATTTCACCTTCCTGACAGACCGGAAGCCCACCAGAGAGCAAGAAGAGAGGATATTGTCATTGGAGAAACAACTGGCAGACATCAGGCAGATGATTCAAGCCGGAATCAACAGTCTACCGAGATAGGGACCCAGAGACTACTTAAGTCGGTAGTAGTTCCAATACCCTGACCTCTTCGCCAAGAACGTTAGGACTCAAACGCCAGATGATTCAGGCAGGAATCATACAACTCGACAAACAAGGGCCTGACTCGGAGAAACCTAAAATCAGGGAAAGCTAGGCTTAAGAAGGCAAGGGGGCACTCATAGAGGGAGCCGCTTGTCGCCGGGGTTGATTAGATCCAAGAGAGCATCAAGCGTACGACAGTCCCAAGAATTATGCGAGTTTCTCGCTTGCTGCAAGAACGAATGGTTGAGGAACAAAGTAGAAGAGATGAAAAGCCTTCTGTTGGAGAATAGGGTCCTCGGAGACAAGATCCCAAAGGACCGGTGGCCAGAGCACTACGTTATCCGATACGGAGTGACAAACCTGTTCAAATGTGATTTGGGGCGAGATTGGCGGATGATCTACACACTCATCTATGAAGGTGCAGGCATTGCGGTCATGCAGCTGGACGTTCTTACTCACAGGGACTACAATAGGCGTTTTGGCTACAAGACGACCTAGCGCACTCTGACACTAGTCGCTAAGAGTTTTCTAAGCTTCGGGTTGCTTGGAAAGACCCAGACTATTTCTCGATCATTCATGATTATCTTGTTGCTGCTTAGTAAGTAGTCGATGATTCGATTGAATGTCTGATATTGCATTTTGCGCGGCAAGCTCCTCCAGAGTGCCTTCTTCGTGGGGTAATTCTTGGCCTTTAGGATCGCTCGTTCGACCATCATAATTGTGGCAAGCGTCGGCTCATGCAGCCCTCTCTTCACTTCTCAATCTCTCCAATTCTCTTCTGTTCTCTTCTCCACACCTAACCGGTACAATAGTGCAGTGCCCCAATGTACCGCCTGTAACCTACATTGGTTAGTTAGTTATATAAAGTTGTATAATGTCTCTTCTAGACGCCAAAAAAAGATCTCGTAGTCCACATATTTCCACACGGACGAGTCTCAAGGCGTCCGAACTTTCCGGACCGAGAATGATGCGACAAGAAGCTGATCCGCGAACGGTGGATACGTGCACAGAAATATGACCGGAGACAGGGGTTGGGGAGGTTTCCCTACCCCTACGAACCCTGTTCTACCCTAAACCCTCATTAAGGATCAAGATGCTTCGAGAAGAAGCATGGAAGAGATAGCCGTGTCAGAGAGGCAACGGGCAAGGATAGCTCTCTTGGAACACTATACGTCTCAGACCCAAAACTTCAGAGTGTCCATTTTAACAGGCTTCATAGTCATTCTAACAGCCCTACAATCATGGCTTTCGATAACGAAGGAAGCGAGGCCGCTATTCCTGAATCCTTCAATGTCTATTCTTCTGTCGGCCGCTATTGTTTTCATCATTCACTTTGTCGTGCGACTCTTTTGGTATTCACAGCTTTCATTCCGTGCAATAGTAGCTGAAGTGGGAACCGAGTCGGACGAAGATCCAGATTTCTTGCTTGGGCGACTGAATGAGGTTTTCAGTCGTGAGGCAAGAAACCACATGTTCGCGACCATAGGGCGTCCCCAAATTTCACTGATGCGGTCCATCGTTCTCATCATCATAGGAATTCTGCTTGCAGTCGTGATCTCATGGGCAGCAACTGCATGTGGGCTAGGTCCCAACATCCTAGAAGTGGCGTTGATGATAGCACGAGATCCATAACCATTTGAAGTATTGTGATCTAAGAGCTCTGGGCTCGACAGCTGAGAAGAGGACCTAGAGAGCCCTTCGGTCATATTCTGGAGAGCGAACCCACTTCTCACGTATCAGCTTTCCATGTAGAAATAGGCGTTGCAGAATCCAAGCTTTGCCGCCCGCATCGTAGTAGATGGGGTCTCCGCACCCTAGGTAAGGCTGAGACATAGCAGGGAAAAGGGATTCCTGCAGGGCTCTAATCAACCTTTCTTGGGCAAAGAGGCCTTGTCTGACTGACATCACGGAACACGCATGGTCCCAAGACCTAGCCAGTCTAGATTGAGCGGTGCTAGAAGCAGTACTTAAGTCTCGTACAGAACAAAGTACCAAAGAGTTCTGATGGGTCGACCTCCGATGGTTGAGAAGAAACTCATGGATAAGCATGATGCGGAGTATCTAATCGATCAGTTCAATAAGTACGCCTCATGGAGTGAGGTTCAACTCTTTCAGATCATGTTCTCAACTTCCGCAGTCATTGCCTCATTCCTAGCTGTTACGACTGTTCTGGCAGGTTGGCACACTACGTCCCCCATGTTCCATCGTGTCATGTGGTGGGTTGGCTTTGCGTTCTTTGGACTTATGGGGTTCTGGTTTCTTCGCAAAAGCGACATGAATCGTGAAAGGCTAATCGCACTGATGAATCATGTTTCTAGAGGCGGAGAGCCGAAGCCCTAGACGATGCCTCGGAGCGATACATCTCTCAGCTCCTTCAGCCTAGCGTATTCTGCTTGGATCTCTTCCCTGAGCTTCTTTCCTTCCTCGAGTTTGTGATGCGCTGTCTCCAGGGCTTTCTTGGATGTGTCTATTGCTCGACTCGTTAGTTTCTCCGAGTAGGTCGCTAAGTTGGTGAGATCCCCTTTTCCGCTGGCCCACCTTTCACCGGCGGAATAAGGCCAAAATGACAATTACGATAACAAGAGGAAAAAGGATCATTGTCGACAGAACCAGTGTTCCTGTTGAAACCATCGCCATGAACTCAGCGGCTTTTGTCATACCAGAATAGAGAAGCATGTATGAGAGACCGAGAGCCAGAAGCGAACCAATCCATACGATTCCGAAAATCTTCAACGCGACTGTGAGTGCACGTGGTACCCGTCCTCTCTTTGGCTCAGGCTTCGGCTCAATGGATCTCGTCGGTTCGTATTTTCTGACTGGCCGCTTAAGTAGATAAGCAATCAATCCGAAAACTCCCAGCAAAAGAACGACTACTGCCCATGTTGCCGGCTCTGGATGATCTCGATCCTTTGCATCACTGTAGACCCATGCAGTCATGACCACGTTTATTATTAGACCCCATATCAGAGAAGGCCATAAGGCAAAGAACATAGGCATCCCTGGGAATTGAGTTGGACAAAGCACATTTAGAGCTTTCCGAGTAGACTATTTCTTGAGCTATCCCCCCGGCCGGCCGTTCGAGCTTGACTGCGAAGTTTGAACAATTCGTATCTTATGGCGCCGTCAGCGACCTGGGCTTCGAAGCGGCGTGTTGGATGTGGCTTCTTGCTGGTGGCCAAGAGAGTCTTGAGATGGTGGATCTGGTCCTGTAGGGGCATGGTTCGGATGACTTGAAACTGTAGGCCGATCAATTCAAGCAGGACCAAAGCACCGTATACGTGGTCTATTTCTGATTCAAGTTTCAGGAAGCATCACCCCCATGTTTCTTAAGGCTTCGAGCTGCGTCTTCAGGTCTTTCAGGTCCATCTGCGACGCCTTGTACTTCACGAGCATGTCGAAGATTTTGACGCCGAGCTCTATGACTAGTCGCTTGTTCCGGCTAGTGCGCTTGTAGCTGCGCCATTGGTCCATGCAGTCCGATATGATTTCGCTCTGAAGCTCCTCGACGGTCTCCTCCGGTAGGGCCTCCCCATCCCCCTCAATTCCAAGTTCAGTTTGAGTCGGTTCCACTAGTTTCGCCAAATTTCTCACCTTTTCACTGTTCTAAATGCAGCAAATTTGCTCAAGGTTCGGGCTCCCTCTTCCTGCTTTGATCTTCTGTGATGCGAGACGACTCGATTGGGCCTATGTCGAAGGCGCCAGGTGTTGCTTCAAGTTCCTTCACTTTTCGGGCGACTTGTTCCTCAATAGGAGTGGCGAAATCTACTCGCAGATTCTGTCTCTTCAGGAAAAGGTCACGTTCCGCTTCCAACTCCACCATGAGTTTGCGGATTTTCTTCAAGTTCCGTATGTCAGGATCGACCTTGATGCTGTCAATGACCATGCCGTGCAGTTTGACGCCTAGATTGAAGATCTTTAGCCGATTCTCCTTGCGGTCCTTGTATTCGCGCCAAATCTTGAGAAGTCTGGAAACTATCTCGAAATTGAGTTTGTGGAGCGTTTGAGCGTCAAATTCAACCGTTTCCGCTGGTTTTGGAGGGAGCTTTTCGGCAGCTTTTCTATGGCTCTTGCTCAAGGCTTGGTCTCTCCTTTGAGGGGAGTATGGGGTTCGATTTATTGGAGTGAATTGGTTTAGCTGTCAAATGGGGGTCCTCCATTCTCTACTCTTTCTTTTTCTTTCTCTCCTGAAGGGACCATGTGCGCATTCATTATGATTGGTTGAAGCATGGATGGAAAGACTGGGCCACGCGAATACTCTACCTCTACTCTACTCTTTCTCTCTAAGGGAGTAGGGAGGTAGGTGGTAGTGGTAGGTTCTCTACTCTTTCTTTCTTGGAAAAAGAAGGCTGAAACGCGACGATTCGTGTGATGACTACATATGCCTTCTCCGGGAGAGAGAAAGAAAGAGAGTAGAGTCAAGCCGTATCGCCACCTCCAACGACAGGGCCAGCCGACTCTACAACACTAAAGACCCCGCCCTTGAAACTGATATCTTCAAAACGGGCCTGCAACAGCCTTGCGTAGTTGTACATTGCTGACATGGATAGGTTGGCTTCGAGGCATAGGTCCTCTATGCGGATGTGTTTGCGTTCGCGGATGATTGCGGCAAGGGTGTTCAGGCGAACCGCGATGCCAGCGCGACGGATGGACTTGGCGAGCTCAGTCATGACCTTGCCTCCGGTCGGCCCCTCTGAATCCACAAAGGTTGAGAATCTACGGTCCGGTAGAGGATTTGGATGTCAGGGAAGTGTTGAAGGATTAGCTCGATAACGGCCTGATCCTGCCCTGGTAGAATTGAGAGGACTAAACCCTGCCTGAGTCGTTTCTCGACGTGTCGTCGGTCGTTGCTTATCATGTGGCTAGGCCTCCTTGTTCTGGTCGAGAAGCTGTTCTAGGAACCGGCGGATCTTTGGCTTGCAGTGCTCACAGATGTCAGACAGGGAATGGTCAGTTGGTCGCTGCATTAGGTCCCTTCTCCGCTTCGATTGGTTTGATCGTCAAACTGTCGTTGAGGATGATTTCGACCAGATCGTGAGCCCTCAGACCTCTCGACTCGGTCCAAATCTTAGGAAGGACCACGAGTAGGGATCCGCCCATGTCATGGATCCTTCTTTGGACACTGAGCATACATCATCACCGTATCCTTTCTTGATACACCCAAACGTTCTTATAACGGTCGTTATAAGTATTCCCAAAGTTGATACAGTCATGCTACAGTCGGAGAAAGAGAAACAGATCTACAAGGTTATCGAGGAACAGCCAGGAATCAACTTCCGAGCGTTGATGCGTAAGACCGGAATTTGGCAAGGCACCTTAGCGCCAATCCTCACACATCTCAAGGGCCAAGGATTCATCTTGGAAACCAAGGAGGGCCAATACCGACGCTTCAGGCTCACACCCAAGGGCTACGAAAGACTCGCGCGACTAACCGGCCCGACCACCGACCTCCTAGCCTTCCTGAAAGAAACAAAGGAAGGCAAGAAACTGCTAGACAAACTAGAAGATCTGACTCGAAAATCACAACTTCAAGAAACGCAGATCAACAACATAATCAAAGCCTTCAGCGGGTTCTGTCTGATGAGATTCAACAAGCGTGAGGATAGATGGACGCGATTTACATCTAAGGGATGGACCCCACTCACGAAAGAAGAGATGGACCATCCAGAGCCACCGCCACCTCTACGGATCTACGCACTCGACAAAGACACGATCGAAGAAGGAACCAAGGAGTACTTACGTGCAAAATGGAGGCGTGAGATCGCAAAAGCTAGGTCCAAGAGGGCACAGAAGAAGTGAGCTAACTTCTAACGATAGCCATTGAGAAAACCTGGATAGCCTGTCTCCTCAGCGCAGTCTTGAATGGCTCGTACCTCAATTTGCGGCGCCAAAATACCGAAAGACTCTAACGCTCCCCCTTCTTCTGGAGCACGCGCCGGAGGATCATGATGATGGGAGGCACCGACGACAGAAACGTCGTCCCAATTGTTATGTAAATGTCATATCTTATGCGAGCATATTCGAAGTTTAGGATATCAGTCAACTTCGGTGGCTTGTATTCAACCTTTGCACTTCCTTGGTCACAGGTCACCCACACCTGAAGGCCAGCGTTTTCTCTGCTTGGAACCACACTAGTGATGACTGACAATGTGGCACCGGGAGCAAGTCTAGGCACTAGGAAGAGGAGCGAATTGGATGAGGCCTTGGCAACGCGAAGCTCCTCTGGTGTGAAATAAGTCCAATTCTGGATCATGCCTTGGATGAGAATTGTCACTCTGACATTGGTTGCGGCCTGACGTCCAGTGTTACCGACTGTAGTCGACCATGTTGCGTTTCCTTTCAAAATGCTGGCCATCACACTTTCGAATGACGTATCAACCGGGCCAACTTCCAGATTGATATATGGGACATTGTAGATATTGGAATACCAGAAGTTGAATGCGAACGATACTAGTCCCATCGACGTGACAAGACCCAACACCTGGATGACTGTCCCCCGTTCAACCAGTGCCTTTCCCTCTCCATATTGTATCCACAAAGTCACTACTTGTAACTTTCCCAGTCGGCGAAAAACTAGCGCGATGCCGACGCTACGGCCAAGCTCAGACGACTCGACAATATGTCAAGAAAGAGCCGACCTAAATAGGCCACAAACGTGGGCTATCGCAAACTACATAGCTCAAAATCGTCTCCTTTTCATTAGTATCTCACGAAAAGCACCGACTAAACCTGGCTACCCCACCCCGCTACGCGGGTTAAGTGACCGGATCGCTTCTTTTTCCAAGCATCTCGGCCACGAACAGAAGATTGACGCCGGAGATATTAAAACTAATCTTGCCCTAACTATGCTCAAACCTACCCATTGTGTCTCAAGATCCAACGGCAAAAATAAATATGGGAAATCACGGGTGAGGCTTACGCTCTGTAAAACTGCTTCATCGAGAACGGAGAGCTCCCGTTTGGAGAAAACTGTACAGTACACAGTTCGCAACTACTCAAGAGGAGACGAAGTTGCCATAGCGAAGATCCACAGCGAATGCTTTGGACCCACATCCCCCGAAAGGCTCATGCAGTGGGGGAGATACCACGGCGTCCGTCCAGAGGACATTTTCGTAGGTGTGATGGACGGAAAACTGGTGAGCTCGGTGATAGTAGTGTTCAAGCAATTGCATTGCGGCAAGGGCATCTACTTAAAGACGGCGGGAATCTCGGGTGTCTGCACCGACTCTGACTATCGAAAGAAGGGCATAGTAACAAACCTAATGAAACTCTCTTTGGACCATGCACTGCGGAACGGAGTTTCAAACGCTTCACTTCTCACAGGGCTATACATTCCAGCGCACAGAATCTATGAACGACTGGGATTTATCGACATCATGACTTCGCGCACACACATAAAGTATATCGATTATCCATTTATCTTCGCCCGCTGGCTCCGCCAACTCAACCGCTTATTAGAGGACTCCAAAATCGCTGGTAGAAAACTGGAAGGATGGGAAAAAACAGTCGTTGTCATACAGCTAAGAGAAGTGGGCACCTTATCTTTCAAATTCGGTGAGAAACGCTTTCAGAGACTGAAGAAGCCCCCGAAGCGAGCTGACATCGAGTTCTCCACAGACATACAAACGTACACCAAGATAATGCGGGGAGTTCTCAAATGGGAAGATGCGGTCAAAACAAACAAACTGATAGTGAAGCAAGGCGAACCAGCTGACATCGAGACGTTGAAGCGCGTTTTGAACTGGAGATGGGATGACTAAGGATGGAAGTCACAGTGCGTCAAGCGAGGAGAGAAGATGCCCAGCAAATGCTCCAAGTTTACAGCAACTTCACCAAACAATATGTCGGCTCGGCCTCACGAACCCAAAAATCATACAAGCGCATGCTACGAAAGAAGGACAATGTAAATTGGGTGGCGCTTGGTGACCAAAACCGAATCATCGGCTACGTTCACGCACGTATAGAGAAGCGACTTAATAGAGGTGAATTCACGGAAATAGTCATCGAACCAAAGCACGATTTCGAAGAAGTAGCTAAACCATTGGTGGAAAAAGTCAGCGCTGCCTTCATAGAGAAGAAGGCATCCGCTATGGTTGCAGGCTCCTTGCGAAATCCCGCTTACGAAAAACTGTTTCCAACATTGGGGTTCTTTGAATCTGAGTCAACGGAAGTGTTCATGTACGCTATACTAAACGTCCGAAAATTCCTATACGAACTCTCGCAAGTCTTCGTTAGCCGCTTAAAGCAGCTCGAAAACTGGAAAGGCTTAGCCCAAATGGAATGCGAAGGGCACAGAGTCTTCCTTGAGAAGACCAATAACAGCGTGCAGCGAATTGTCTGGACTAACCAGCCTATAAACTTCAGAATCACACTAGCACGAGAGCTTCTAACGAGACTTATGTTTGGTGTAGCGGACCCGATAGAATCGTATCGGGCTGGACAAATAAGGGTTGAAACCACAGAAAGCTCTGAGAAAACAAATCAGTTACTGAAGGCTCTTTTCCCCAAAGGGCAGTTTCTCATAATGGACCGTTGGTAAAACTAGAATCCTTATGCGCACCGACCCCGCTACTCGAGTCAGACAGCCAAAACATCTTTCTCTAAGATGATGGCCCTTGGCCATAGCGTCTAGAGGACGAACCTTTCAATGCCGACATCCCTTTCTGCAACTCCTAGCCTGCCAACTTTGATCTTTCTTGCTCCGTACAGGTCAGCGTGCTCCTTTTTGGCGTATAGTGTCGCAACGATTCTTCCAACTGCGTCTGCCTTCATTATTCCACTCCCGCTCAAACCGGCTGCCACGATCACTCCTGCTTCCTTGAATATGCAGGGGTTAGCGTCCAGGGTGTTTATGTCGTACTGTCCTGCCCACATGTTCGTGGGGCTCACATCCTTGAATTGGGGAAAATACTTTGAAAGGATTGGATAGATGCTATAGGTATAGTAGTCGCGCTCGGCTTGAGGATCCTCCTCAAACATGAAAGGCCTGCCCAATTCGTCAGCGGCTCCAACCCAAAAACCTCGCTCAGCACGTTCAGGTCTCATCAATACTCCGGCTCGAGGCAAGATTGTGAAAGGCATAAGGTCATGCTCGTTGAAGCCCTTGGTTTCGAGCAGCGCTTCGATCTTCGGGCTCCTCAAGGAGAAGATCTGCCTCTTCTTCGGCTTGATACGAGAGTCTATCCCGACGCTGTCCAGTAGCTGGGGGGTCCAACGGCCTGTTGCGACAATCGTAGTCTCAGCGTATAGGTTCCCTACCAGAGTCCTAACACCAACAACCTTCTTGTCCTGCCAGATCAGGGGCTCACCTGGAATTCCTAGCTTCGCGGTTGGCTCAAGTAGCAGAGATTCAACCTTCGTGTTATACATGATCGATCCTCCAGCCTTTCGAAACTCCTGCTCGTAGAAGTTGGCGATCAAATCCGGACTTACCGTGCCGCACTTGATCCCCTGCAAGCCTTTGACGATATTTCCCAGCCCAAGTACACGCGCTTCTTCATCGCTTTCAGTGAAGTCCGTATTCATCTCAGTGATCATGTCCCGCAGATCCGCTTTCTCCCAAATCTTCACCTGAACTCCCTCACTCTTGACGGAATCCACTAGGCCACCAAGCCTTCTGAACTCCTCATCAGTCAGCAGCCACAGATAACCTACAAAGCTAAGATCAAGGTTGAAGCCCAGATCATGCTGGACATGACTATAGAAGTCGAGGCTTGTATCGGCTAGCAGGCGATTCACATCTGAAGTAAATACGTTCCTCACAGCCCCTGCGCTCTTCGCGGTGTCTCCTTGGCCAGCGGCAGCCGCCTTGTCTACTACAGTGACTTTGAGGTCTGGGTTCTCCGACTTTATGTGATAAGCGCAAGAAAGGCCGATGATACCGGCTCCAACAACTAGCAGATCGAACCTCTCATCTGTTCTCTTTGCCGGTCCGACAAAAGATGCTCCCATGCGCATAGGTGTGCAGCCAGTCTGCCTAAATCACTTCCCCTGATTCTATTTCCAGAGGACCCTTATGACGATCCCTTAAGGACAAGATCCTTATCTGAAATAACAGGGAAAGCTTCCCGTTGAATAGCGAACCGAAATTGTCGTTCAGCAAGAATGATCTGATGGTGAAAAGCTATGGTTCTAATCCTTTCAGCCAAGGATCTCGAAAGAGTACTCACGATGAGAGAAACTATAGTTGAGGTAGAGGAGGCGTTTAGAGAGCTTGCTTGCGGGACCGCGGTGATGCCGACGCGAGTGGGGCTCACAGTGTTTGATGAGGCAGGTTGGATTGGGGCTATGCCAGCTTACCTCAGCCGGGCGCGGGCTTTGGCAACAAAGATCGTCACCTCATATGACGCGAATCCTTCAAGACATGGTTTACCGACAGTCATGGCCCTTGTAGTTCTAAACGACCCTGAAACAGGGAGGCCTGAGGCTGTCTTGGAGGGGTCCTTCATTACTGCGATGAGGACCGGGGCTGCAAGCGGAGTTGCCACGAAGTATCTGGCTAGACGTGATGCAAGTGTTGTAGGAATATTCGGTGCGGGAACGCAGGCAAAGACCCAGCTTGAAGCTGTCAAGGAAGTCAGAAATATCCAGTCAGCTCTCGTCTACGATATCGTTCAAGACAGGGCTAGTCGATTCGCGCAAGAAATGAAGCAAAGAATCGGAATTGAAGTTCGCATGGAGAGCAACCCTAGTCATCTTGTGGGAGAGTCCGACATAGTCGTTACGGCTTCAACATCAAGGACGCCGGTTTTTGGAGGAGATATGTTGAGGAGGGGGACTCACATCAACGCAATTGGCTCCTTCAGACCAGACACACGTGAGCTTGACGATCTCACAATCCGGAGATCGAAGCTTGTCGTGGATTCGTTGAAGGCCTCGCTGCAAGAGGCAGGAGACATTGTGATCCCTCTGAAGTCGGGGTTAATACAGAAGGACCATATTCACGCAGAGCTGGGGCAGATTGTCGCGGGCCTGAAGGCTGCCAGAGAAGACGACAATGAGATAACAGTTTTCAAGTCAGTTGGGACGGGGGTACAGGATGCTGCTGCGGCAAACTTAGCCTACAGGAAGGCCCGGGACGCCAAGATCGGCACAAGTATAGAGCTAGACTGAGAACATGCAGCTAGTTTTCCCGCCTAACATCTGTTGAATCTCTGACTGACATATTTGGCTTGCCTTAGTGCGCCGCATATTTCGCCGGCCGACTGGCCCCGAATCATGTGAGCAAGCCGTGACTGACAGTCGCTATTCATGACAGCTGCAAGAATCATTCATACGGCTTATATGCATCAGTCATGATCACTTCATAGAGGTGATTCTAGATTGAGATGTCTTACTAAGATGCAGTTAACATGCAAGAAATATGGACAAACGCTGTCGGCATTATGCGGGTATCCTCAATTTTCCCCACGTTCCTTGCTCTCAGCCGAGCACACTTGAGGCATAGGAGGAAAACAGGAAGGGGTCATGTTGCGAACTCGAAAGAAGGCCTGTCTCACCTTCGGCATTTTGGTTTTGATGATTCTGGGAATTCTGACGGTCTACCTTTCGTTCAGGCCAAGTTCGATTGTGGCCACCGCGGTTCCAGGTTCAAGGGCCAGTCCAAGTGTGGTCGAGATGACTATTACCGAGACGTCTCCGAGTCAAGTTCTTCTCGACGCCTTAGATTTCGGGCAAAAAGGTCAGTTCAACACAACTGCTAAAGCCACATACGGAAGGTGGTCGGCAGATGTTGAGTATCAGCCACTCTCATGGATGCCAGGAGCAAGGGTCAAGATAGCGACAAGACTCCGCTTCTCCAAGGAACTTGTCATATTGCTCAAAGGGATTTCGCCCAAGATCGACAAACTATGCATTCTGATGACTGCTGAGAGAGATTTTGATTCTATGGGCCTCCAACGTGTACCTTGGCATGAGCGGGTATCGACCCTGCTCACCCCGGGAGGCCTTCCGATAGAAGGAGGCGGTAGCTCAGCTGTTTCACGCTTTACTGGCTACACAGACAGGACACCTGTCGACGTTATGCTTGAAGCGCCAATCACGGCCCTCAGTGAGGAAGATACTGTCCCTGGATGGTACTCAGGAATGGTGTCTGCGTGTGTTGGTTTGCCCAGAGATTTGCCACCGGGCATATATCGGCTGAGACTTGACTTCGGCTTCGGATCGGGGCAACGCAGGCTCAATCTCAACGGCGACGCCATTGGACAGCGACCGACAGTGTTGGAGGACATCTCATGCATCTATTCGCCACCCATTCCCGCAGGTGGCCTTGATGTCACGGGCACGGAGATAGATGGCTCGCAAATCCGAAGAAGGTGCTACTGGGTCTTGCTCTGGGACTACAACTCGAATGGCTACAGCGGGGTTATAGCGCAAGAGGATCAGAGCAGAGTAGCAATCTCACCACGGCACATAATCCACGATGAGATAGTATTGCCACGTTTTGACCCGAAGGGGAATGTCATCGGCTATAACCTCGAACCGACTTTCCTGATGGACACTATAAACTTCCAGCGCAATATCCCATGGCGTTATGACCACGGCGAGTGGTCAGTGAAGGTGACTGCCCCTGACGGAACTCTTGCAGATCTCGGAACATCGAGGTTCACGGCAAAGAGAGGAAACGGAGCAACCACCAGGAACCTGAAATTCACTTCGTGGAAGCCGCCGGCATACGGCAGATATGCCGTCGAGGCAAGGGGCTGGATCGAAGATGTGTGGGGCAACCGCTACGAAGGGGGCGGGAAGTACTCCTTCTGGATCGCTAAGCGAATGACCATGGCGACTGCCACTTTTCAAGGACAACCGTACAATATGGGAAACCGGTACGGGCGCGACATTGGCTTTGCACCTGCTGTGCCCGCAGACGTGATTATCAAGGCAGACCTGTACGTGAACTCCAACCCTCAGAACGTCCGGACGGCCATTTCGACTGGTAAGGCTACACCGGGCGGTGTGTTCGGAGCAGCGCAAGGCATGAAGCCTCTGCCTCTTGACGCACAAGGAGAGTATCACGCCCGGATAACAGCCACGTATTGGGATCCCGAAGGACATCTGTGGGTCTGTGTAATGCGGCATGCAGGGGTTGTATACCCTGAGGACACACCGATCATAGCTCATGGAAAGAAGCTTCTGATTCAAGGAAGATTCGTAGACCGCGGTGAGAAACACTTTGAAGGTTACGTGCCCGAGACTGGAGACTTCCGCTTCCTAGACCACATAACCTTCCCGTATAACTCAGGAGACGCGATACTAATAGCCAGTGAACAGCAAGGCGCCAATAAGATTGAACCCGTTCTCATATACGAAGTGAAGGAAAAGAACACGCCCTACGATCCAGCTTTGCAGGGCATAGGCAGGTCAAATTTGCGCATAAGGACAAGCAATGGCCTGTCGCCTGAGATGTTTCCAGAATACATCACTGACATAGGATATTTCTACGGATCTGCTCCCAGACCCGGATTCATGTCTAGGTTCCTTGTCGCTCACGACAACAGTAGAGCGCCATACTGGCCGACGAGTAGGACCAACTTCGGTGGCCAGATTGGCGCATCGAACAATGGCGACCTTCCGGGCGACATCTACCGGCTGCTGGGAGGGGTCGTTCTAAGACCTAGAGGACAGACCCCGATGTACGCTGGCTACCAAGCTAGCGCCTTCATTCTTCCCAAGGGAACTAACAACAACCGCATCATAGGTCCCGGAGACGAAGACCTGCCGAGTCCTGACGGGAATCCTGCGTGCTTTTTCATGGTGCCTGTTAGACCAGGCATGGTCTATCAGGTGGGCACGATTTTCGGCGCTGTGTTACAGATCGATCCAGTCGTGCCCTGTGATGTTAGATTCACCTTGACGGCGCCAGATGGGTCGAAGAGAGTGGCGGAAGGCAAAGGTGACCAGTTCGGCTACTTCGCTGCCAAAGAGAGGTGGCCTCTTGACCAGACAGGAGTTTGGGTCTACACAGTAAGGGCTACGTGGAATGGCCACGAGGGCAGGGTGCCTGGCTTGCCTGACACGGGAGGATACATCTTTGTGATTGAGAACGGAACAGCCGTTGGACGAGGCATGATCTTGAAGATGCGCGGTGAGCAATCCATCTCGCCAACAGACGGATTCGAGGTCATTGGTGAGAGCAGTGCTTCTGAGGTGTATTTCGCTGCGATAATCCCTGGGGCCGTGCTCGAACAGGGTGTCATACCAGTAAACAAAGGCGAATTCCGATACAAGTTCGATCCGAAGAGACT
>Ga0315306_10000383_pt1 | contig 21227 bp, 15 predicted proteins | sample TDP1_MG_FD_203803 | JGI IMG/M metagenome (GOLD analysis project Ga0315306, IMG submission 203803) | Freshwater sediment microbial communities from Lake Towuti, South Sulawesi, Indonesia - TDP1 | ecosystem: Environmental > Aquatic > Freshwater > Lake > Sediment | place: Indonesia: South Sulawesi... | reverse complement strand
AGACAGACTGCGTCGATGTCCTTCTTATCCACGGCGCCGAGTTAGAACAGCTCACTGATGAAAGGGTTCTTGGAGCCTTTGAAAAATTGAAGGCGCAAGGAAAATACAGGTTCAAAGGCTTATCCTGCCATTCGGACCATAACCGAATCGTAAGAAAGGCGGTCGAATGCGGCCATTATGACATGCTCATGCTCGGATACAATGTCTTCGACATCCAGCGAACAGAGAAAAAGATAAAGGCCTATGATGATTATCTTGGAGAGAACGGAATAAGCCGTCTTCTGGAGCTTGCAGCCTCCAAGGATGTGGGAATAATCGCCATGAAAACCCTGAAGGTCGGAGGAAGAAGGCAGAATCTGGAGAAATACAGGACGGGTACAACCTCAATCTGCCAGGCCATGCTGAAATGGGTGTTGGAAAATAAAAATGTGACTTCGGCAGCCACTGAAATATTGAATTACCAGCAGATGGAGGAAGATCTGGGCGTGGTGGGCATGACTCTCTCTCAAGAAGAAAGAATGAATCTCTACTGCTTCGTTAAAGAAAATTCGAAGGACTACTGCCATATGTGCGAGCTCTGTCAGAGAAACTGTCCTTCTGGAATCAAGACTACGGCAATACTCCGCTGTTTAGCTTATCGGGAAAGCTACGGAAAGAAAAATTTGGCAAGACGCCTCTATTCAAGCCTCGAGCCGGAGCAAAGGGCATCTTCCTGCAAGGATTGCGGCGAGTGCGAGAGGGCTTGCCTCTATGAGGTCAATATCCGGAAGAGAATCAAGGAAGCTCATCGAATATTATTTTCCTGAACCTCTTTTCCATTCTGCAAGAACTTTTTTATCTTATAGAGAAAACTGGTGTTAATCCTGTGCTGAACTCCTCTTCTATTCTCTTCATTCATTAAAGATGGGCCGAGCATTGACCATGATGCTCATCCTTCCTATAATTAATCCGTGCACTTGCTCATGGCTCTTTTTTAAAGGGCGACTTCAAAGAACAGACCAATGCTTGAAAGCGCAGCACAGAGCAAAAGGGAGGGTAAGATGAAGAAAAAGAAAAAAAATTCAGCTTTATTTTCTAGCGCTTTTCTCCTAGTCCTTTTTTGCTTGATTTTTTCGAGCCACACCGCCGCTCAAGTCGAGATTAAAATCGAAAACGGTATCACTGTTGTCCGCAACCCAAAGACCCCGGCTCAAGTGAAAGGCGTTCCTTCGTTGCTGACTTTAAAGGAAGACCTGGTCATCGGAAAGGAGACGGACAAAGAAGACTATTGGTTTAGCCTACTGAACTCCATTGCCGTTGATGATTCAGGGAATATTTATACGCTGGACCCGAAGGAAGTCAGGATCAGAGTTTTTGACTCAAAGGGGAAGCTGTTAAGAGTCTTCGGCCGAAGAGGCCAGGGGCCGGGCGAGTTCAACGGGCCCGGATCGATAAATGTGAGGCGAGACGGGAATCTCGTCGTTAATGATTTTATGAAACGTAAATATTCTTTCCTGACTTCGGATGGAAAAAGCATTAAGGACGTTTCCACCGCTTCATTCAACCTGAGCCGACTCAGATTCGACAGTCGCGGCTTTCTCTATTCTATTAACTGGATATTTGGCGAAAAGCAAGGTCAGGAGATAGCTAAATTTGACCAGAACATGAATCGCGTTGCAACGATTTCTTCCTTTAAAACAGAAACAAAGCCCAGAGTTACAATCCCTTTTAAAAACAGTCATTATTTTGACCTGACAAGCAAAGATGAATTGGTCTGGTTGATATCGTCAAAATATGAAATGAATGTCGTCAATCCAGAAGGGAAACTTATCAAGCGAATAATAAAGGATTATGAGCCAAAAAAGATAACGAATGCTGATAGAGAGCGAATCGAAAAAGAAGAATCTTCTGGCCTACCGCAGAAAATAACGGTCGAGCTTCCACAAAATTTTCCTCCAGCCGAAGATCTTTTGATCGACGATGAAGACCGGATTTATGTTCGAACATGTGATAGGGACAGCAAGGGCGGCGCCTTTTACGACGTCTTTGACTCCGAGGGCAGGTATATCTCGAGGTTTTCTCTTCCTGAAAAGGAGCGAGTCTTGGTTATCAAGAAAAACAAGCTATACTGCATCATCCAGGAAAGCAAGGAAAGCATTCCACTGATGAAGAGATACGACATGAAATGGAAGTGAGTTAAAAGATTTTTGAATACCAGAGCTTGAGAATATCCTCAGCGGGTTTGCCGTGAGGAGTGTAGCCTGTATCGTAAGGTCCTCCCTGGTCAGGGTTCGGCAACCACTGCCAAAAGTACATGCCCACAAGCCACGACTTTCCCATGACACTCTTTAGTGCATCCTCGTAACAGTTTGCCTGAACACTGAGATCAACGGTTCCCTGCCGCTGCCAGTCCCAGGGATTCTGGGCGCCGCCAGCGACACTCCTGTAGCCAATCTCGGTCAGGATGAGTGACTTGTTCCAGTGCCCAGAAAGAGCCTGGAGCTTGACAAGATAAGCCTGCCAGCCGATGAGCAGGTCATTCACTGTCGGGCTGGGATTTTGAGTGAGCGTGGGGTAGGCATCCATTCCGATGAGGTCAAGCGCATCCAACCAGTTGACGGCATCAGGATTGCTCTCGACCTGGTCGTCGGCGTAAACAAGAGTCCCTTTGTAGACTTTCCTGATTTCCCCGATGATCTGCCTCCATTCGGCTTCATGGGAAACGGTGGAACGGAGCTCACAGCCGACGCAAAATTGCTTCACGCTGAGCTCTTCAGCCATTTGGGCATAGTGAAGAATGAAGCCGCGATAAGAGGCGAACCAGGCAGCTCAATCATCATCGCTGAAATTCGGCCCGATCTCACCCCGCCAATGCTGGGGATCATAGAGAAGGTCGATGTGGGGCTTAAGCATGACCTTCAGGCCGAGCTGATGAGCATAGCGGATGATTTCACGAACCGAGGAGTCTGTAGGTGTCTCATCGCCGCTGCAGCTAATGGTCGTAGAATTGATTGTGTCTTGATAACCAGTGACGAGAATGCTCGTCCAGGTGGCTTTTGTCTGGCGGAGTTCCCTGAGGGCGAGACGGGCATCATCACCTTGGTATGAGTCCTTCCAGTAGCCGGTGAAAGCGATGCCTTTTTGGAAGCGAGATTCACCTGTCTCAGACTCGTCGCCATTGCCGCAAGCCAGAAAGAAGGCCGTTGTTATCCCGAAAAGAGCGGCAAAGCTGAATAAATGCCTTGTAATCGCGAATTTCCTTTTGCAAGGGGCATAACCTCTCTTCTTTTTGCGTTCAGAATTAGAATCCATGTTGAAAATTTCGTTTGAAAATATATCATTGAAAGTTGACCATCGTTAATGAGAAAAAAAAGAGGAGATGTCCTGCGCGGAGCCGTGGGACTATTCGCTGATAACCAGAATTTTTAGGACATATGACATATTGAAGAGACAGTCCAGAAGTCCGTCAGGTCTGCTCTCTGGGCATCAGACTGGCACGAAAATTGCAAAAATAGCAAAGAGAATAGCCATATAGAATCAATAAAAGAACTCTAAAGTTCAGGAGAGAGAATATGAAAAAAATCAAAATCGCATTGGCTCTTTCCATCGGGATAATGGCTTTGAGCCAGATAACGCTCGGCGACTCTCGTTTTCAGACGTCCTTGAATTTTTTAACTAGCTTTCCCCAAAATGATTTTAAGGAAAACGTTGACAGGACGTTCTTGGGCTTATCAGGCGAATTCCTCTACCGCTTCCCGAAGTCTATTTTCTCGATTGGATTGAGCCTGGAATACCTCAACTACGGCAGCGAAAGCCGGACAGAGCCGTTCGGTCCGACCATCCCGGATGTTGTGGTTGATGTCACCACCAGAAACAGCATTTTCTCATCAGCTTGCTTTTTGCGACTTGCCCCGATCAAAGGTTCTGTCCTTCCCTATGCGGAAGCATTGATCGGGTTCAATTATTTATTCACCTATACAGCCGTTTCCGACGAAAGCTGGTCCTCTTTAGATATTGCAACTACCACAAATTTCGATGATTGGGCGCTCAGTTATGGGGCCGGCGCGGGCGCTGTCATTCCCAATCTTGTGATTTGCAAAAAACAGGGTCAACCCAAATTCTCTATCGGGCTTGAAATCGGGCTTCGCTATCTCAAAGGCGGGACTGCCGAATACCTCAAGAACGGGTCAATCAGCCGCGAAAGCGGCACTCTTGTCTATACTCCTTTGAGGTCGGCCACCGACCAGCTGAAAACCCATTTGGGGATTGTCTTTCAATTCTGATAATAAATTACCGATTACCGCCCGGCTCTCGACTCTAAAATTATAACTGCTCGTTAATCCATTTTCCTCTAGTCTTAAAAACAAGAGGAATTATTATATTCTCAATCAAGGAATATTCCAAGGGTAAACCTGTATTCGCGCCTGGGAGAAATGGCAAAAATCCAAAATATTGGATGTCAAATGAGGCGAGGCCGAGAAAGTCTAATTCCTTTTCCGAATTTTACTTTGTCATCGTGCTGAAATTCAAATGACCGTGCACCCTGCTCCGACTGTCCTTCCCCTGCGTTATCCTGGCAGTTAGCTCAGGCAAGGCTTATCTGCCGCACAAGAGGCAACTCTGCTACCGCTGCTACCTCCCGGTCCTGACGGGGTTCACAGAGAGCTCTTTGCACAGGGCCTGGCCGTCAACGCCACTTACCAGGACGCTGACCAGAAAAAGTGCAGCCTCGACAGGGAATTCGACCCCACTGTAGCGGATTGTGGGTAACAGGGCACCGCTAGCTCCCCATCTAGCACGGTCAGTTTATCCATATTTTTCTAAATATCTAAAAATCTTGAACTCGAAGCAAAAATTCAGAGAATATCCCAGCTTCAAGCCTAAAAAAATGCTATCTTTATCTTCATCCTTTGTCAATAAACTGGGCTCATTTTTCAGTAAAGAATATCTTTCAAATCCAAGCTTTGTCTCTTAAATATTGAACAAAATTTTCAAACCTACGGCCATTAGAGGCAAATTCCTTTCTCTTTATTGACATAGAAAAACATGAATTGGTATTATAATTTTTTAAGATTAATATGGAGTAAAAAGATGTTTTATTGGGATTACACCTACATCCTTCTCATTCCTGCCTTCATTCTGGCCGTCTATGCTCAGCAAAAAGTGAGGAGCACTTACAGCCGCTTTAGCCGGACGATGGCCTCTTCCCGCATTTCAGCCGCTGAGGTCGCCCAGCAAATCTTGAGCTCGAGCGGCGCAGGTGAGGTCAGGATAGAAAAGATACGGGGTCAGCTCACCGACCATTACGACCCTCGAAAGAAGGTTCTTCGTCTTTCAGAGGGAGTTTATAACAGCAATTCTCTGGCTGCATTAGGGATTGCCGCCCATGAAGCCGGGCATGCGGCTCAGCATCAATCAGGCTATTTCCCTCTTCATATCAGAAACGCCATCTATCCAGTGGCTAACATCGGCTCGACCCTTGCTTTTCCTCTCTTTATCATCGGCTTCCTCTTCAGCCGGCAGGGTTCTAACTTCTTGATGGACTTGGGCATTCTCCTCTTTGCCGGAGCCGTGTTCTTTACAGTCCTGACTCTTCCAGTGGAATTCAATGCCTCCCGGCGGGCTTTGGCGCTTCTCAGAGAAGGAAGATATTTGGATAGCGAGGAAATTGTCGGAGCTCGAAAGGTCCTCTCAGCCGCAGCCTTAACCTATGTGGCAGCAACTGCTGTGGCCCTTGTCCAGCTCCTCAGGCTCTTTCTTCTGAGAAGCTCGAGGGATTAACCGTCTTTTGTTTTTTCGCTCTTCAATATGACGCTCAACCTTTTTACACATCAATTTTTTTTTCTAATCCAATCGTACTGAAAGAAATTAATAAAAATCCGCGCAAAGGGGACTGTCCCCTTTTTGTCATGATTCATCCGGAATTCCGAACCCATCTTAATCCTATGGCCTTCGCACAAATAACAACTTGATACTTTTGCTAAAATCATATGTTCTGAACCTGTCGTTATGGGTCCCGTTCCGCTTGACAGGCATAATGGCAAGTGATAGAAAAACATCTACTCATAAAGAAGGAGGTTTCAATGAGAAGAAGCAAGAGAATTGCCATAATGTCTGCCATTCTGTTTTTATCGCTTTTTATAACCTGCTTTCTCAGGGCGCAGACGTCTCCTGAAAGTTTCTTGGGCTTTAAAGTCGGTGAAGACAGAAAGCTGGCTGACTACAGTCAAATCCTGGCCTATTTCCAGAAGCTCGACCAGGAATCGGCAAGGGTTAAGGTTATAAATATCGGCACTTCCACCCTCAAAAAGCCGATGGTCATGGCTGTCATCACCGCTGAGAAAAACATGTCCAAGATCGATACCTACCGTGAAATCGTGAAAAAGCTGAGAGACCCGAGAATCCTTCCCGCAAAAGAAGCCAAGAAACTTGCCAAAGAAGGAAAAATCATCGTTCTCATCACCTGCAACATTCACGCCTCAGAAATCGCCTCAGCTCAGATGTCGATGGAGCTTGCTTATAAGCTGGCCAAAGGCGAAACTCCTTTTGACTCAGAAAAAGTCCTGGATGATGTCATCGTTCTCCTTGTCCCGACCATAAATCCAGACGGCGAGCAGATGGTCACCGAATGGTACCGTAAATATGTCGGCACCAAATACGAAGGGGGCAGTATGCCCTGGCTCTATCATCATTATGCCGGCCACGACAATAATCGCGATTATTTTATGTTCAACCTCTCGGAAACAAAGGCTGTGTCTAAAATCCTTTATCACGACTGGCTGCCCCAGGTTCATATCGATGAGCACCAGATGGGCTCCACCGGCGCTCGCCTCTTTATCCCTCCCTACATGAACCCTCCGATTCCCAACGTCCAGCCGCTTCTCTGGCGAGCCGTCAACCTCTACGGAGCCAACATGGCTTATGACCTGCAGAAGAATGGATTCAGGGGCGTTGTCCATGGAAGAAGCTATACAGGATGGTGGATCGGCGCCTGCGATGATACTTCCTGGCTACATAACGTTGCCGGGATGCTAAGCGAGATGGCTTCAGTCAGAGTTGCCACGCCCATTTATATCGAGCCGACTGAAGTTCCTCAATCCTATTATCAAAAACAGATGGAATTCCCAGACCCCTGGCCAGGAGGCTGGTGGAGGCTGAGAGACCTGGTGGATTATGAGCTGACTCTCTCCTTGAGCCTGATAAAAACAGCCCATCTTTACAAAGAAGATTTCCTCTATAACTTTTACCGGATGTATAAAAACTCCATAGAGATAAGAGAAAAAGGAGAGCCTTATGCTTTCATTATCCCGGCCAAACAGCGCGATTATCCAACCGCGCTGCGGATGCTTGATGTCCTTATGTTTGGCGGGGTTGAAGTCCATCAGGCCAAAGAGGATTTCTTTGCCGAAGGAAAGTTCTATCCGACCGGCTCCTTTGTGGTCAAGATGTCGCAGCCTTACAAGCCTTATGCCCAGGCTCTGCTCGAAAGACAAAAATATCCGGATATCCGTCAGTACGCCGGCGGCCCTCCTGTTCCTCCCTACGACAATGCGGGCTGGACTCTTCCTCTCCAGATGGGAGTTGACTGCGAGAGGATTGAAACTCCATTTGAAGCTAAGCTTGAAAAACTGGGAAAAGTCCCCTACCCATCGCTTGTGGCGCCAAAGCCATCCTCAGCTTATGTTGTCCTTGATTCAAGGATGAACGCCTCTTATGCCGTGGCTTTAGCTCTGCTCAAGAACAATGTCGAGATGTTCAGGTCAAAAGAAATGATAGAAAAACCGGGATTCAAAGCGGAAGCCGGAAGTTTCATCTTCAAGAACACGCCTGAAGCCCAGAAGCTCCTCCCTGCTCTCCTGGAAAAATGGCATCTTAAGGCCTATGAGCTCGAAAACATTGCCGATCTCCCTAAATCTCCGCTCAAGCATCCTAGGATCGGCCTCTACCAGTCCTGGAGAAGCAACATGGATGAAGGCTGGACAAGGTATGTCTTTGACGACATGGGCATTCCTTTCACAACCTTGCACAACAATGACTTCAAGGCAGCTAAAGAAGGCAAGGAAGAAAAAGAAGCCAAGGAAGTAAAGGAGCAAAAGGAAGAGGCAAAAGTTGACCTGAAGGCCAAATACGAGGTGATTGTCTTTGCCGATGAAAACGCTGATATCATCATCTCCGGAAAACCAAGTCCGACCTCTCCCTTTGCCAGGTTTATCACTGAAGTCCCTCCTGAATATGAAGGAGGCATTGGAAAGGAAGGAGTTGAGGCTTTAAAAAGCTTTGTTGAAAAGGGAGGAATTCTGGTCACACTCAACAACGCCTGTGAAGTTGCTTATAGGGAATTTACTGGAGCTCCGGCCAGGAATGCACTGGAAAGAGTGGACCGAACCAAATTCTTTTGCCCGACATCTATCTTGAAAATTATCGTCGACAATCAATCTCCGCTGGGGTACGGATTGCCCAAAGAGACTGCGGCCATGTTCTCCAACAGCCTTGCCTTCAACACCATGATTCCCTCCGGCGAATGGGACAGAAAAGTTGTCGCCAGCTACCCGGAAGAGGACATTCTTTTGAGCGGCTGGCTTCTGGGAGAGGAGGCAATTGCCCGCACAGCCGCAGTGGTCGATACCAAGTACAAGAAAGGCCATATCATCCTCATCGGCATCCGCTGCCAGTTCCGCGCTCAATCCCACGGCACATATAAATTCTTGCTCAACTCCCTGCTCTACCCAGAAATCGAATAGACTTCAGCTGCCGAAAAAATTCAAGCAAAAAAAATTTTTGCTTTACTCGAGAGCAAGAGGAATTATTTTTACTGATAAGCAGAGACCAATAGAGATATAATTTTTACATGTTAGATTGCCGCGCTCCCTTCGGTCGTTTGCGATGACAAAGTAACAAAATTAATTTTCTCTATAAGTCCTAGCCCAAGGAGGGTTTCTCGAACAATGAAAGAAGAGAAAAAGAAAAAACTTTCAATGATGATTTTCAGCGGTGATATGGACAAACTATTTGCCGCCTTCATCATCGCCACCGGCGCTGCTGCCTCCAACATGGAGGTCATCATGTTTTTCACTTTTTGGGGCCTGCGCGCGCTCAAGAAAAAAGTCAGGACTGGAAAAAGCTTTTTCGGCCGGCTGCTCGGCCTTTTCTACGGCGGAGACATCAACCGCGCCAGCCCGAGCAAAATGAGCTTCGGCGGAATCGGACGCTGGATGTTCAAGAAGATGATGAGGGCCAAGAGAGTTCCTTCGCTGGCTGAGCTGAGGCAGATGGCCATCGACCTCGGCGTGAAGTTCTACGGCTGCCAGATGAGCATGGCCGTCATGGAAATCCCCAAGGAGACGATGGTCGATGAGGTCGCCCAGTGCGTCGGTGTTGCCTTCTTTATCGAACAGGCCCAGCAATCCGATGTCACGCTTTTTATTTAACAGATGAATTAAACAATCTAAAGCTTAAAATTTTGATGTCTAAGAGCGAACAAACTTGAGGCGGCCCTTCTCTAGATAGGGATTATCTTAATTTGCTAAAAATAAAGCCGATATGTTTTGATGCTGATTGTATGATTGCTTCTTTTTTGCATCAAAAACTAAATACTCTGTAAGGAACCTCATCAGCTCCGCCTCAAGCTGACCATCAAACCGCCAGCTCCAAAGGCGAGCATAATCAAGGCCTGGACTAAAGTCCTCCACTGGACCTGGTCAGTGAGGAAAAGGGCGGAGATAAAGAAATAAAGCCCGGCAGCGCCGATGAGGCTGTATACGCCGAGCATGATTTTCCAGGCGCAACGGTTTGCTTGCGGAGTATCCTGGGAAAAGAAGCGATTGTAAAGAAGCACACCGCCGACACAGAAAATCCCGAGCAGAGCAAAGACCAGCCAGAAGAGCCTGGCCTGTCTCACCGTCTCTGCTGCCAGCGGAATGCCTGACTCCACAGCATCAGCCGAAGGGACAACGGGCTTGAGAATCTTCTCATAGAGGGCTGCTCCAAGATTGAATCCAATCAGGCTTCCAAAAACGCCGTAAAGAAAGGCATAGCCCATGTAAACCGCCTTCTTATCCTGGGGAGCTATGCTGCCGACATAGCTGTAATACTTGGGATGGGCGGTCATCTCACCGATAGAAAAAACAGCAACGCCCAGGACAAACATCCAGGCGCTTCGGGTCAGAGCCAAGACTAAAAACCCTCCTGAGCCGATGATGATCCCTGAGGCCATGACTGGAAGGGTCTTCATTCGAGTGACAATGCGGCTGATGACTATCACCAGAAGAACGATAGTCCCGGCATTAATGATAGTCACAAACTCGGCATCGAATTTAAAAGGCTTGAGTAAGAAGACTTTCTGCATGAAGCGGTCAACAGGGGCGCGGTGAATAAAATCCCGCAGATACCAGAGAACAGAGCCGAACGTCTGAAAATAAAGAATCCAGAAGCAGGAATAGACAATGATCAGCAACATGAACCTTGAATTGCTCAAAACAAGCAAGGACTCTTTCATCACTTGGCTGATGGACTTGGTCGTTTCCGGCCTCTGCGGGTCTTTGTAAATAAAAATTGCCGGGATAAGCATCAGAAAGCACCAGACCGCCGAAGAAAAAAAGACATAGCGCCAGTTGAATCCTTTGACCCAGCTGACAAAGAAAGGCGCAAGAAAGGCTCCAAGGTTGATGCTCCAGTAGTAGACTCCAAAGCCGAAGCCGCTGTTTTCCTTGGTTGTCGTCCGGGCGATCGTCCCGGAAATGATGGGTTTGAAAAGTCCGCTTCCGCTGGCCATGACCAAAAGAAAGAGAAAGATTAAGCCGTAGGAGTCAAAATTGCCGCTGGCAAAATATCCGATGGTCAACAAAGAGAAAGCCAGAAGCAGCATCCTGCGGTAGCCCAGGCGGTCAGCCAGAGCGCCTCCGATGATAGGCAGGATATAGGTCAGGGCATAGACAAAGCCTTGAAGCAAACCGATCGCCTGCTTCTCGAAATGAAGAATATCAGCCAGATAAACAGCCAAGACAGAATTCATCCCGTAATAGGCACCGCGCTCGAAAAGCTCCATCAGATTGGCTACCCAGAATGTCTGGGGGAAGGTAAAAAGGATATTTCTCTTCTTTACTCTTTCAGCCATCTCTCACTCCTTATAGCAAGATAAAAACAGCGGACAAAGGCTTCCAGTTCTTCAAGGTCAGCGCGGCCTTTGGCTTGCATACAGGCAAAGGCAAAAAAAGAGAATAAGAGCGAACATCATTTTATGGTTTCATTCACCTTGGGCAGCACAATTTTCTGTATCGCCCGTTCTATGTTTTGATAAAGTGGAAGTGCGACATTCTTAAGCTCCACCGTGTGGTATTGATCACCGATTCTCACCGAGAGGAATGACGTCTTTCCTCCGGGAAGGCCGGACCGCGAGCGCAATTCTTTAAACTGATTGTCGTCAATAGCTTTTTGAATTTCTCCAAGCTCTCTGTCATCCAAACGGAATGCCTTTTGGACGATTGTCCCCTCTTTAGACCTTTTATGGAATTCGCCTTCCCCATTCATCCGGATTTCAATCATGATCTGCCATTCGAGGTCTCCCAGCGGTCCATATCCGTAGCGGAGGAAGACATTCTTCGTCTTTCCTTCCAGAATTTTTTCCTGTTCAGTTTTCACCCATTCCAGGGGGTCGGCATTGATCTCGATTTGAATAGCCATTTCTGAATCGATGTAAGCATATCTGAAAGCCCAGCCGAATTCACCGCTATCTTGCATGTCCAAATAAATAGCATTATGGCCGGCAATTGTCCCTTGCCTCCCAAATTTCTTTGCCCAGTCTGCCCATTGGGAAAGAAATGCGATTTCTGAAGTTGAGGTAACCTCTTTGATTTCCGACTGGGTCAAAAAGTAATACTGGATATTGACTTCTTCTTTGACTTCTTCTGCACGCAGTTTTTGATAGATGACATATCCGTTAGGATTGTCCAGCTCAGGAAGTTTCTCATCGACTAGCTGCCACTCTTCAGGGAGAGTCTTGGCCACAGGCTTGGGAAGGCCATCAACGATATCCGCTTCAACGCTTTGAGCGACTTCCATCGCTTCTGATTTCGTCGGATGCCATTGGTCATCTACAGGCAACATCTCCCAAAAATTGTTGACACATTGGATATCATTCTGCCCTCTTACCGTAATTTTCCAATCAGGTTTGCGCAAGGGAACGGTAAAAACATCTCCTACATCAAGCCGCTCGGCATCCTGTCCATCCTCCACAAAAGAAAGGGCAGCCAATTCGTAGACGCTGGACGGAGTAAAAACGCCAAAGCTTGCTTTGAGGTTATCATCTGGCCTTAGGCGCTCGATTTTGATAATGGCATCATAATATCCAGAATTAGGATTATCCCTCAGCTCAACTAGGCTGCAGAGAAAGTTTTCTCTTTTTTTAAACAGCTTGCAGTCCGTCACCAGAAAAAGGCAAAATCCTAATCCGAGCAACAGAAAGAGAGAACAAATTTTCAGGTCATCAAGCATTTTCTTGCTTTTTCTCAATCTTATACTCCAATTCATGTTGATTATGCCTCGTTAAATTTTAGCTTGGGCAAGCAAGCTTCCGGGCTCCGTGATATCAAGATGATAGGCTGCTTCTCTCCCCAACCTTCAGCCTCGTCACGGAACTCGCGATGCTTCCTTTTCTTTTATTCTTCTAGAATCTTAGTTGCCCTTTCGATATCCGAAACATCGAGGACAACCGAAACCCGCTCGCCTTTCTTACTCAAGGTTCCGTAGCAATATTCAATGTTGATGCCTTTGTTTCCCAGTTTTGTGGCCAGCTCGGCCAGTGCTCCTGGCCTGTTCTCGAGGTCAACTCTAATAACTTCCCTCAGCTCTGTCGTATAGTTCAGCTTGTTCAGGATTTTCTGAGCCTTTGAGATGTTATTGACGTGGAGTTTTGCCGTATCTTGGAAGACGCCGATCGCCTCGATGTTGATACCTTCTTCGGCCAAGTGGCTGCACAGCTCGCCTAAGGTCGAAGGCCGATTTTCCAGGATAACGAAGATTTCATTGATTCTTTCCATTGTGTCCCCCATTTTTTTAGTCATTTATCACTTTTTTATTTCTTATTCTATCTTTTTGAATAGGCCTTTAAATACTGAGCCCGGAAATAAGCCTCTGCCTCTCCACCGCCTTTAAAAGACAGTTCTTGTTTCTTGAAAGAAAGCTCTCCTTTAAAATCCTCAATCTTTGCGTAGCGGTGCCTGTTCATCCAGGCTTCAACTCCCTGGACAAGGTCTTTCACAGCCTTGAGCCCCTTCTGGAAGAAAAGGGAGCAAACCTGGACAGCAGAAGCTCCAGCCAGAATTTGTTTGACGGCATCCTCGGCGCTGCCGACTCCTCCAGAAGAGGCGAGATCACAATCGACTCTTCCTGAAAGAAGCGCAACCCACTTTAGAGAATGGCGGAAATTTCCTCTGCCGATTATGCTTTTCGCCTTGAGACTCTCGGCATCAATCTCAGGCTCGAGAAACCAGTTGAAAAGAACGAGCGCATCGCAGCCAGCCTCTTTCAGCCTGGAGGCGAGGTAAGGAATGGACGTCAGCTGATAATTCAATTTTACGGCAACTGGAATCGAGACTGCCTTTTTCACTTCGCCCAGAATATGAAGATGCCGCTCCTCGTATTCTTTTCCAGGAATCCCAAGGTCGAGAGGAAGAAAATAGATGTTGAGCTCAAGGCCATCTGCTCCTGCGTCCTGGAGCTGGCGGGCAAACCTGGGCCACAGGCGGTGAGACTGGCAATTGATGCTGGCAATAACTGGGATCTTGACCTCTTTCTTGACTTGCTCAATCATCCGGCAGACCTGCTGCGGAGCATACTCGAGCAATCCTCCGCTCCGCAGATAATCCAAGGCTTCAGGATAAATCCCATATCCTTCGGGTAAAGCCTCTTCCTTTATCTGGAACTGCTCTTCAAAAATGGATTTTAGAATCACCGCACCAGCGCCTGATTCCTCGCATTTCTTAACTCCGGCCGAGGTCTTGGTCAGGTCGCTGCTGGAGACGATGATCGGGTTTGGAAGGGTTAATCCCATGTAAGTAGTGGTCAAATCAGCCATGAGACTCTCCTTTTCTAAGTAATATCTTCACGCTTACAAAGGCCGTATTTTGCAGAATAATCTTATCTAATCAGCGATTCAATTGCTCTTTTATAATCCTCGACGATTTCTATCTCCCTCTTTCTCATCCGATAGTTTTCGGGCGGCCCGCCTTTATAATCCTTGATAAACCAATTCGCTGTCTTTTTAATCCAGACGTCAAAAGGAGTAGGAATAAAATTCAAATCTCTTCTCGCCTTCTGGGTATCAAGAATGAATGGCCTGCGCGTGAAAAAAGGCGAGAACGCCGTCCCCAATCCTGCCTCCTCTAAAACAGAAGAAGGAATATCCACAAGCTCAACCTTTTTGCTCAAAACCTCAGCAGCTTTCAGGACAAAGGCCCTCAAAGTCAAGACTTCAGCCTGAGCGAGGTTGTAGGCCTGGCCGAAAGATGATTCGTTCATCAGGTTCATGGCCACTGTTCTCGCGATATCATCCTGATAAATGTGAGTGAAAACGTTCAAGCCGCTGTCAGGAAGAATCAGAGGCTTTCCGTCAAGAATTCGAATGAAATAAGAATAAGCCCTGAGAGTGTAGTCTCTCTCACCGATGACAATCGGCAGGCGGAGCATGGTCACCGGAAAGCCTTGACTCTCGAAAGCTTCGCGAAGAATTTCCTCGCATTTTCTCTTGTGGTATCCGTAATTCCACCATTCGTCATTTCCTTCAGGCCTGGGATAAAGAGGGCGGTCAAAGTCCTCTTCACGCAAAGGACAGGGAAAATCTTTGGTGACAATATAGACCGAGCCGGTGCTGATATGAATAAAATGACCAACATTTCCTGCAAAGGCTTCCACGGCAACCCTGCTGTCCTCGGCTTTGAAAGCAATCATGTCAATCACCACATCGAAATCTTGCCCTTCAAACTTCTCCAAGAAATCCCTGGAGTCGTTTCTGTCACCCTTTATACGCCCGATTCTCTCGCCAAAATCATCAGGAGTTTTCCCGCGGTTGAAAAGCGTGACCTGATGGCCGTCATCGAGAAGACGCCTGGCAATAAAATAGCCGAAAAAGCGAGTCCCGCCAATGATGAGTATCTTCATCCTATTTCACTTATTTCTTCTCTGAGCATCTTTTTTCTATGATACCAAGCAAAGGCAAAAAGTAATTCATGAACTTGGCTCAGGCTGGGTGTTGAGAAAACCGTTTGAAGGCTGAGCGGGCATGGTTCCTCGACCGAAGGGAGAGGAGAGCGAAGCCTGCGTGTTTTCGAAACACCCAGCCTGAGCCATAATGTGACTTTCCATCACCGAAAAAAGATGCTCCCTTCACTTCTTCCCTATTGGAATCGGCTCTGGAACGAAGACCAAAGGAAGCTTGCGCTCTGCCAATTTGTTGTTGAGCTCCTGAACCGTCTGAGCTAAATAGCGATTCACCTCGCCCATGGCAGCTTTGAATTCTTCCTCAAGCTCCTTGAAGTATTCGACCTGGGCTTTTGTCGGTGCGGCATCAACTTGCTCTATCGAAGCGAAAAGAGAGTTCAAGCGTTCGGCGAGCCTCGGCCCTTCACTCCAGAATGCCTTTCCTTCTGGCCTGACAAGAATTTCCTGAATTGAATCTATCTTGTTCAGGTGTGAATCGACGACTCCCAAGACTTCTGCTGAAAAATCTTTGCTCAACTTCTCGACCATATTTTTTCTCTCATCGACCTGAGCTCTAAGCATGTCAAGAGCGCGCAAGCCATCGTTAACCATAGACTGCATGTCCCTGAGATTCAAAGAATATTGCTGCTGCTGAGAAAGTTTATCCAGAGAAATATCCAGCAAGGGGTCGAGCCTCACTTCCAACGGCTTTTCCAGGCTTTGGCCTTTTAGAGTCAGCCGCACGGTGTAATTTCCAGGCAAGGCCTGCGGCCCGCGGGGCCCTCTGAAGAAAAAGTCTTCTTCAGCTTTGGCTTCACGTCTGGGGCGCGGACCTTCAAGACGCAAATCCCAGGCAACACGGTTCAAGCCCGCCTCCTGGGGAATGTCTTTGATCTCTCGAATAACCTTCCCTGATTTATCCAGAACCTCAATCTTCAGCTCGCTTTTCGGCTCAACCTTTTCTTTAAGATAATAAGTGAGCAGTGCTCCATAGGGAGGATTCAAGCCTCTGAATGGCTTATCGCCAATGCCATAGCGAACAGGTTTCACCGCATGGCGAAGCGCGGGCCTGATATTAAAAAGGTGCGCCGGGCCGGCAAGGAGCTCAGGGCTTACCTGCTGCAAGCAGGAGGCGTCATCAAAAATCCAGATGCTCCTACCGTGAGTCCCAAGGATCAGGTCGTTCTCCCTGGGATGGACCAGGATGTCATGGACAGCGACCGGAGGAAGATTCGCCATGTGGAACTTCATCCAACTTTCCCCGCCATTAAAAGAAACGAAGAGGCCAAGCTCTGTGCCCAAGTAGATAATATTCGTATTCTTCGGGTCTTCCCTGACCACCCAGACATAGGCCCTATCAGGAAGCCCTTGGCTGATATTCGTCCAGGTTCGGCCAAAGTCTTTTGTCTTGAAGACATAGGGATGGAAGTCATCGAACATGTGGCGGTCAAAGGAACAGTAGGCCATGCCAGCTGATGTCAGCGAAGGCTCGATATGAGAGACAGGAGAATGTGCTGGTATATCAGGAACATTTTCAAGGACATTTTTCCAGACTGCACCGCCATTCATCGAAACCTGAAGGTTTCCGTCATCCGTGCCTGCCCAGAGGATTCCAGGCTGGATCGGCGACTCTGCCAGGCTGATTATGGTGCAGTGATACTCTGCTGAAGTGTTCTCAGGCCAGGCCGGGCCTCCGGCTGTTTTCTGTTTCTCCGGATTGTTCGTTGTCAGGTCAGGGCTTATGGTCTCCCAAGTGCTCCCAAAATCCGCAGACTTGAAAACGACATTGGCGCCGAGATAGATAACCTTCTGGTCATGAGGCGAAGCAACGATGGGCGTGTTCCAGTTGAACCTGTATTTCAGCATATTGACCGGAGCTCCGTCAGCCCGGCGAGGTTGAGGGCTCACCGCCTGCTGCTCCCGTGTCTGCATATTCGTTCTCATCACGTTCCCGCCCTGAGACTCGCTCAGGAAAAGCTCGGGGTTTTCGGGATGGACGACTAGATGAAAGCCATCGCCAAAGCTGATCATCTGCCAGTCATCGTTGAGGATTCCAAAGGTGTCCTTGGTGCGGCTTGGACCGTACCAGGTGCCGTTATCCTGCAATCCTCCTCCGACGTAGTAGAATGGCACGCGGTTGTCAGCGCAGATTTGATAGAACTGGCCTATAGGGAAGTTGTTGACATACTCCCAGCTCCTGCCTCGGTCGTAGGAAACAGCGATGCCGCCGTCCTGTCCCTGCCACATCCGGCTTGGATTGAGCGGGTCTATCCAGAGTGTGTGGAAGTCGACATGAGTGGAGGGAGAGATTCGATTGAAATTTTTGCCGCCGTCAACTGAAAGGAGAAGCTGGGAGGAGACGGCATAAACCCGATTTTCATCAGCAGGGTCAACCCTGAGGTCGGTGTAATAAAAGCCCCGAGAAACGATGTTCACATTCTTGGAGACGAGGCGGAAGGTCTCTCCCCTGTCATCCGAGCGGTAGAGAGTTCCTTCCTGAGATTCAGCGATGACATAAACCACGTTAGGGTTGCTCATCGAGACCTTTACCCCGATCCTTCCCACAAGATTGGGCAATCCTTTGCTCAATTTTGTCCAGGTTCTTCCAGCGTCGATTGACCTGTAGACTCCTCCTTCGCTATCTCCGCTGATGAATGTCCAGGGCTTTCTTTCGAAACGCCAGAGAGCAGCGTAGACGATGTTTGGATTCTGGAAGTCTATATCCAGGTCAGAGACTCCATGGCGTTCATCGCTGTAAAGAACTTTCTCCCAGGTCTCACCTCCGTCTCTGCTCATGAAAACTCCGCGCTCCTTGTTAGGGCCAAAAGCATGGCCCAAAGCTCCGACAAAGATGATATTCGGGTTATGAGGGCTAATGACGATTCGGGAGATTCGCTCTGTATCAGCCAGCCCTAAATAGCGCCAGGTTTCTCCTCCGTCAGTCGATTTATAAACTCCATTGCCGAAAGAGACTGAGTTGCGGACATTTGACTCTCCTGTGCCGACATAGATGACGTCAGGACTGCCAGGCTCGAGGGTGATATCTCCTATGGAAGCAATTTCCTGCTTATCAAAGATCGGCTTCCAGCTTATGCCTCCATTCGTCGTCTTCCACACTCCGCCTGAAGCTGTTCCAACATAGACCACCTCCGGCCTCCCGGGAACACCCTCGATGTCAGTCGTCCGTCCGCTCATGTTTGCCGGACCGATATTCCGCCATTGAAGATTTCGAAAAATTCCGGGCTCGATACTCATTTTCTCGGCTGAGTTTTTATCGCGCTGGCTTAGAGCGGCCGAGTTCAAATTCAGAGCGATTATGAGCGTTAGAACGAAGAGCAAGTTAAAAAAGTTCCGAATTCTCATCTCCTCCTCCATCAAATTTATATAAAAATCTGAGTCGTTACGTTATCGCTGCCAGTTTTGATGTCTAATCAAAGATTTTACCTGGATTGAGGATGCCATGAGGGTCAAAAATTTTCTTTATTCCCTTCATCAGCCGGATTTCTTCCTCTCCGATAACATAAGAGAGGTAGCGCTTCTTAACAAGCCCCACTCCATGTTCGCCTGAAATCACTCCTCCTCTCTCTTTACAATCGCGGTAGAGCTCCTGACGGACCAAGTCGCTCTTTTTGCGCCATTCATCCTCAGCAAGCGGAATAAGCTTCCCACCCTCGTAGCGTGCCTTCATGATGTGGGAATGGACATTGCCGTCAGCCGCATGGCCGTAGGTCGGAAGCCAGAGGCCGTGCTTGAGGGAAATCTCATGAATTCTCTTCACATGTTCGGCAATCTCCGCCCTTGGAACAGAGATGTCGAGAAGTTCGACCATGCCGGCCTTGAGCGCCTCATAGAATTTGCTCCGGATATCCAGGACAAGCCTCTGCTTGTCAGCGCTGTCTGCGACATAAACATCCAGAGCGCCCTTTTCCAGACAGACCTCGGCCACAGTCTCGGAAAGCCTGGCCATCTCCTCTTCGCCCGAGGCATCGAGGATGATCAGCAGATAGGTCTTTCCCAGGGAACAGGGCCACTTCTTCTTGAGAAATTTCTCTGTTATCTGGACAACCTCTCTCTCCATGAACTCGACGGCCATGGGCAGTATCTTTCTCCGGATGAGAAGAGGAACAGTTTCGATGGCATCTTCCAGCTCATCATAAGGAATGATGAGAGACCTTGTGGCCTGAGAAGGAGGCATGAGCTGAATCGTGGCTCGAGTGATGACTCCCAGCGTCCCTTCAGAGCCGACCATCAAGTTGAGAAGGCTGTATCCTGTGCTGCTCTTCATTAGTTTCCCGCCGAGATGGACGACCGAACCCCCTGGCAGGACAACCTCCAATCCTCTGACATAATTCCTGATGACACCGTATTTGACCGCGCGGCTTCCGCCGGCATTGGTGGCGATGAGACCTCCGAACATGGCGCTCTCCTCGCCGGGATGTGGAGGAAAGAAAAGCCCCGACTCCTCCACGGCTCCATAAAAATCCTTGAGAGTCACTCCTGCCTCGACAACAGCCATCTGGTTCTCGGAGTCAATCTCGACAATCCGGTTCATTCTCTCCAAGGACAATACGATTCCTCCATGAGAAGGCACGCAACCTCCGCAGAGCCCGGTTGCACCGCCGCGGGGGGTTACAGGGATCCTCTCACTTTCTGCCAGCCTAAGAATTTCTGATACTTCTTCTGTGTTCCGCGGCTTGACGACAAGCTCCGGCATGCTGGCGATATCCGCCAGCCAGAACTCATCGTGGCTGTAATCGGCCATTTTTTCCGGGTCGAGAATCAAATTCTCACGGCCGACGATTTGCTCTAATTTCTCTATGATTTTCTCTGTAACTTTCTTATACATAACTCATCCGTCTTGCCATCTTATTCATTCCAACAAAACGCTAAAATAATAGCACAATAAATATCATGAAACAGCCATTCATTACGAACGATCGGAAAGAATGCGGCTATCCGACGCCGCCGTTGCAATGAACAAAGAAGATTCCTCACTTTACTCGGAACAGGCTGCTCAATCTCTTTTTCTTACGAGATTGTTTCGTCGCTTCGCTCCTCAATGACATTATTATTTCTTTATTGTAATCGCTGGAAGCTCTGCTTTCCTGACCAGCTTGTTAAAATCAGCCACATCCTCGCCGTAAATAGAATTCAGCGACGCAAGTTGCTCATCCGCCTTTGCTGACAGCTCTTTAAAAACCTGGTAGGACTGTTCTGTAGGCCGAGTTTCAGCGCTGGCCACGACTGAGGCCAGGGCTGCAATCTTATTGTCGAGCATGATGGGGTAATTGAGAGGGTCCTGGGGGCTCTTGGATTTTGATTGGATGAGCGCGTCTTCAACTTCAATAAGCCTCTTCTGGAGGAGCTTTCCTGCCTCGATAATCTCCGTTCCCTTTTCGCTGCCCTCGACCTGTCCCAAGATATTCTCTATTTGTCTCTTCACGCTTCGCAGCTGATTGATTGCCCTGTTGATTTCAGTTACCTTGTCGCGAATTCTGAGCAGAAAATCAAACTGCTCTTGAAGGTCTTGGGCAGTCACTAAAAGGCGTGGGTCTCTCTTCCACTCGAAGGTTTGAGTCATCGACCTTTCGCCGACAGTCAGCCTGACCTGATACAACCCAGGCGTGGCTAGAGGACCGCGCGTCGTTGCCACCCAGAGAACAGCGCCTGGAACGCGTTCAGCATCGGGATAGCGCATATCCAGGATGAAGCGGTTCATGCCAGGCTCAGCCGCAAGCGCCTGAGAGCCTGAAAAGCGCTCGAAAGTAAATTCATCAGCCGCTTGCTCTCTTTGTGCTTGGCTTGTGAATTTCCGAATCAAGCGGCCGGCAGAGTCCAGGAATTCAAGGGTGACTTCCTCTGAAGGCTTGTCTTTAAAATAATAATAAACGATTGTGCCATTGGGCGGATTCTGACCCATGTTGGGAACCGGAAAGCCGCCTCCTCGCAGACGATAGGCATTGCGCGGCTTGAAGAGATAGAAATCTCCATCAGCAAGGCCGGCGGCGACCTGCTGCAAAGGGGTCAAGTCGTCAAGAATCCAGAACGAGCGGCCG
>Ga0315306_10000382_pt1 | contig 21235 bp, 19 predicted proteins | sample TDP1_MG_FD_203803 | JGI IMG/M metagenome (GOLD analysis project Ga0315306, IMG submission 203803) | Freshwater sediment microbial communities from Lake Towuti, South Sulawesi, Indonesia - TDP1 | ecosystem: Environmental > Aquatic > Freshwater > Lake > Sediment | place: Indonesia: South Sulawesi... | reverse complement strand
CCAGCTTGTTTCTGTGGGAAAGCAGGAAACGATCGGGGTGATTGATTCCAGCCGGCAAATTTTTGATGAGCTCGAGAGGAAGATGGACAACAAACTTAAGGATGGGACGAGGCGTTACCTTCTCAAAAAATTTGAGTTATCTCCGAATATCGAGATTCTGAGAAGTCAATTGAGCAAGAAAGTGCTGGATAGAGAGCTTTCAGCCTATCTCTTTATTCCTGAGAATATTGCCGAGGGAGGGGAGGCGGAGTATATCTCCCTGCACACCACAGATTTTGATAAGCTAAAAGATATCAATGGAGCCTTGAGCAGTGTCATCATCGAAAGAAGATTGAAAAAAGAAGGGTTGAATCCTCAAAAGGTCTCTGAGTATCTGCGGCCTGCGAAATTGACGCCAGTGAAGGTGACGAAAAAAGGAGAGGAGAAGGATATCGGAGCGACTTTCCTGATTTCCTATCTTTTAGTCCTCATCCTCTACATGACCCTTTTCTTTTACGGGGCGATCATCATGAGAGGCGTCATCGAAGAAAAGAATTCAAGGGTAGTGGAAGTCATCCTCTCCTCTTTAAGGCCCTTCGAACTCATGGTTGGCAAGATATTGGGGATTGGCGCGGTGGGCTTGACTCAGTACTCTATCTGGGCCCTGTTCGGCGTCGCCGCCTCCAAGTACAGCCGGTCGATGCTTTCCTCCTTCATCCGCCTGCCTTTAGATTTTAAGCTGCCGAGCATTCCTTCCTACATCTTCGTCTATTTTGTTGTCTTCTTCATCCTTGGCTACTTTCTCTATGCCACCTTCTATGCTGCCGTGGGCTCAATGGTCAACTCAGAAAAAGAAGCCCAGCAGCTCCTTTTTCCTATAACCATGGCTCTGGTTATCCCCATCATGCTTATCATGTTCATCATGAGAAGCCCGGATAGCACTTTTTCTGTTGTTTTATCCATAATTCCTTTTTTTGCTCCGATTCTGATGCTGCTTCGTATTTGCATCCTTCTTCCTCCTTTCATCCAGGTGGGAGGCTCAATCCTATTGCTTATGCTGACGATTCTGCTCATGATCTGGCTTACGGCGAAGATTTACAGGGTTGGAATCTTGATGTATGGCAAACGCCCGAATTTTGCGGAGATCGTCAAGTGGGTGCGGTATAAATAAAGAGCTCAGGCAGAATGGTTCGCAAGCACGCAGCTTTTGCCCCAGCGAGGCAAAAGCTGCTCGGTTCCAGGCTTCGCTCTCCTCTCTCTGTTGGAGGGATTGCTTCGTCGCTTCGCTCCTCGCAACGCCCGCTCAGCCTTTCACACGGCTTTCTCACCACTCTGCCTTCGCTTATTAAAGAAAGGTTGGATATGGTTGTTCACAATATGTTTTTCAGGGGGTGAACCTTTTTTAAGGTCGTTCCGTAGTAATCTTTGAAATGTTAAAGATGAGGTAAAAAAGTCTTGATCTGACTGGAATAAGGAACTGCTGAATAAATTTTTTAAGAGAATTAAAGAAGAAAAATGGTAACGAAAAGGGTAGGCGAAGATGAAGATATCTACACCCTTGTCGAAAGAATCAAGAAAGCAGACAGAGAGGCTTTCATGACCGTTACTAATCTCTACCAGAAAAAAGTCTTCCTTCTCGCTTTTTCTTTTTTCCGTAATAAGGAAGATGCTCTGGACATCGTTCAGGAGACCTTTTTGAGGCTTTACCAGAGAGTTAATTTATTCAGAAAAGGCCAAAATTTTCAGAACTGGCTTCTGCAGATTGCCAAGAACTTGTGCATAGACTATTACCGCAAGAATTACAGCAGGAGCAAGGACTATGATCGGGAAAAGCCAATTGAAGAGATGAATCTGGCCCTCCAGAATGAGAGAGATCCTTATTTCTCTTCTGACCTGAAAGGAATATTCTCAGCCTGCCTGAAAAAACTGGCGACAAAACAGAGATTGATATTTGTCATGAAGCATTACAATCAGCTTGAATATCAGGAGATCGCCCAAATATTGGGTATTTCCTTGGGGACGGTTAAATCCCTTCATTTCAAGGCCGTTCAAAACATGAGGGGTTTGGTCGCGCCCTATTTGGGGAGAGAGCTATGACCGATTGCAAAAAATTTAAGAAAGATTTTGTGGCTTTCCTCTCGCAGGAGCTTGAGGAGGATGAAAGAAAGCTCCTCCAATCTCATCTTGATCGCTGCCCTGACTGTAAAAGAGAAATGGCTCAGCTCGAGGAATTCATGAAAGGGGCAGATTCTTTGAAGATGGATATCGAGCAAATCATGGGAGAAGTGGATTGGGAAGAGCTTCCCAGGAAGATCACAGAGAATGTTTTCAAGCAGGAGTCAGCCTTTCCTCGAGAATCATGGCTGGCAAGACTTTCAAGATTCCTTTTCCAACCCAGATTGAGACCTATTTATGCTGGCCTACTTTTGGGTGTCTTGCTCGGCTCTCTGGCAACTTACTTTATTCTTAGAGCCCCGCACCTTAAAGAGGCAAAGTCAACACAGATATTCGTGCCAGCAAATTTTATAGAAAGGATGGAGCTGGAGATGGCCAGGCGCGAGACGCTCGACTACCTTGAAAAAAGCCAATACCTGCTTCTGGACTTTGTCCAATCTCCATCCGAAAAATCAGCGGAATTCTGGCGGAGCGAATTCGCTTCCCAGAAGGCAAGAGAGCTTCTTGACAAGAAAAGGTACATCAACCCCCAGCTCGATAAGTACCAGATGGCCAAGGCCAAGATGATCTGCGACCAGATAGAATTGCTTTTCTATGAGCTCAGTCAGATCAGTGTCAAGCTCTCAGTCGAAGAAATAGAGAAAATCCAGAAATTAATCGAGGAAAAACATATATTGCTGAAGATAGATTTGTTAAAGAAGGAATTGGGAAAAAGTGAGGTTTAAAGTGAAAAAGATAATCATAAATCTTGGAATTTGCCTCCTTGCCCTTCTCATCCTTCAGGCCAGCGCCAGAGCCCAGGCGGATGAAAAGCTTTTCCAGGAGGCGAAGATCCTCATTTTCGATGAAAAATGGGAAAACGCTCAAGCCAAGCTGGAAGATTTCCTGGAGAAGTATCCGAACAGTCCATATTTTTCCCAGGCTATCTTCTTCCGAGCCAAGTGCCTGGAGAAGCGGGGAGGAAAAAAGATTGAGGCCTTGCAGGCTTACACGAACTATCTTGGACTCAAAGACCGCAGCCTCAGCCTGAGCGAAGAATCTGAGAGGTCTATCATCAATTTGGCCTGTGACCTCTATGAGAGCGGAGAGAAGCGTTACCTTCAAGAGGTGGAAAAGAGGCTTTCCAGCTCAAACCGGGTGATTCGATATTATGCAGCCACCCAGTTGAGCTATGTGAGTGACAAAAAGGTCGCAGCCAAAGCCATTCCAGTCTTGAAGGAAATTCTAGATAAGGAAAGGGACGAAGAGCTCAGAGACCGGGCGAAAATTTCTCTTCTCAGGATTGATCCTGATGCTTTGAAGGGCCTTGAAGAGCAGAGATATGAGAAGGAAATATTGGTCTTGAAGATAAGAATTTATAAAGAGGGAAAGGACGTTCCGTCGGTAAGAATCGATATTCCCTGGGCTCTGGCTGACCTTGCCTTAAGGGCAATCTCTGATAGAGATAAGCAGATCATGAAGAATGAAGGCTACGACTTTGATCGGATCATAAAAGAGCTCTTGGAAAACGAAGGAAAAATCATCGATTTTCATGAGGAAGAGTCAGGAACAACTATCAAGATATGGATAGAAAAGTCAAAAAGTAATGGAGGTGTCTTATGAAGAAAATCGCAATTCTAGTCTTTATCGCTTTGGCCTTTAGCCCTCTTGTTATGAATCCTCTTTTAGCGGACAAAAAAGATGACTTCCAGGTCATCAAGAAAGCTGTTAAAGAAAACCCAAATTATGAAGCGGGAAAAGAAGTCAAGTGGTTCAAGGTGCTGGTCACAGATACCAAAACAAATAAAGACAAGGTCAAGGTTACTCTGCCTATTTCTGTGGTCGAGATTCTCCTGGAATGCTCCCATGGCAAGAATTTAAGGATCCATAGTGAGGAGTGCGACATCGACCTCAAGGCGCTGTTCACTGAGCTGAAGAAACTCGGACCGATGGTGCTCATCGAGGTTTTTGAAGAGGACGAGATAATCAAAGTTTGGCTAGAATAAAGCTAGGTCTTTAAAAAACAAAAAGAGGGCAGTCTCTCTCAAGAAAAGGGGCTGTCCTCTTTTTGTATACCATGCCCGCTCAGCCTTTCATACGGCTTCCTTGCAACTCTGCCGGATCCATTCAAACGCTTTTCTTTACACCCAGCCTGAGCCTGTTTAAACCGTTTTTATTTGTGCGCGGTTTCCCTTTTGAGCGAATTTACTTCTATGATTCCTTTTTAGCCTTCTCCGGTAATTGCAAATCCAGACCGCGAGAATCGCAGAAATAACCAAGAGCATGATTGCAGTCACTGCCGGACCGAAACGGAGCATCGAATAACTGAAGGCAACAAGAGGCAAGAGGCTGAAGCGTACCACAAGCTTCAAAGCTTTGTGTTTTGCAATCAGGGATGCGATTTTTGGTGAATGTCTGTAGTAAAAATCAATAATACTCTGTCCAAGCCTGCAGGGCAGGAGGTATTTATCCCTGAAATCCTGGAGAATCCTCACCTTGGGATGAAACGCTGAGTCGTAAGCTGCGCTGGCGATGAAGCAGATTGCCTTGCGCTCAAAATTGGCTTTTATGGAGAGGTTGGAATAGACGATGATATTCACAGGATTGTCCCTTTCGTGGCCTGAGGGGACATTCTCTGTCCATTGAGAAAAAGAATAGCCGGAATTGGGGGTAGCTGTGAGCGAAACCTGTGTGCCAAAATCGTATGTATAGCTTCCGGGTTGAGGCTCAGTCGTTCCTCCTGAGCCGGCGCTTATGGTTAAAGTATAGGGGATGGGTTGGCCGGTGTAATCCTGGCTCGCCAGGTCAGAAGTCACATTGGTGTAATCTCGGCTGGCAGGGGAGAAGGTATAGCCGTACCTCGACGGAGTGGCTGTCCCTGACCAACCTTCTCTCACCATTTGAGAGTAATTTCCGCTTGAATCTGTCCTGGCTGTGCCGCCTTCGTTGGAGAAGGCGATGCTCACGCTCGGCATGGCATTCCCTCCGGAAGTCTTCACTGCACCCGATATAATCCAACCTGGATAGGCAGAATAGTCTTGGTTTGTCTTATCAGAAGTCACGTTTCCGTAAGTCCTCTGCGAAGGCGAAAAGATGTACCTTTCGCGCGTGGGTGTTACCGTGCTTGACCAGCCATAATTCACTATAGCTTCGTAATATCCAGAAGCATTTGTAGTTGGACTGCCAGGCAAGCCATTCATGACCACTCCGCTCAGCGGCCCAGAAGTAGAAGCCAGCCTGACCGTGCCCGAGATTTTGTAGGTCAATATGGAAGCTGTGTAGTCCTCTCCTGTCTTGTCAGCGCTGACTTCGAAGTAGCTCCGGCTTGAAGGTGAAAAAGTATATCCAGCCTTGGATGGCGTCGCTGTTCCTGACCAGCCATCCTTCACCAGCTGAGAATAAAAACCTTTGGAGTCAGTCGTTGTTGTTCCTCCTTCATTGTCAAAGGTAATGGTGACTCCTTCGACTCCTTGCCCTCCAGCCGTCTTCACCGACCCGGAAATCGTGTGAGCAAGCGAGGCTGTGTAATCCTGATTGGTCTGGTTAACGATGATATTGGTGTAGCTCCGGCTTGAAGGAGAGAAGATGTAGCCGGCTTTGGAAGGAGTGGCTTCGCCTGACCAGCCATAGCTCACTTTTCTTGAGTAATATCCTTTGGAGTCGGTTGTGGCCGAGCCCCCTCCATTACTGAAGCTGACAGTCACGCCCTCGATGGCTTTGTCAGCAGCGTCCTTTATAGTTCCTGATATCGCCAGCTGCGCTTCACAGAGGACATTTGGAGTAGCATAGGTTTCGTTCGACGAAATAGTTGTATTTTGAGTGATAAGACTTGTATTTTGATAAGTTGCGGGCGTATTTAAGGAAGAAGCACTTGTAGTGAAGATTGAGGCATTCGAACTGCCTGACAATTCACAGGAAGGGTCGATGGCTCCGCTCGATAAAAGCTTAAGAATAAAAATATCTGATTCTCCGGAACCGAATGAGTTTGTAAAGCCTGCAGCGATGTAGCCTCCTTCAGCTGTCTGTTGAATAGAAGTTGAATAATCTGCGACGCTTCCTCCATAGGTCTGTTGCCATTCAATGGTTCCACTTGAAGAAAGCTTTAAAATCCAGGAGTCTGAGTCTCCGTGGCCAAAGGAGGTTGTATAGCCGGCAGCAATATACCCTTGACCGCTTGTCTGCTGGATGGAATAGGCCACATCATTGCCGCTACCCCCATAGCTTCGCTGCCACTCGATGCTTCCACTTTGAGAAAGCTTCAAGACCCAGAAATCAGACATCCCAGCGCCAAAAGAGTTTGTGTAGCCGGCAGCGATATATCCCTTATCGCTCGTCTGTTGCAGGGAACAGAGGAAATCGTCTCCACTTCCGCCATAAGCCTGCTGCCATTCAATCGTTCCAGTCGAAGAAAGCTTCAAAATCCAGAACTTGTATGTTCCAGCGCTAAAGGAGTTGCTGTAGCCGGCGGCAGCATAGCCCCCATCACTGGTTTGCTGGATGGAAATTAAATATTCCTCAATTGCTCCATCGTAGGATCGCTGCCATTCAATGGCCCCGCTTGAAGAAAGCTTTAAAAAAAAGAAATTAGCCGTTAGAGGAGGCACTGATTTCGTGTAGCCTCCGGCGATATACCCTCCATCGCTTGTCTGCTGGGCGGAGTAAGCCACATCATCACTGCTTCCGCCATAGGTTCGCTGCCATTCGATGTTTCCGTCTTGAGAGAGCTTCAAGACCCAGAAATCAGACATTCCAGCGCCAAAAGAGTTTGTGCTGCCGGCGACGATATAACCCTTATCACTTGTCTCTTGAATAGAATAAGCAACATCCTCTTCGCTCCCTCCATAGCTTTGCTGCCACTCGATATTCCCCGCCAAATTAAGCTTTAAAACCCAGAAGTCAGACTTCCCAGCGCCGAAGGAGCTTGTGCTGCCGGCAACGATGTATCCTCCATCGCTCGTCTGCTGGATGGAGTGAGCCGCATCACTTCCTCCGCCTCCATAGGTTTTCGCCCACTGGGCATGAAGCGAAATGATAGAGATGGAAATCATGAAAAATATTACGGCAAGCTTAAATGCCCTTCTTTTCAACATTCCTTATTCCTAAAATAGGAAATAAATTCCTCCTTAGCCTTTGGAGTTTTTTTCTTTTGAACTCACTATAATTTTTTTACGACAAATTGTCAATTTTAACAAAAAGGAACAGTCCTCTTTTTTGCACCATCTCTCAAAATCCGGCGATGGGCATTATTTTATAAAATATTTTATAAAGCCTATTAATTTTATATTATTTGTGCTAGAATAAAAACAATTCCTGCTTTGCTGGCTGGGCAGGAAACCCCTCCATCAATCCCCCTTTTGCTTATTTTCCACTAAACAGCCAGCATTTTCCTTCCAGTTTATTCAAGCTAAAGTTGACAAATTTCCATATGGCTGGGTAATATTAAAAAGCAGATAGCTCTTGAGAAGGCGGATTCTTTTGATGAAGAAGGCTTTTTCAGCGGCAAAAAAATGATTATTCTCGCTATCGATACAACAACTCTTGCTGGCTCGGTTGCCCTTCTGGAGAATACAAAGCTTAAAGCTGAAGTCAACATCGATTCTTCTTCGACTCATTCTGAGCGTCTTTTGCCTTCAGTGGATTTTATGCTGAGAGTCAACGGGATAAATATCCAGGATGTGGACGGTTTTGCTCTGGCCCTCGGCCCTGGTTCTTTCACCGGAATCAGGATTGGGTTGAGCACGATTAAATCTTTCTCCTACGCTTCTGGGAAACCCGTGGCCGGAGTTTCGACTCTGAGAGCGCTGGCCTGGAAACTCCGCCATTCCCAGAACCGCCTTCTTTGCCCCATCTTGGATGCAAAAAAAGGAGAGGTTTTTGCTGCCCTCTTCGAATCCGATGGAGGCAGGCTACAGGAGGTCGTTCCTGAAGGAGCCTACACTCCAAACCATTTCTTCTCGCTTCTTCCTTTCCACAGGATTATTTCTTTTATTGGAAACGGGCTTGATGCCTACAAAGACAGAATTCTCGACTATTTTAAAGATAAAGCCAGGTTGTCCCTTCGCTCGCCTTTTATTGCCTACGAAATAGGCTTGCTGGGATACGAGCTGCTGAAAGACAAAAAAGGGATGAGCGCTCAAAAGATCGAGCCGATTTATTTTAGAAAATCTCAAGCGGAGGAGAAGCATTAGAAAAGAGAATCTTCCTCAGGATTGCTTTTACTTGAGAAGAATGGAAGATGGCGACCTTGCCTATGTTTTAGAAATTGAAAACATCTCTTTTCCCAATCCCTGGCATGAAGTAACTTTTAAGGGAGAGATTCGCAACAGGAGGATATCTTTTCCTTTTGTTGTTGTCCATAAATCAGAGAACAGGATCATAGGCTACGTTATCTTCTGGCAGGTCAATGAACAGGTGCAGATCAACAATATCGCCGTCCACCCTGATTTCAGGCGGATGGGTGTGGCCGAGTCTGTTATGCTCCAGATTTTGGACCATGTCCGAAAACAAGGGGTCTTGTTCGTTACCCTTGAGGTGAGGCCATCCAACCTTGCTGCTCGCTCTTTATACCGAAAGCTGGGGTTTGAAGTTCTGGGAATAAGAGAAAACTATTACAATAACCCGCAGGAGCATGCCCTGATCATGGGCAAATCCCTGGATTAATAGTTTACTTTTATCAAGCATAAACCCTTAGCTGGTGCTGTTGGGCTGGAGAGAGTTCGCTTCTTTTGTCTGAAAATCTCTTCAATTTTCTGCGGCGGGATTCTTCCCCTTCCGACTTCAAGAAGCGTTCCGACCATGGCCCGCACCATATATCGCAAGAAGCCGTTGGCCTCAACAATATAGATGATTTCTTTGCCTTTTTTTTCAATTTCAGAGCGCGTGACTTTCCTCAGCGGCTGGAGCAGGCGGTTTGAGGAGAAGGCACGAAAGTCTGCCTCTCTCACAAAGAGACGGGCTGCCTCTTTCATCAAGTTGACATCAAGGGGAGAAGACCATTGAAGGACATACCTAAAGACAAAAGGACTGATGCAAGTAGAATTAAAAATCCTGTACTGATAGACCTTTGACTTGGCCATTTTTCTTGCGTGAAAATTCGCATCAACTTTTTTTAAAGATGTAACCCTCACCTCGTCAGGCAGCAGAGAGTTCAAAGCCTGAAAGAGCTCCTCATCCTCCATCTTCAGATTTGCCTTGAAATTAGCAACCTGTTCCAAGGCATGGACACCAGCATCTGTGCGGCCTGCTCCGATGACGTTTATCTTTTTTTTAGCAATTTTGGCCAGGGAAGATTCAATAACACCCTGGACCGTCCTTCGCTGGGGCTGGCGCTGCCAGCCGTGGAAATCGGTTCCATCATAACTCAGAGTGAGCCTATAGTTTTGCATCATTCTTTTAATGCGTTTGGATTAATGTCCAGGCAAAGCATGAGCTTTTAAAGCCAGTTCCACTGCCTCTTCAGCAGAGCTTGCTTTGATCACACCCTCTATATCCCATGTTCCCAGGCCGATAATTTTTTTACCGTAGATGCAGCCATAAGCGATTTCGGTCAGCGTTCCATATTCGCCATCAATGGCTATCAGGACATCCGAGTTCATGGCGACCAGGGAATTGCGGCTGTATCCCAGCCCAGTGGCAATGGCAATGTCTATGTGAAGGTTGGCTTCATGGCGGGAATTCCCAGGAAGGATTCCGACGGTCAATCCTCCGGCCTGCTTTGCTCCTCGGCAGGCAGCTTCCATAACTCCGCCAAGTCCTCCACAGATAAGGATTGCTCCTTTCTCGGCGATGAGCTTTCCGACATTGAAGGCGGTCTGCAGGGATTCTCTATCTGCCTTAGAGCCTCCGATAACTCCAATCCTCATCTTTTTTTTCAATTCCATTGCTGATTCTTCTTTCATTCGATGTCAATAACTATTTAGCACAGAGAGATTTTCTTTTCAAACTCAAAATCCCTTTTTCCTTCTCCAATAACGAGGTTTTTCAATAGTAAAAAATTATGCTATCTCTCTCCAACAAAATATTGACTTGACCTAGCGATTATGGTAAAAGAAATTTTAAAAGAAGCGGGAGATATATAGTCGAATGGCCTTAGTAAATAATGTGACAAAAAGCCTCTCTGTTAAAATTGTATACTACGGACCTGGCTTGTGCGGGAAAACAACAAACCTCCGCTATCTTTATTTCAAGCTCAACCCCTCATCGAGAGGAAACCTGATTTGTGTCGAGACTGATTTGAAGAGGACCTTTTTCTTTGATCTCCTGCCTATAAAGGCTGGGACATACGGCGATTTCAAACTCTTCTTTCAGCTCCTGGCAAGCGCCGGACAGGTCTTTTATGAAGCCTCGAGATTGAGCGTTCTCAGAGGAACGGACGGAATTGTTTTTGTGGCTGATTCCCAGATTCCTCTGCTTGACGCCAACTTGGAGAGTTTTGACAGCCTGAGAAAACATTTGCTGGCCAACAGCCTGGACTTGAATGAGATTCCTCTGGTTTTCCAGTATAACAAGCGGGACCTAGATAATCTTATCCCTGTGGAAACCTTTAACAACCTTCTCAACCCCAAAGGACACCCTTACATCGAGGCCTCTGCCTCCAACGGAATCGGAGTCATTGAGACTCTAAGAGAGATTGCCAGAGTAACGATTCCTACAGTCAGAAAAAAAATTTATGGCGGAGAAATAGAAGTCGTAGGAAGAAGCTGAGTCAAGAAAAGAGAGAATAGAGCCGCCTGAAATTTCGAGAGCCTTTCCCTTAAATATTTTCTCCTCCAACTCCTTGACAAAATCCATACTTCTTTTTCGTCTTTAAGTTGTGCTTCGATGCTGTTCAAGATTGCCAGCGCTTCCTTGATCGGGATTGATGCTTATCTGGTCGAGGTGGAGGTTGACCTCTCTCTCGGCATCCCAGGTTTTGTCATTGTCGGGCTGCCGGACGCCTCGGTGCGGGAGAGCAAAGAAAGAGTCAAGGCAGCGCTGAAGAATTGCGGCTATAAATTTCCTTCGCGCAAGATCACCATAAATCTAGCCCCGGCGGATAGGAGGAAAGAGGGCTCTGCCTTTGACCTTCCCATCTCTCTCGGCCTTCTCGCCCATCTCGAGATTTTTCCTTTTGAGAGACTCAAGGATTATCTTTTCTTGGGCGAGCTGGCCCTTGATGGAAGGCTCAAGCCGGGGAAGGGAATTCTCCCTGCCGCGGTTATGGCCAAGAAAAAAGGATTCAAGGGTATTGTCATCCCCAAAGAGAATGAAAAGGAAGCGGCCTTAGTTCAGGAGATGGATATCTACGGTATGGAAAACCTGGTCCAGGTCATCCAGATGCTCAACGGCGCTCAGAATATTACACCCTGCAGGTATACATTGGATTCGCTCTTGCCTCAAGCTTCCTACGATGTGGATTTTCAGGAAATAAGAGGTCAGCCGCATGCCAAGCGCGCTCTGGAAGTTGCGGCTGCCGGTGCCCATAATGTTCTTTTGATCGGTCCTCCAGGAGCGGGGAAAACCATGCTGGCTCGACGCTTACCGACCATCCTCCCGGCCATGACTTTTAATGAAATTATTGAAGTGACCCAAATCTACAGTGTTTCAGGCCTTCTGGGAAACAGGGGAGTTATCGGAGAAAGGCCTTTTCGCTCTCCCCATCACACAGTCTCTGATGCTGGCCTGATCGGTGGAGGAATCATCCCCAAGCCTGGTGAAGTCAGCCTGGCCCATCACGGTGTTTTGTTCCTGGATGAGCTGCCCGAGTTCAAAAGAGCTGTGCTCGAAGACCTAAGGCAACCTGTGGAGGAGAGAGGAGTGACTGTTTCTCGGGCTTATTCGGCCGTTACTTTTCCTTGCTCCTTTATGCTTGTCGCAGCCATGAATCCCTGCGAGGATGCCTTTCGAGGGCTTTCTTCGGACTTCGACTGCACTGATAGCCAGAGAAGCCGCTACTACTCCAAGATTTCAGGTCCACTATTGGACAGGATCGATATCCATGTTGAAGTGCCTAAAGTGGAATTCAAAGACATCATCTCCAGAGACGAAGGAGAGAGTTCGGCAGAGATAAGGAAGAGGGTGGCCAAGGCCAGGGAGAGGCAGCTGGAGAGATTGAAAGGAAAGAGGATTTATTGTAACGCTCAGATGGAGACCAAAGAGGTCAAGAGATACTGTCAGTTTGGCAGCGAGGCAAAGGAGCTGCTGGAGATGGCTGTCAATCGGCTCGGATTCAGCGCCAGGGCTTACACCAGGGTTTTGAAAGTCGCCCGAACCATCGCCGACTTGGCTGGCGAAGACTACATCAGCGCTGTCCATGTTTCTGAGGCGATTCAATACCGGGTGCTGGATAAGTATTTCTGAGCCTTCGCCTGGGATGATCTCTTTGCTTGGCATTGATTTAAAAGTTCGGTTGTAGTATTTATCAAGTGAATTTTCTATGTGGCACATTTATAAAAAAGGGGACTGTTGTTTATGCTCAGTAATTCGTTAACACTTTTTAAAGAGGAGGCAAGATGAAAAGATTCTTGATCTTGTTTTTGAGCCTTTTTCTTCTTTTATCTTATGCTGCATTTCCAGAGAGCGAAGACCCTCTTTTGATCAAGGTCAACGCCGCCAAGATAACGCCCTTAAAAAAAGAGGCTTTCTCCTGGCTTGATTCGAATACGGCCCAGCTTTTTGATCTCAACGACAAGATATGGAGCTTTGCCGAAAAGGCCATGGAGGAGTTTGAATCTTCAGAGCTTTTAGCCTCCTATCTAGAGAAGATGGAGTTTGCGGTAACTCGCGGTGTAGCTGGCATGCCTACTGCCTTTGTAGCTGTCTACGGTTCCGGAGAGCCGGTAATCGGAATCCTGGCCGAATACGATGCTCTCCCCGGCCTTTCCCAGGAAGCAGTCCATTATAAAAAGCCTAGCAAACAGAGAGAGCCGGGCCACGGCTGCGGCCACAATATTTTCGGAGCGGCGAGTGTAGCTTCGGCAGCGGCCATGAAAGAAATCATGGAAAAACACCATCTCTCAGGAACCATCAAGCTTTTTGGCTGCCCGGCAGAGGAGACTATAGTTGGAAAAGTCTTCATGGCCCGCGATAGAGTTTTCGATGGACTTTCCTGCTGCATCCAGTGGCATCCGAGCACCGAGAACGAAGTCTCTCTCGATTCGAGCAACGCCATGAATCAATTTCAGGTCGAATTCTTTGGAAAGACAGCCCACGCTGCCGGCGACCCCTGGAACGCCCGCAGTGCCCTGGATGCTGTGGAGCTGACCAATGTCGGGCTGAATTATTTGCGGGAGCATCTGCGGCCAACAGCCAGGATCCACTATGTTATCCTCAATGGAGGAGGCGCGCCTAACGTTGTTCCGGATTATGCGTGCGCCTGGTATTATGTCCGCGACATCGACAGGCAAAGCGCTGAGAAGGATTATGAAAGAGTCCTGGGAATCATCGAAGGTGCGGCAAAGATGACCGAGACAACATACAAGATAAGCTTCATCAGCGGAGCTCATGAATTCCTGCCGAACCGCGCCGGCTCCGAAGTCGTTTACAGCAATCTGCTCCTCGTCGGTCCGCCAAAATTTGACGAAGAAGAGCAGGCATTCGCCAAGGAAATTCAAAAGAATTTGGGACTCGAGGAGAAAGGCCTAAAGACATGCATCGAGCCCTTCAGGCTTCCCCAGCGCAGCTGGGGCAGCGGCTCGACCGATGTGGCTGAGGTGAGCTGGCTTACGCCGACCACAGGCTTGGGGATAGCCTTCAAACCTGAGAACACCCCAGGTCATCACTGGGCAGCCGTTGCCTGTGCTGGCATGTCCATCGGCCATAAATGCCTCTTGACCGCTGCCAAAGTCATGGCTGCTTCCGGGCTTGACTTACTCGCTCATCCTGAAGTCCTGCAGAAAATGCGGGAGGAATGGAAAGAGAAGACAAAAGGCAAGGAGTATCAATCACCCTTGCCTGCAGACCTCAAGCCTCCTGTGAAGCCGAAGAAATAATTAACGTTTTGAAAAGTCAAAATCACCCCGCGAATCATCTTAAGGGGCTATTTACTTGTGCCATTAAGAAAAAGATAATTTTTCTGATATAATTTCCGGCTTCATAAAGCGAACGAAGTTTTACCCTGATTGAATCTGGAGATCAGAGGGAAAACTTGGGTGCGATCGAAGTGAACTTTTCCCGCATCAAGATAAAAACCATTTTGCTTTCTTGGATATTGGCAGCTATCGCCAACCATCTTTGTGCTCAGAGCTATCAGGTTCGAACCTACCTCGAGGTTGATGGGCTGCCGAGCTCAACGGTTCATGATATCGCTCAAGATGCTTCGGGACGGATGTGGTTTGCTACCAGGGCTGGGATAACAGTTTATGACGGCAACCATTGGAAAACCTACACAGTTGCAGATGGCCTTCCTTCGCAATCCTGGTTCAGGATCAAGTCCGATAGCGAGGGAAGGATATGGGCCCTTAATCAATTTTCGAGGTTTTGCCTTTCTTATTTTGATGGCGAAGATTGGATATTGCTTCCTCAGCCTGATGATTCGAATGATGTTCCTGCCTACACCACTTCATTAGACCTGACGACAGTTGAAAGAAGAACAATCTTGGCTGTTGGCACAAGCCGATTTGGATTATACGTTTGGGACAATTACCGCTGGAAGCGGATAATTGCCGAAGACGGCTTGCTCAGCTCAAAAGTCAATTCAATCGCTGCCGGAGAAGGATTGTTCTATGTGGCCACGAGCAAAGGCCTGTCGGTCATAAAAGAAGACAAAGTTGATAACAGCTTGAATAACGCCCTAAACCTGCCTTCTGAGGAAGTCATGGGAGTAGCGGTTGAGGGCGGCGAAAAATCCTCTGCTTCTTCGAAGCAAGGTTTCAGAATCTGGCTCCAAGGAAAGACCTGGATTGGATATATTGAGAAAGGAAAATTCAAGCTCATCTCCGATCGCATCAAGATCAAGTTCCCTCACTTAGCTACAAATTTTGTCTTGCAGCCGGATTACCGGGAAGGGCTCTACTCTGGAAACAATTTTGAGATTTTTCACGTCGACGGGAAATCGGGCCAAATCAAGCATCTTGGAAAAAAGAACGGCCTCGCAGCTGATGAAACGACATCTCTCTTCTTAGACCGTGAGAGCAATTTATGGGTAACAAGTCCGCGTGGCGTGAGTAAAATCTCCAGCATGCGATTCGCCAACTACCGCGAAGCAGACGGCCTGCTGGATGATGAAGTTTCTGCTGTTTTGGAGGCCAGGCCAGGAACAATGGTTTTCGGGCACAGCAATGGCCTCAGTTACTTTGACGGCCAAAAATTTTGGAAGATTTATTTTCTTAAAGAAGAGCAAGCGGACATTCTTCCACCCAAGGTACTGGACCTGTGCCAAGATTCTCGAGGAAATATTTGGGCTGCGGTATCAGGTTTAGGATTAGCCAAGATTACTCCGGAGGGAATCATAAGCTGGTACAAAAGGAAGGGAGGCTTAGAGGAGAACACTTCCTCGGTGCTCGTTGACGGGAGTGGAAGAGTGTGGGTTGGAGAATATGGCGGCCTATTCCTTCTTGAGAAAGAAAGATTCGTGCCTTTGAGAGTTCCTCAGACCTCAGAATTGTCGGTGCGAAGAATATTCGAAGGGCCTGACCATTCCCTTTATTTGGCAACGCCGGATAGAGGGTTGTTTGTTTTTAGCCATGGGGAGTGGAAAAACTATATCAGCTCCCAGGGAGAGGGAGCTAACAATGTCTATTCTGTCTTGGCCGATTCTGAAGGGCGAACCTGGGTTGGTTCGATGGAAGGATTGTACATTCTTGATCATGATCTTTTGAGAAGGGCAAATGTCGACGGCTTTCAAATCAAGAGGCCGGTTTATTTTATTGTTGAGGACAAGAAAGCAAGGCTCTGGTTCGGGACGGATAACGGAGTGATTCGCTGGGATGGACAGCATTGGAGACAATATTCTGTCAGCGAAGGCCTTGCTGGCCATGAAACGAACAGGGCCGCAGGATTTGTCGATAGCCAGGGCAGAGTCTGGATTGGCACAGAAAGGGGGGTCTCCTGCTATCAAGAAGAATTTGATAATCTCAACCTTCCTCCTCCTCTGGTCGAGTTGTCATTCTTGGAAGCTTCCGGAGAGAGAATTCCGGTCCAACATGTGAAGAAACTAGCTTTCAATAAGAACAATCTTGTCTTCCATTTCAAAGGCATTTCCTTTATAGATGAAGATGCAGTCCGCTATACGAGCAAGCTCGAAGGGTTTGATAAAGACTGGTTGGCTGAATATCAGTCTATTGCCCAGCAGATAAGATACACCAATCTTCCTCCAGGGCGCTATCGTTTTCATCTGCGGGCAAGGAATGCCGCCGGCGTTTGGAGCGATGTCGTCTCTTCTCCAGGATTTGTCATTCGCAGGCCTTTCTGGAGGGAATGGTGGTTTTACCTGCTTTCATTTCTTTTTATCGGCTTTGTTTTTTACAGTGTACAAAGATATTTTTCTGAGAAACGTTACTTTTTATCCCTGAAGAAGCAAGTTGAAGAGAGGACAGTCCAGCTTCGCCAGTCAGAGAAAAGATACAGGTCTCTTGTCGAGACAGCTCTTGAGGGCATAGGAATTACAGACCCTGACGAAAATTTTATCTTCGTCAACGATTCCTTTGCTAAGATGCTCGGCTACGAGAAAAAAGAGCTTCTGGGCCTCAACCTCAGCCAGGTTTCCAATAAAGAAGGATTCGCTGAATTCAAAAAAGAAACAGAGAAAAGGCGAAGAGGGGAGTCATCCCGGTATGAAGCCATTTTATACACCAAGTCAGGAAAACCGAGGAATTTTATCGTCTCCGCCTGTCCTTTTTTTGACGAGAACAGGGATTTCGCAGGGACGCTGGCCATGGTTTCTGATATCAGCGAACTCAAGAAGGCCGAGGAGAGATTGAAGGCATCGCTCAAGGAAAAAGAGGTTCTTCTTCAGGAAGTTCACCATCGAGTGAAGAACAATCTGCAGATCATCTCTAGCCTTCTCAACCTCCAGGCCGGATACATCAAGGATAAAAAGATTTCCGGGATGTTCAAGTCAAGCCAGGACCGCATCCGGTCCATGTCGCTCATCCATGAAAGGCTTTATCAATCCAGGGACTTCGCCAAGATTGACACGGTTGACTACATCCGCAAGCTGACCTTGAGCTTGTTCAAATCCTACAAAGTCAACACCAACCTTATAAAATTGAAAGTCGATGTCAAAGATGTTTTTCTGGATATCAATACACTCATTCCCTGCGGGTTGATTATCAATGAGCTCGTCACCAACTCGCTGAAGCATGCTTTTCCCGGCGGCAGGCAGGGTGAAATAAATATTGACCTTAGCCAGGATAAAGATAATAAAGTCACACTGACTGTGGCAGATAACGGCGCCGGCATGCCGAAGAGTTTTGACCTGAAAAGCGAGAAGTCATTGGGAATCCGCCTGGTCTCTATCTTAGCCAGCCAGATTGGCGGCTCTTTGGAGATTGAAAGAGAAAAGGGGACGAGATTTAAGATTAGATTCTGAAATTAAAATCCTCTACACATAATAAAAGAAATTTTTTATATTTGGCAAAATTTTATTTTTGGTTATAGTAACTCCAAATTGAGACTCAAAATGGAAATTATAGACCGATCTTTATCAACACCAAGGCAGAGTTTTTTCTTGTAGTCATTTAATCCATCTTATTTTTGCTTGTCGCTCGACTTGCTTGAAATCTCTGTCACCAGTTACCAGCTCACATTTCTTTTTTATGGCTAAAGCGGCCGCAAAGCAATCTGCATAAGACATTTTATTCGATGCCTTTAGATGAGCTGCCTGCAAGGTTATCTCTTTGTTGGCGTCAACAATTTGTATTGGAAGCGCTTTCATTGCATCTTCTGCCAGTTTAGCAGTGTTTTCACCGCCAACTCGCAAAGCATGATAAATAACCTCGCCCCAATTGACTACACATAAAAAAACCTCCAACTGTTCGGCGACGCAATCATCGAATATTTTTGCTACTTCTTCATAACCCTCTTCCTTCTCAAGGTAAGCTATCAGGGCATAGCTATCCACTACGGATGGTTTCATAATTCTCTTTCCTTCTTTTTATCTTCCATGAGAGATTTTAGTATTTTCCCTTTTGTATCGATAATTCCAGCCAGACTCTCAAAGTAGTTTTTGTCTAAGGGCTGGATAATCAGTTTTTTATCTTGCTCTATGAATGCAACTCTTGTTCCTTTTTTGATGCCGAATTTTCTTCGGATTTTCGCCGGGATGACAACTTGGCCTTTGGTTGTTACAACAGATGTTTCCATAGGTAAGCCTCCTTTTTAATATATAATACCTCTTGGCTAATTGTAAGTCAAATTTTATTTTGTATATATGCTTTGAATTGAGCTTCTCGAGTAGAGAAAAAGCTAGGTCAAAGCCTTTCAAGCCTCCATAAATAAAGGATATATGTGTTGGATATATAAGTTTGAGATTATCCTTTAAGATATCTCTTAATCTCTTCATGAGTCCCAGCCAATACAAATTCGACGTGATCCGCTTGCCAACGGAATAGAATCCGCAGCTTTAATCCTTTGCGGATTTCCCAAAAATTCTTCCTCAAATTTTTTAGCCCCATGCCCACTGAAAGTTCTCGTTCCCCAGAAAGAACATCGATTAAGATTAGACATAGCTCCTTTACTTCTTGTTTTATCTCTGGAGGGAGTGACTTAACAGACCTATCGAAAGAAGATTTAAATTCATATTTCACAAGGATTTGATATGCTTTTTTGCAGCAGCGGAAGTTTTATAGACTTTGCCTTTTTCAGCGACTATCTTTTCGATCTTCTTCCATTCTTTTGCTGTATAAACTGGTTTCTCAGTTATTTCACATGGAGAAAGGATGACACCCCTGTCAGTGACTTTGAATATCACGGTTGATCCAGGCTCCAGCTTGAGGATTTCCCTTATAGTCGAGGGAATTGTCACTTGGCCTTTGGACGTCACTTTTGCTGTTTCTGAGTAATTCATGTCTTCTCCTTGATTCCTTATATTCTTACATTCTTACTTTAATAATATAAATTTTATCGCGGAGCATGTCAAGATTAAAATCTAAATCAGATGAAGGAAGCTCTTGGTCTAATTCGATCCTTTAATTTTGAAGAGCCTTGTGCGGCCGTCGTCTACTTCAGAGAGGCCGGGATGGGCATCCTTCCAGGGGGAGAGGAATTTCTTGAAGTGCATAAAAGCTTTTGTCTTCAGGCTTTTCTGCTTCTAATCATTAATCCAGGTTCATTCTCTGGAGAAGGGCTTTGAAGCGAGGGTCAGAGGGAAGGGAATCAAGCCTTGAATCAACCTTGAGGTAGACCAAATAACTATCTCTTTCTGAACAGGCCTTCTCAAGTAAGGAAAAAGCCCTGTCAAAGTCACCCAGGGCTCCATAAATGTGAGCAATATATGTTGGAGATATATAAATTTTTTCTGATTCTTCTATTATTTTTTTGAGTAACTTCTCAGCTTCCTTTCTCTTTCCCCATTTAGCATATACATAAGCCAAGTCGATTATTGGCTCTTTGCCTGTAATTTCTTTATATCTTTGACAAGAAGCAAGGGCTTCTTCATATCGGCCCAGAGCCGTATAAACGCGAGCTGCATATTCATAATTAGCTCCGTGCTCGGGATAAAGCTCTATTGCCTTTCTCAGTTCTTCAAGCGCCTGATCATACTTTCGGGCCATATAAAGTAAATAGCCAACATTAGCCGTTATTCTCGGGGCTAAGGGGTCTAAATCTCTTGCTGTTTTAATCTCTTTAATAGCTTCTTCATGCCGGCCAAGATCTGACAGAAGAAAAGCATATCCTTGATGGGCAAAGCCATAGCCAGGATTAAGTTGCAAGGCAATTTTAAATTCTTTTTCAGAGCCAGCCCAATCCCAATCGTAATCTCTTTTAATAAGGGCCAATGCAGTATGGGCTTCAGCAAGTCTATTGTCCATCTCGAGAGCCTTTAGCGCAAATTCCCTGGCTTTGGGATAAGCTTCACGTGGCGGAGTAAATGAATTATTCCCCAAGATGAAGTAAGAATCTGCCAGGCCTGCGTAGGCAAGGACATAATTCGGGTCTTTTTCAAGGGCTTTCTTGAAATATTCTATGGATTTATACAAATCCTCTCTGCCCCTCTTATTCCAGAAATAGCGGCCCTGAAGATAAGAGTTGTAAGCTTCTAAATTCTCAGTGTACTTCTTTGTTAACTGGGTTTCTTCTTCCCCGAGGAGCCTCAACTTCAAAGCTTTGACAATCTCCCGGGCAATCTCATCCTGGATAGAAAACACATCCTCCAGCTTGCGGTCAAATTTATCAGACCAGAGGTGAAAGCCATCCTTAACACTTATGAGCTGGGCATTGACGCGAAGCGTGTCTCCAGCCACCTGCACACTCCCTTCGAGCACGTTTTCCACCCTCAGCTTTAGGCCGATCTCCTGGATATCCGGTTCCTTTCCTTTGAAGAAAAAAGAGGAAGTTCGCGCCGGAACCCTCAAACCCTTGAGGCTGCTCAAGGCATTGATCATGGCTTCAGATATCCCGTCAGACAGCCACTCATGGTCTTTTTGAGGGCTGAGGTCGATGAAAGGAAGAACAGCGACAGAATGTTGTGATAGAGAGGGAGGAGAGACGCCTTTCCTGAAAACAGCCTGCCAGAGGAGCACTCCGATAACGGCAAGAGCTACAACAGAAACTGCAGGGATGAAAAGCTTCATCAAAGTGAATTTAACCGTGATTTCCTTTGAGGTGATGGGCTTCCGCTCAGGAGTCACTCGGTCTGTCGTCGGGATGCCTTTTTCAATCCTCTCAAGCTCAGAATGCACCTCAGAAGCGCTCTGAAATCTTTTCGCCTTCTCCTTTTCCAGGCATTTCAGGATTAGCTGATTGAGGTCGTTTGGAATATTGGGGTTGAGCTCTTTGGGACTCTTGGGAATCTCTCCCTTGTGCTTCATGGCAATACTTAGCGGTGTTTCCCCTTCAAAAGGAACTTGACCTGTTACCATCTCATAGAGGATAACACCTAAGGAATAAATATCAGAGCGCTGGTCAACTTCCTTTGCTTCTGCCTGTTCAGGAGACATGTATTCTGGCGTTCCGATTATCACAC
>Ga0315306_10000381_pt1 | contig 21261 bp, 19 predicted proteins | sample TDP1_MG_FD_203803 | JGI IMG/M metagenome (GOLD analysis project Ga0315306, IMG submission 203803) | Freshwater sediment microbial communities from Lake Towuti, South Sulawesi, Indonesia - TDP1 | ecosystem: Environmental > Aquatic > Freshwater > Lake > Sediment | place: Indonesia: South Sulawesi... | reverse complement strand
CTACGAAGCTTCGGAGATAAGTAGATTCGACTAGCAGACTCACGATTCGCGGGGGCAACACTATTGCAAAAGCTATAGCAAGGACTAAACCAGGAAATGCAATAAATATGTCAGTCACTCTCATTATGAGTTCATCAACCTTTCCTCCGATGTAACCAGACATCAACCCAAGTACGATCCCAAAGGGCACGCACAATAGGATCGTGACTATGGAGATTATGAGGGAGACACGAGCGCCTTGGAGAAGGAGGCTGAATAAGTCTCGACCCCAGAAATCTGTCCCAATAGCGAATCCGTAGGCACCTGGCGGTTTTAAGGAATAATCGGGATTTTGAATTATGAGGAACTCATTATAACGATAGGTTGCAAGGAAAGGCCCGAAGACCCCCATAACCACAAACCCCAATGCCAATAGGAAGCCGATAAGACCTGGCAAGGACCTATTGTAGGCGTACATCATTAGGCGCCATTCGTCAAGCTTCGCCTTATGTCTGTTGGCCCATCCCGGCTTTATTCTGTCGCCCAGTTTCTGGACAGATCCCATGAAATCGTCAGCAAGAACATCGGATATTCTTTTGTCCATCATGGTCGCCTCTTAGTACCTGATCCGTGGATCAATCACCGCATAGATTATGTCGACAATCAGGTTTACGGCGACATAAACGATGCCGAAGAGTAGGGTGACGCACACTATCGCAGGAAAGTCAAAGCCGAAAATGGATCTCACGGAATATCTGCCAATCCCCGGTAGACCGAACACTGTTTCTGTCAGTATCGCACCTGTGAGAAGCCCGCCTATACTGAGACCTATCACTGTGATAATTGGGACTAGAGCGTTTTTGAACGCGTGCTTCCAGATCCATGTTTTGGGAAGGCCTCTAGCTTTGGCGTAGTCAATGTAGTCAGCCTGAATCGCGTCTAAGAAGGAGTTTCTAACGATTCTGGCCAATACTCCACCGTTCAGAAAGCCCAGAAGGAATCCTGGTAGTGTGTACCTTTTAATCATGTCTGCAACAACATCAATCTCTCCTAACATGATTGCATCCAGGATTGGTATGTTCGTGATGACGCGTGAGGGTGAAGGTACCCCAAGCACGCTTATCCAGCCCAACATGACAAAGAAGACGTAGATAAGAATATAGGCAAGCCAGAATATAGGCGTCGCCACTCCTATAAGAGACATGATCCTAACTGCCGTATCGAGCTTTGTGTCACGCTTTAGAGCTGCGAGTATGCCAAGAGATATACCAATCAGCAGAGTGAAGAACATGCCGAAAATTGCCAACTGAACCGTAACTGGGAAGGCTCTAAATAGGTCTTCGAAGATTAGGTTTCCCGTAATTGGATCTGTAATACTGTTTGTGAATACGCCTTTGATTAGGTAGGCAAACTGGAGGTACCACGGATCATCCAGGTGATACTGCCTTTTGATCCGCTCAATCGTGACCGGGCTTGCTTTTTCGCCGCCTGCCCAAGCCCGTGCTGTGTCAGCTGGTAAGACATAGGCGATTATGAATGAAAGAAATATCACTCCGAAGATGGTAGGAGTGAATGTGATGATTCTCCTGACCAGAAATCTCTTCATGCCCGAAGACATCTGGCTTTCACACTTTAAACTCGCGAATCGGTTAGATATAAAAAAGGGGGGTTTATTTACTTTTCCTTACGGCGTAACGGTTACACCGTACAAGTCTTCCCAAAGTGTCGCATTCCAGTAATGCGGGTTTACCTCTAGGATAATGTAGCTGTTCGGGACAATCTCCTTAATGTAGTATGGACCGCTTCCAACTGGATTCTCGTGCATAAGCTGGTGGCCTGGGTCTTCGTCGGCTACCTCGTTCACATAGTTGGTGAAGGCACTCGGGTTCTTTCCGCCTTCGGCGGCCGCTAAAGCTTCTTCGTAATCATCGCCTAGAAGGTATTCCATAGGAAGTATCTCAGCAAAGCCTCCCGAGAGTATGCCCAAGTAGGCGTCACGCAAACCCTTGTCAAGAGGCGCTTTCAGCTTAAGCTTTAGAACCCCGGCAGTAGTGCCGTCATATCCGAAGTGATCTAAGAGTTCTTCGAGGCTAGTTACAGTAGCTTCCCTGCCTTCAATGAGTGCTGTTAATCCGCCGCTGGCGACTTCTTCAAACTCTTCCTCTGTTAACACTGATGATGCGTCCATGTCAGCTTTGAGCAGATCGACTAGTAATGCTGAGGGATCAAGCATGAACCTCGAGACCCTCCATAGCGAGAAAAGTACATCGGTCGCATCGATAGGATAGGTCACATCGTTCCAACCATCATAAGCCACGACTCCTCCCCTTATGACGAAGTAGAATTCGTCACCGGGTTCTTTCGCTGCCCATGCAACTGCCAAGTCTGGAACAACATAAGTCGTCTCATCCTTCCAGTATGTTACAAGCGTGTCACCGAACTGCTGGAACATGTGCCAGCCGAATGATTCATAGTCTATTGCAGGATCAAGTGTGTCCGGCCAACCGAAAGTGCTGTATATATATGTCTCAGGATCATTCTGGTAGTCTCCTATCCCAAGGTCTTTGACTGGAGCGTCTGAAGAAGTGCTAAGAAGATCAGCCCTCTCGCCTTCGGAGAACAGCGGATTAATGTACCTTCCAGTTACCCAGTTCCAGTTGACAATAGAAGCATATCTTTGGCCTATAGGAACATACGGCACGTCACGGTTTGATACGATGTGAATAGCATGGTATATCGCTGCTCGCATTTCGGGTTCAACTACCTTCAACCCAACTGCGTCTAAGGCGTCAATCGCAACATTGCGATAGTTCAACACTCCCACCGTGACCATTGCATATGGGTCTGCCCAGTTTTCCTCCGTTTTCTCTTCATCTACAATGTAGGGAACGACGATTAGCGGCTTACCTGAAACTGCTGGTGTTGGAGCACCGGAGCCCTTCTCGCCCACGACTACAAAGAACTCTTCAGTCTCGATTGTCTCCTTTACTGACGCTAGGTGTTCACTGACATCAGCCGAATCTTCAACCCTTATCGCCTCTACCTCTTCGAAAACGTGTCCACCATACATGAACGGGTGGGACCAGTCAGCTGGGTCAAAGTAGTCAGGTAGCCAGCCGAGAATGAATATGTCAGCTTGGAACGTGTCAACATGCTCAAGGTATGCAGCCCAAGGAAGTGCTCTGACAAGAACGTTGAATCCCAGCCTAGCCAGTTCTGTCTGAAGCAATGCGGCAACCTGTGCTCGAGCTACGTTTCCAGCGTTATATGTGATTTCAAGAGTGTAGTTGGCGGGGTCTATTCCAGACTCTTCTATGAGCTGCCCAGCTTGAGCTCTGCTGTACACGAATGGCGTAACTCCGAATTCGGTATATCCTAGTATGGTCTTTGGAATTATACCCCAAACCGGGAAGTAGACGCCTGCGAGTATCTGATCAAAGATCACTGGATAGTTGGTCATGTAGGCTATTGCTTGTCTTACTTTTAGATTGTTTAAGGGCTCCTTCTGCGTGTTAAAGCCGATATATGCTATTGCCAGATCGGTCCTTGTTGGATCCTTCATCCAGAATATTTGGTACTTTTCCAGCTTTGTTCCGTTCACGTCTTTCAGCCTTGCAGGCGTGACTGTGGCTCGATCGAAGACACCAGATTGGAAAAGTTGAATTCTAGTCACCTCGTCATCTTGGATCACGACTATGAACCGCCTATGAAATTCTTTCGGCGCTAGTGGCGGAACTACCAAACTGATGTCTACAGTATATTCTCTGCTCTCTCTAGCATCTACTGGGACCGTTTCCGGCTCATATCCCTCCACATCAACTGCAACAGTGTAGCTACCAACCTCAACAGTGAACGAGAACGTACCATCTGATGCTGTACTGTATGTCAATCCATCTAACGATACAGTTGCGCCTGCAATATTTGCCCCAGTTGCAGCATCCGTGATCCTACCCGAGATAGTAGCAGGGCCTGGCGGTCGCATAGTTGAAAAGTAGTATATAGTTCCTGCGAGTCCAGCTATCAAGACAACGATGATCAATAGGAAGACATTAGTCATTTTCATAGCAGCTTTTCTAGACACTGCAAAATCCTCCGGAGAAGATATCTTCAATGCCTCACTATTTAACTTTTGCGTGTCCATCTGACCCTTAAATCTGACCCACAATCTTGGATCTAGCGTACTAGACAAATTGATTGGTCGCACCTCTACTATATATTTCCAATTCCTTTCAGGCCGACTCTAACTTCTAATTTCCCAAAAATGACACTCACATTTTTCAGCCTGAACCTCATATTATGCATTCTCTCCCAAAATGATGCGGATGACAGATTCCTGACGCTTAAATTAATTGCGAATTGTCCATGCATTATGCGCCTCAATATTAGGAATTGGACTACTTTCCTAGGTACGAGTTGGTATGCTGGATGTCGAATTCTTCGGTCTCAAGAACATTCTGTATGAATAGGAAGATTTTTCTGCGAACTTTTCTCGTGAGGTTTGGGTACCAAATCGGAGAGGCAATCACTAGTCCTCTCCAGGCAAAGAATGGCTGAACAATGGTCAGGATCTCCGTGTCCCCAGTTTTGTCTAAATAGTTTTTCCAGAAGATTTCGAAGAGTTCTTTGAACGGCCCTTTGAGACATCCGAACATTTGAAGAGAATAGAACAAGTAGTTTATGCTCATAGCTGTTAGGTCGTCGGCTGGTTCCCCCCATTCGCCTCGGCTCCGGTCGAGAATTGTGAAGTCTACCCCTTGCCTGAAGAGGACATTCCATGGATGGAAATCGCCGTGAACCTGCGTACACCTATACGTTTTTCTTTTGATCTTCCATCGCCATTCTACGCATTTCTTTTCTACTTTGGCTAGGAATCTATCAGTAACATATGGAAGCTCGGCTGGATAACTGTCTATTAAGCCCATTATGCATTCTCCATGGCCCAACAGCTCTCTGATGCGTCTAACATACATCGAAGGCAAACTCTTTTCCTTAACAGAGTGAATATTGACTAAGTAGTTTGAAAGAGCCTTGCAGCGACCCATATCCAGCTCTGAGAGCTGCTTCTTCATCTTTATCCTTTCGAGGTCCATGTAATAGGGTTGCCCTTCGACAAACTCGGTTACTATGAAGAACTCTTTGCAGCCGCCGACGGATACCAAGGAGTTGTCCACCGTGAAGGCGCCTACGTCTACTGAGCGAACATGCGACTCAAGCTTGTTGAAGGCTGAATGTTGCCAGATAAGTGTTTGAGCCCGGTCAGAGAAGTGTTCGTGGCCGAAGCTGCCGGGACGAATCGTTTCAAGCACAAACTTTCTGGGTTCCCCTTTGACAAGAAGCTCGATCACGTAAGGAACTCCATATCCGAAGCCCTTCAACTCTTCTTTGGGTTTTTCTACTTTTGGGCCTAGCTCTTCAACGCGGACGATCTTAACATCCGCCTTGAACAAATCAAGGAAATACTTCTCTAGATTGTCATGTTTGATTGGTGATATCTCCATTTCCTTATCCTCACTTTGTACAAGTCTTCGCTCAGTAAGTTCATATGATGTCAGCCATATTTCTTTTATCCATCTCGAGAGAAATATCTCAACGTTTGATAAGTATGTGGAGCGTGATTGAGCTTTGAACCTTATCATAATTGGCGGAACCGTTGTGACGATGGGCAGTAAGGGGACAATCCGAGACGGGGCCATCGTCATCGAAGATAGTAGAATAGTTGACGTTGGCAAGAGCAACGAGTTGAAGGGAAAGTATACTGGCTACGACAAGATAGATGCCAAGGGGAAAGTTACAATTCCAGGGCTCGTAAATACTCATCAGCATGCAGCCATGAGTATCCTTAGAGGATATGCAGACGATTATCCGCTTAAGGAATGGCTGGAAAGGTGGATATGGCCACTAGAGAGGCACATGACCGGCTATGAATATTACGTTGGCGCTCTTCTAACAGCGGTCGAGTCCATCATGAGCGGGACAACGACGGTCAACACGATGTACTTCTACAAGGACGAATATAACGAGGCGAGAGCTTTTGCCGAGGTTGGAATTAGAGGCGTCATAGGTCATGGCTGTCTTTCTTGGCGGAAGGATCGGGATAGAAAAAACTTGGAGAATCTAGCCAAGAACTGGCACGGCAAGAATGAAGGCACTATACGCGTCAGCGTTAACCCTCATGCGCCTTACACAGTCGATCCAGAATACATGAAAGAGCTTAGAGTCGTCACCGCTGAAATCAACGAAAAATATGGCTCACCGTCTCAGCCCATCATGTGGCACATGCACGTAGCTGAAACACGCGACGAGCCAAATAAAATTGAGGACACCTTTGGCATCTCTGTCAAAACAGGAGTCGTGGAATATTTGGATTCCTTGGGCGTCCTAGGAGATGACGTGGTCGCGGCTCACTGTGTTTGCCTGACGAAAGGCGATATCCAACTTCTGGCTAAGAGAGGGGTCAAGGTCTCCCATAACCCGGTTTCCAATCTCAAGCTGGCTTCTGGAATCAGCCCCGTACCCGGCCTTCTAAAGGCAGGCGTGACCGTTTCGTTGGGAACGGACAGCGCGTCCTCAAATAACGTTGCTGACATGTTTGAGGTTATGAAGCTCACGGCTCTTCTACATAAAGGCGTCAATGGAAACCCCACTTTGCTGCCTGCACAATCGGTCTTGAAGATGGCGACTGTTGACGGAGCCAAGGCTCTTTGCTGGGATGGACAGATAGGCTCAATCGAAGTTGGCAAAAAAGCTGATATTGTGATAGTTGACTTCAACAAGCCTCATCTGTGCCCCGTCTACAACGAAGCGAGCCACCTCGTCTATGCAGTTAAAGGAGCAGATGTTGAAACAGTTCTAATCAACGGCACAATGGTCATGGAAAACCGCGAAGTCAAAACTGTCGACGTTCGAGAGGTCATGAGCAGTGCAATGAAAGCCAAAGCAGACATCCTGGAACGTTTAGCCTTAAGCCAACGGTAACGTGGGACAGGTTCAATTAAAAGAGCCCAGAGTAGTAAGAAAGAGGATTACCCGGATCAACTAGGATACTGGAAATTGCCCTGTGGGCTTTTCACGGTTACCTTGTTTCTGCCGTCGCTCTTTTGGCATCTGCCGACTACCTTGGCATCGAGCTCAAAGCTTTCAGATATGCTTAGTATTTCATCGGCTGCCTCCTTGTCAGCGATTACCTCGAAGCCCAAACCCATGTTGTATATCTCAAACATTGCTTTCCAGGTCTCTACCGATTCTTTCTGGATGAGAAGGAAGACTGGATCTGGCTGGATAAGGTTGTCCTTGACGTAATGGATGTTCCTTCCGACTCTCAAGCCTTTCGTTAGTCCGCCGCCCATATTATGGACCAAACCTGTTATGGCGTTTCCACATCTCTTGAGTGCCTCACATACGACTGGGGCATAGAACCTCATTGGAGAGACCAGGGCTTCGCCGACCGTCATCCCTAGTTCGTCAATGTATTGATCAAACTTGAACCTTCCGTAGTAGCCTCTGCCCTCGGGATCAGCGATCTCGGGATACTTTTGCTGGTAGTCTCTGTTCAGAAGACAGAGCCTTGCCAAGGTTAGTCCATTGCACATGATTCCACTATTCTCCTTTTCCTCGTACTTCATCTTCCCACCGCTCCTCAGACCGATGATGACGTTGCCGGGCTTAATGCTTCCCCCGGTCACCACCTCACCAAGTTTCACACGAGCGTTAACCATGCCCGATATGTCAAGAGTCCTAAGCTGGTCTGGAAGGTCAGCGGTCTCGCCTCCTGAAAACAGAACCCTGACCCCGTGCTTTTTCAGAATGCTGAAGCTTTCCCTAAACCCGGAGTTCAAAACCCTTAGTAGTTCAGCCCTAGGGACTTTGAGTGGGTTTAACGCGATGTAATCTACAAAGTTAACCGGCGTCGCGCCTACACATGCAACATCATTAAGGTTCATGGCTAAGACATCTTGAGCAAGCCCCTTGAACCAATTGAGATCACCAGTCTCCTTCCAGTTGAGGTAGGCTTGGACCGGTTTGCTGCCGGCGCTGTCTACGTGTGTCACTAAACCATAGCCCGGCAGATTAGGATCTTCGGTCACCACGCAGAAGGCTTCTGGGAAAAGATTGTGAACAGTCGCTTTGAAGGCTTCGATTCCTCGTTTCTTAACATCTACACCGGCTTCGGCATATTTCGAACTCATTTCGGGTAAGACCATGCTCATTTGGTTATTGGGAGCTACGTGACGATCTTCTCAAGTTTGCCTTTCTTCCACGCTCTTCTCATCTCTAAAGCTAATCTGTCGCCAGTGCTCATCCTTCTTTGGTACATGGCGTTTGCGTACTGAGAGCCTATGCCCATGTGTACGTTGGTTCCTCCACCATGCCTTACTGCGACATCCTGCGTGACGGGAACGTGCATGTAAGTCTCTTTGCCAGAGGGCACATCATAAAGTCCGTATTCAACCGCTGCCCCAGGAATTTTCGACCATGTTATCAACGTTTGGAGACACCAGGCGCCAATTATGCCAGGCGGTTCATATTCCCTAGTCGCTAAGAGGAAGGCGTCAGCGTATCTGTGCACGTCCTTGAGTAGGGATTCCCTCAAGCTCATGGCTAGATGGCACGTGACCTCGAAAGACGGAACCTGTTTGATCTTCTCTTGCACATCGATTGGAAGACGCTTCACGCCGTCGAGGATCGTCTCTCTCCGTTCATCAATCGAGAGAAACTCATTAGCCAGATGTACCCGAGCCGTCTCAAGCGTAGTCTTATATAGCTTTGCGAAGGCGTTGTCCACGTCTCCCCACTCTTCTTCGGCGTTAAGGGGGGAATAAAAAAAGTTGAAGTTGGCGTGAGGGCCGAGCACGATCTGCTCGACTCTGCCGTATTCTAAGCCTTCTTTTGAGAGGTTTCCAAGCTCAACTTCTCTCTCGACCTTCTCTTCGAGGTCGTTCGAGTCAGCTGCAAAAATGAATTCTCTTTCATATTCTCTGTGGGCATGTTCGGCCTTAAGGAGGAGAGGATTGTCTATGTATTCCTCGAAACGTATCCCCTTTTCATAAACCTTGTATTTGTAAGACTTCGGATATGGTATTCCAGCCTTCTCGGCGAACCAATAGTAGTCCTTTTCGATAGACCCTCTATTCTCGATCTTCAAAAGCCTTCTGGAACCGATTATGGGAACGGGAAATTCGTTCTCGATCAGGCTGCAGTACGCATCCCCACTCACATAGGTTGAGAAAGCTCTATTCGGAATCTGGATGCACTCCAACTCAGCGAGCTCATCCACATACTTGATTATGTCCTCATAGCTATCAAGTACAATTATCACAGCCTTCCAAGAGCCTTTCTTCTTTATGTCACTTGGATCCTCAACAACAACCAGGTCTCTTCTGACAGCTGCTGGAAGGTCCTCCACTTTCTCACCGGGCTCGCCGACCATGGGGTTCTGCAGGTAGATTCTTGCCCTCTGCTTTGTCACGTAGATTATGCCTCTTAACCCATACGTTCGTTGACCTTGCCATGCGTCAAGAGCTGAATGAGAACCCAAGTTCAGTGCGACAGGTTCTTTATAAGACCTGGCTAGTTCCTGCATCTCTTCCCGTTCAATCATGCCCAACCACCAAACGTTCTTCCCGTTAATCTTTCATACGCCTCTATATACTTTTTGGAAGTTTCAAGGACAACATGCCCGGGCAATCTTGGGGCTGGGGGCTGCCTATCCCAACCGATGGACATCAGGTAATCTCTCACGTATTGCTTGTCGAAACTGGGCTGGTCTCTCCCCACCTTATACCCATCCATGGGCCAGAAACGAGAAGAATCAGGTGTCAGCAACTCATCGATAAGCAGGACTTCATCGTTGCACAAGCCAAATTCAAACTTCGTGTCGGCGATTATGATGCCCTTGGATTCAGCCTTCTCAGACCCGTGTTCGTAAATCTTCAGACTTGCTTCTTCAATCTCCTTTGCAAGATCTTTTCCGATCATCTTTGCAGCAGTTTCTCTTGTCAGCTCAACATCATGCCCGACGTCGGCCTTCGTAGTAGGCGTGAGTATCGGTTGTGGGAGCTTCTCCGCTTTCTTTAAGCCCGGTGGTAGCTTGATTCCGCAGATAGCTTCTCCCTTCTTGTAGTTGTCCCAAGCTGAGCCGTAAAGGTAGCCTCTGACGACGAACTCTACCTTGATCGGGCTTGCCTTCTTTACTAGAACTGTTCTGGGATCGACAACGTCAAGAAGGTGGTTCTTTACGATCTTCTCGGTTTCTTGGAACCAATGTACAGAAAGCATATTCAAGGCTTCGCCTTTATACGGTATACCATTGGGTAGAACTACATCGAAGGCGGATATCCTGTCAGTGGAGACGATGAGAAGTCTATCACCCAGATCGTACAAATCCCTTACTTTCCCCCTTTTGAGCAAGGGATAGGAAAGACATGTCTCCAAGACTATGTTCTCTGCATCCGTGTCCAAAGTCGTCAACCTTCCAATCATTGGTTCTTGTTAGCAATCTCCTTGTCAGCTTGCATGATTTCCTTCCTATTTCTTTCCATATATCTTTCTATCCCGTTGCGTAGCAAAGGGTCTGCTAGTGCTAGGATTTTCAGCGCTGCCAGCGCAGCGTTTTCAGGCTTCGAAACAAGAAGAACTGGTACGCCTGTAGGGGTCATGACGGATGAAAATGCCTTTATCCAGCCTGATGTTTCAATGTCAGGCGGGCAAGCTATTACGGGATAAGTTGAGATGCCGGCTACAATTCCTGAGAGGGCGTCCGACAAGCCGGCAACTGTTACGAAGACTATGGCGTCACCTGAATCAGTGTATTTCTTCAGTTTCTCCAACAGGGTGTCGGGGGTTCTGTGAGCTGAGGATACATTATACTCACATTTTACGGTGAAGCCTGACTTCTCTAAGAAATCTCCGATTCTTTGGGCGAAAGTGTAATCGCTTTTCGAACCCATTATGACTACTATTTTCTGATTCGTCATAACTCTCTGTATGTTCCGCTCAACTTATAAATTCTAGCCATCAGCCATATCCCTTAACTTGTGGTCTTGTAGATTCGTCCCTTTACCTTTAGCAGAGAGCAATAAGGAGGTCTGATTCAGTATATTTCGAAGGCTTTCTCGATGAAAGAATAAACTTTTCTATAGTCCTCATGGATTCTTGCGTATGTCTTCCAATTCTTCAGGTCCGGCCTGTAAACCTTCTTTATCTTGACCACATCTTCAGCAGCTTTTCGGAGGCTCGAATACTGGCCCGTTCCTGTTCCAGCCAAAAGAGCGGCGCCTAAGGCAGCTGCATCGTCAACCTCTGGTATGCGAATGTCTCTGCCGAAAACGTCTGCCTTCAGCTGGTTCCAAAAATCGCTTTTCGTTTCTCCTCCAACCATGTTTACCTCTTCAACGTTTACGTGGAGCTCTTTCAGAAGACCAAAGGTTTCGAGGTATTGGAAAGCTACACCTTCTAAGATGGCTCGAACAAAGTGTCCCTTTGTATGAGACAGGTTAATACCGAAGTAGACTCCTCTAGCTTTTTCGTTAAACTTAGGTGAGAAGGCGCCCGTAAGGTAGGGATAGAAGAAGAGCCCATCACAACCAGGGCTTGTTTTTGAAGCTTTCTCCGTAAGAAGGTCATAAGGGTCGCGACCAGCTCTTTGTGCCTCGGACTTCTCCTCCTGCCCAAACGTATCCCTGAACCAGCGTAGAGAAGCTCCAGTGGTGGTTATGATGGCTTCATACTCCCATGTGCTGGGGATTACGTGACAGCAGCAATTGACCCTTCCTTTCATGTCAATGGCTGGCTTGCTTAAAGGCACCTCAACCACCGACCCCGTGCCAGTCCCTATATTCACTGGGCCTTGTTGGGTTACGCCTGCTCCCAGACATTCGCATGGTCGGTCTCCACCTCCGTTCACGATTGGCACACCTTTAGGAAGAAGAGTCTCTTTTGAGGCTTCGGACATGACCTCTCCGACAACCGCTGATGATTCCTTTGCAGATGGAAGTTTCTCAGAAGGTATGCCAATGGCAGAGCATATTTTCTTAGACCACGCCCTTTTTCTGATGTCGAAGAGCATAGTCCTGGAAGCCATTGAATAGTCCGTGACCTGTTGACCGGAGAGCTTGTATGTGATGTAATCCTTTGCGCAAAGGAAACATTCAGCATCCTCGAAGGCTTTTGGCACATTCTCCTTTAACCACAAAATCTTGGAAGCTGAAAAGATGGGGTCTATGCTGACGCCCGTTATGGACAAAATCTCTTCCTCGCTCATCAACCCCCCAATCTTCTCCGCCTGCGGTCCCGTCCGATTGTCAAGCCAGATTATGCTATTGTAAAGTTCTTCGCCCTTTCTTCCTATAGGGACTACGGCTTCTCTCTGGGAGTCCACCGATAATCCAGCAATCTCATCACGGCGGATGCCCGCTTTGCTGAGGCTTTCCCTAATTGTGCCAGCAGCAGCATTCCACCAATCCAATGGCTTCTGCTCAGCCCATCGAGGCTGGGGATGGTAGACGGGGTATTCCTTTTGGGCTTCTGATACTTTCTTACCGTCAAGTGTGAAGATTACTGTCTTGCATGCCGAGGTGCCTAGATCAACCCCTATAAGAAATGACACCATGAATCACCATCTTCATAGATAGGTATCTTTCCAAGGTTATCTTACCATGTTAATGAGGATTTCCCTTCGCTTTTGAGGGTCCACCTTTGAAAATGATACAAGACCTCTCTCTTCGGAGAACGAGGGGATAACTAAGGCTTTAAGTATGCTTCCTCTGAAGACTTTAGCCCTCTCAGAAAGATCTTTGCAGCCTTCTAAGTCTAGGCTCCGATCGTAAAGAAAATCAAGGTAGCCTTCGCCGTGTCTGGATATTATGTCGCTAAGTGATGTAAAGGCTGGAACCCCATTTACGAGTAGGACTCTCTCCAAGTGATGTAGCCCCAACAGGTGTGTAATGTACTTCGTGGCGTCGATTTTCCCCTCAGCCATGAGCCTCAAAATGTTAGGTATATGGTACGGCGAGGCACCACTCGTTCCTGTGATAAATGGCCCGTTGTAATGTATCTTGTTCGTGGGGATCCCAACCGTTTCCTCATCTACGCCACCGAAGAAGCTGACAACTCCACCTTGCCTAACAATCTTCAAGGCTTGAACCTGCGCCTCCATGCTGCTGGCTGCAGTTATGACGACATCTGCCCCACGGCTATCCGTTATGCTGTTCACTGAGTCAAGCAGATGCTCTGTAGTATCATTGAGCACATAGTGATCAGCTACACCTAGGGTCTTTATCATGTTCAGCCTCCATTCGGAATGCTGCGCGACAACGACTGTTCCAGCCCCAGAACTTTTGGCCAATTCAGCATGCATACAACCAAGAGGTCCGCCTCCTATCACAACAACAACATCACCTTCAATTATGCCCTGAACGACGCCGTAGACATTTCTACTCCTATCCCATCTTCCAGGTCTCACCAGCTTCTTGTGCGCGTGAAGTGCACATGCAAACGGTTCTGAAACCGCAGCCATATAAAGTGGAACACCATCCGGGACTTGAATAACGGGGTTGATCTTCTTAGTCAAGAGTTTCTCGGGGATGACCGTGTATTCTTCAAATCCTCCATCATAGTTGAAGCCGAAGTCCTCTCGGATGTTGCATGATTCAGGACGACCCTCAAGGCAATTGACACATCTCTCGCATGCTATGACCGGGGCTATGACAACTTTCTCGCCTTCATAGAAAGTTCTAGTCTCCTTCTCTCCGTTTATTTGAATGTCGAATCTTCGCGCTTTTCTACCGACAGAAACTATCTCACCTGAGAGCTCGTGCCCAGGGACAATTGGATAAGACTTTATCAACCTGTGACCGCGAAAATACTTCTTAATGTCTGTTCCACAGATAGCGCATGCCGCAACTCGGACAAGTATATCACCATCTCCTATCTTAGGAATCTCCCTTTCCTTTACTCTCATTTTTTCTGGTCCTTCTAAGACAGCGCAATACATTTTATGGTCACTCTCTTCTTCGCATTTCAGCTCTTCAACGCCAGTTGATCAAGACCTTGCCATGAGTCTCCGGGTTTTCCGCTGTTCTACACGCTGAGATTATGGACTCACAATCCTTCGCAGGAAAAACCTTGGGGTATATTATCCGCGAAAGCATTTTTCTAAACTCTTCCATTTTCAGCCATTCCAGAACGTCGGGATAATCGATGGCCGCGCTTCTGGTTGTGCCCTTCAAGGTCAACCCCCTATCAAGAATGGTTCTCGTCTTCACTGGGATCCTTTCCTCGCTTACCCCTACAAGTACGCACATTCCTCCAGGAGACAAAAGCGATAGGGCTTGATCTATAGTGGCTTCCGCAGCTCTTCCACCTGCGCATTCGAAGGCCACGTCGAAGGCAGAAAGTAACTTCTCGCCGGGTATTCCATCTTTCGTGTTAATTGTAGTCGCGAAGTCTTTACACTTCTCAAGCTTGAAATCGAAGATGTCAGTCACGAGAAGATTATTCTTGGGTATTCCTACGATCGTAGATAACAATGCGGCAGCCACAAAACCCATAAACCCGCCGCCGAGAACGACAACACGATCATCAAAGCTAACTCCAGACTGTTTGACAGCTCGGTTGATGACCGTCAAGGGTTCTGTTAGGACGGTGATCTCTTCAGGAACATCTTCAGACACAGGAAAGACGCAGCTCGCCGGGTGAACTAGGAAAGTTCTCGACAATCCATGGGCATTGCTTGCCAGGAATCTGACATCTTCGCAAAGGTTTTCTCCGGCTCCTTCAGGTCTGCAAGCCTTGCAAGCGCGATAAATGTCTGGATATTTATTTGGGTCATGCACGTAGCATGGAATATTGGGCACTATCACCACGAGATCTCCCTTGGAAAGATTGCCAACTGAATTTCCGACTTCCACTATCTCGGCAACGCCCTCATGAAAGACCGCTAATGGCAACCTTTCTCGCAAGATCTCCGGAGGACGTGAACAACTAACATATCTTAAGTCAGCGTGGCAGATTCCAGTCATTCTTGTCTTCAGGAGCAGACAGTTATCTGGAATGCTAGTGATCTCTTCCCAGCGTTCCCTCATCTGGTACGGGCCTACAACCTCGAAAACCTTTGAACGAATTGGTTGAGGCAACCTCTTCTTGCGAGAGGCTTTATCGATGATAGCCAGTTCCTTGACCAATAGTGCAGCCCTCGTAATAGATTCAGACATACAAGATTTATCGTTTTTGAATCGTTCGCGATTAAGACAGCTGACGATTGCGAATATCGACAAGGCAAGAAGAAGACCCAGTCGCAACTCTTTTATTGCAGAGCTCACTAATTCTGACATAAACCCATCTAGAAACTCAGGCAAATGAACCGTAAAGGAACGCAGCGGGGTGGGGTAGCCAGGTTTAACCCGCTGGGCTCATAAGGCCCCATGTCTGAGAGACCCAGAGATAGCAGTCAGATCAAGCTGCCTCTAACGGTAGTTCAAATCTACCCCCCGCTACCAAGACATTTACAAAAAAAAATGTTTGTGTCGTCAAAGAATGTGCGAGACTTATGCGTTTTCCGTTTGATCAGGCTGGCCATTTAACCCTTGGAATAATCGGATCTGCGGTCAACAATCTCCCATACCTCAGGACCTGTGCCTAGAAGCGTCGCAGGAATGCCTATCTCTTTCTCGACACTGGCGATGAACTTCTTGGCTTCGTCTGAGAGTTCGCCATAGGATTTTGCGCCTTTACACTCCGGAAAGACAACATCTATTTTTGTCACAGCGGCCTCGGTAGCTCCATTCAGCATGACTGCCCTCTTGGCAAGCTCAAAACTGAAAGGTGCAGCTCTCCGCCTTCTTCCAGTCACTGCGGCTCGCTCCGCCCAGCCTCGCTTCTCGGCTTCTTCCCAAGAAATTTCACCTGGTAACGGACCAGCTCCAACTCTAGTTGTGAATGCTTTAAGGACTAGGACAACTTCGTCGACTCTCGTTGGTCCTACACCCACATCTGCGCATGCCGCTGAAGAGGTAACATCCTTTGAGGTCACATAGGGGTAGGTCCCATGCCAAAGAGAGATAAAGGTACCCTGTGTGCCTTCAATCAGAACATTCTTTCCTCTATCAAGTGCGTTGTTAATCTCCATCGGGACATCTGCCAGAAGCTTTGCGAGCTCAGGCATGTCCCGTGCGACTTTGGCAGTTCTTAGCACTCTGTCAACGTTGCATGGTCCGGTACCAGTTCCAGTCGTCTTTATCTCGGAAGCCAGGTAGCCCTTTCGATCAGCATCAATGTGCTTGGACTCGATTATGGCGCATTGCGGATCAACCCCTAATCGGTCCCAAACATCTAAGAACTCAGCTTCTTTAAGCAGAACGTTGGGATCGACAAGCACACCAGGTCCTACAAGAAGACGGCACCTATCATAAACAAACCCGCTTGGAACCATTCTTACCTTGTAAGTCTTGTCTCCATAGACGACAGTGTGTCCAGCGTTCGGACCTACACCAGCCCTAGCCATAACGTTTATCTTGTCTTTCAAGGCGAGGTACGATATGACCTTACCTTTGCCAGTGTCTCCAAAAAAGCCGCAAACTACAACCGTGCATGGCATCTTGACAAGCCTCCAACTCAAGTGAACTTGTGATCTCTTTGTCTTTTAAGTTTTTAGCCCTCGGAGATAACTGTCACTGGATGATATATACAACAAGACTATGGAAACATAGACCTTGAGATTTACATCTGGTAAAAGGCTTCAAGTTGCCATCTTCTCTGTCTGCAACACTTGCGCCGATGCAGCTGACGTTATAAAAATCTTGTCAGGGGCAGATGTTGTCTATGCGAGCGCATCCGGACCTGCACGTGAGAAGATTGGACTGAGAGCTATTTTGCATCCAGGCGTTGTGATCCCTATCTTTGCCTTGACAAAGTTTGGGAAGACTCTGTTGCTCTCATACTTGATGGATTTTAATGATAGCCTTGTTGCCTTCAGAACGAGAAAGATACCGTACATTGTTGAGAGCAAGGGCCCGAAACTGCAAGAATAGATCCTAGCTCTAGCATGTATAAAAGCATCTTTCACAGTGTATGATGAACAGGCATGGAGACGCTTGGTATGTGGACTGTTATAATCATCCCCGTCGAGGGCTTGCCGATCATCAAGGAAGGGGACGACATTGGTGAATTGATATGCAAGACCGCGGAAAGGCAGGGGACACCAATCCAGGAGGGGGACATCATCGTTGTAACTCACGTCATAGTCTCACGAGCAGAAGGAAATGTCATAGATCTCGATGGTGTGACCCCATCCGACTTTGCTAAGAACATTGCCACACAGTTCAACAAGGACCCTGCTCTGGTTGAGGTTGTTCTCCGGGAAGCTAAGGCAATCGTCCGCATGGGAGACGGTCATATAATCGCAGAAACTAACCATGGCTTCATTTGCGCCAACGCTGGGGTCGACAGGTCGAATGTTCCTGGAGAAAGAAATGTAGCTCCTTTGCCAATGGACCCAGACTCATCAGCTCGAAGATTCCGGGAAAGGATAAGACAGCTCACAGGTAAGGACGTAGCTGTGATTATATCGGATACTCACGGGCGCGCCTTACGGAATGGTGAGATCAATGTCGCTGTGGGTATTGCTGGCATGAAACCGATCCGCGACCGAAGAGGTGAAACCGATCTTTTCGGATACACGATCAAGATTAAACAGACGGCCATAGCAGATGAACTGTCGTCAGCGGCTGAACTAGTCATTGGACAGGTCGATGAGGGCATACCTGTAGCGATAATCAGAGGCTACCCGTATGGAAAATCCGAAGAAGCCACAGCCAGAGATCTCGTCAGGCCGAGGGAAAAATGCCTGTTCCTATAAACATCCTTCAGATTCATGAGCGGTCGATATTTCTCTTAATCAGTCTCTCAGCCCTTTTTAGATCTGACGGAGTGTTGATGTTGAGGAACGTTGTCAGATGAGGGTCCATTTCTTTGACGACGATTGTAGAGAGGTACCTCACTCTTCTGAGCAGGGAAATCATGGACTGCATCCTAGTCTCGCATTTCTGTACGGCCTCTCGGGCAGCTGTCATAGCAGAGTCTCTCCTATAAACAGCTTGGAGGGGTTCGATGTATCCGTTTGGCCACCTAGGGATAACCGCGTCTGTATTATGAGACATCTCAAAGAGCAGTCTTATGACATCTCTTGAGAGGAAAGGCGTGTCTGACGGTAGGAGAAGAGAGTATTCGCCTTGTGCTTTCATGAAGCCGGTCAAGGCACCGACAAGAACGCTTCTGGAATCGTAAACATCAACCACAATTTCTGTCTTTCTTGGAAAAAGTAGTGCATATGATTCCTTCTGAGCCGTTGAGCTTACCACAACTATGACTTCATCTACGACTTCTCGGGCTCTTTCAAAAACTCTTAAGATAAGGGGTTTCCCACCGATTTGGACAAGGCCCTTGTCCTGACCGAACCTCTTAGAAACGCCTCCAGCAAGAATTATGGCGGATTTCTCCATCAATCTCCGTTTCCTTTCACTCTCTCAAGAACATGCCTAACGATCTCGTCCGCAATATTCACCTTCGTGACAGACTGTAAACCTCTCCAGCCAGGCTGACTGTTAAGTTCGATTATGAACGGCCCCTTTTTGGTTTCTAGGATATCTACGCCCGCGACCTCGCAACCGACTGCTTCGGCGGCTTTGAGCGCTATTTTCCCAATCAGTTCCGGTGGCTCGTAATGTAGTGGTCTTGCTCCAAGACTTACGTTCGTCTTCCAAGATTCTGCAACCCTGCGCATGGAAGCCAAAACCTGGCCTCCCAAGACGAAAACTCGGACATCGTAATCCTCATGTGGTATAAACTCTTGGATATATAGGACCTGGTGGTGAAAGACAAGCGTTCTGAAGATTCTTTCGGCAACATCGGGGTTTGATATTCTTGTTGAGCCCATCCCACGTGAACCGAAGATTGGTTTAACGACAACGTCGCCGCCCAATTCATGGAACGCCCTCAAAGCGTTATCAACGTTCTCCGTTGCCATGGTGCGTGGAACCGGAAGACCTTCCTCCTCAAGGAGTGCTAAAGCGTAGTACTTGTCCACTGAACGTTCAATGGCAGAAGGAGGGTTCAGTATGTACATGCCCAGCCTCTCAAGTCTATGAAGAAGATCCATCCGGAAAATTATCTCCTGCAGCGAGCCACGTCCAATTGGGCGTACGATGACCGCCGTGAGGTTTTTGAGAAAATCAGTTTTGCCAATGAAAACTTCAGGCTTGAATCCCACACAAGCAGCTAGTGTCGGAAAACCGAAACTGAAGGGGATGAGGTCTCTCTTTAAAAGTGAATTCTTGAGTTGTGAAGAACACCAAGATTCCTCATTACGTGTTAGAATTCCTATCTTCAAGCGGTCAACCTTCTCAGGACTACATAAAGCAGAAAGCATTCAAGCGGTTTGAATTATCCTTGTTTTTGCTCTTTCAGCCACGTTGCGACCTTTCTGATCACGGGGTCTGAGGACATATCGATAACTGGAACCATTATCTTTTCCTTTGTTTCGATTATATGCTGATGTTTTGGCATGAGGGCGTAGCCAACTAAGGTCCAGTAAACTCGCCCTCTCTCCGTCAGAGCCTTTGCCACTGTTTCTGTTGAAGCTGGAAGGAGAAAGTATAGAAACACGACACCTTCAGCCCAATACAACCCAGCTGTCTTTCCGGCTGCTATCACTGAGGCAAACCGTGCTAAGTCGTCTGGAGATGAGAAACAGTTCCGCTGCAATATCACAATCTCTTTGAGAGCCTCATATCTCACGTCCACTTCACTACCACTCATCTTAACTCGCCTTCACTCCATGCAGAGATGAAACCTGGTAAGATTCACAGCTTAAACAAGCCGTCTTCCATATTTAAGGTTATAACTAGAAATAGGTTAACATACACATAGAATGTTCGCCTCGATATCTAGCCTGCTTTAGGGTGATATAGAAGATGACGCATCCGAGAAGGGTCATATTGCTTCTCATATTGCTGGTTCTCGGTCTCGGTTTCTCAGTAATGCTCCATCAATATCTGTATTGGGGAGCATGGTTTCAAACGAATGACCTGCATCACGAATCCTTCGTCTTGGCATGCATCGCAATGGCCCTAGGAATATGGATTGGAGCGAACGTCGGTAGTGGATTTGAAAGATGACATGACCATCCACCCGGCATAAAGGCTTAATTGTAGCACACAATCATAGGAGGAGCTCTCGCATTCATATAAGACTGCTGAATCTGATGTTTGATCCAATATAGGGATGTTTCAAAAGGCTTTCCTACAGTAACCAGACTGGGCGCCTCTGTGCCACGAAGCCTTTCCATGTTTTCAGGATCCCAGAAGCCTCTTGTTACCATTCCTAGGTCTAAGCAATTCCGGGGAACGCTTTGAGTCTAAAGACGGAGACAATGGCTTGATTCGACCAGAGGGATTAACATTCCAGAGTTGCCAGTAATTCTAGGGCTTTTTGTCGTATGCGTTCAGCAATGGAGTTGGCAATCTTCTTGCCCAATTCCGGTGAAGCGTGGATTCTAGGGTCAAGTCCATAGATGCCGGCTTCCTTCTTTCCCTCCTCGCTCTCTAGGTCTTCTTCCTTGATCTGGCCCATGTCCACGAGTTCAGGTCTCAGGTGCATCATGAGCGATGTTTCCCAGTGGGCTGCGTGATCCATCCTATCCTCAGTCAGATCATAAAGGTCTCCTTCCATCATGGCAAATCCCGTAGCCTTCCCAGTCGCTCTAACCGCTTCCACAGCCTTTTGTATAGCATCCTTCTGCAGTTCGACATCGTGTCCTGTTACGCCGACGACCACCTTGAAACCGACATTGACAAGACCTAGAAAAATGCTCTTGTACAGTTCCTCAACAAGTGGTTTCTGGGATTCAGCAAAGAAGTCCATTGTCCACGGATGCCACTTGCTGAGGAAACCCCAGTAAATTGGCGGTACAACTACGCCCCCGAACTTTTCTGCCGTCTTGACGAGTATATGGTAAGCCTTGAGGGTATCGTTTCCTAAAGGCAGATGCCTTCCATGCCATTCCAGCGAACCGAAGGCACAGTATGCAACGGGAAATCTTGCCACAGCCTCTTCCAGCTCATGAGGTAGCATTTCCTCATAGTAGACTTTTGGCTTCATCATGGATCCCTTTTTCTATAATATCATAGATATCTGTTCTTCTCTTATAGCCAATCTCATCTCTCCACTCAGATGATTGATGGGCGAACGGTTGTTCAAACCCAGAGAATCATCATGTATATGAATATTCTA
>Ga0315306_10000380_pt1 | contig 21277 bp, 17 predicted proteins | sample TDP1_MG_FD_203803 | JGI IMG/M metagenome (GOLD analysis project Ga0315306, IMG submission 203803) | Freshwater sediment microbial communities from Lake Towuti, South Sulawesi, Indonesia - TDP1 | ecosystem: Environmental > Aquatic > Freshwater > Lake > Sediment | place: Indonesia: South Sulawesi... | reverse complement strand
GGCAATCCCGAAAGCCTGCCGTAGTTGGGATCGAGGGTTGAAACCCACCCTCGTGAACATGGAATCCCTAGTAATCGCGCGTCACTATCGCGCGGTGAATACGTCCCTGCTCCTTGCACACACCGCCCGTCGTTCCACCCGAGCGATCCTTGGGTGAGGCGTGGTCTTGTTGGCTGCGTCGAATCTAAGTTTCGTGAGGGGGGAAAAGTCGTAACAAGGTGGCCGTAGGGGAACCTGCGGCCGGATCACCTCCTATGTAAAGCCTGACAAGGCCAACTGGAGGAGAAAGCAAGAAACAGCCATGGGAAACGCCAAGGCCCACATAAAAGTTTCTAGCAGGAAAAAATTGCAGTGGTAAATCTCATCTGGGTTTCTGCATTCACGAATATTTGGCCCCAAAAATGATGCAACCCATTGAAAACTTTCAAAGTTACCCAATATGACGCAACAATCAACCTAAAGAAACAAATATAAAAGTGGACATAAAATAGACGCGAGCATAAATGACGCCGAAGAAGAAATTGATGGAACAGGTGACGGCGCTTCTAACGGAGAGAGGGCAGAAAGCATTAGAAATAGCAAAACAATCTATTCTGCAGGAAAAAATTAGGTCCGAACTTCTCCATGAAGCATTGCGCTATTTTATGGAAGAAGTTTGGGAGGACGTTCTTCACCCTGCTATACTTTCACTTTTCTGTGAAGCAGTCGGCGGAGACCCAGACGCGACAACCCAAGTAGGTGCTGCAATGGTTCTCCTCGCAGGAGCAGCTGATGTACATGACGACATAGTAGATCAATCAATTACTAAAGATTCTCAGCTGACAGTTTTTGGAAAATTCGGAAAAGACATAAGCATACTTGTTGGCGACGCTCTCCTATTCAAAGGCCTAATGATGTTACATGAAGCGTGTGAAATACTTCCAAAAGAACAAAAAAAAGCAATTCTAGAATTGGTAAAGCAAGCCTTTTTTGGGATTAGTAGCGCTGAAGCAGAGGAAACAAGCTTCAGAGGAAAATTTGATGTGTCTCCAGAAGAATACCTTGACATGATCAGAACCAAGGTCGCAGTCGCAGAGGCAACTGCCAAAATAGGCGTAATTCTTGGTGGCGGAACTCCTCAAGAAGTGGAAGAATTAGGTCATTATGGCAGAACTCTCGGAATCTTGATGACAATAAGAGACGAATTTGTAGATGTTTTTGAGTTAGATGAACTCAAGAACAGGGCAGAAAAAGAATGTTTGCCTCTTCCAATCCTATTCACGTTTAAGGATCCTGAAAAAAAAGATGAAATCATCCAATTGCTCAAAGCAAGCACAATAACAGAAAAAGAAGTAGACAGGATACTTGATTTAGTAATAAACTCAAAAGAGACGCGGATGCTGAAAAAAGAAATGCGAAGGATGATAAAAGCTGAAATTCAACGATTGAAATTTGTTGGAATAGAATCTGGTGAGGGCACCAATTATAAGAATATTCTTGCGTTTTTATTAAAGTCGACACTAGAAGATCTCAACAGATGAGAACATGTCGATTAAACTGACGCTACCACCACGCACGTCTTATCGGCCGATTGGGCTTAGGATGCTTCATTCTCTCTTCCCCTCTTGTGTATATATGTTCAACAGATCAGCTTAAAAATCTATCGGTAAATGGACACAAAATATGGTTTTGAAATACTAAATACTTATTTGCGCTTGAACATGAATGGGTTAAATGGTAAAAAGTTGAATGCTCAAAGGATCATCGCCTGAAAAATTCAGAATTACCACAAGATTTGCACTGGCGAATATCTTATTGGTGAGCAATGTGTTCATATGGTATTTCTACGCTGCGACTATTCTCGAGGAAATTGTAAGCAGAGCAGCGCAGGACTATTTTACAGCTCCTCTAACATGGAGTGTTCATTTTGCGGCAATTATCTTCTCCGCCATATCGGGCGCTTTGTTAGTGAAAATGGAGAAAAGAACTAATTTTCTTATTTCTTGGATGATGCTGGGTGTAGTATCCTCACTTACTCCAATACTTGTAAACAATAGGGATACTTTGGGTGTTGTGATAATTGCCCTTACACTCGGTATATCGTTGGGATTGGGCATGCCCAATTGCATGGGATACTACGCTGGCCAGATAAATATTGAAAACCGTGGACGTTCCGGAGGTATAATAATGTTCATTAGTGGTTTAGGAATAGCTTTGCTCGGAATGACTGGAATCAAGAATGTTGAACTACAAACTCTTGTTCTTACGGTCTTGAGAATATCCGGTTTAGTGATCTTTCTCTTGATTAGACCACGAGAAGAAATCAAGAGAAAAAACAAAAATCCTTCTTACAGAAACGTATTTGGTCAGCGATCTTTTCTTTCATACCTTGTTCCATGGATTATGTTTTCTCTAGTAACCTATTTGACCGCACCAATGATGATTGGCATTATTGGAAGATCTAAAGCTGATTCTTTACTAGTCATCGAAAATGCTCTTATAGCAGTTTTTGCAATTGTTGGAGGTTTTCTATCAGATTATTTTGGACGTAAACGCATGGCCATCACAGGATTTGCTCTGCTAGGCCTAGGCTATTCAATTTTAGGGATATATCCTGAAGCCTTATTCAGTTGGTATTTGTATACGGTGGTTGACGGAATAGCTTGGGGAATTTTTTTTGTAATATTTGTTGTTACAATATGGGGAGACCTTGGTTATGATGCCCCTAGTGATAAGTACTACGCCATTGGTGTATTGCCCTTTTTCACTTCAAAATTTCTGCAACTTGTTATCGGCGATTATATTGCTGAAACTATTCCCCGAGAGCGCTATGCAATTTTTTCTTTCACAGCCTTTTTCTTGTTTCTGGCTGTTCTGCCTTTATTTTATGCACCTGAAACTTTGCCTGAGAAGAATATAAAGGAAAGAGAGCTCAAGCAATATATTGAGAAGGCCAAGAAAATTAGGGAAAAACACGCTTAAAAGCAAGAGCATTCCTTTTCTGTAGAGACGAGATATGTTCTTTCATGTGATATTGACGACTAAATGCAATCTCCAATGCAAATATTGTTTTGGTGAAGCGTTGGAGGATTTTGACGCTGATTTTGGAGGTTTTGATGTGGATTATTCTTTACCTGAAAGGGTAAGTTACGACCCAGATTTGTTGGATAGGTTCTGTAAGCAAGACCCGGATTGCGTTTTAACTTTTTATGGTGGCGAGCCGCTGTTCTGTACAGACGAGATCAGGCGGGTCATGGACAATGTGGCTGCTAAGCATTTTCTTCTTCAGACGAATGGTATGCTTCTAGATCGTCTAGAGCCTGAATACGTTAATCGCTTGCAAACTATTCTTGTTTCTGTAGACGGTGATGAAGCCTTAACTGATTTTTACAGGGGAAGGGGTACTTTGGGAAAGGTCATTGAGAATTTGAAGTTGATTAGGCGGAATGGGTTCGGGGGCGAGTTAATCGCAAGAATGACGGTGATGGAACAGACAGATATTTACAAGCAGGTTACTTGGCTTGTTAACAACGGGGAATTCGCGTTTTCTTCCATACACTGGCAACTGAACGCTGGCTTCTGGGAAAATGATTTTGCAAGAAGAAACTTCAAAGAGTGGAGTGAAAAAAGCTATAATCCGGGAATAAGGAAACTTGTCAGATTCTGGGTTGACTACATTGAAGAGAAAGGCTCTATTTTGCGGCTTTATCCCTTCCTTGGCCTGGCTCTTTCATTTTTATCCAGCGAAAAGGCGAGTCTTCTCCGTTGTGGAAGCGGATGGATGAATTACACCATACAAACGGATGGATATATTGTTCCTTGTCCAACCATGTGGGGAATGAAGAATTTCTATCTAGGCCACATAAGCAATGCTAATCCATTAAAGCTTGACAAGGTCTTCGTCGGTGAACCATGCACTCATTGCAAAACTTTCAGCATCTGCGGCGGCCGCTGCCTCTACGCGAATATTACTAAACGTTGGAACCTAGAAGCGTACAGTTCAGTTTGTAATACTGTGCAAAACCTAGTAAATGCAATTAGAGAGGAGATGCCAACAATAAAGAGCTTTATTGAAAGCGGAAAAATAAGCCTAAAAGACTTCGAATTTATGAGATATAACGGCTCCGAAATAATACCATAGTTTTTTATTACATCCGTTATGTTTTGGATCATTTCCGCGCGCACTAAGAGTGCGTGCTCAGAGAACTGATGCGCGCATATTTTCACCAAATGATGAAATCGACCCGGAATTTGGAGCGCGCGCGAGCTAAAAGGAAAGGGTGAAGTAAGACTGTAAGCGACGCCAAAATTTTAATTTGTTCTTATTTTAATTGTTTAACGGTGAATCATTTGTCTTTGACTTTGCGTGATGCTCAGTATCTTTGTTGGAAAAACTTTAGGAAAATCAATGATAAGCTTGAACCAGAGAGAGGAAAGCGCTGGACTCCTTTTGTGACGGGTGTGGACTTGCTTGAGGAATCGGGAAATGTTGCTGGGGCAATCAAGAGTCTACAGGGCTTTGAGCCGACCGAGAAGCAGAAAGCAAGGGAGGCATTGGCGAAAGAGCTTTCAAGACTGCTTTACATAATTTTCATTCTCGCAGAACATTACAGTATAGATTTGGAAGAGTCATTTCTGCAAACAATGGACGACTATATGCTCGAGTTTATTGGATAACAGTGCGCGTGGTACAACTAAAATTAAACTGTAAAAACTGTTTGAGATGACAATAGTAGTGTTAAGAGGGGCCAGCTGAACCAATCAGCGATTGTGTAAAAAGGACGTAAACACAATTCTGTGAAAAAATTGAAAAAGGAGATATTATTACGATTCAGAGAGCCTAAAATGCGTGTAAGCGCGAGTTCTCATTCTAGTTTTCTGAGTTTCGGTCTTGGTGGCCTGTAAGCTTCCTTGCTTTGAGATACGCCCATCATTACCCACATCACAGCATTGAACACTGCTGCTCTTAAAGGTTCGATAACTGGAACACTGATTTTCTTAGCCTTCAAGCCATCTTTAATACCTTGCCACAGGGAGGACATTCCAGTGCAACCCAAGACCAGCGCGTAAGCCCCGTCCTGTTTTACCGCCTTCTCTGCCCCTTCAACTGCTAATGCTATGCTCTTTTCAGGTTCGCTTTCCAAGGCGAGTACAGGAATATTGATCGTCACCAAAGAAGCTAGGTGTTGGATGGTGCCATTCTTTACAATAGCCATCCTCACGGGATGTTCAGTTTCCGGAAGGATGTTTATCACAGAGAACCTATGTGCCAGTTGAGCCGCCAAATGGCATGCAGATTCATTCGCTCCCAAAACTGGAATTTCGACAAGCTCCCTCGCCGCGTCCAAGCCAGGATCGATGAAGCAGTCTATGACAACCGCGTCGTAACCTTCCTCTTCTGCTTTTTTTACTTTTTGGAGTATATGGGGAACATTAAGTGCATCATCATAGAAACCTTCAATTGACGCCGTTCCCTTTGCCAATGAGACTGCGTCAAGCTTTATCTGTCCGCCGGTCAGCTGGCTTATTTCTTCACCGAGCCTTTTGCGATCTTCCATTGAATCCTCAAGACTTTCAGTGTAGAGTATTGGCAGTATATCAAGTATTTTTTTCATACTTTAACCCAAGATAGAATATGACCTACATGAGATAAATATTTCCTTAGCTGTTCGGTTTCTTAACGGCATGCACTGTTATGTTAGGTGAAGTTACTGTCTGAGCTCAAGAAAAACGAGAAAAGCATAATTTAAACTGAAAAATTATTAATGAAACTAAAAAAAGAGAGGATTTAAGCTTTTCCGAGCTCTTTGGCTAGTTTTACAAGTTCAAGGTGGATAATCTTGCCCTTGTCTGTTATTTGGATGTCGTCAAGCCACACTGAAGAGTTTAGGCATATGCCATCGCTATGCGAGGCTGCAGGTCTGCCACCGGGGGGCAGCAACATTGGTCCTACGTTACCGATGCCCCACTCGGTTCCGCCCCAAACACGCTCATCCTCAAGGCAAACGCCAGTTAGCTTCGCGTTGGGATGGAAGCCATAGCAAGCGTGCGCCATTAAGAACATGTTGGGATCATTGAAGCCTTTAAGCCAAGCCTCGAATTCGACGGCTTCTTTTCCACCTTCGATCTTAACTATCCGATCTTTTTTAATGTGAAGCTTCACTGGTTCTTTTAGTAATCCAAGCGGCACCAATGAACCATCAAAAACTATTATCCCATTTATAGAGCCAATCTCAGGCGTCCAACCTATTTGTCCGGCTAGAAAGTGAGGTCCAGGGGTGTCTGCATAGCCTGCCTCGAGGGTTATGGGATGGTTTGGATCCATCTTGTAGTTTACGTCAGTTCCAGCTGGTGTTGTAATGCGCATTGTTTTCGCTTTCCGTGTCATAGCCACAACTTTTTCTTGGAATGCCTTCAGAACTGGAAAATTTATTCTTCCTATGCATCTAATCATCATGTTGGTGTCCATTTCAACGAGACAGAGATACCTAAGCTTCGGATTCTCTTTCACTGCAATATCCCAAGGAGTTGAGTAAAGTAGCCATTGGGCATTGTACTCCACCCAAGCGTCGGCCTCTTTTAGCGCTGCAGTCAATGACTTAAGCGGCAACATGGGATCTGCAGCTTTTCCGATTCCCAGAGGGGATGGATGCCAAATGACCAAGGGTTTTGCATCAACTGTGAAGGCAGCTCTAGCAGTCGCTTCTACGACTCTCATATCAGTTTCGGTGTCGGCTGTTATTATGAGCTCTTCGCACGGTTTCAATTTGAAGAGCTCTTTGACAAGAACATCCGCAGCTTTTCCAAGCTCAAACTCATAACGCTTCGACATTTCTCTCACCAAAATAGTTTCAAAATAAAATTTAGATTGGTAATTATATAAAATTTATCTTGAGTTGAGGTTTAGTAACCACTCATAGCGCTTTTCTAGATGAACTCGATTTTTGGAGGAAATGATCGGCATTCAGTTTGTGCCGAACTGATTTGCACATAAATGCTCAACATCTCGCAATGAATCTGGAATCTTAAAGACAAAAATGAGAGGAATTTATACTAACAATTGAGAAGGCATGTACTAGCATTCGAGTTCAGTTTTGTATTTTATGAGCGAGGACCGCGTGACAGAATGAAAGCCAAAACAGCTAGCGCAGAGAAGGACATTGCTGAAATCAAAGTTCCTGCTGCATACCATTTTGGAGTTAATGTATAGTTGGAGAGCTGAGTGTATAGGAAGATTGAAAGGGTGCCTGTTCCCTTTAACATGAATTGTGTTCTGATGAGCTCTCCCCAAGACAGAAGGAAGCCAAATATTGTTGCCGATATTATCTCCCATTTAATCAAAGGAAAGGTTATCTGTCGGAAGACGGCTGTTGGACTTGCTTTCAGCAAGCTGGCAGCTTTTTCATACTCCATCAAATCTGGATCGAACCGCGCCATCATCAGAACCAGGCCAAAAGGCACTATGTATACTACATTGATTAGGACCACAGACCAGAATGAATATTGTAAACCAACGGTGCTATAGAAGAAAGTGCTGCCTAGCCCCAACATAACACCTGGAAATATAAAACCTAACAGAAGCGCGTAGAAAAGTACGTCTCTTCCCTTTACTCTGTGCCTAAGGGCTAAAGCGCTTGCTGTTACCACCAAGGCCGTAGTTGCCGCCACGACCAAAGATGTCCGAAGAGAGTTCTCCACTGCCACCCACAAACGACTATCATAAAGCAGTGATACAAACGCTGGAGTCTCATACCCTATGGGCTTTTTTATGTACCAATCCAGCGTGAAGCCGGTAATTGGCAGAGCTATTGACGATGACTGTTCAAAAGAGAGTAGTATGATAAGGAAGGCGGGCAGATAAACGAAAGCGATGAAAAGAATCACAAACAGTTTGAGTAGATTATCGACGATTTTCATAGTATGATCACTTCTCATAAACGAGCTTTTTGATCTGCCCGACCTTGATGAGCAGGAACAGCGACATCAAGGTTATTACCAACATAATGGTTGACATTGCCGCTGCTTTCGTCCAAAGGTAGTTTCCAGCATAAGAAGCAATAGACAAACCTAGTGTTTGTATGCCACCTGCCCAAAGACTTGGTGTTACGTAGTCTCCTAGTGTGGAAACGAAGACGAAAATAAATCCAGTAAGTATGCCGGGTCTCGACAACTTAAACACTATATCGTACTGTACGCGATAAGGCGGTGCTTTAAGGACTTGCGCAGCTCTCACATACTCCACGTCTATTCTTCCCATGGCCAGATAAATAGGAAAAAGCATAAACAGCGTGTACGTCTGTAGCCATATAGTCACCAGCGCCGCAGGGCTGAATAGAAGTTTTAGAGGAGCGGAAACAATTCCTGTTGAGGTCAAAAAGTAATTGATTAACCCATTTTCACCCAATACCGAGATCCACGCAACCGTTCTTATGCTCCAATCAATCAAGAAAGGGACCATGAGAAGACTGGTAATGTACGTTTTGACGCGAGAACTCTTAATTTTGAAGACCAGAGTATAAGCAATTGGATAAGCGACCAAGAGGCACACAAAACAAGTCATTATGGATAACCCGAAAGTATTCAGGAGGATAGTTCCGGTCTTTTCGGAAAATATATATGAAAGGTAATTCTCTAAAGTGAATTCTGGAATTATACTGGGGAATTCGTATTCAAAAAAACTGATGGAAACTAAGATTGCCAACGGAACAATTGCTCCGAGTATGGATGCAAACAGGCCAGGTAATAGTAATAGGTAATTGGAGTATCTTGATATGGCTTCTCCTAGCTTCACTTATGTTCTGCCCTTCCGTCTTTATGTTTGATAGCGTCGGTGACTAAACAGGAATGCTGGCTTTCAGTTCCTCCCACTTGGATACGTATGCATCATTATTATCTGGCAGATCTGGGGACAGGAACCATCTTGTTATCTGGTTTTTGAATGCAATACTGCCGAGATCCCTTCTATTCCCATGAGGGTCAGGTGTGCCTGTTCTGGGTGCTTCGCCTGTCCAGAATGCGCTAAAGTATTTTTCAGGCAGGAATAGCCCGTTCTGCAATCTTTCTGGCAAATTCCAGTAGTCTTCTTTGTCTGGCCATATCTCTTTCGTTATGTCGCTGATAGGCTTGTATGTTGCTGCACCATTGTGATACCATTCAAAGAATTCAGCACCCATTGCATCTTTGAGATCATCCCATTGGGGTGCACAACTGGTATAGAGCATCTTTGCATAGAGCTTTTGAATAGGCAATTCAAGGTGGTAGTTAGCCAGTGCAAGAGCCTCTTCGAAAACGTCTGGATTTCCTTGTTTCGAGAGGAATGAAATGTTATACCAGAAGCATGGCCCCTCAACAATAGCTGCATGATAGGCTGGAACACCTACCTTTCTACAATCCAAGGACACAGGCACCCAACTTACGGAAAGCCATATTTCCTTAGTCGACATCAGTGACACTATATCGCCATATTTGGTCCAGAAGCTCTTAATTTGGCCAGCTTTAAAGGTAGGAAGTATGTAGTTGTAGACGCTGTTTACTTCTTCAGGCGTCAGATTTGTGAGTGCCTCTGAAAAGGTCATTTGCTTTGTATAGTCCAAATAATTGGCTAATCTGGCGAAATTATCGAAACCTTCGTCAATCAGTGCTATGTGTCCTTTCCATTCTGGGTTCATCAACTCGTCATAGGACATTGAAGTTTTGTCGCCAACTTCTTCGTAAGGCAAGAATTCAGCCAAGTAGTTCTGGGATTCCCAGCCGCACATGTTTGGCACTGCTATAAGTGTCTTTCCTGGTTCCTCCCAAAGCAAGTTGTTAAATCTGTCAGCCATCGCTGGACCGTAGTACTTGTCAGCATTAATGAAGCAATCTACAGTGTGTCCCTCTTTCCATCTCGGCACTTTCTCAGCGGGAATAGGCTTGTACAATTTGTTCGTGACAACTGGTCTCGATCTTCCACTGCCTCCAATGTCATAAGATGATGGATCCGCCAAGTGTTTTTCGCCAACCAAATAGAAATCGACGTAAGTAGTCTCCAAATCTATATCCGGATGAGTCTGCTCAAACATTGCGGCGCCATCTTCAGGTAGCCAGAACTGATTCCCCAAGTACCTAACGGTTTTTGGTCCTGCAGGAGGCTTAGGCCACAAATAGTAAGCTGCTGCGCCTGCGGCCGCAACGGCAACTGCACCGCCAGCAACATATTTTAAATAGTTTCTTCGCGAAACCTTCTCTCCACTACTCATAGTTTTTCACCATGGCGTTCCCACTTATGGGGCAAAGAAAATATAAGCTTTTTCATGAATGCCATGAATGCATGAATACAAATTACTTTCCGTAGATCACTTCTTCTATGTTTAGTCCTTCTATGACGCTTGGTTTCGCAAGAAGTACGGCGTCACTTGAACGCCAGCCTACGAAGTATTCCTTTTCGAGTTCTAGGTTTATCGCCTTCTCAGCCGGGACAGCTGCTTTCACTTCGACTTTTCCTTTTAAGTTGAAAACGCACTCAACATAATTCCCAAAGTAGTAGTATCTGATGAATTTTCCTTTGAGTCTGTTTTCGCAAGTTGCTGAATCGTTTTCGACCTCTATAAACTCTGGTCTGATCTCATAAGCCACCTTTTTGCCGATAAGATCTTCCCCGTTTGATATTGAGGATCTGAGTTCACCGATCTCTGTGTTAACAAAGTACTCTTTTCCATGTTTTGAGGCTACCTCTCCTGGGATTAAGTTTACGTCTCCAACGAATCTGGCTGCGAAAACTGTTCTTGGAGTTCGGTAGATTTCATCAGGCTTGCCCAAATGCTCTATTACTCCAGTGTTCATCACCATCATTGTGTCAGCTAGAGTTAATGCGTGCTCTTGCACGTGTGTTGTTAGGATGAAAGTAATGCCCAGCTTTCTATGCAAAATCTTGAAATCTTCCATCAGTTTCCTTTGGAGCATGTAGTCTACATGGCTTATGGGCTCGTCCAGCAACAAAACCTTGGGTTCTATGACGATCGACCTGGCAAGGGCTACTCTTTGCCTCTGTCCGCCGCTCAGTTCCAAAGGACTTCTATTCTCAAACCCGCCCATCTCGACAAGTGCAAGGGCCTCTTTAACCTTGCTGTCAATGTAGCCCTTATCTTTCCCCATCATCCTCAGACCAAAAGCGACGTTATCAAAAACGTTCATATGCGGAAAGACAGCATAGGTTTCAAGCATCATGGAAACGTCTCGCTTATGCGGTGGAACACCTTTCATATTCTTCCCGTCTATGTAGAACTCTCCGCTGTCATAGTCCAATATGCCCCCCATTATCTTCATCAGAGTGCTTTTGCCACAGCCACTCGGACCTATAATAACGAAGAAATCTCCATCGTCAACTTCGAAAGAGACTTTGTTAAGGGCTAAGACCGTTTTCCCGTACCACTTCACTATGCCTTTTGCCTGGATTATTTTGCTCATCGAAAGCCTGTCCCTTTATTTTTGAAAGAACTTCTCTGTTTACATATATATTCTTTTCTTGAGTAGCATGCACTAAAGAGCCCTAAGCAAAATGAACATTGTGATTTAAAATGCATCTACATTGGATTCAAGAAGAAAAAAAGGAGAAGGTTTTACACTGGAATGTTGGCTTTCAGTTCTTCCCATTTAGTAACGTAGTAGTCGTTGTTGTCAGGCAAGTCTGGAGATAGGTAGTATCTTGTTATCGCCAGTTTGTCGTCAACTGAACCAATGTCTCTCAGGTTCCCGTTGGGATCTGGGCTTCCAGTCCTAGGCGGCTTTCCTTCCCAGAAATGTTTGAAATATACGTCTGGAAGGAACAGTGCGTTCTGAAGTCTCGCAGGGAGATTAGCGAATTCTGGCTTGTCTGGCCACACTTCCTTCATCACGTCCCCAATGGAGAGATATGTTCTCTCGCCCATGAAGAACCAGTTGAACATCTCCACTCCCATAGCATCTCTGTAATCCTCCCAAGCCCAAGCTGGAGTGGGATAGCCTTGCTTTGTATATAATAACTGCATCCACAGATCGAGGCACCAGTTAGTTACTTCGCAGATGTAATTGAACATTTCTTCGCTGACAGATTTAGATGCGAAGAAAGAGTTATACCAGAAGAATGGGCCATTAACAAGCCTTGCGTAGTAAGCAGGTACACCGGCTTTTCTTGTGTCGAAGCAAACGGGCTGCCAAGTGCTCGCCATATAAACCTCTTTTGCACTGAACAAACTCACGATATCACCATATTTAAACCAGAAAGTCTTGATTTGGCCGGACTTGACTATTGGAAGTAAGTAGTTGAAGACTACATCAACTTCGGCGGGTGTCATATTTGTGAAGTTTTCAAATGGCCCTGCTTGTTTGGTGGCGTCTAATTCGTTTCCAGTCTCTGTGAAGGTTGTGAACCCTTCGTCTTGGAAGGCTGTTCTTTGTTTCCACTGAGTGTTCCAAAGCTCAGAATATGGAACCGAGGGTTTCTCTCCACCGCTTTCTTCATACGGAACATATTCAGGTAAGTAAGTGACGGAGTCGAAATTCCACATTTGCGGAACAGCAATCAGGCTTTTGCCTTGTTCATGCCATAACAGCTGGCTGAATCTCTCGGCCATTTTGGATGGGAAATATTTCTGCGGATTGTTAAATAGGTCTACGACTTTTTCTGGTTTCCAGCGTGGCATTTTTTCGACAGGAATCGGTCGCAATATATTGGCACCTATTACTGGTCTGTACCTTCCACCGCCGCCCCAATCCCAAGCGCCGGGATCTGCAAGTTGTCGTTGGTTTATTACGTATAATTCATCATAGGTGCATTCAATTTCTTGGTTTTTTAGACGTTTCCATTCTGCAGCTGCATCTGGTGGGAACCAGAACGGGTGCCCCAAATATCTAATCTTTGGTCGTGGACCTACAGTCGGAGTTGGAGTTGGACCTGGAGTAGGCGTTGGACCCGGCGTTGGCGTAGGAGCTGGAGTTGGACCTGGACCTTGAGTTGACAGATAATATGCGGCTCCGCCGATGACGACGACGGCAACGACGCCTCCTGCTGCTGCCAAATATCCCCTTCGTGATATAGCCCTCTCATCTTTCGCTAATGATTCTTTGTTCTCCTTAGACATAATTTCAACCTCTTTACAATCATTTTCTCTCTCAGTATTGTTGCCAAGCGTATTTAAAGTTAATTGTGTTATCAAATTCTAGACGATTATTTGAGTGAAAGGGGCGGGACATTAGAAACGAGTCTTCTCGCAGCAGTGCAACAGCGAAAGAACCATAACGTTTTCTGATCTATTGCACATCTTTCGAAGCTATTTTGTTCCTCTCGAGAGCACAGTTGCCATTATTATTAACCCAACAATAGAAACAGCTGCTAAGATGCTCCCGGCTGCAAACCATTTAGTAGTCAAGGGATATACAGTGAGCTGCATGAAGACAAAAGTTGAAACGACGCCTGTACCGCGGGCTACCCATAGATTTCGAATCAACTCTCCCCAAGACAGCAAAAATCCCATGATTGCTGAGGATAATACTTCCCACTTGATTAGAGGCAGAGTTATGTACCTAAAGACTCTAACTGGACCGACCTTCAAGGCTGACGCTGTATATTCATATAGCATCAAGTAAGGATCAAACCTGGCCATCATGAGTATGAAGCCGAAGGAAGAGGCGTATACCGTGTTAAGCGCTATCATGTTGAATTCTGTAATGGTGGAGCCTAATAGGCGGAACAGAAGAATAGTTCCTAATCCAACAAGAACCCCTGGAGTTATGAAGCCGAGCAGAAACATATAGAAGAGAACATCTCTACCGATTAACCGGTAGCGCATAGTCAAAGCAGTTAAGGTTACTATTATGCACGTCAAAACTGCCGTAATACCACTGACCCTGATTGAATTAAAAACTGAATCCCAGAAAAACTGGTCATGAATTATAGGAATATATGAGGGATTCGCCTGATATGATTTAGGTTCCCCGAAATACCAGTCAGAGGTAAAGCCCTCTATAGGAAATGTGATTCTGGCTGATGTATTGAATGAAAGCACTATCAAGAATATTGTGGGAAGGTATATTGCAAGGAATATTACGAGGATGTAAACTTTTGCCAACAAGTCCATCTTCTTCATAGTTCATCACTCATACACAAGTTTCTTTATGTCAACTACCTTGAGCAGAATATAGAGAACTATGATGCAAGCGACCAGAAGAATCATGCCTCCTGCTGAGGCTTGAGGCCACAGAAATTGGCTAGCATAATTGGAGACGGAAAGACCTAAGGTCTGTAATCCGCCGGCCCAAAGGCTCGGAGTTACATAATCGCTGATGGTATTGACGAATACGAATATGAAGCCGCAAATGACTCCTGGTAGTGCCATCTTGAAAACTATGTCGTAAAATACCCTATACGGTGGAGCTTTGAGCACTTTGGCCGCCTCTATCACTTCAGGGTCCATCCTCCCTAAAGCAAGATTCATTGGAAAAATCATGAACAACAGATTTGTTTGAACCCAGATTATGAAGAGAGCCGTTGGTGTGAACAGGAATTTTATTGGCTCACTTATGAGCCCTGCGGATAAGAACATAGAGTTTACGAAACCTCTCTCGCCCAAAATTGAAATCCACGCAACAGATCTAATCGTCCAGTCGATTAAAAAAGGTGCTAAAAGAAGCATTGTTATATAATTTCTCGTCCTTTCGCTTTTTATTTTGAAAGTGTAGCAGTAGGCAAAAGGAAAACCTATGATCATACATATAAAAGCTGTCACTAGACTCGTGCTGAAAGTATTAAATGCAAGTATTCTGAATTGCGGGGATGTCAAATATGCTACATAGTTGTTTAGTGTTAAGTCGGTACGATATCCAGGCCAAACAGGCGTGAAAAAACTCATTACAGCCATTATAGCAAGCGGTGCTATGAGGAAAAATACAAACGTAACAAGTCCTGGCAGAAGAAGGACATACCTTGTATGTCTAACCATGGCAAACCCTACTTTCCATAGATTACCTCTTCTATGTTTAGTCCTTCTATGACGCTTGGCTTCTCCAACAGCGCAGCGTTGTTTGAATTCCACCCCAATGAGTATTCCTTACCGATTCTTAGATCAACAGCCTTTTTGGTTGGAACTGCAGATTTCACTTCCACTTTTCCTTTTATGTCAAAAATGCACTCGACATAGTTGCCGAAGTAGTAGAATCGGTCGAATTTGCCTTTGAGTTGATTGTCGTGAACTCTTGTTTTGTTCTCAACCTCGACGAACTCGGGTCTGATTCCATAAGCCAACTTCGCTCCCGCGGGAAGTTCACCATTTGCTAGGGATTTGAGTTCGCCGATCTCAGTGTTAACTATGTAAATGTCTCCATCTTTTGACACTACTTCTCCTGGTATCAGATTTATGTCTCCGACGAATCTGGCTGCGAAAACGGTTTTCGGCGCGAGGTAAATCTCTCTAGGCTTTCCGGTCTGTTCGATCACCCCTTTGTTCATTACCATCACTGTATCAGCTAAGGTTAATGCCTGTTCTTGAACGTGGGTTGTAAAAACAAATGTTCCGCCGGTCTTCTTGTGTAGCACTTTGAAATCTTCCATCATCTTTCTTTGAAGTTGATAGTCCAAGTGACTGATTGGCTCGTCCAAAAGTAGAACAGGAGGTTCTACAACGAGCGCCCTGGCAAGAGCAAGTCTTTGTCTCTGTCCGCCGCTCAGTTCATATGGGCTTCGATTTTCAAAGCCGCTCATTCCGACAAGTTCGAGTACTTCGGTGACCTTGCGTTTTATGAAATCTTTGTCTTTCCCCATCATTCTAAGACCAAAAGCAATATTGTCGAAGACTTTCATGTGGGGGAAGATGGCGTAGGATTCAAACATTAAGGAAATATCACGCTTATGTGGAGGTACGCCTTTCATGTTTTTCCCGTTTATGTAGACTTCACCACTGTTGTATTCAAGTACACCCGCCAGTATTTTCATTAGCGTGGTTTTCCCGCAGCCACTAGGCCCTATAACGACAAAGAATTCTCCTTCATTCACTTCAAAAGAAATTTTGTTGAGAGCCAAAACTTCTTTGTAATACTTAACCAAGTCCTTGACTTCAATCATTTTGCCCAAAGGTTACTGTCACCACTATTTAAGCGCGCGCTCATCACTATTTAAGAGAAATGAAAATCAATTTCTTATTATATATAATTTTCGAAAAATCTCGCTCTTATACCCATCAATAGGTTCAACGTTGTTGGCATTTGAGGAAGACTCGGGATGTGGTGCTTGAGAGCTTCAAGAGAAATAGTTCTGAAAAAGAAAAACGGGGGTTTGATTGCACTGCTAACGTCATTTTACAAAACGAGTTGTTCTATTGGTGTATATTCGCCTGTGTAACCTAGTTCCGCGAGCACTAGACGGAATACTGCTAATCCTTCCGGCTTTCGCCATCTTTCATATGCCTTTATTCCAAGTACAGCAACGTCAATGCCTTCTTTGATGTCCGCGTTGGTTAGTGGACGCCCGTCAACAGACAACCAGCAGACCAAATCTGGCGATATTGCTATAGGCTTGTCTCCCTTCCATGCAATCATGTTCTCGTTCTTGTAGTCAACCCTAACCTCCCCAACGTAGACTTTTCCGTAGTCGAAACCGCCTTTGGTCACAACTTCCTTTTTCTCAACCCTTCCCCTTGCGAGTTCCCACCCGCCAGTAACGTCCGCCACAGCTGTGACTGGATCCTCTCCTTTTTCTTTTGCTTCTCTGATCGCCCTTCCCACCTTCTCGGCTACAGTGTAAGTTTTGGGAATAACCGCTTTCTTCATTTGCCATCCCGTCATTGGGTGACATGCTAAGCCGGCTTTCATTCCAAATTCTACGGTTATTCCTCTAGCCATTTTTTCTGCCATAGGTGGGTCAATTGGATATAAAATGGCTGAATTTCCATATGGATCGGCAAGAGTGACTGGAGCTATCGGCAGATTGTGCACAGAGAACATTGTCATCTCCAGCTGTGGAATTGCTCTTCCAACCCCATCTCCGTCAATTATCGGAATCCCACTCGCAACAGCTGCATGAATTGGAGTAATGGAGTTAAATCCACCAGTCTCCACGGCTATTATGTAATCCATTTTTTTGCCAACTGCATGTTCTAGAGCCTTAAGCGCTGGAATATCCTCATCTTCCCAGCCTCTTTTGAGCAGAGCTTCAGGGGCTCCCATGCCTGCTATGACGCATATCGCACTGTAGTTGGGTACTTCTTCAGGGTCAACCATTTTGACTTCTTTTGCGATTTTTAATGTGCTCTTCAGAACTTGTAAGCCGTTTTCAGGGGAACCGCCGCCGCCAGCGCCAAGCAATGTAGCGCCGTATATTATGTCCTTTATTTCCGTCTCATTTAGGGTTCTCATTTTCTACTCACTCCAACCAATTTTACCATTAAAATCATTTAAAAAGTTTTTCTAAATAGCAATTCTGCGACTGCTTCTGCAAAATACAACCATTTAACGCTAGACCAATTGGCATAATTTCATACAGTTGGCCACGAGCTTCAATGCATAAAGGTGTCTGTCATTACTAAGAATATCTTTGCTGACTTTTACTAAATGCTTCGCCCTAGAAACGCAAAAGTGATATAATTGTTGATTTTTTAAGTTTAGGTATCGTGAAGTTTCAATGACCGCCAAGAAGCTTGACTCTACGAGGCTACCATTAGCACATGAGAGAGTACCGGCAACAGAGCATACTCGTGTACTCAGAGAAGGTTCCGTCATAAAAACTGGTAAGGATGTCTTGCGGGAAAACGTGACAGTAGCCAAGGTTATGGTTGAGTTTGTGGGAAGCCTTTTAGGACCTCGTAGGATGAGCAAGATTGTTCTGTCTCAGAGTGGACGAGATACCTTAACCTTTGTGACGACTGATTTGAGGACTATGCTCAACAGGGTAAAGCTTGAACATCCAGTTGCACAAGTTATGGCTGGGGCCGCCCTTAGTGTACTTAAAGAAAAAGGGGATGGCTCGGTTTCAACCATTATTCTAACGGGAAAAATACTTGAAGAATGTGAAAAACTGGTAAACGATGGGATCCATCCCAATATTGTAAGAGATGGCCTAATTCTGTCTTATAAAAAGGCAATAGAGGCTTCAGATAAATCCGGCTTCAATTCAAGTTTAGATGTAGCAGAAGTTGTCCGCTTACAGGTTCATAATGTTCTCACAGGAAAATTGCCATATCAGGACCGTGAACACCTTGCTACACTGGTATCAGAGGCTGCGAGAATTCTAGACTTAAAAAACTCGGCGGAATCTGAAGGCACAGACATAGTTGACGTTAAAAAGATAAAGGGAAAGTCTCTGACCGATTCGTTTTTAGTTGATGGGATAGCACTCTACAGAGAATTACCAAACATGTACATGCCAAAGCGGGTGGAAAACGCAAGGATTGCATTGATAAAAGGGGAATTGATTATCCCTAAAAAATTTATGAGATATTACGATCATAAATTTGAATTTGACAAGGTTGAACGGTTTCGTGATTTCAAAAATGACGAATTGAAATACCTGAAATCGGTGACTGATAAGATCCTTGGTAGTGGAGCAAACGTAATAATGCTGGAGAAGGGGGTTGACAACAGAATATCAGATTATCTTGCCGAACAGAACATACTACTAGTCAGGCGTTTTCCTCCACCTGAAGTGGATAGAACTGCAAAGGCAACTGGAGCGCTTGCAGCAGCAAGCATAAACGATCTTGATTCATCCTGTCTCGGCTGGGCAAAAGTTGTGGAACACAAAAAAATTGGAGGTGAACCCTGGCTATTTATTTGGGGATGTCGAAATCCTAAAACTGTGGACATTGTGCTCAGAGGAACATCCATGTATCTCTTAGACGATATCGAACGTATCATTAAGGGAGCGGTTTTGGTTACTAGGACATTGATGAAAGATTCACGTTTAGTCTTCGGGGGAGGAGCTTTTGAGGAAGAAGTTGCGCTATCTCTTAGAAAGCATGCCTTGGAAATACCGGACAAGAGGCAGCTTGTAGTTGAGGCTGTTGCCAAAGCTTTTGAAAGCGTTCCTCGCCAATTAGCTAGAAGCGCTGGAATGAACGAGATAGACACGGTTGCTGAACTGAGAGCTAAACATGTTGAAGGTAAAACTTCAATAGGAGTAGACGTTAACAACTCTCAGCTGGCTGATATGAGCGAGATTAAGGTCTTAGACTCGCTGGCTGTTAAGAAGGCTTTGATAGAAGCATCTTTTGGAACAGTCTTAACAGTGATCCAGATTGACAAATACATAAAGTGTAAAGAATTATCTGAACCTGAGAAATATTATGCTAAAAGAATTAAGAAAACAAAAGGCATGAAGATAGAAGAAGAAGCACAAGTTTGAGGTTCAGCATGAACAAAAGGGTGATCATCGGGTTTTCTGTAACCGTGATCACAGCGTTGCCACTGAGCATCTTCCTGACAACGCATTTACAATTATTTGGTTCCATGCTTGGCTTTTTTGTTAGCGGATTGGTGGGCGGTTACCTATCTAAAATTGACGAGATGAAAGCCTTTCTTATAGGTTTTACTGGTTCACTGTTGGCTTGTTTACTTGGCATTGCAACGTTATTGGCGGTTGCGAACTCTCCAGCCGAAACTCTGGAACCTCTGGTATACGTAGCCAGCTACGTATTGTGGCTTAACGTAGGTTCTCCAATTAATCTAGTCCCCGTAGTTGTTATGCTCGGAGGCATCGGCGGAGTAACTGGCGGAGCTACTAACATTTGGCGAAAAAAGAGAAAAAAGGAGATAAAGTTGTGATGAACGCTTACACAGGAATCTGCGCTTTTAAGTCGTTGTATTTGTCGGTGTAGTACACGTCATCATCCGGTAGGTCCGGCGATATTGAGTACCTCGTTATTTTCTCTTTGTCCTCGATTGATCCTATGTCTCTCAAGTTCCCGTCGGAATGCGGAGTACCTGATCTTGGCGTTGCCCCAGGTGGGAAGTACTTGTCTGGGAGGAATAAAGCCTGCAGTAGTCTCGTGTCTAGATTCCAAACCTCAGATTTGTCGGGGAAGCACCATTCTTTGATTGCTTGATCGATCGGCAGATATGTTGCGATTCCTCTGTTGGCCCAGTCAAAGAACTCCTTACCCATGTACGCCCTCACTTCGTCATAGTTAGAAGTGAAAGTACCGTAGCCGTTTAGTCCTAGAATGAAGGCGTCCCACCATATGTCAATTCTGAAGTTCATGAACTTATAAAGGTCCTCAAGGATCTCCGTGCGTGTAGAAACTATGTCCCCATTGAACCACATGAATGGCCCGTTGACTAATCTTGCATAGTACGCCGGAGTACCAGCGCGTCTACAGTCGTAACACGGAGGCTGCCATGTGCTTCCAATCCATATCTCCTTTGTGGCAAGTAGGTTCACACAGTCTCCATACGCAAACCAGAAAGTTCTAATCTGCCCACTTTTTATTATCGGAAGCAAGTAGTTGTAGACTGTATCAACCTCTGCTCTTGTTAGGTTCGTCGTCGCTCCTGAAACCGTCATTTGCCCGGTGGCTTCTAATTCATTTGCTGTTTCACCGAACACTGTCATTGCCTCATCCTGCATCATTGCTCTTCCTTTCCACTCTGGATTAAACAGCTCTGAATATGAAAACCCTAATTTTGTTCCACCTTTTTCCTCGTAAGGCAAGAACTCTGGTAGATACGTGACGGAGTCGAAGTTCCAGTTGGTCACAACCATAGACAAGTTCTTATGAGATGTGTAGTCGTCCTCAGAGAACCATAGGTTATAGTTGAATCTCTCCGCGTTAGCTGGTCTGAAGTACTTTCCTGGATTTGTGAAGATGTCTACGACTTTATCTTCTTTCCACATTGCAAGTTTATCGACAGGAATAGGTTTTATGATGCCTGCTCTCTTGATGGGTGGGAACCTAGCTACTCCGCCTATATCCCATCCATACCCATCGGTTGCGACTATTCTTGTAGCCATAATGAACAAGTCAAGATAGCTGGCTTCCACTGGTTGTTTGTGGACTTTCTCCCAAAACTCAGCCACCTCAGGAAACATCATCCATGATCCGCCAAGATATCTCAAGGTCGGACGCGTTCCTTCTTTCGTCCAGTAGTATTCCCAATTTGGGAACTTGGCCAAATATTCTGGGTCCGCTGGTAGTTGAGGCGTCGGAGTAGGCCCTGGAGTTGGCGTAGGAGCTGGAGTTGGCGTAGGAGCTGGAGTTGGCGTAGGAGCTGGAGTTGGACCTGGACCTTGAGTTGAGAGATAGTATGCGACGCCACCGATGACGACGACAGCAACGACACCGCCTGCTGCTGCCAAATA
>Ga0315306_10000379_pt1 | contig 21289 bp, 19 predicted proteins | sample TDP1_MG_FD_203803 | JGI IMG/M metagenome (GOLD analysis project Ga0315306, IMG submission 203803) | Freshwater sediment microbial communities from Lake Towuti, South Sulawesi, Indonesia - TDP1 | ecosystem: Environmental > Aquatic > Freshwater > Lake > Sediment | place: Indonesia: South Sulawesi... | reverse complement strand
GAGCTCCCTGACGTAGAGATCACAGCAGTCTGCGATGTGGACAGACAAAGAACCGACATTGTCTCGGAGAAGTATAGCGTAAGAACATACCCTGACAGTACAGAGATGTATAAGAAAGAAGAATTGGATGCCGTGACCTTGTGCGTTTGGTCGACTAGGCTAGCTCAAGAAGCCTTGAGAGCGTTGAAGGCGGGCAAGCATGTCTTGGTCGAGAAACCCATGGCTGATTCGGCGAGACAAGCGGAAAGAGTTCTAACATTGGCAAAGAAAGAGAAAGTACAATTGACAGTTGGCTTCATTGAGAGGTTTAACCCGGCTGTCAAGCGTCTTAAGGAGGCAATCGAGCAAGGAAAGATAGGATCTCCTGTTTCAGCCACGGTTAAACGGGTCTCCAAGTGGCCGCAAAGAATCGGAGATGTTGGAGTTGTGAAGGACACGGCCATACATGATATAGACATAATACGCTACGTCTTCAACGAAGATCCCGTGGCTGTCTATGCAAAGGCTGGAAACCTCAGGCATGAGAAACAGGAAGACTACGCTCAGATTATGTTGACTTTTTCAGGCGGGAAGTCAGCCTTCCTAGAAGCGAACTGGCTGACTCCTTATAAAATCAGGAAACTTACGGTGACTGGAAGCGAGGCCATAGTTTCCGTGGATTATATTACGCAGGACATGACGATTGAGACAGCTGGGCAGACCTTGACACCCCGATACGAGTGGGAGGAGCCCTTGAAACTGGAACTTCAACACTTCGTGGAATGCATACTGAACGATAGGAAGCCCCTTGTCACTGGTTTGGACGGACTTAAGGCATTGAAGATTGCTGAAGCCGCTCTGAAATCCGCTTCGAAAGGTCGGCTGGTCAAACTGATTTTCTAACAGAAAGAACCTTTGGAGTAAGGCGACCGCAAGCCCTCTTAGGATGGGCTGAATCGCCACAGCAAAAGTGGAGAAGTACTATTTAGATGGTAATCCACCTAAGTTTTTTTCACTAACATTAAATTGAAGAGAAAACGGCAAAATGGATGTGTAGAAGTCTCAGTGGGAAGCAGTCTAGAATTGCTCTTTTAGGTTGAAGGGTTTCCCTTCAGATAGTATCTTCGCAGGGATCTTGTCTTGCCATTTCTTGAGAAAGGATATCTCGTCTCTCTTCTCCCGTAGTTCATCAGGCAGCATCTCCGGGATCTCTTCCTTGATTGGATACCAGCGCATGCATTTAGGGCAGACGATCATGCCTTCTACAATCTCTTCCTTCTCCTCAAACACGTGAAGCTCTAAGGGGTGATACTTATCGATTGGGCAGGCAAGAATATCCATCAACCTTCTCTTCATCCTTGAGTCCTCCGTTTCGGCACTGTTGCTAGCTTAGAAGATGGTTTGCTCCTATAAAGATTTTTTCCGAACCAGAATGTCCAACACAACCTGATACCATCTTGGACCCACGGTTCGCACAATCCTGGCAGATGGGATTCTAAAGTCCAGATTCAGAACATCCATCTTTCCACAAACCTTCTCCTCAACCTTTTCGACAGGTTTCTCGTCTCTCCCGGAATGTACAAAATTGTAATAGTGAACCCAACCATCTCCGGGTTTTAAGGCTAAGACCGCGTGGGATAAATATTCATAGGCTTTCTCAGGCAATGGCATAAGAATCCTATGTGCAACATTACGCAACCTTTCGTCTATGACCTTCGCAGCGTCTCCCAATATTGGCTTGACAACTCTTTCAGCACGGTTTAACCTGATATTCTCCTTTTGACATTCTATGGCGGAGGTATTCAAATCTATTGAATATACTTTCTCTGCTTCAGAATGCTTAGCGATGACTATGGAGAAGCAGCCGACCCCTGAGAACATGTTGATAACAATCTCCCCTTGCCCAACTTGATCAGCGATCCTCTTTCTTTCGTAAGAGAGCCTCGGAGAAAAGTAGCAGCATTCCAGATTCACCTTAAATAGGCATCTATGCTCCTTATGGATGGTCTCAGTTTTCTCTTCGCCTGCAACCCATTTGACTTCGCGGAGACGAAACTCGCCTACAATAGGGGAGACCTGACGTAGAACTGTCTTCACATGTTTGTTTGCCTTCAAGACAGCTTCAGCTATGTCTTGCGCTCTATGCTTGAGTCTTTGCGGAACTCTGATGATGGCGATGTCTCCGATGATATCGTATGAATGTGGAAGAAGTTCTAGTTCCCAAGTATCAAGAACGCCTGCAAGTCTAGCCCTTAGATCCATTCTTACTTAGGCACCTTTCGCTTGGGAAAGCCTGAAAGCCTTCAGAAGTTCATCTCTTGCAGACTTAGCTATTATCCTGGTCTCTTCATCGACAGTTGAAAGCACTAAAAAGTAGATGATAGCCCCCAGCAAGGCAAATGCCACTGTAGTTGAGACCCTTGTTGGCGTGGGTAATAGGTATATTGCCAAAGCCATCAAGAAGGAGGCGCCCAGATACTTGCCTATGTGGCTCCAAGGTATATCAAAACCTAGGCACCTTCTTGCTATTGCATATTTGACGATTACCAAAAAAATACTTGCCAAGAGGTTGATCAAAGCAAGATAAATAGCTGCCTCAACAGCACCCTTAACCGCGGTAGTCAGAACGGCGTACGTCAAAGGCACTGTGACTGCGGCTTGGACGTAAGGTAGTGTGAGGGCAAGAAAAAGCCTACTTCTGATAATATTCTTGTATGAGATCTTGGCTTGAGCGTCTAGGTTCTCTGTGCCTCCGACCACGGCGTCAAATACAGACGTAATTGCTAGGAACAATAAGTTCAGTGATAGGAGAATTAGTACGAACCGTGCGATGGCATATACGGGGCTTAGGATGATGAGAAAGGAATCTGAGAGAATCATCGTGCCAGTCGTCATGGGTATTGCGAACATTAATACCATCCTAAGAGAGACAGACACGTCTTGGGGACGGTTTTCTGACAAAAGCCTTGGATATAACGCAAAGGCAAGATAAGAAGAGTAACCTATGATGCTAGCAATGGTCAATCCGGCACCGTAGTAGGCCCTAGCCAGCTCACCGCCGTAGATAAATAGAAAGATACTAGTAAACGCCAGAAGTCTCTGACCCACAATCCCATAAATGTTCAAAAAGGAGGCTTTCAACCACTCCTTAATGTAACTCCACATAATCTTCTCACGAAGCTCAGGAAGCGTCAGCCTCAGATAGAATAAAAGTTGGAAAATCAAAGCTGATACAATGCTGGCAATAGCCCCTAACAACCCCAATCCAAACTGCATCATAAGAGCAAAGCCAAAGCCTACTTTACTCAGTTCAAAGACTAGAAACCCGAAACCTAAAGCTTGCGGTTTCTTGGCCTGTAACGCAGCCTCGAAAGCCGCAATTAGATAAAGTTCTAATATGTGAATGGTAGCGATAGCATATACAATCAAGTACTTTGCACCCACTTGGAAGGCACCCATGATCGTTGGAAGAACAGCCAAGTAGATTAGCGACATTGGCAAAGAGATGAAAAGATTTGCTGTTAGCCCTGTCACCGAGGAACTTGGGCGTTTTCTAGCAACAGACCTTGCTTCCCAAAAGGGGAATATGCTGGCTGCCAATGTGAAATAGGAGAGAACATCGGTTAGGTTGCCATAGACTCCAAACTCCTCAGTTGAGATGTTCCGAGTAACCATCAAGGAGAAAATAAGGCCGGTTCCAATGCTAAGCAACCTTGACAGAAATAGTATGAAGCCTGAATATTGAAGCCTTACCTCACCCTCACTCATATGATTCACAATCTAGACTCTTTCATTAATAGGAAGCATAATATTTTATAGTTTGGCGATTTATTTGTTGCTTCTGTCGGAGGTCGCAGGTATTTGATTAAGGAGAAGGTGCTTGTTGTCGGCTTAGGTGAGGTTGGGCGGCCTTTGTTTGAGTTGCTTAGGGAAAGTGATCAGTTTTACGTCTATGGTTTTGACATCGACAAGGAAAAGATGCGAGATGTTGGACAAAGCGATAAACGTCTGCCACGTAAGGTGGATGTTATGCATGTTTGTGTTCCATGCTTCAGCCAAGACGAGTTTGTAAATGTTGTGTTCGACTATTTTATCCGGTTCAAACCTAAGCTAGTGATCATCAACAGCACAGTTCAACCTGGAACGACTACAAATATACATAAACATTGCGGTAAATGCCTTGTCGCCCACTCACCTGTCCGTGGAGTACACAAAAACCCAGAGTACATGAAACAAGAGTTGAAACGTTGGACAAAATACATAGGAGGTGTGGATGAGGCGTCTGCTCAAGCTGCCTGTGACCATTTTGAGAAGGCTGGCTTCAAAACCAAGATTCTAAGAAGTTCTTCTGAAACTGAATTGGCTAAGCTTTTCGAGACCACTTACCGAGCATGGATGATAGCATGCTTTCAGGAGATGCATCGAATCAGCAGAAGCTTCAGAGCCGATTTCGATTCTGTCGCGGATTTTCTGGAAGATACACATCGCGTAAGACAAGACAGGCCCCTAATGTTTCCAGGCGTGATTGGCGGACACTGCTTACTGCCGAACATTGGGTTGTTGCTAAGAATCTGTGAATCTGACTTACTGAGGCTGATCATAGAGTCAAACGAAAAACGGAAAGAAGAAGTAAAAGACAAAAGCGTCTTGAGTGAAGTCGAGAAAGTCAAGAGAAGAATCGAAGCCTTCGAGGAAGGATTATCCGAGAGAAGAGCTGATCCGTGAGGCACTCAACAGGTTAGGTCAGATTGAACTCGACCATTTTTGTTGGCCACGACTGATATGTTCTCTTACCCATTCGGCTACTTGTCTAAGACCCTTATATCTAAAGGTACTTTCGCTTCCTAGCCTAAGACTTCTTTTTTCTTCCTGAAATTGAACGTTTAGAAACTCGACTGACGCCAACAGGGTAGGCGCTAAAAGAGTAGAAGCCTTAGAGACTACTTTGGTCTTTGTGCATAGACTTTCTTGTACCATTCAATAGTTTTGGGTATTCCTACGGACAATGGAGTAACTGGTCTGTGTCCCAAATCTCTTTTAGCCTTAGTAATATCAGGTCTTTTGGTAACAATATTGTGTACATCTATACCCAGATACTTTACCAAAGAATCATTCTTTCCCAGATAATTGAGAATCATGTCAGAGACCCTCTTTACTTCAACGTATTCCTCTCCCCCGATGTTGTATACCTCTCCCGGTCTAAATCTCTCAACTATATTGCATAGAGTTGGTATCAAGTCATCTATGTACATGAAAACTCTGTAATAATCCAAGTATACTTCGTATGGCAAGTCATGCAAGGCCCTATAAACAAACTGTGAAACTACACTCCGGTAGGGTGTGAAATATTCCCCTGGTCCATACGCGTTAAAAAGTCTTACAATCAAGGTTTCTGTTTGCTTCGTAGCAATAGAATTTCTGATTTGCAATTCGTTGACCCATTTTGAAATGGCATAGTCGTTATTCTGTTTCAAAGGTAACTGTTCACTTAATTCCTCTCTCAGAAAACCATCAGGAGTTTTAAGTTCACCATATATTTCTGAACTAGAAAAATGAATTAACCGGAATTTTCTCTCTTCTTGCTTTCTAAGAATGTTTTTCAAACCTATCACATTGGTTTCCCAAAGCTGTTCGTAGTAGTCCTCTCCGTTCTTTCTGCCAAATTCAGCCGCGAGATTATAGACGTATTCAAAGCTGCCAGAATCAAGAAGCCTTTCAACTTGTCTGTATCTTGAAATATCGCATCGTGTATGGATAGGATCGCTGCTGTGTCCTGAATCTGCTGTTGCTACCTTATGCCCACGGTTTAATAGTTCACGAACAAGAGGACGTCCAATAGTTCCTTTTGATCCGATTACTAGAATAGATGCCATAACTCAATCACTCTCCATGTCTGACATCAAAAGCGTCTGGTTTATAGCTTGTCCCAATTCGAAGTATGACGGGAGTTCTCATGACGGATTTTATCTTACTTTCGAATTTTCCTAATTCTTTCTTTATTGATGTGTGTTCAACCAAGACAACAAGACAGTCCACATCTTTGGCTATATCTAGTATTGAATTGTATCTGTGGTCTTCAACGAGATTGTCGTAGGCTGCCACCTCATACCCGTCTTCCTTCAATATTCTTATCACTTCAAGTGAAGGGCTTTCTCTCAAATCGTCAGAATCTGGTTTATATGTCATGCCTAATGCAACTATTTTCGGATTTTTTATTCCTCGCAGGAATCTTCTTATCTTAGAAGCTATTTTCTCAGGCATCAGTTCATTTACCTTCCTAGCCGTCAGAATCAAACTTGTGTTTTTTGGATCAGAATGTATTAAGAACCATGGATCCTTTGGTAAGCAATGACCACCGACACCGATTCCCGGGCTGAGTATCTTAACCCTAGGATGCTTGTTTGCGAGCCTAATTGGCTCTTTGATATCTATTCCCAGAGTTTCCGCAACCAAAGAAAACTCATTTGCCAAGGCAATATTAACGTCGCGATAGGTATTTTCCATTAATTTAACCATTTCAGCCGTTACGTCATCTGTCAAGTCAATGTCTCCTTTTACAAAAGAGGCGTATATCTCTTTAGCAAGGTATGCCGATTTTGGGTTAATGCCTCCGATTATTCGATTATTATGGATCAGTTCGTGAAATGCTTGTCCAGGCATCACTCTTTCGGGGCAGTGCGCTAGAAATACATCTTTTCCAACTCTTAAATTCGTGTCATTTTCTATTAGAGGCTTCAAAACTTTCCTGCACGTAAAAGTGGGTATTGTGGATTCCACTATTATCAGATTTCCCCTTTTTAGAAATGGAGTGATGGACTCAATTGCAGAAACAACGTATGACAAATCTGGGAGTTTGCTAACACGATCTAAGGGAGTTTGTACGCATACAATAAAAACATTCGCCTCACAAGGGCTTTCACTGGCTTCAAAATTTTGTTGTACCTTTTCGTCATTAAATACGGTCTCAATATGTTGTTCTTTTATTGGCAGTAAACCTTGGTTTATGGTCTCTACGATTTTTTTGTCTCTATCTACGCCCGTTACCTTGTAACCTGCCTTGGCAAGTGTAATTGCAAGTGGTAATCCGACATAGCCTATTCCCACAACTACAATTTCTTTATTCATCTCAACCCTCATCAGATACTTATTCTAATGAAGAAAGATCTCTTCAAACTTTTTAAACGTATAGCTTTTCATAAACAATTCGAGATCTTTCAGAAATCTATTTCTGTCTATTGTAAGATGATTCGCGTGTTTTTTTTCACTGTTCAACGATCTCTGAATATACCTGAAAAGAACGCGGTTGAATTCTCTTCTGTGATCCAGAATATAATTAGACAGAAATTTTGAAACGAAAGGCCTATCTAGATGTTGTTTAGTCTGAAGAAGAATCAGAAAAAAAGGAGTGAATTTCTTCATAATCTTCACCAAATCCCCTTTTTTCTCTAAGGTTGACAATATTCTCATTCTGGTTAGTTCACACCCATAGATCATAAGACTTTTCTTCTTTGAGGTTTGCACAGGATGTTCTCTGTAAAAGACCGCAGCGCCATTTAATGCTGTAAGCTTCAGTTTCAAGGCGCTATAACGCATCCAAAGATCGCCATCAGCATCAACATTCTTTGTAATTGGATCAAATTGGCCGTGCTGTGCAATGCAATCCTTTCTGATCATGACTGAACTCCCGTTTATGGGGTTCCTGAAGAGTAACATCATCAAGCGTAGTTCATGGTCACGAATGAACAAAGGGTCCATGATGCGCGCGTACGGTAAGAAGCTGCTCCTTGTAAGCGTAGCGGTCGGGACAGTCTCACCTACATATGAGCCTTTAAAGTAGCTCCAAAGAGCCCCCGTTCTACTCATGAAATTTACTTGTCTCTCTACCTTTCGTTCGTCCAGAAACATGTCGTCTGCACTGAGCCAACAGATGTGGTTTCCTTGCGCGTTTGAGAAGCCGACGTTTAAGGCGTTGGCTGCCCCTTTGTTTTCACCAATGTCCATCATCCTAAGCTCGACTTCATTGTCGGGAACTGAGTCGCAGAGATCGTTAACCAAGTCCGGAGTCGCGTCTGTTGACCCATCGTCGACAACAACCACTTCAATCGGTCTGTAAGTCTGATTGAAGCATGATTTTACGGAGTCCTCTATGAATCTTTCTGCATTGTACGCAGGAATGACGACGCTGACTAGTTCTTTCTGGATGGTCTTGGACATTACGCGCTTGCTCCAATCACACTAGAGACTTGCACATACGGACTCACAAAGGCCCTTGATTCTGCTTCAAAGAATCATATGGCTTTATGATTCTATTAGATATTTCTTGCATATTGACCTTTCTCTCCACATTTACCCTTCCAGCCTTTCCTTTGGGAACGCCAAGGTTCACGAAACTCATAACACATCTCTCAAGGTACAGTAGATAGTTAGTAGATCACTTTGCTTTTTATGAAATATTGATGCCTGCCGCTAAAGATCGGAGATGAGCGTTTGACGCATCATCTTTATAACGCTCGCTGCTCAATGAACAAATGGCATGCGGCAAGTAGTCATGCCCACACGACATCTTGCCCGATCCGTCCGAATCAGCAGGTTTCAGGATGAAAGAAAGACATATGCGTGTACTGCATATTCAGAACCTTGCAGGCGTTGCCACTGTTCTTTCAAGGGCTCAAAGAAAATATGGAAACAAATCCGACGTCATAGTTCTCGACCATCATCCCTTTGGATTTGAGGAGGATTTCGTCTATCCGTCGTCAAGGCTCAGGGGGGTTCGCTACCTGAACGACCTGCTCACGAAGTGGGGTCCAGACTACGATGTCTTTCATTTTCATGACGGCCCTGTAAGAACTTTCCGATTTTTCCTTGACTATGGAATTCTCAAGCATCTATTCCACAAGAAAACAGTCTACCTCTACCATGGTGGGTCTCTTCGCAAAGCACATAGACGAGAGCCATATGAGAGATTTAATCGGAAGCTCACCAAGATTTACGTATCCATGCCCGACCTAATCCAGTATACCAAAGCAAGAGCTGAGTGGATTCCAAACCCTGTGGATTTGTCTGTGTGGCAGCCTGTCGAGAAAGAACCGTCAGAAACTGTTCGGATTCTTCACTATCCAACAACAACTCGGGAATACTACCAAGGGAAAACCTCCGTCGAGGTCGCCTTAGACCGGTTAAAAAGCGAAGGATATGCGATAGAAAAGCTTCTGGTGACAGACGTTCCGCACAGAGATATGCCTCGTCTTATTGCTTCTTCAGACATCGTCGTCGACAAAGTCGCAAGAGCGATAGGATGGTACGGTATCCTAGCTGTTGAGGCTCTTGCCATGAGGAAACCGGTTCTGGCATACATTGATCCTCGCTTGGAAGACTATATGCCCTTTGACCCCTTTATTCGGACAACCCCGGAAACCGTGTACAATGACTTGAAAGCACTCATTGAGGATGAACAACTCAGGAGGAAGTATGGAGACAAGGGGAGAGCATACGCAGAGATGGTACACGACTCACAAAAGGTCGCCTTAAGGTGGATAGAAATCTACGAGGAAACTGACTGAGCGATGGGAACCTTCACATGCAGCCCATAAAGCTTAACAGTTCTACTTGCTAATCATCGTCGAGGATGATCGTATGAGGATCACCTTGGTCCTTGGAACCAGGCCGCAGATAGTCAAATCTTCATCACTTATCCACAAGATCAGCCGATGCAAGGATATACGAATGGAGATCATCCACACTGGGCAGCATTACGATTACGAGATGACCAAAATTTTTTTCGAGGAATTGGGCCTGCCCGACCCAGCGGAGAACCTTGATGTTGGCAGCGGAACTCACGCACAGCAAACGGCAGAGATAATGATGCGCTTAGAGAAAATCGTCCTGAAGGAGAAACCGGAATTAGTAGTAGTGCCTGGAGACACGAATTCCACGCTCGCTGGGGCGTTAACCGCTGCGAAACTCAATGTACCAGTGGCTCACATAGAGGCAGGGGCGAGAAGCTATGACATGAGGATGCCGGAAGAAGTGAATAGACGACTGACAGACCACATTTCTACACTGTTGTTCACCCCCACTGAGAACTGCACTAGAAATCTTGAAAAAGAAGGAATAACTAAAGACAGAATCTACCAAACAGGAGACACTATGTACGACGTGCTTCTACAGCAGCTACCCAAAGCTGAAAAAACCGATATCCTGCGGCAGCTGAGCCTAAAACCAGATAGTTACGTGCTGATAACGGCTCACAGACCTGAAAATGTTGACAATCCAGAAAACCTAGGGAACATTGTCGATGCCGTCGCAAGACTTAACCAACTGACCGTTGTTTTCCCGGTTCACCCCAGAACAAGGAAACAACTTAAGACATTTGCGCTCAATGGCAAGATAAAGAGACAAAAACACCTAAGACTGGTAAACCCTTTGGGTTACCATGAAACGCTAAACCTGGTGAAAAACGCAAGGTTCATCCTGACCGACTCTGGTGGAATGCAGAAGGAAGCCTTCTGGCTGAGGACGCCATGCATAACCCTACGCACAAATACAGAATGGGTGGAGACAGTGCAGCTCGGCGCGAACTACCTAACGGGAACTGGCCCAGAGAAGATAGTAGCAAAAGCGGAGGAGATCATGGAGCAAGTGGAGAAGATCAAAGAGAGGCTTCAAAGTCTCCCGAATCCCTTTGGAGATGGAAGAGCGTCGCGGAGAATAGTGGAGACCATTAGTGCTCAAGAATGGTCTCATCGCGGAGCCTTTCATTCTGTCGAAAAGTAGATATCTCGCTCTATCAGGCAGATCGGAGCAGCACAAATAATGGTAGACCTATAGTCTCTTCAGGGAAAGCATTATCACGGGATCGCCAGTCAGAGTCAAGAAAACCGCGAAGAAAAGAAGCCCTTTTGCGATCGATCGAGAACGGAACATCAACTGCTCTCTCTCCGCAGGTGCCAACGAATTAGCTCTCTCCAAATCCCCATAGCAAATGACATTCCGAACAGTGGAAAGAGTATTGGATTGATGAGTCGCCACATGCCTCTTGCCCTTGAGAAGTGAAGAGTAAAAACGACACCATAAAGAAGAACGAGGGGCAAAACAAGAATAAGATTCCCTAACGCCACGCCTACAATGGCTATTGGAATGCTTGCTACCATGGCAGAGTAGAAGAGCACCTTGTTTCTCATCCATCTTGGCTTATGTGTCTTCAAGATCTTGAAGTGATATTTAGCTAAAATTCCGAATGAATATCTACAATAACCAATGATCTCTGGCAGAAATCCATACAACCTTTCTCTTGTCAAATGAAGTGGCATTCTGGATGGATCGAGCAAAGCGATGTGACCCGACTTGCTAGCTCTGATAGTCAAATCTGCGTCTTCATCAGCCTCATACTTCGGGTCAAAAAAACCAATTTCATCAAAAATGCCTCTTCTGATCATGGTGCAGCCCATACCAACAACCATTGCAGTATGAACAGTCCGTGGCTGCTTGCTGAAATACATGTTTTCTGCAAGGGTTGATGGTTCACATCGATAGGGAAAACCGACAATGGCTGCTCTTGGGTTAGAGGCAAAAACATTCAACATGCGCTTTGCGGTGTCAGGTGGTGGAATAACATCCGAGTCCAAGAAGAGCAGATACTGACCCATAGAACTTTTCACACAAGTGTTTCGAGCTTGGGGAATGTTACTTCTCTCCGGAATTATTATAATTTTTTCATAGTCATCTGATACCCGTTCTTTGAACTCCTCTAGCATTTGCATTGTTCCATCATCAGAAAAATTATCCACAAAAACAATACGGATTTTATTTTTTGGATAATCTAGTTGCTCAACGGCGTCCAGAAAGCGGTGAAGACACCAGGCGCGATTATAGGTTGGCACTCCAATAGTTATTGAGGGCAAAATCTCCATCAACATATGTATCTTTTCCTTTGTTAGGAGGACAGCCGTACTCCTTTATATGTATTGGTTTCCGCCCTCCATGGTCCATCTAACATCGCGGTAAGGAACGAAAGACGTGGCCTGTAAACCTTGGATATTGTATGGAGAAAATCGTAAAGCAAAACAATCCTAGAGGCACAGGAAGTCGCATTCTTGAATTTCTCCAGAAGCCTTCTCCGTCTGAATATGCTATTGGGCATATCAGCATGGAAACTTCGCCACCATCTTGTATCAGAATCCAGTCTTCCTCCGGCCTTCTTCATAACGAACAATCTTGCTTAATACAGAAACAGGTTGGGTTTAACATAGATATCGATGTTAAGCCCCCATTCCTCAGTAAATTCCTCGATTATCAAAGCAGTCCCCTCTTCCTAACCTTTATCTACAATAATAAAGCGATCTACAAAGTCTTTAGCAGACTCAATAGCGATGGGAGCTATCTGTCCCTCTTCCCAAGTACACATAACGTAAGCCATTGCTGGTATTACCACAGAAGCATATTAAAGAATGAAGCATATTTAAGAAAATTGTAGATTACAATCTTGACCTAAGTAACATTTCTGTCGGTTTATCTAGGAACTAGGATGACCCTAATATTTACACCGGCATATTAGCAACGACATCGAATTAAAGCATCAGTCCACGATTTTTGCGGATGATGCCTACTGATGTGTCTTCAATATATTGGCCAGTTTTTCAGCAATCTTCTTCCTGTCGAAGTCTCTAATGGCTAGATTCCTAGCATTTGCCCGCATGATCTTAAGTTGGGCCTTGTTTTTGTATGCTTCTAGTATAGCTTCGGCCATTTCTACAGGTCTCATGGGCGTAGTTGTAAAGCCAATATTGTTCTTTTTGACCAATTTCTGTAAGTCGGAGCCACTTACTACTGAAACTATCACAGGTAACCCTGATGCACAATATTCAAAAATCTTAGTTGTGTAAGCTGATAACCATATAGGATCATCGTCAAATGGAATTACGCCAAGATCGCAACAGGGTAATATTTTAGCTACTTCCTCTCGCCTTCTTTCACCGAGGAATATGACATTCTCATCAAGAGCCAAACTTTTAGATAACTTCAGATATTCCTCAACACTCTCTCCGGCTCCCATCGCAAGAAACTTAATGGAAGCAAGTTTCTGTTTATTCACGAGTATATCCAAGGCTTTTATGACCGTGTCAATTCGGTAATACCATCCTATCCTGCCTGCGTATACGATCATAAAGTCATCGGCCTTCAAGCCAATCTCTTTTCTAGTCTCAATTTGCCCGTCTTCTGTCAACGGATGGAACATTCTAAGATCCGCTCCATTCGGGATTAGATACATTCTACTGACGCCTCTTTGTTCCATCCTTTTCATAAGTGTAGGTGTAACAGTAGTTACGAATGTGCTCTTTTGGTAGATAGTGTTGAACAGCTTTCTATACAGATTGTAAAGAGTCTTCGTTAAGAGATGTCTAGTTCTACCAATCACTGCATCTTCCCATTCGTCCCTTACATCAACTACCATTCTTTTCCCGAGAAAACTGCATGCAAAAAAAGCACCTATACAAGGTTCCCCCATAGGTACAGATGTAATCACGAAGTCTCGAGCTCTCGATACCAATAGAACTCCGATAAAACCGGTCAAGATCTGGTCCAGTGGATGTTTCAAACCCAATGCTGGCACTCTTAGAACTTCAACTTCCTTGCTCCCCTCTTTTCTGAAAAGATTTGAGATTGAGGAAAAAGTTAGAACTCTCACCTCCAAACCCATAGAAGCCAGTGATCTTGAAAGATCATATATCCTAGAAGACCCGCCACCAGTGATCGGAGGGTAGAAGCTCGTAACAAACAAGAGGCGCATATTTCTCATCTCTTAGCCCACTTTTTCCCTAAAGCCGCGATCACGTGACCCGCGATCAAGGCTGGTCTCAACCTAAAGATTCCATGCAGGATTGTCTTCCATAATTGCACGCCGAGTTCGTTTCTTGACATGCCTAGTTTTATCTGCCCCTTCAAGCTATTTTCTATGGAGAGTTCTCTTATGTGGTAGGCTTTTGCTTCAGACACGATATTGTGTCTAAAGCCTTGCAGGGTTAGTCTCATGTCAAGTTCCGTGTCGGGAGATGCAAAGTCCTTGAAGCCCCCAACTTTGAGCAGTGGTTCCATCTTGTATACTCTCGACGCGCCCCAGGCAGCCACATTAAGCCCCACTCTATAGTTTCGCTCCCATGCCCTGTAGGCACTTGAATATAGGGTTTGATGCAGAGGGTTTGTGATGAGGATTCCGCTTGCGGAAGCTATCCGAGGCGTGTCTAGGGCTGGCAGGACTCTTGCGAAGTAATCCTTGTCTAGGACTATGTCTGCATCAACAACCGCAAAACGGTCTGCCTTAGCATTCACCGCGTACTTGAAACCAGTCTGAAGGTTTTCGGCGTAGCTGTGTTTCCATATAATTTTGGCCTTAGCATATAAGCTGATGTTAGGATATCTCTCTGTGAAGTCACGGGCGATAGCCTCGCTTCTATCACTGCATCTGTCGAGGATTATTATTTGCCTCCAATTGCGGTGAGCATAATCGCAAGCTAGAGCCAGAGATTTAATACTGTGGGCGAGGTACATGCCCTCGTCATGAACGGCTGTGATCACGATCAGCTTAACCATCTTGCTGCACCACGATGGCTTGTTCTCATAATTGCCTTAACTAACTGGCTCCAATTCTCACAATTATCTTACCTGCTAGTTTTTCAGCTCCTCTCGGAAGACTGGGAAGATCACGTTCCTTTGCAGAGGCTATCGCGTCCAGAAGGCTTTCAAGTGTTATTTCCGAGACCAGGACGGCGTTTACCTTCTTAGCGAGATACTCTGCATCTTCTTCACCAGCAGTCCTTGTCCATTCCGGGTTTGGCACAATTACGATGGGCTTCTTATAGACGAGGGAATCTAGTACCGTGGAGCCGAAATGGGTTACGACTACTTCTGCGCCTGCAATCACCTCGTGAAAGCTTTCCGTCAAGGTTATGACCTTCCATTCTGGATGAGCATCTATGTATGGTTGCGGATCTATCCGACCAGTCTGCAGAACTACATTCTCTAAGCTGCTTTTCTTCATCATGTCGAAAAGCATTCGGTGCCCATATGTTCCCCCTGTTATCAAGACATATCTGCCATTCCAAGATTCAACCTCAGGTCTCGGCAAAAGAGGACCAACAACTTCGCCGTCGGTTAAAAGTCTCTTCTGTTCTTCCCATTGTAGGGCGGTTATTTCGGAGAAAGGTTGAAGCACCTTCGCAGTCTTAGATGCTTTAGTGAAGCGTACCGAACTCTCTATGTTAATTACAGGTATTCCTTTGAACCATGCGATCAGAGCGGGAGCAATGCAGAAGTTGCTCCCAGTGCTGACCACGGCATGCACCTTCCTAGGAACCTTCATCAATGTTTTCATAAAAGCCTCTATCAAGCGACAGGCAAACTTATAAGTTGATGTCTTAGGTCCTCTGGGCTTGATTAGAAAATCAACCTTGCCAAACCTGCTCATTCTCTTTGCACTGAGTTCGTCTCCTTCAGGCACAAGAATGGATAGCGATGCCTTTCCATAGAGCTCTTGAGCCAGTGCATATGCATATCCGGTGTGACCTCCACCGCCTGCCAAGATCATTATTTCGAGAGTCATTGTCCCGCCCCTTTCGCCTCCTTTGGAAGCCCACCGCCTAATTTAAATATCCCATCGATACTTTTATGAAGACAATAAAGACTGAATTCGCAGATAAACCTTTCAACCACGGACGTGAGATAAGTGGCTGAGGGAGAACAACGGCCAGCAATTCTTTACCAATGTCTGAAATGTGGCGCCACAGTCAAGTCCACAGAACTGGAACTTGGAATCAGGTGCCCCCTCTGTCGCTACCGTGTTCTCAAGAAGATTAGACCCCCCATTGTAAAACGTATTACATCTAGATAGTCGCATCCCCATGTTTGTATCGTGATTTCTCGATATCTGGAGATGCGCCTATTGTTTTATTGAATTTGTTAGGACGAAGCCGGAAACGGAAATAGACAAGTGACGGTGGGTAGGAAGCTTGCTCGGTTCTCACGTAACCTTATATGTCGCGCTCATGATGTTTTTGTTGTGTTTGGAAAAGGAAGCAGATGACATGGTTGACTTCAAGGTTAAGGACATGAGCTTAGCAGATGAAGGCAGACTTCTTGTTGAGTGGGCTTCAAGGCATATGCCAGTTCTCAACGAGGTAAGGCAGAGGTTTCAGAAAGAGAAACCACTTAAGGGCTTAACAATTGGGGCTTGCCTACATGTGACGAAGGAGACCGCTGTGCTCGTCGAGACTCTAGAAGCTGGTGGAGCTGAGGTTACGCTTTGTGGGTCAAACCCGCTTTCAACCCAAGACGAGGTTGCCGCTGCGCTAGTGAAATCAGGGTTCAACACATATGCTTGGCGTGGTGAGACGACAGAAGAGTACTACTGGTGTGTAAACAAGGTTATCAGTCACGAACCTGAGGTAACCTTAGATGACGGTGCAGACCTGGTCAATACAATTCACACATCAAGGAGTGAAGTTCTAGAAGGCGTGAAGGGAGGAACTGAGGAAACTACAACCGGCGTCATCCGTCTTAGGGCTATGGAGAGGGATGGGGCTCTCAAGTATCCTATATTAGCTGTGAATGATGCCTATACAAAGTATTTGTTCGACAATCGATATGGGACGGGCCAAAGCACTATTGACGGAATCCTTCGAGCCACAAATATCCTTTTGGCTGGGAAAAAGTTTGTGGTGTGCGGTTATGGATGGTGCGGACGAGGTCTCGCCTTGAGAGCCAGAGGCATGGGTGCAAACGTCATTGTCACGGAGGTTAACCCAGTAAGGGCGCTTGAGGCAGTTATGGATGGGTTCCAAGTTATGCCTCTTCGGGAAGCTTCGGAGGTAGGCGATATTTTTGTGACTGTTACGGGGAATATACGTGTAATCCGCAAGGAACACATTTCAAGGATGAAAGATGGCGCCGTAATCGCCAATAGCGGACACTTTAATGTTGAGATAAGTATACCCGATCTAGACGAGGTTACCTCTTCGAAGAGAACCCTAAGACCAAACCTAGATGAGTACAAATTGCGCGACGGAAGAAAGATCTTCCTCCTCGCTGAAGGGAGACTTATTAACCTAGCGTCGGCGGAAGGTCATCCCTCTGAAGTCATGGACATGTCCTTCTCCAATCAGGCTTTATGCGTTGAATTCATAGCCAAGAACCCTAGGATGCAGCCCCGAGTCTACAGTGTGCCCAAGGAGATTGATGAGCTTGTGGCGCGTCTGAAACTCAAGGGAATAGGCGTCGAAATAGACAAGATGACAGATGAGCAGAAAAGGTACACGTCTAGCTGGGAAGCTGGCACAATCTGAATACTAAGTAAAAAATGTCTCACGCTTGAAATACCTAGAAAGACGTCCTATTTTAAGGAAGTAAGCTGATTTGACTAGATATGAGCTTCCAAAAGGGATGCGTTACTCAACCTTGAATGAAAGGGAAAGGTTCTACCGTGAAGAGTTCAACCTAAACAGCGTCAGAAACTGGTTCGAAGGCCGTATGAAAAGGGTTGTCTTCGCCGTAATCATTGGGAGGCACACTGGCATTTATCCTCCCGAGTATAAGAGTGACGCCTCTACGACTATTTTGATCGACGAGTATGAGGATCTAGCCGACGTGAAGGCACAGATCCTCGAGTTTCGGCCGGAAGGAGTCTATTATGACAGGAACGTTTACGACGAGAACGGAAAGGCTGTGGGCCAAGAACTAGCGTTCGACATAGACCCTGAGAACTTGACGTGCCCAATTCATGGGACGCTTGAAGACAAGATGCGGCGACATCAGGGTCTTAGCTTCTGTGAAATCGAGTTCAAGATGACCAAAGAGGAGACGATCCGGCTTTACGAGATGCTTATTGACATTTTTGCTGACATGAGAATAGTCTACTCAGGGCGAGGGTTCCACATCCATGTCTTCGATGAAGACGGTTTTAGTTGGACTTTTGAGAAGCGGAAGAGATTCGCACAGGAGATAAAGGAGAAAGGGTTCTCAGTAGACGAATGGGTCACATCTGGAGGCATGAGGCTTATTAGACTCCCACATAGTCTCCACGGGATGGTCTCCAGGATCGTGATTCCATTGAATATTGATGGTCTAGGGAGCTTTGATCCTGTTGAGGATAAAAGGTGTATGCCCAAGTTTCTCAGATAAACCCGTAGATTTTCACAGTCATCTTTAATTCGCTATCCAAGCGGTGAGCCTTTAAATCCTTAATAGTCTTTTTTGTACTTATATTATGGAAGAAGGAGGTACATCGGGTCATGAGTGAAGAGAAAAAGAAGAAGTACTACTATTATGGTAAGAAGGAGAAGAAGGCTAAGGAAGTCAAGAAGAAAAAAGGCCGTAGCAAGTAGTACCTTTGCCAAGTTTTTCCATCTTGCCAAATATGAACTCCTCTAAGCAATTTCCCCAGCTTTGGCTGTCTCTAGCTAGTGATCAAGAACCCCTTCAGTTGAGGAACTGGAGGTAATGTTATTTCGCTAACTGAAGACATTGAACAGAAAGGGTCTTTTGATCGCAACGGGGAGGAACATCTTTAAACCCTATCATCTTTAACGATATGCGTCGAGTGGTGAAACAATTGGAAAGTGAGAGGCTTAAAACCTTAAAGGAAATCGCGAGGGAGATCTACTCAGCTGTTCACCCGTTGCTTGGCAAGACTGAAGCTGGAAGGATAACAGGTTCCGGGTTCGGAGGAGACAAGACACGTCTCATCGACGAAGCTGCCGAAGAGGTGATAGTACGGTTTCTTGAGAGAAACGGTCTTTCTTGCACGTTCATTGGAGAAGAGCGAGGGGTTCAGGAAATTGGGAAAAAGCCCAGTTTCTACCTTATTACAGATGCTGTCGACGGAACCACAAACGCTGTGAGAGGTATAGGCTTCGTTTCTGCGTCCCTCGCCACTTCACTAACTAATCGCTTAGATGACCTCGACGCCTCTGTTGTCATCGACCTTTCCAGCGGTGAAATCTATGAGGCTGAGAAGGGGAAGGGTGCACGGCACAATGGTAAGAGGATTAAGCCCTCTGAAACCGTGAATCTGGAGGACGCTGTGCTGAGCATAGACGTCTCTCGTGCGCCTGAGAATATCGAGAAAGCAGTTCCTGTCTTGAAGATTGCTAAGAGTCTGAGATCCTTTGGGTCCGCGGCTCTGGAGATCTGCCAAGTTGCCTCGGGGCTTTTAGACGCGTATGTCGATGTGCGAACGAAGTTACGAACAGTTGACATTGCCGCAGGCATGCTCATCCTCAGAGAGGCTGGCGGCGTTTTCCTCCAACCAGATGGGAAGGGGTTTCATGAAACCCCTCTGACAGAGCTAAGACGGTTTTCCGTTATAGCGGCTGCCAATGAAAGAATCTATAACGCGATAGCCTCTCTCATTATATCACGAATATAGACATTGAAGCTTTGGCCAAAGGCTGCACAATGCTTACAGGAGGAAAAGGGCGGAAGCTACTGGCAAGTGAGTGTATCGGGCAGACTTAAAGCATTGCCCTTTCTATTAGCAAATGCCATTTGTGTTCAAAAGGCAATTAGTGAAGACGTCAGGATTCTGGAAAGCTATAAAAAGGCTACCCAGCAATTCATGTATTGGATCCTCCCTTGACCAACAAGAATACAGCCCGGGTTACTGTGTGTCTTGCCTTTCTAGGCACATGGTTAGCGTTTTCGGTCTTCGTATATGTGATTGTAATTGTGAATCAGCTAAACATGCTCCTAGTGCCAATAGGCAGTGAAAGATCGTTTGTTGAGCAGCTTATAGGATGGGAACTGGGAAGACAGAATACTTGGGCGGCTCTCACCATTGCTTCGTTAGTAGGCATCTTTTCCTTGATCAAATTTTTGAGAGACTACAGTACCGCTTATGTACGGTTCCTGCTTTCCCTAATGTATCTGGGATTTGCCATGTCTTTCGCGTATTGCGTCCTGAGGCTATTCTGGTCTTACCAAACTATCACGATGTACGAAGGGCTTTTGGGAAAAATATCGGGAGCAGTTGATCCGATCCAAAGTTTTCTTTTCAACCCGGACGGAACCATCAGAACGCAGGGGCTCGTGGTCACTTCTAGTCTGATAGGACTGGCAACTACTCTACTGTTTCAGATCTTTCAATTCGGCACAGTTGAGGAAAGAAGACCCAAAAAGGAAGGCAATTCAATAGTCTATGAAGCCTATTCGTTGCTGGAAGAGAATACTAGGAAGAAGAACGAAGAGGACTTGAGAGAACTCATGGAAGTGAAGGGGATTGGTCCAAAGACGTCCAGAAAGCTTAAGGAAGCTGGTATCGAGAACTTAAGCAAGCTTGCGGCCTCCAATGTTGAGGAGATATCCAAGGTGCTCGGCCTTTCGGCTAAGAAGGCTTTATCGTACATTGAGGAGGCGCAGAAGCTCCTAGAGAAGAGGCAAAGCTAGGCTCTGTGCCCCTTTGGAACCTCTGGTCGACATTCTTAATATAGTTGCCACATTAATCTCAATCCAACCAGATGCCAGGGATAAGAAAGCAAATGGAACTTAATTGTAAGCGTTCGCCAAGAAAGATGAGACTGTCAAATATTGCAGAAAAGCCATCGAAACCACGCGGACTTCTCAAATATCCATGCTCTTAATTGAAACCAAAAACACTACGCCATAGCTAGAGCAATATGGGAATATTTTACGCCAGACTGACTGTTTCCTTCTTTAGAGATTGTTATGAACTCTGAGTTCAAACTGGTTGTTCATAATTTTGATATTCATAATTCATAATTTTGATATATAACCTCTCTCAGTATCAAGCAATGAAGGTTATACGAGGTCGGGAAAGATGGGTCTATTCAGAAGAAGCGCATCCAAATCTGAAGACGAAAAGGATCGAGCGGCTGAAGGTTTCCTAAAAGGCTGGGAAACAACAGAGGAGTCTAAGGAGGAAGAGGAAAGCGAACCAGAAGTTGTTGAGGAGGAAACTCAGAAGGTTCAGGAAGCAGAGCCGGTTCAAGAAGCAGAGCCGGTTCAAGAGTCAGAAGTGCTTGATGCTCTGAAACAGCTAAAGGGTGAGCTAGAAGAATTCGAAAAGATAAGGGAAGGGATAGCGAAAAGGATTGAATCAACTTCGAAACTGGTTCCCCAACTGAAGCAGAGAAAAGAACTATTGGAGAAGGACATTCAGGAGAGGCAAGCGAAATTTACGGAAGTCTCTGACCTGATCCCTAAGCTAGAGGAGAAAAGGGAGAGTCTTCGACAGAACATAGAGCAGAAACAGAAGGAAAAAGAGCTTCTTGAAAAAGAGATTCACGAGAGGCAAACGAAGCTTGCT